>ERZ809198.60-NODE-60-length-77904-cov-10.251705_pt1 | contig 77904 bp, 53 predicted proteins | sample MGYA00520793_ERZ809198 | MGnify/ENA primary metagenome ERZ809198 (study PRJEB31570, sample SAMEA3213005) | Homo sapiens | biome: human-gut; feature: human gut; material: fecal | place: Sweden | collected 2011 ... | reverse complement strand
CCTATCGACAAACCCTAAAATAGATTGGCAAACCCTAAAGAACTTTGATTATCCCACTTTAGTTACATCTCACTCTAAGCCATACACAGTAAAATGCCGCACCCGAAGGTGCGGCATCTAAGAGGTTTATAAAATGTTTAGTTTAAAAGCTGTTTTATTTGCAAGCTCTTTTCTTGCGATATGTAGCTGCTGTGATTGCTACCATTGCGAGTCCAAGTAAGCATACATATGTAGCTGCTTCATTGTCATCACCACTCTTTGGAGCTGCTTTTTTGTTATCAATAGCAGCCTGATCTGTTATAGAAATAACGTAATCAGATGCATGAGTGAATTTAAGTAATGCTGAACCATCATCTGCAATCTTTACAGACATCTGACCCTCAAGAGCCTTTGTCTTTGTATTGTAATAGTAAAGGTTAGCATACTTTCCTGCATATGTCTTTCCAAGGTCGATTGAAAGAACCGGTTTGAATCCAAACTCACCTTCATGTGCGAGACTGATTTGTACTACCTTCTTTGCATCCTTTTCAATCTTAGCTGCCTTAATAACATCCTCAGGAATTTTTTTGCTGTCAACTGTAACTGACATATTTACATCCTTTGCAGGAACCTTTGATACGTCAGAACCATTGATAACCCACTTGATTCCGTCTCCCATATCAAGAACAAGCTTCTTCTGTGTTCCCTTAATGGCTGCAATTGCATCCTTTGAGACAACTCCTGTTTCATCCATCTTAACAACGATAGTATCCTTTGCAGAAGCATTCTTGATTGTTTCTACTTCTTTACTCCAGTCAACCTTTGTTGCCGGTGTCGGATCTGTCTTGCCCGGTTTTGCCGGTGTTGGATCTGTCTTGCCAGGATCTGCCGGTGTTGGATCTACTGTTTTCTTCACCTTAGTAAGAATAACTGTTCCACCATCCTTTGCTGCCGGAATTGTAACAGCAACTGTTTTATCACTTCCTACAGTATATGTAGCACCGCTGTATAAATCCTTTACCTCTGTTCCTGCTGCTAAGCTAACCGGAACTTTTACTTCTTTTGCGGTATCCTTGATATTCATACCAACATATAATGTAGTATCACCATAGCTTCTTGCAATTACATCATAGCATTCCTCATCAGAACTTGCCACAACTGTTCTGCTTCCTCTTGCAAATACATCTGTGTATGCATTACGGATGCTCAGCAAATTCTTATAATGCTGATATGTGACATTGTCCTTTGTTGCCTTAGAGAAATCCATGTCATATCTATTAGTCTGATATGGATAATTATTTAATCCGCTTAAACCAACTTCTTCACCATAATAGATAACCGGAATACCCTTTGCAGTAAGCTGTAAGGTAGCTGCAACTAACGCTGCTGATGTTGCCCTTATCCTCGGTATATTTTTTTCCGTTCATTAAGGAAGCCTTAAATCCATCTTCATCATGACTGCTTAAGAACTGACCCGTCATGTATGCGTTATTAAGTGCTGAATTTCTTGCAGAAAGGAATTTCTCTACAGAAGAAATATTGCCACTTACAAAGCTTGTTGCCTGATCGTTAAAATCGAAATCAAGGTCTGCATCCATCTGACCACTACCTAAGGTACTACCATTTGACGCATATCCTGCACCATAATATTCTCCAATCATCTTGAAAGACGGATTTACTTCTGTTGTAGAATTTTTAAGTGCTGCCCATGTTGTACTGTCAACATGCTTTACTGTATCTACACGGAAATAGTCAACACCATAATTCTTCATCCATGATGTCTGCCATTCTACTAATTTTGCCCTGACATCTGCATTCTCTGTTGCAAAATCCGGCAAGTCAGACTGCCATGATTTAATATCGCCTTCACTGACGCTCTTATCCCTAAGCATATCAGCAAATGTTGATTCTGTACCATATCCTGCATGGTTTACAACAATATCAACCATAATACGCATACCACGCTTGTGTGCTTCGCTAATCATAGTTTTAAATTCTTCTGTTGTACCCATTGTAGGATTCAATTTTGTAAAATCACTTGCCCAGTATCCATGGTATGCTGCATTATAAGGAACATCTTCTTTACCCTCATCTGTCACAGTTACACCTGCAATATTCTCTACAATTGGTGTAAGCCAGATTGTATTTACTCCTAAATCCTGTAAGTAATCTAACTTAGCTGTTACACCTGCAAAATCTCCGCCATGATACAGTCCAGGGTTTTTTCCATATGTATCTGCACCACTTGCTTTATTGTTAGATTCATTACCATCAAAGAATCGGTCTGTCATCATAAAGTAGACAACAGCTTCATCCCAGTCGAAATCATTTTCATTTTTCTTCACACGGTCTGTAATTTCAACATCAACTGTAGTACTGAATTTATTACCATACTGGTCTGTTACAGTAATTGGTAATGTCTTAATTCCTAATGCTGTATCTGTTGTTGCAGAAATGGTAACTGCCTGCAGTTCCGGCTCAATCGGCATTGCATTGCTTCCGCCAAGAGAAGAAACATCGATACTAGCACTAGCTACTTCTAATTTTTTAGTATCAGAACCATCCTGTTCAACCTTAAACTTAACAACATCATTTTCGTTGTAGTTAAAAGATTTATTCATAACTGCTGCTGTAACTGTTGCATTTAATTTATAGTATTCAAAATATGAATAATCTGCTTCTTTATATTTTTCACTATTTGAATTGAATGCATCTACAACATAGGTTCCATTTGCTTTGTAACGATAATGTGTTTTGCCATCTGACAAACCACTCTTTACATACTCAAAACGCTTTGTTGTATCATTGTATGTCATTGGATACTCTGTTCCGTTTACATCAACAGATACCGTCATATCCTTTAAGGTGCCATCTACAAATGCAGTATCATCACGATAGTAATATGATACCTGTTGATTTTCTGCATCTACTTCATAGCCAGTATTATATGGCATAGCAATTTCCGGCTCACTGCCGGCTTTCATGCTGGCATAGATAACCTTCTGGTCAGAAGGGAATGTAACTGAATGGTCTCCACCATCTTTAATCCATGGGTCACCTGTTGAATCTAATGCAATACAAAAATCAACCTTTGTGCAGGATGGTTTTGCAGGAATCTTTACTGTCCATTTATCTCCACCTACGTATGTAAAATCGGTTAATACTGAAGCATATCCTGATGACCATGTATAGAACTGTGGTGTAATATCTTTTTCTTTTAATCCAGGATTCTCATAATCCAATACAAGGTATCTCTTTTCCGTTGGTACGATTACAGGTTTCTCATGAACCGGATTTGAACCATCCACATAATATAATACCTCATTCTCATCACCGCTTATTGTAAAAGAACGGTCTGCGGTATCAGAGCCGCCATCCCATCCATTTCCTCCTGTTGTATTGTCATAGCGTGCCTTTAATCCTACCGTTTTTCTTACATTACTGCCGGCAACTGTAATGGTCTGTTTAAACCATGTCACATCATTATCAGCATCATAATATGTTCCGTCAAAAACATAGGAACCATTTAATCCGGCATTCCACATCCACAAATCAACTTTTCCCAAGTCTTTTGTTGATAAGTCTTCATTGTAATAATAAATTGTAAATGTGTGGTTTGGAACCGGTTTCTCCCAGCTGTCCGGTGCTGTTTTATATACGGTTGTATCACCACCACCTTTTGTTCCGGTAACCCAGAGCTCAGTACTTGTTGATGTCACAGAAACATCAATATTATCCGTCTGTGTTCCGTTGTTATTATTAAAAATACAGCTGAAATTATGTTTTACATTCTGTGTATATACTACATCATACCATCCGGAATGGTTAGCATTTTCGGAAATCTGTCCGCCCGGCCATTCTTTTCCAACACCTGCTCCTGTTGCAGAGACATCTGCTCCCCACATATGATTGTAAATAGTACTTCCCATTCCTGAGGCAAGATAATGAATGGTTGTTACATATTTCCAATCGGCAGGTTTTGTCTCTGACAAAGAACCATCGAACCAGTACTCTGCCTCTGCCTTTCCTTTTGTAGAAAGTGTTACGTCTTTTAACTGGTTTCCATGTCCATCATCATTTAAGATAAGATTATAATCTGTACTGTTATCTAATGTCAGATGCATTGTATACCAGCCTTCATGACCCACTGTTGCATTCATTTTAGTTCCCGGCCATACACCAGCTGGCTGACTCGAACCCTGATGTATATATGCTGCAACATCATCACCTAATGTGCTCTTATAATTAATAGTCAGATCACATTCTGTTGGTACAGACTTCGGAACCAATGTTTCCTTCTTTGAAGCATCCTTATACCACTGATATTTTCCATTGCCATCCAATAAACAATAAATGCTTGTATCAGAAGTAAAAGTCTTAATCTGCTCAATTGCAGCTCCTTCTGTCTTTATCTCCGGTGCAGCTTTCTCAGTAGAACCTGCATCAACAAACTGAAAGCCTGTCCACTCACTGCTCTGTACATCTACATAATAGAGTCCGGAACTTTCCTCATATGCAAGCTTTGGTTTTTCCTGATCCCCCCATTGTGAAATGGTGGCATTTCCTGCGTCATGGTTATCTACCGTAGCACCGGCAGCCCAGACATTGACAACCGGTGTATTCCATGTACTTGGTTTGTCCAAATACAACCGGATTGTCGGGCTCGCAGCATATGCAGTGGTTGCACCACCGATTGCCGGAGCCATGGTCATAATCATAGCAAGTGCAAGTACCATACTAAAGATACGGCTTACAACGCCATGTTTCCTGTGAAAGCGTTCTTTTAACTTTCTCATATTTCCTCTCCTTTTCTTATTATGTTTGTACGAAAATTCCCTTTCGCACGTTTTCGTATTTATATAATAGTCTTTTCGTTGGTTTTCGGCTATTAGGATAAACAGAGATTTTATTTACGAAATTTTGGTAAAATTTACTATTTATTCATTTTTATGTAATATATGCGAAATCTTTTTAGTACTAAAGGTCCTAGATATAATAGATATATTTTCATTTAAAATTTTGTGAATTATTTTTTAAGCTATTTCCGGTTTTATTCGAAATCCCTGAGCTGCACTGATCTTTGAAAAGAAAGTTCTCACATTGTTTTTATTGAAGGAAGCTCTTACTTTTCCTGTGTTTTTTTTAAATGATGTACTCTTTGGCTAATGTCCGGGAGGGCACTGCAGTATCTAGGTTCCGTCTTCTTTGTTTTTCAGGCGCAATGTATTGTTCTCTTTGATCACCTGCTGATTATCATTTGATAAAAAAGGCATACGTGATTTTCTCCATTTTCTCTACATCCATTGTACTACTTATAAAGAACGAAATCTCTGTTTATGTGAAGTTTTCAAGGTACCAATTTATGGTTTACAAGGGATTGATAGCATAGTAGGCAGACCTTGGGGAGCTGTAATCCCTAAATCTTTTAAAACAGCTCCCAAAATTCAGCCCATAAACCGGAATAATTACGTGAAAAGTAGCTGTAACTGCTAAAATCCCCAAAACAGCTCCCCAAACTCAGCCCATAAGCCGGATAAAAGCCGAGAAAAAGTAGCTGAAACTGCAAAAATCCCTAAAACAGCTCCAAAAACCAGCCCATAAGCTGGAAAATATGAGGCTTATGGCATAATGGTGGAAGCCTTTAGTTATTTCACAAAAAAGAGCCTGCACATTTCTGTGCAAGCTTCTTTTGAAAACTAAAATCTAAAAACCAAAAACTAAAAATCTAAAATCAAAAACTAAAAAATTATATTGTTATTTTATTATATATTTAATCTCTAAATCAACTATCCCCAGATGATTTCTTCCTTGGCAGCCTCCACATTTTCCTCGGAATGCTCCACTTCCTTTGAGAAGATCCTTGCCACCTCCATCTGGTCCTCTATGGTGAAGCTGCCACCGTTTTTGTAGAAGCGTGTAGCATTCATATCCCTGACTATCATGGTAAACATGACGCTTAAATATGCATAAACCATGATATTTGAGTCATAGATGGCATTCATGATATATCTGAAGGTAAAGTATACAAGAAGCTGCTCGATATCGTTTTCACGGTAATCGCTGCTGTCCATGTACTCCTTCATGCGTTTTTCATAGTTCTCCTCTGTGAGGACTGACTGCATATCATCCTTGAAATCCTGCCATACCTGGCGCAATAGTTCCATCTCATTGATGATACCGAAGCGGATATCAAAATGCTCAAATGAGAAATCATTAAACGAAAGCCAGTCTATATGCTTTTCAACATCGTTTTGGCTCAGCTTCTTCTGGTACTCGTTTGCCCTGTCAAGGTACTCATCCACGCGCACTCCGATTGGCTTTGTCCTGTCCTGGAGTAGGGCAATCAGCTCGCGCTGCACCTCCTCAAAAAAGGCTGCCTCTTCCTCTGTGACTCCCTGGTCATCATCGCTGTCGCCAAAAAGCTCCTGCTCTACAAACTTAACAGGCTGTGTTTTGCTGAAAAATATACGGCAGACCTCCTCGCACGCAAGGCTCAGGCACTTCTGCTCCACGTTTCTGTACTCTATTCCAAACCTTGGAAAATCGGTGCACACCTCACTAAGCGATGCCTCGCCAGCTGCTATGTACAAATCACACAGATTCTTGTCATTTAGCATAATGCAGCGCCCGCAATTGTTTGTACGGATGCCGTGCCCGCCATCCTCCGTCTCATACATGCCCTTTCTCAGACGCTCTCCGACCTCTCCGGGCAGTGTCTGATAATACTCATATGAATCCTCATCAATATCAATTTCCCAGCCCAGACAGCAACTATCCTTGCAGTCTCCGGCTATACAGCTAAACTCTGAAAAATAATCAGGTACACGGACTATCATACTTCTCTCTCCTTCAGTAAATCTTCGTTTGTTGTATCACTGTGCTTATTTCTGAAGCGCGCTTCTATAGCCGCCCAGTCAGGGTCCTCATTTCCCTTGAAAAAGTTATAGCCTATGTATCCGATGCACCACACAAGCCCTGCAAAGGTCGTGGAAAATGCTATCTTTATGATACTCTTAAGCAAAAGTGGAAGCGTCAGCATATCATTGCCAAATGCAATGATAATCACATGAATAGGCTTAATCAGCATAAGCCAGCCTCCCACATAAAGCGCTGCCAAAATGCCAAGCGCATAGCACAGTATTCCTAATAATCTGTCGCATTTTTTCTTCATTTCAAATCCTCTAATCAAATTTTCGTAAATTCCAGTATGGACACTTCTCCTGCCCCTCTTGTCTTTTTCAGGTCTATCACACGCTGGTTTGCAGAGCCCTTGAATTTTAGCGTGATATCCTTCTGTTCCTCTATAAACGGACCATCTACCAGGACATCTATCATAGATAAAAGCTCATCAGTATACTCTGTGTGCTTGCGTCCGTTTTCTAACAGCTCCTCGTACAGATAGCCTGTGTAGGCCCACACATCCTTATTGGGATAGCGCTCCTTGACTCTTCTCATAAACGGCACAAGTGCCTCCTGATTCTCCTCCTCAAACGGATCACCGCCTAAAAGAGTAATTCCCTGCACATAGGAAGGCTTAAGCGAGTCGAGTATCTCGTTTTGTATCTGCTCATCAAACGGCTCTCCATAGTCAAATTCCCATGTCTGCGGCTGAAAGCAGCCCTTACAATGATTTCTGCAGCCTGATACAAAAAGCACAGTACGGCAGCCCAGTCCGTTTGCGATGTCACAATATTTTATTCCTGCATAGTTCATATATTTTCCTCGTGTCTGAGATTATAGTTCCATTTAAAAATCGCACTGCCTATTATTATAACATATCCTATCACACTTAGATAGTCTGGTATCTGTTGTAAAAAGACAAATCCCAGCAGGGCGGCAAAAATAACCTGCGAATAGTCGAACACCGATATCTCCTTTGCAGGTGCCTTGGTGTAAGCCTTTGTGATAGAAAGCTGTCCGCCTGTAGCTGCAGCTCCTGCAAAAAGCAGCATGACAATCTGATATACACTCATAGGCTTTGCCCCTACAAACAGAAACGGTGCTGTCACTATACACGAAAATACCGAAAAGCACATGACTATCACAGGGCCTCTCTCTCCCTGCTTACCGAGCTTTCGCACAAATGTATACGCAACACCTGCGCCAAAACCTCCTATTACACCAATCATGGCATTAAAAAACTGCACATTCATAGATGGTTTCACCACAAAAACAGCACCTATAAACGCCGTCACCACGCACAGCCACTCTGTCTTGTTTGCTTTCTCCTTAAGCACAAAATATGACATGATTATGGCAAAAAACGGTGACAATTTGTTTAGAATATTGGCATCTGCGATGGCCAGATGGTCAACTGCATAGAAATTGCATATAAGCCCTGTTGTTCCAAAGAAGCTTCGCAGAAAAAGGCCCTTCCAGCTATCCTTTTTTATTTTGAAGCCTTCATCACTTTTTGCCAGTAAGATAACAGCCGCTACTGCTGCTACCGCATTCCTGAAAAAAGCCTTCTGCATGGTCGGCAAATCTCCCGACATCCTCACAAAAAATGTCATCAGGGCAAAAAAGAATCCTGCCATTATGATATATATTATTCCTTGTTTCTTATCGTTCATACTTATAGTATAACGTATTCTGTCAAGAGGGCGGGAGAAAAAGCCTGCCATTTTGCTCGTAAAAAAGGACCGCCCGGGTGAGCGGTCCTTTTTAGATGAAGGGAAAAAATATAAAGAGAAAATTGTTTTAATCAATGGTCTGTATCAGCCCTTCACACTTCCCATGGCAACACCACCTACGATGTGCTTTGAAAGAATAAGGTAAACCACTATTACAGGAAGGATAGAGAATGTAATCATCATGTATACCTTTCCCATATCAAACTTCAAGAAGTCTGCACTTCTAAGCTGTGCTAACAGGATTGGAAGTGTCTTCTTATTGTTTTCGTGTAATATAAGTGCCGGAGTGAAGTAATTGTTCCAGCTGCTTACAAAGGAGAAAATTGCCTGTACTGCTATTGCCGGCTTCATCAGCGGAAGCACGATATGATTAAACGTCCTAAACTCTCCGGAGCCGTCAATTCTCGCTGCCTCAATCAGAGACAATGGAAGTGAGCTCTCCATATACTGCTTCATGTAAAAATATGTGACAGGTGAAGCAATTGTCGGAACTATAAGTGGAATAAACGAATCCATCAGTCCCATGCCTGTTACCAATTTAACAAATCCAAGAGCTGTAACCTGTGTAGGAATCATCATAACCATAAGTATAAAGGTGGAAATGAATTTCTTTGCCTTGAACTCATATGCATGTATGGCATATGCTGTCATTGTCGAAAAATATACACACAGTACTGCACTGCAGGCTGCTACAAAAAGGCTGTTAAACATACCTCTTATGACCGGAAGTGTGTCATGTAAGAGTGAATTCCAGTTGTCAAGCAGGTGCGTACTCGGAATTGCCGTAAATCCTGACTGAAGCTCTCCGTTTGATCTGGTTGCATTTATTATCATTACGTAGAACCAGAACAGACAGAAGAAAGAGATTATCACAAGCACGATATATGCTAATGCACGTCTGGCATGGATTCCCATACCTTTCTTTTTTTTGTTTACATTTGCTGCCATATCGACCTACTCCTTTCTCTTATCATCGTTGCCGCTTAGCTTGAATACCGCCACACTAAGTATTGCTGTGATGATAAACAGTATAACTGACAGTGCACCGGACATTCCATAATCCTTACTGTACAGACGTTTGTTTAAGTACATGATAAGTGTCATGCTCGATCTGACCGGATTACCGGTTCCGTTTGTCAAAATCTGTGGTACATCAAAGAGCTGTAAGCCACCGATAAGTGATGTAATGATTACATATATCAGTATCGGTCTAAGGAGCGGAAGTGTTATCTTAAAGAACACCTGTGTGGATGTTGCTCCGTCCACCTCTGCTGCCTCAAAAAGTGATGTATCGATTCCAAGCATACCTGCCATAAGCAGGATGGTTGTATTACCAAACCACATCAGACAGTTCATCAAAGCGATGAGTCCTCTTGTACTGCCAACATGCGACAGGAACTTGTACGGCTCTGAGATGAAGCCTATCTGTATAAGCAGATTGTTTATCGGTCCCCCATCAGCAAACAATGTAAAGAATAACAGTGAAAAAGCTGAAGCCATAATAAGATTCGGCAGATATATAACTGTTTTAAAAAATCTTGTTCCCTTGAGCTTTAAGCTGACATCCGAAAACCATGCTCCAAGGAGCAGTGATAAAAATATCTGCGGTATGAAGCACATGATCCAAAGAACCATTGTGTTCTTGAAATACTGCCAGATATCACCGGATGTGAACAATTTTTCATAGTTTTCAAATCCAACGAAATTTGGTCCTATCTGTGTAAGACCGGACATATAATTTTCAAAAAAGCTGTTGTAAATGGTAGTGATTAACGGTACCAGCTGAAATACTACGTATACAACGATAAACGGAATCAGAAAGATATAGCCCCATTTGTTATATCTGACCGCTTTACCTCCACTCTTTCTCATAATACCTACCTCCCAACTGGTATTGTAGTCAATGGTTATGTAATGCTGTTAACTGATTTTATTGATTTTAAAAATATTACCCCGCCTGCCTGCTTACGCAAGGCAGACAGGGTATTTATTATTTTATATTGTTAGCCCTATAGTCAATTCAAAAACTATCTTATTCTGAAAGGTCAGGATATTTCTCAACAACTGCCTTCTTGAAGGTCTCAATAGCTGTATCCTTATCGCAGTTTCCTTCGAAGTAATCCTTCATAGCCTTCTGGAATTCCTCGTTGCAGCCCTGGTCATATGCTGAAAGGTTGCTTAAGTCGAGAGTCTTAACACCTGCTATATACATTGGTAATGGATTCTGTCCACCAAGTATTGTACTTGTGTAAGGCTTGTCGTCCTTGCCCATGATTGTTCCGTCTGCAAGACCATCCATAACTGTGCTGTTGTTTACGAAATCATCATCCTTAACAACGATATCCTTCATGATGTCATCATCTGTTGTCATCTTGAGCATGATATCCTTTACAAGGTCAGCATTGTCTGTTCCCTCTGCTGCACAGATCCATGTACCGCCCCAGAAGAAGCCCTGTGGTCCCTGAGCTGCACCCCAGCCGCCCTGATTTCCGATAGAACCTGACTCATCTGCTGCCATTGAGAAGTTTACTAACCATGCAGGTCCAAAGTATGAGAATACCTTTCCTTCCGGATAGAAGCCCTTCTTCCAGTCATCTGACCAAAGATCTGCTGTTCCTGTCTCGCCTGCGTCTACAAGCTTCTTAGAATCATCAACCCACTTCATGATGTTGTCATCAATCTGGATCTTTTTGTCATCGCTTACCCATTTCTTTGAAACGTTGTTAGAGTATACACGGTATGTATCGTTTGCTGTAGATGTCATCTTGTAGCCTGCTGCTTTCATCTTCTCAGCTGTAGCATTGAAGGTATCCCAGTCAGATACTGACTTCTGAACCTCATCCGGATCATCTGTTCCAAGTACCTCTTTTGCTGCTGCTCTGTTGTAGAAGAGAACACCTGGGCAGCCCTGCTATGAAAGACCCTTTAGGTTGCCATCTGAGTCAGTAACGACATCCTGTGTGTACTTGTACTGCTTAGAGATATCGCTGTCTGTGATTCCTAAATCCTTGATTGGCATTGTGTAATCAGAATCTACATACTTAGGTGCGTAATCAGCCTCTACCAGGAATAGATCGATCTTGTCATCTGCAGATGCATCAGCCTGCTTCAAAAGTGTCTCATCAAGGTTGTTCTGGTACGCATTGTTCTCACTAGGTGTAATGTTCCAGACTACATCGATATCTCCGATTTTACCATGTGTCGCATCCACCTTCTTATAATCAGGATAGTGGTCTGTGAGACGGCTCTGAAACTCTTCATTCCAGCAATAGATGTTGAGTGTCTTGCCATCGTTTGTCACTTCAGTTTTTGCATCGCCCTTCTTATCAGAGCTTCCTGTGTCGGATGTATTTCCGCTGCCACAGCCTGCCAGTAATGATGCTGCCATTGTTGCGCAAAGTAATGCGCTTACGAGTTTCTTTTTCATAGAAAATCCTCCTTCTCGCTTCAGGTTTAAACCTGTTAGTAAATGTTAGTAAAAAAGTAGTAAAATATATTAAATTCTGCCTACGGACTCCCCCTCCAGCAAAATTCCTTCAACAACAGCTCTCTCCACAAGTGCTGTTTTAGGCTTTTTAATGATGCTTATCAATCTGTCCGCTGCTTCCCTGCCTATCTTGTCAGTGTCCTGTCTGATAGTGGTGAGCTTCGGGCTTAGCATCTGTGAAACTCTTGTGCCATCGTATCCTGCTATGGATATATCCTCCGGAATCCTAAGGCCTCTGCTTCTTATAACATTGATGCCTCCGATTGCCGCCGTGTCATCCGGATAGATGATACATGTAGGTTTGTCAGGTAAATCGAGTAAATATTCTGTCTGATTTGCAACATCCTCTGTTTCCAGATACCTTGCTTCCCTGACATACTCCTCAGGAATATCTATTCCATGCTTCTCAAGTGCCCTGTAATATGCTGCCAGCCTGTCACGTGTAACACTCGAAAAATCCTGTCCATGTATGTAAGCGATTTTCTTATGTCCCATGCTTATTATGTAATCAAGCAGCTCGCCCATACACTTTACATTGTTGGAACATACTGCCGAACAGCTATAGTGTACGTAGTCAATTGTGACCACCGGTATGTCGCTGCTCATCAGTTCCTGCACCTCATTGTCCTGAAACCTTGCACATACGATTACGACTCCATCGAAATTTCTGTACTTACAGTGCTCCAGGTATGATAATTTTTTTCCGACCGGACTTGTATTGATAAATGTAATATCATATCCAAGCATCTCAGCCTGTGCCTTGATTCCGTTTAGCACTCCGGCAAAATACTCATGCGTAAGCCCCATCGCCGCCTCATCGAAATACAGTACTCCGATGTTGTTCGACTCGTTTGTCTTAAGAACTCTGGCCGCAGCATTAGGAAGATATCCCATTTCCTTAGCTATCTTCTTTATTCTGTTTTTGGTCTCAGCGCCAATATCCTTCTGGTCATGTAATGCCTTGCTTACTGTCGCTGTCGAAACACCACATCTTTGTGCTATGTCTTTCAGTGATACCATATCGTTTCCTCATTTCGAATTGGTTTCTTAATCGTTTTCGTATCTTCACTATACCACAATTCATTATTATTGCAACCCCTAATTTACATTTTCAACATTTTTAACACTTTTTATTATCTTTTATTATGTATTTTGTATAGTGTTATGTTATGTATTTAAAACGATTACGCCTTTGATCTTAATTATTATACAATTATAATTACTTAAGTGATATTATCTCATCAGCATTTTTAACTATAATATGCAGTTTTCTTTGTATATATGTCATAAAAGCATTATTTTTTATTGTTTTATGCTTGATTTTTAGATATTCGCATTATATACTTCTATATATAAACAGCTTAAACGTTTGCGTATATTTAATAAAAAAGGAGATTTTATATATGAAATTTGGACACTTCGATGATCAAAACAAAGAGTACGTCATCACCTCTCCAAGGACTCCGTTACCATGGATCAACTACCTCGGATGTGAGAATTTCTTTTCTCTGGTATCAAATACCTGCGGTGGCTACAGCTTCTATAAGGATGCAAAGCTTCTGCGTCTCACCAGATACCGCTACAACAACGTGCCATACGACAGCAACGGACACTACTACTATATAAAGGATGGCGACACAATCTGGAATCCGGGCTGGATGCCTTCTAAGACCGAGCTTGACTCATACGAATGCCGTCATGGCATGGGCTATTCTGTTTTCACAGGAGTAAAAAACGGCTTAATGGCTCAGCTTACCGACTTTGTTCCTATGGGCTCTACCTGCGAGATCAATAAGCTCACATTAAAAAACACATCTGATAAGAAAAAAGACTTTTCGGTTTTCTCATATGTAGAGTTCTGTCTGTGGAATGCCATGGATGACATGACCAACTTCCAGCGTAACTTCTCTACCGGAGAGGTTGAGATTCACGCCGATGGCTCACAGCTCTTCCACAAGACAGAATACAGAGAACGCCGCAATCACTATGCTGTATATGCTGTAAATGCCTCTGTTGACGGATTTGACACAGACAGGGATTCATTCTTAGGTGCCTACGGCGAAAACAGCGCGCCTTCCGTTGTAGTAAATGATCAGTCTAAGAACTCTGTTGCAAGCGGCTGGGCTCCTGTCGGCTCTCATCACCTGAAGGTAGCTCTTGAGCCGGGCGAAGAAAAAACATATATATTTGTACTTGGATATGTAGAAAACCCTGTGAACGAAAAATGGGTTGGACGCGCTGAAGACGGAATCATAAACCGAGCTCCTGCCGATGCACTCCTTGCAAGATTTGACACCACCGAAAAAGCCGACGCTGCTTTAGCAGAGCTTAAGGCTTACTGGGATAAGCTGCTTGGTCACTTTAGTATCTCTTCATCGGAGGAAAAGCTTGACCGCATGGTAAATGTATGGCATCAGTATCAGTGCATGGTTACCTTTAACATGAGCCGCTCTGCTTCTTATTTTGAATCAGGCATCGGACGAGGCATGGGCTTTAGGGATTCCTGTCAGGATCTGCTTGGCTTCGTGCATCTGATTCCGGACAGAGCAAGAGAGAGAATACTCGACATTGCAGCCACACAGTTTGAGGATGGCTCTGCTTACCACCAGTACCAGCCTCTCACCAAAAAGGGCAATGCCGACATAGGCTCAGGCTTTAACGATGACCCTCTGTGGCTTATCGCTGCTGCCGCTGCTTACATCAAGGAGACAGGCGACTACTCTATTCTTGACGAGTCAACACCATATGACAGCGATCCTTCAAAGGCAACTGACTTTATGGAGCATCTGCGCCGCTCCTTCAACTATACAATCAATCATCTCGGACCTCATGGTCTGCCACAGATTGGACGTGCTGACTGGAACGATTGTCTGAACTTAAACTGCTTCTCCGAGGAGCCTGGTGAGTCCTTCCAGACCTTTGGACCATCTGAAGGACCTAATGCCGAATCTGTTTTTATCGCAGGCATGTTTGTAAAATATGGAAAAGACTATGTAAAAATCTGCAGACACAAGGGACTTTGCGACGAGGCTGATACAGCCCAAAAGGCTATTGAACAGATGGAAAAGACCGTCATGGATGCCGGCTGGGATGGCGAGTGGTATCTTCGTGCTTACGACCACTACAAGCACAAGATTGGTTCCAAGGAATGTGAGGATGGAAAAATCTTTATTGAGCCACAGGGCTTTTGTGTTATCGCTGAAATCGGAAAGGATGAAGGGTTCTGCCTTAAGGCAATGCAGTCTGTTGAAAAATATCTTGATACTAAATATGGCATCGTGCTCTTGCAGCCGCCTTACCACAGATATCATGTGGAGCTTGGTGAAATCTCTTCTTATCCACCGGGATACAAGGAGAATGCCGGCATCTTCTGCCACAACAATCCTTGGATTTCTATAGCTGAGACTGTTATCGGCCGTGGAAACAGAGCATGGCAGGTATACACCCGGACCTGTCCTGCATACATTGAGGATATCAGCGAAATTCACCGCACCGAGCCTTATGTATACAGCCAGATGATTGCCGGTAAAGACGCTCCTAACTTTGGTGAAGCAAAGAACAGCTGGCTGACAGGTACTGCTGCATGGACCTTCCTCGATGTCTCACAGTACATCCTCGGTATACGTCCTGACTACGATGGTCTTATCATAGATCCTTGTATTCCTGACACTATGGACGGCTTTACAGCTAAGCGTAAGTTCCGTGGCAATACTTACCACATTACGGTCAGAAATCCTGCCCACGTACAAAAGGGTGTGACAAAGCTCATCGTGGATGGCGCTACTATTGATGGCAATATGATTCCGGCTATTAACGGAACCGGACACGATGTTACAGTCGAGGTTACAATGGGTTAGAGATACCAGACAGGCCTCTATACTGCTTCAAATATGACCCGGAATACGAAAATGCCGCCGCAGAGCAAGCTCTACGGTGGCATTTAGACTGCTGGTGATGTTCTTCCCATGTCTTTATTTCTTCTCTAAAGGATGCTGTTATGTAATTGAGACCTGCCACATATGCTCCTCGGTCTCTCCCATGTGAAACAGCTCTTTGGTCTGCTCATCATGAGTATCATCAGGCTCATAGTTGCCAAGAAGATGTATGAGATACTTCTCCTGCTCATCTGCCGGCGAGACCTTATCAATGTGTTTTTGCAATTCCTCAAGAAGCTGCTTTGGCTCCATGTCGGCATCGACTGCGATTCCAAAGCACTTCTTCGCAAGACCTGCGGTATAATACAGCTCGTAGTTACTTACAAGCACTGATTTTTGGCGTAAGCATTTGAGTATGATGCTTTGTCTGGCTATTGATGTAATCATATTATTTCCTTTCCGAGTTAGCTGGAATACCTCTAAGTCCAAGTTATTTCCATTATACCCTATTTGCTTTTTGTTTCAAGAGTATAACATGATATAGCTAAAGATAACTTAAGAGAGTCCTATGAAGTGGCAACAAATCCCGTCAGGAAATAATAAAGTGCTCCCAGTGCCTTTCCAATAGCCATAGAAATCACTATAATCCCAAGACCGGCGCGAAGCTTCATGCGCTTATATATAATAGGGAATGTGTGCAGTATTTCTGCGAGTGCAACTGCAATACAGCCGACAAATATGCCGACACACAATCCATATATTGCAATAATTATATTCCCACAGATATTGCTTACAGGTACTTTGGGCATATTTGCAAAGCCCAGATTATATGCCGTATCAAGCACTGATGATATATTACCTGCCACCACACCACATATCATGACATTTTCTATAAGTATTATATTTTCTATCCTGCTGCACCGAAGTATGCGCGGCACCACTCCTATCACGAGCACGAATGCAAATACACCGGCTGACACTCCTGCCCCTGCTAAAAACGCTATCACTGACAAAAATATTTCACGCAATATATATTCAAACATCCTGCTTTTCCTTTACCTTGTCTATTATTGTGTTCCACGTATCTTTATTATGCTTATCCATCTCCACCTGAATCGGTGTGACATCGTCGGATAGCTTACGCTTTCCGATATGATTAAAAAACAGTATGATTCCGACCGCCAGACCAATGCAGTAAAACACCTCAAGCACCGACACCTGTGGCTTGTCCACACCCATTATCTGCTTATAAAAATGTTCAAACACACCTGATATCGAAATATCATTATTGAAAGCCATGATTGTAAAAGCTGAACCAAAAAATATAAGTATACACACCGCTGCAACCTTTAGTGCTTCAAGAATCTTATTTTTGCTGTTGTCGTCATACTCTACAAGTACCTCCGGCTCACCAATGCTTATAACCTGTGCATCATCATAGCTTTCCGTGATTTGCTCTATTATTTTCATTACAGATATCACGCTCTTTTTACCGCGTATCTTATCCACGATTATTCCCTTTATCTGTCCCTCATAGCGTGAATATTTACAATACACACTTGCTATGTCATTGATGCAGACCTGCCTGCGGTGAAGTGTTTTCTGCTTTTCTGCGCGTATATACACGAGAATTTTTTCTTTTGGGGTATCAGTATGCTCCGGCATCTTCATGCTCCCTTCGATTAATATTCATATGTATATAATTTCCATTTATTTTGATTTTATACACAAAATACACACATGTAATTAAATCAATATTTTTCGTGCGATATATTGTTTTTTTCGTGCAAACATCATAAAATAAATATAATTAATCTAAAGAGTGAGGTAACAAATGGCATACACTAAGGAAATACTGACTCTCGCTGTGGAAATTGGCGACTGTATGCTCAGAAACGGTGCAGAAATCTACAGAGTGGAAGACACTGTGGTTCATATACTAAGTTCATATGAGGTGGAGGAATTTGACGTATATGTGCTGTCAAACGGAATATTTGCAAGTGCAAATGAGAACAAGGAAGATGCCTGCAGCATCGTGCGCCACGTACCGCTTGGTGCTGTCAATCTGGCAAAGATCAGCGCGTTAAACCAGCTCGCAAGGGACATATGTGACCAGAAAATCTCCCTGATTGACTCATGGGACAAGCTTGAGCAGTGCAAAAATATTCCTAATTACAAAAAAAGCGCACAGATTTTCTTCTGTGGGCTCGGAAGTGCCTGCTTTTGCTATCTTTTTGGTGGAAACTGGCTTGACTTTGTTTTTGCATTTGTTATAGGCTCACTGGAGCAGGTGCTTTTGTTTGGTCTTAAAAAATATAAGTTCACAAGGATTATAACCAATATCCTTGCCAGTCTTTTTGTGACACTGCTTGCCACCGCAAGTACACTTACAGGGCTTTCTCTTTTACCTGATAAAATCATTATAGGCGCTATCATGCCACTTGTTCCGGGAATAGCATTTACAACATCTATCAGGGATATATATAACGGGGATTATCTGTCCGGTACAATACATCTGCTCGATGCACTGATTACAGCCGTGTGTGTTGCTGTGGGAGCATGTCTGCCATTTGTTGTGATGAAATATATTGGAGGGATTTAAGCTATGGAGTTTATAATACAATTTATTGTGGCTCTCTTTGCCACATTATCGTTTGCAGTTATTTTTTCCGCTCCAAAAAAGGAGCTGTTTTACTGCGGTTTTACAGGAGCGCTTGGCTGGATCATCTACTATATAATGGTTCAGTTTGATATGGGTGTTGTGTTTCCATCGCTTATCGCGACACTGTGCCTTACGATAATGGCGCGCATTTTTGCTGCGGCACGCTCTATGCCTGTGACAGTTTATCTGCTTTCCGGTATCTTTCCTCTTGTGCCCGGAGCAGGAATTTTTTACACGGCATATTATCTTTTTACTAACGACAGGGCACTTTCCTCCTCAAAGGGTATTGAAACCTTTGAGGTGGCGGGTGCCATCGTGCTCGGTATCATATTCGGGTTTGGCATACCGCAGAGTTTGTTTAATCTGTTGAAGCCTAAGAAAAAATGAATTACTTGAACTATGTCAAATTTGCAATTTTCTGCGCCAGATCCTCGAGATACTCCCAACGCTCCATTTTCTCCATCAGCTGCCCCTCGAGGTCTTCCTTTTCTTTTGTGAGTTCGTTTAACTTACCAAAGTTAGTGGCATTCTTTACCATCTCATCATCTATCTCAGAAAGCCTGTTTTCCAGCTTTTCTATGTCAGCCTCTATCGTCTCGTACTCTTTTTGCTCTTTGTAGGTAAATTTGAGCTTTTTCTCATGCCCCCAGGTTTCCATGGATTTCTTCTTCCGGGCTTCTTTTGAGTCTGTACCATCTGATGCAGTATTTCCCTGTGCTCCTGAAGCGGATGCTCCTGTGGATGATGCATTTTCTGATACGGTTTTTCCTGATGCAGGCTGTTGGCGTTTATTCATATAGTCGGTGTATCCGCCCTCATACTGTACGATTTTTCCGGCTCCCTCAAATGCAAAAATACGCTTTGCGATCCTGTCAAGGAAATACCTGTCATGGGATACCGTGATGACTATTCCGTCATAGCCATCCAGATAATCCTCTAAAATAGCCAGTGTCTCGACATCCAGGTCATTGGTCGGCTCGTCAAGTATCAATACATTCGGTGCGCTCATCAGCACACGAAGCAGATAGAGTCTTCTCTTCTCTCCACCCGAGAGCTTGCCTACCGGGCTGTACTGCTGCTCCGGTGGGAATAAAAACCTCTCAAGCATGGCAGATGCTGACACAAGTCCGTCTGCCGTGCGCACAAACTCTGCAGCTTCTTTCACATAATCTATCACTCGAAGCTCAGGATCTATATCCACTTCCTGACCGAAATATCCTATCTTTATCGTCTGTCCTATCTCTACCTCACCTGAATCAGGCTCGATAAAACCGGCGATTATCTTCATGAGTGTGGACTTTCCACAGCCGTTTTTGCCTACAAAACCGATACGGTCATTTTTCAGGAAAATATACGTGAAATCCTTTACACAGACGATATCTCCGTACGCCTTTGAAATATCATGAAGCTCTATGGTTGTCCTTCCCATACGCGATGAAACCGATGAAAGTTCAACTTTTCCGTCTGTCTGCGGTCCTTTTTGGTCTCGCAAAGCCTCATATCTTTGTATGTGTGCCTTCTGCTTTGTGGAACGAGCTCTTGCTCCGCGCTGCATCCACTCTATTTCTTTTCTAAGGATGGACTGACGCTTGCGCTCACTTGCCCTCTCACTCTCCTCTCTGGCTGCCTTAAGCTCAAGAAAGCCCGAGTAGTTTGTATCATAGCTGTAGGTCTGTCCCTTGTCCACCTCCACGATTCTGTTACAGACACTGTCTAGAAAATAGCGGTCATGCGTAATCATGATGATTGCACCCCTGAAACGGCGCAGATAATCCTCAAGCCACTCCACCATCTCGTAGTCTAAGTGGTTGGTCGGCTCGTCCAATATGAGTACATCACACGGCTTAAGTACGACTGTTGCAAGCGCAAGCCTCTTTCTCTGCCCTCCTGAAAGCTCACCGGTCTTTTGCGTCATATCTGTGATATCAAGCTTCATAAGAAGTGACTTTGCATCACTTTCTATACTCCAGCGCATGTCCTCATCCAGCTGCGAGGTAACCACACGGCTCATCACATGCTCAAGAGCTGTCTCGTCCGGGTCAAACTCCGGATTCTGCGGCAGATAGTTTATCACTATATGATTTGCTGTGGTGACAGTTCCCTCATCAGGCTCTTCATCACCAGCCACAATCTTTAAAAGTGTAGACTTTCCTGTACCATTTATACCTATGATACCGATTTTTTCGTTTTCCTGCACATAAAAGGAAGCTTTAGAAAAAAGCTTCCTTCCAGTATATGACTTTGTTATATTTTCGACATTAATGATGTTCATCTTCTCGTATTTTCTCCTCCCTCTCATGCTCCTGCTTCTCCTTGGCCTCAAGGATTGCCTCATTAAGCGAAAGCATCTTTGCATCTAGCTGTCCTACGATACCTGCACACTCACGCAGATCGCGGCTGATATACTCAGGTGCATTGCCCTCGAACTTGTAATATATCTTGTGCTCAAGGCTTGCCCAAAAATCCATAGCTATTGTACGAATCTGTATCTCAACCTTTGTGTCAACCACCTTGTTTGAAAGAAAAATAGGCACCGAAACAATCATGTGGTAGCTCTTGTAGCCGCTCGCCTTCGGATGCTTCATATAGTCCTTTACCGATATGACGGTCAAATCATTCTGCCTGCCAATCATCTCAGCAAGCCGGTATATATCAGATGTGAACGAGCACACGATTCTGATGCCCGCTATGTCCTTTACATATGTGACCATATTCTCTATGGTGCTCTCGTAGCCACCCTTTTTGAGCTTCTTAACTATGCTTTCAGGAGTCTTGATACGCGACTTTATGTACTCTATCGGATTGTAATTATGTATGTGAACAAACTCGTCATTTAGTATCTCGAGCTTAGTATTGACCTCTTTCAGTGCAGAATTGTATAGAAACATCATAGTCTCCCAGCTATCAATGCCCTCCGCAAACTCTTGTTCCATTAAAAACCTCCCTGTGATCTATTCGCCTGTATATTTATCAGACTCTCTTAATCAATTATAGCATATTTATTCGCGTAATTGGCAAATTATACCTATTATTTATATATTTTTTATTCTTGTTATTTTGTATGTGCACAGGTCCGCACACTGCAGGCACAACGGCACACACGTACTCTCTCGTAAGCTACGCTACGCCATTAAGAATCTGTAGGAATTATGCCTTTTGGTTTTCTATGCTTGACGAAACCGGCTTTTATGCGCCGTCCATGGCGCATAACACCTTGCCCCGGCGTCCATGCCGGTGCATTTCTGGTTGTGAAGCATAATTCAACAGATTCTAAATAGCTTCGCTATGCGCCTACGAGAGAGTACGTGTGTGCCGCTGTGCCTGCAGCGTGCGGACCGTCATCATATCAATAATAACTCATCATATCCATTATAAGGCATCAATCCTCCTCGATGATGTGCATCTCGAGAAAATCAAAGTCGATATCCTCCACAAAATTATCCTTCGTAAAGCGTGTCTTTCCATGCCTCTTGAAATCACTTACGTTGCTGTCAAGCCAGATGGGCTTTCCCAGGTCAAAAGCAAGGCAGGCATCCTCAAGAGCCTTAAAAATCTTGTGTGTACGTGTGTCGTCACTGTCATTTTCTATTGTAATATCACGCATCAGGTGCGTGTCAGTATAAATCTTAAACCAAATACGCATATTATTCTCCCAAAAGTCTTCTCTGACGATTGCACTCATACATGAGCAAAGTGGCTGATATTGCGGCATTAAGCGACTCCACAGCTCCCTCCATAGGGATGCGGATATATGTGTCCGCCATGTCAGCTATCTCATCTGATAATCCATTGCCCTCATTTCCTATCATAAAGCCACAGGCTCCGGTGTAGTCCGGTCTGTCATAAGAGCACTTACCCTTTAAATGAGCTGCGTAGAGAGAAACTCCCTTTGACTTTGCATACTCTATAGTCTCCGGAAGGTCATCTGTGATGTAAAACGGCACACGGTAGAGTGAGCCCATGGTTGAGCGCACAGTCTTTGGATTAAAAATGTCCACTGTTGTGCGATTCATTATAATGCCGCTTACACCTGCACCCTCACCGGTACGGATCATAGTGCCTAAGTTTCCCGGATCCTGTATACTCTCAAGCACAAGAAGCTCTGTCTTGTCGCCCTTAAAAAGTTCATCTATCTCATAGTGCGGCATCTTTACTATAGCGAGCACCCCCTGCGGAGTCTGCGTGTCAGACATGCTCTTAAACACCGAGTCACTCACTATTTCTGTTTTGTCAAGGAAACGCTTCTTCTCTTCCTTAAACCTGTCATCATTAAAAAATGACTCAGACATATATACGGCACTTACCCAGTCATATGGCGCCTCAAAGCTCATCTTTGGACCCTCAACCACGAATACGCCCTGCTTTTTCCGCTCCTTTGCCTTGCTTAAAAGAGCCTGCACATTTTTTATGCTTTTGTTTGATGCACTTGTAATCATTTTCTTCTCTTTCTATATTGATGATATGAGGGTCAAAAAGTATTTTGCCCCTCATTTATGATTAACATTCGTCTTTCTCCGAATGCATAAATGCCCCTGCACCGGCACATGCACGCAATTACCTGCATTTGATGTGCCGGATACAAGGGCATTCATATTTATCGTAACTATATTAGATACTAAACCAGAGATTTAGAGATATCGTACATGTACTCGTCTACACTCTTCTTCATAGCAAGTGCCTCGTCGATATCGAAATCTACGAAATTGCCATCCTTGTGGGCAATAACTCTGTTTGACTTGCCCTCGCAGAGTAAATCAACTGCCATAGCGCCCATGATTGTAGCGTATACACGGTCCTTGCATGAAGGGCTTCCACCTCTTTGCATATGTCCAAGGATAGTTGCTCGAGTCTCGATGCCTGTAGCAGCCTCGATTTCCTTAGCCATCTCCTGTGAATGTCCTACGCCCTCAGCATTGATGATGATGTAATGCTGCTTGCCGAGCTCTCTTGCGTGAGCTACTCTCTCGATGAGTGCCTCAAGGTTGTTGTCATACTTCTCAGGAAGTAATACTTCCTCAGCGCCGTTTGCAAGACCACACCATAATGCAATGTATCCTGCTCCACGTCCCATAACCTCAATTATTGAGCATCTCTCGTGTGATGTAGATGTATCACGTACCTTGTCAATAGCCTCCATAGCTGTGTTGCAGGCTGTATCAAAACCGATTGTGTAATCTGTACATGCGATATCAAGGTCGATTGTGCCCGGAAGACCGATTGTATTGATGCCAAGTGCAGCAAGCTTCTGCGCACCCTGGAAAGATCCGTCACCACCGATAACTACGATAGCATCGATACCATGCTTCTTACAGATTTCAGCACCCTTCTGCTGTCCCTCTGCTGTAACGAACTCCTTACATCTGGCTGTCTGTAAGATTGTACCACCGCGTGAGATTGTGTCTGAAACGCTCTTTGAATCCATATCCACGATTTCTTCATTTAACAGACCTGCGTATCCTCTCTTGATTCCTTTAACCTTCTTGCCCTTTGAGAGAGCCTGACGAACAACGGCACGAATTGCTGCGTTCATTCCCGGTGCGTCACCACCACTTGTAAGTACACCTATTGTGTTAATCTCTTTTGCCATTGGTATAACCTCCATATGTTAAAAAATTATCATTTATTCTAATCCCAATCTATTGTACTTGTTTTAGCACATTTTTTCAATATTCTTTTCAACAATTTTCGCATTTTCTTTGTCTAAAAATTCCAAAAGCTGCTCCATGAGCTCATTATTTGCATTTACGGAATAATTTCTGCCAAGTTTTTTCATCTGCTTTGTATCTGCGATGTAAATTATGACTTCATCTCCTCCGTCAGATTCACGGATTGTCTCAAGAAGCCTGCTCTCATTTTTCTTATAGTCCTCCATCGTATCAAACCTGAGCCATAGCTGCTTCGGAAGCTCATCAAACGGTATGATTTTCTCGCAGATTATCTTGCCGTTCTGCTCATCCTCGACTGTCGCATGTCCGATAACAAATATTTTAGCATCGTCCTGTAAATATCTCTGGTAGCGCTCGTAATCTCTCGGAAAAATAATTACCTCAACAGTTCCTGTCAGGTCCTCTATCGTGATAAAAGCCATGGCCTGATTGTACTTGGTAAACTTAATCGTCTTTGTAGCTATCATGCCTCCGATTACCACGTGCGCATTGTCCTCTATCTTTACGGCACCGCTCTCCTCTTCAAGCACAAAATCTATCGCATTTGCTGTGATGTTTTTCTTTAGGGTAGCTGCATATTTTTCCAGAGGGTGTCCGCTTAAATAGATGCCAAGCACCTCTTTTTCATAGGCCAGGGCTTCCTCAGCGTCATATTCACCAACATTTGGATACTTAAGCTCAAATGACTGCCTATCCTCATCTGAGACCAGGTCAAACAGGCTCATCTGCCCTGCCATTGTTGACTTTTTGTCATGCTGCACCCTGTCCACAATCGATGCATACACCATTGCCATCTGCTTTCTCGTGCCGTCGAGTGAATCGCACGCTCCCGCCTTTATCAGATTCTCAATCGCACGCTTGTTGATAAGCTCCTTCTGGCAGGTTCTCTCAATAAAATCTGAGAGTGTGCGGTATCTGCCGCCACTTTCCCGCTCCTCGATTATCTGGTCTATTACCGGCCTGCCTAGAGATTTGATGGCGTACATGCCATATCTGACATGGTCACCCTCTGCGGTAAACTCGCCCTGTCCACAGTTGATATCCGGCGGAAGCACCTTAATACCCATATCACGACAGCTGTAAAGATACTGCGCCGCCTTGGCTGAATTGTCTATAACAGAAGTCATGAGCGCCGCCATAAATTCGACCGGATAGTAATTTTTGAGCCATGCAGTCTGAACACTGATTTTTGCATACGCGGCTGCATGTGATTTGTTGAACGCATACTTAGCAAAATCAACCATCGAATCGTATATGCTGTTGGCAGCCTTTTCATCTATGCCGTTTGCCACACAGCCCTTTATACCGCGCTCCTCGTCTCCGTACACAAAGCTCTGGCGCTCTGCGTCAATGACATACTGCTTCTTCTTACTCATGGCACGGCGGATGTTGTCCGCCTGACCCATTGTATAGCCTGCGAGCTTCTGCACTATCTGCATGACCTGCTCCTGGTATACTATACAGCCGTAGGTCGGCTCTAAAATACTCTCAAGCTCAGGTGTCACATAGCTTATCTCCTTTGGATTGTTCTTGCCCTTTATATAGTTGGGAATGAAATCCATAGGACCCGGACGGTAAAGCGAAATACCGGCCACGATGTCCTCAAAGCTCTGTGGACTGAGTTCCTTCATGAAGCTTTGCATACCGGCAGACTCCAGCTGGAATACCCCTTCCGTCTTTCCTGTTCCGATAAAGTCAAGTGTGCCCTTATCGTTGAAATCAATATGGTCGATATCCACATCAATGCCCCTTGATGCCTTGATATTCTTCACAGAATCCTTTAGCACCGTGAGTGTACGAAGCCCCAGAAAATCCATCTTTAAAAGGCCAAGCTCCTCGAGCTGTACCATGTTGTACTCTGCGGTAGGGCTTCCGTCGTTTGCCCTTCCAAGAGGCACATAATCACTCGCCACACCCGGATAGATTACCACACCTGCTGCATGCACGGACGTGTGGTTTGGCAGTCCCTCAAGCCTTTTTGCCATATCTATCATTTCATGCACTCTCGCATCACTGTCGTAAATGCCCTTAAACTCCGGGTTCATCTGAAGAGCCTTGTCAATCGTGATATTAAGCTCCTGAGGCACCATCTTTGCAAGCCTGTCAGTCTCTGCATATGGGAAATCCAGCGCCTTTCCGACTGATTTTATGACTCCTCTTGCTGCCATCGTACCAAAGGTGACTATCTGTGTTACAGAATCGTGTCCGTACTTCTGCTGAACATACTCTATGGCGCGATATCTCTCCGCATACTCGAAATCCACATCGATATCAGGCATGGAAACTCGCTCAGGGTTAAGAAATCTTTCAAAAAGCAGATTGTATTTAACCGGATCAATATCCGTGATTCCGGTACAATAGCACACCCTGCTTCCCGCCGCCGAGCCTCGTCCCGGGCCTACCCAGCAGTCGTGCGTGCGGCACCAGTTGATATAATCCCACACGATAAGGATATACTCTATAAAGCCCATGGTCTTTATGATACCAAGCTCATAGTCCATATCTGCATGTATCTTTTTAAGCTCATCAGCACTGTACTCACCACAGCCTATGTATTTCTCCCTAAAGCCCTTCTCGCAAAGCTCTGTAAGGAATGCTTCGGCACTATCATAGCCCTCTGGCACCTCATACTTTGGAATCTTGTAATTGCCAAACTCAAGCGTCACATTGCATCTGTCGGCAATTTTCTGCGTATTCTCAATAGCCTCTGTGGCATATGGGAAAAGCGCTCTCATCTGCTCTTCGCTCTTTACGAAAAACTGCCCGCCATCATAGCGCATCCTGTCCTCGTCAGACACCTTTTTCCCGGTCTGGATACACAAAAGCACATCATGTGCCTCCGCATCGGACTCATAGGTGTAGTGAACATCATTAGTACACACTAACCCTATTTCAAGCTCCTTGCTCATCCTAAGAAGCTGCTGATTCACAAGCTTCTGGTCATCAATGCCATGGTCCTGCAGCTCAAGGAAGAAGTTGTCTTTTCCAAAGCAGTCCTGATACTTCCTTGCAATCTCCTTCGCCTCGTCATAAAAGCCTCTTACGATGTATCTGGGAATTTCTCCTGCCAGACAGGCAGACAGGCATATAAGCCCCTCGTGATATTTCTCAAGCGTCTCAAAATCCACTCTCGGCCTGTAATAATAGCCCTCTGTGAAGCCTATTGACACTATCTTCATGAGATTGGCATAGCCTGTATTATTTTCAGCAAGCAGAATCAGATGATAATACCTGTCATCACCGTGGCTTGTCTCCCTGTCAAAGCGCGAATTTGGTGCCACATATACCTCGCAGCCTATGATCGGATTGATATCATTTGCCTTTGCCGTCTTGTAAAACTCCACCACACCGTACATATTGCCATGGTCTGTGATTGCGGCAGAGTTCATGCCAAGCTCCTTGACGCGCTTTACATATTCTTTTATCTTGTTTGACCCATCGAGCAGGCTGTACTCGGTATGGGTGTGAAGATGACAAAATGACATTTGGATTCCTCTTTCTTTATTTTTGTATCAGCTTCCCAGCTCTATGTGTATAAACACCGCAAGCGAATTGGGCTCCTGCATATATGTGATAGTGCCGCCTCTTGCTGTCGGTATGAGATATTTGTAGTCACCCTTCTCAAAAAGACTGTGACATGCAGTATCATAGGTTTCTCTGTCCGAAAACTTGAACGTGATATAGTTATATGACGTTGTCATGCCCTGTAATGTTTTAAGGTCGTAGGATGTAAAATACAGCCCATTCCTGTAATAATAGTCATCCTCCACTGACGCTTCCTGCGGCAGCATATCCTCATTGTCCAATGTACGTGTAAGCTTTACCACATCAAGCGGCACTCCGAACCAGCTGTATGATATGCCCTTTCCCAGATAATCACCATCACCGTAGGTACAGTCCACTGCACACCACGCACCGTCCAGATATACCATATTCCAGGCGTGGTTTGCATCAGATGTGGTGCCTGTCACAATAAGTGAGCTGATACCGGCCCGGTCACACAGATACTTAAACATCATCGCATAGCCCTGACAGACCGTCCTTCCAAGCACTGCTGAGTACATATCCTGGTTGTGAGGAGAATTTTCCTCATACTCGGCATGCTCTATCACATATTCATAGAAATGCACAGCCTTGTCATAATCCGATGCACCTTCATCGATACATGCCATACAGGCTGACACATAGCCTGAAATCGTACTTATTGCGTTGTCGATATCAGACTCAGACATATTGTATACAGGCGAAAAAATGATGCTGTTTCTCACAGTATACTGACTCTTTTCTATGTAGAAAAACTGTGGATTGTCCAGCAGCACAAACTGCTGTATACGGCTAACGTTTTCAGTGTCTGTAGTATTTAACGAAATTCCATCCATGCGCTTTTGCATCATCGCATAAATCTGCCTGTAAATAAGCTTGTCATCATCTGACAGCTTCTCGTAGTAGTAGTGATATTCCCCTGTAAATACTGACTCATCGTACTCTGTCTGTTCGCCGTTTAAATAGTCTGTTGTAGTCTGCATCTGCCCCTTTACTGCCCTGTGTATAGCTGTAGGAAAATCAGCTATAGCACCTGTAAACCCTCCTGCCTTTAAGCATTTTGCAGCGAACATAAAGCAACAGGCAGCAAACACAAGTGCCGGTATGATTTTTAAAAGCTTTTTCATCTATTCCCCCATTTTAATCGTTGTCTGTCACTCTTTTAGGTGTGAACAGCAGCCATAGCAAGCCTGCATATCAGGTACAGTACAAAAAGATGCACCGGGTAAAAGGCGTAAAAGACATATTTTAGTGAAATGCCTCTTTTTCCATTGTAATAGCGAAGCGGTATAAGCATAAAAAGTGCAAAAAACTCTATGGTACCTGAGAAAAGTCCAAGCAGTATGACTGCCACGGCAAATGCAACATCCCGGTTTGAAGAAAGCAGGTACATCATGACAATGCACCCTACACCCGCCGCACCATAATCACAGCAAAGCACAAACTCTGCAATAATCATCATAACAAGCACTACTGATACCATTACTATACACCTGATCAGTGTGACAAAAAACCACTTGACTGCAGAGGATGCCTTTTCTATTTTATCGACCGACTTAAGCCAATCAAGCACTGTGATGGCAAGCAAGCCTAAAAGCAGTGTAAAAAACACATTGTTGCTCTTAAATTCGAGCACTGTATTGTTTATTGCAAGGTCAAACGGTATCTCAGAGATAAGCGCGAATATAAACATCCTCGCAGCATATTTTTCCCTGCTGTGTGTATATTTGAAGCCCTCCACAAGCAGGAAGCAGAAAACAGGAAAGGCCATGCGCCCTATAGAACGCATGACCCAGTAGATATCAATAAGCGTTTGTCCACCTATCCCGTTATTTATCATCTGAAGAATAACCGTTGCCGCAATATGGTCTATAAGCATGGTAAAAATGGCTATAAGCTTAAGCGTGCTTCCACTGATACCAGACTTTGCGATAACTTTTTCCAAAATCCTATACTCCTGCCATATTTACGGTAATTCTGTCAAGATGCCAGATATCGTCCACATATTCCTGGATTGTTCTGTCTGAAGAGAACTTTCCTACATGTGCGATATTGAGCAGTGCACTCTTTCTCCATGCGCTCTTGTTCTTGTAATAATCATTAATCTTCTGCTGTGCATTTGCATATGAGCGGAAGTCTGCGAGGATAAAGTAGCGGTCAGCCACCTGTCCCTGCTGTGGATTGAGCAGTGAGTTGTAAAGCTCCCTGAAAAGCTCATGGTCATTTGGTGAATATGTGCCGTCTACAAGCTGGTTTACTACCTTTCTTAGCTCGGCATCGTTATTATATACATCAACAGGATTGTAGTCATGTCTGTTCTCGTGTGAGATGACCTCGTCAGAGCTCATTCCAAAGATAAACATGTTGTCAGCCCCTACCTCATCGAACATCTCGACATTGGCACCATCCATAGTTCCGATAGTGAGCGCTCCATTGAGCATAAACTTCATGTTTCCTGTTCCGGATGCCTCCTTGCTTGCTGTGGAAATCTGCTCGCTGACATCTGCTGCCGCAAAAATAATCTCGGCATTGGATACCTTGTAATCCTCGATAAATACTACCTTGAGCTTGCCGCCAATAGAAGCATCGTTATTTATCACATCAGCCACACTGTTGATGAGCTTTATTGTTTTCTTTGCATTTCTGTAGCCTGCTGCTGCCTTTGCTCCAAAAATGAATGTTCTAGGATAGAAATCCATAGACGGATTTTCCTTAATCTTGTTGTACAGATACATCACATGAAGGATGTTCATGAGCTGTCTCTTGTACTCGTGAAGTCTCTTAACCTGCACATCAAAGATAGAATCCGGATTTACATCAATACCATTGTGCTCCTTGATATACTTTGCTAAACGCACCTTGTTTGCTCTCTTAATCTCAGCAAACTCCTGCTGTGCAACAGGGCTGTCCGCATAAGCCTTGAGCTTTGAAAGCATTGTAAGATCTGTAATCCAGCCGGCTCCTACCTTTTTTGTTGCCCAGTCTGCAAGGAGTGGATTTGCATGGGCTAAGAATCTACGCTGTGTGATTCCGTTTGTCTTGTTATTGAACTTCTCAGGGAACATCTCATAGAAATCATGAAGCTCCTGATTCTTAAGTATCTCTGTGTGAAGCTTTGCAACACCGTTTACAGAATAGCCTGCAACGATAGCCATATTTGCCATCTTGACCTGTCCGTCATAGAGGATAGCCATCTTTCTTACCTTGTCCTCATTGCCAGGATATCTCTCATTAATCTGCATCACAAATCTTCTGTTTATCTCGTCAACAATCTGGTATACACGAGGAAGCAGTCTCTGGAATATCTCAATTGGCCACTTCTCAAGCGCCTCAGCCATGATTGTATGGTTAGTGTAGGCTACACATCTTGTAGTGATATCCCATGCATCATCCCATGACAGATGTTCCTCGTCCACAAGGATTCTCATAAGCTCTGCGACTGCAACTGTAGGGTGAGTATCGTTCATCTGGAAAACGACCTTATTCGGAAGATCTTTTAAATCGCTGTGATGCTTTTTAAACCTTGCAAGTGCACGCTGGATGCTTGCTGATACAAAGAAATACTGCTGCTTTAAGCGAAGCTCCTTGCCCTTTACATGGTTATCGTTTGGATAGAGCACCTCAACAAGGTTTCTTGCAAGATTTTCCTGCTCCACTGCCTTGTCGTAGTCACCCTGGTCAAAGGACTCGAGCGAGAAGCCGTTTTTTGGCTCTGCATCCCATATCATGAGAGAATTGACCACATTGTTGTCATAACCGACTATAGGCATATCATAAGGCACTGCAAGCACCGACTGATAGTCCTTCTGCTCGAAATGAAGCTCTCCGTTTTCATCTGTGCTCTCCTGCACATATCCTCCAAACTTGACCTCATAGCAGTACTCCGGACGACGAAGCTCGAATGGATATCCGTCCTTGAGCCAGTTGTCAGGCACCTCAATCTGGAAGCCGTCTGAAATCTGCTGCTTGAACATACCATATCTGTATCTGATTCCACAGCCGTATGCAGGATATCCGAGTGTGGCAAGTGAATCCATGAAGCACGCTGCCAGTCTTCCGAGTCCACCGTTTCCAAGTGCCGGATCAGGCTCCTGGTCCTCAATAGCATTGATATCCACACCAATCTCATTGAGAGCCTCCTTGACCTCCTTGTATGCTGAGAGGTTTATAAGGTTGTTGCCGAGAGCTCTTCCCATCAAAAACTCCATGGACATATAGTAAACAACCTTTGGATCGTCCTTGTCCATCACTCTCTGTGTGGCAATCCACTCATCCATGATGACATCCTTTACGGCCTCTGATACAGCCTGATAAAGTTCCTGCTGTGTGGCATCATCTATAGTCTTACGATATTTATTTTTTAAATTGTCTGATACAGTCTTAATAAACACCTTTTTGCTAAACGTATTATCTCTCATCATATTCCTCCTTATGGCACTAAAAGGGAGCAAATTAATGCTCCCTCTCGTGCAGAGATTATTGTTTTTCAACTGCAAGCTTAACAGCCTCACCATTAATCTTCCAATCCTTTTCATAGCCCTTAAGTTCGCCTGATTTAATTGATACGGCAAGAACCTCGGTCTTGATTTCATCACCAAACTTTTCAAATACATTTGAAAGCTTCTCATCTGCCTCGTATGTCACAGCGATGTGGTCCATAACCTCAAAGCCTGCGTCCTTACGCATTGTCTGGATCTTACTGATGATTTCTCTTACGAAACCTTCCTCGATAAGCTCAGGAGTGAGGTTGGTGTCAAGAACAACGGTTATATTGTTGTCAGACTGTGTCACATAGCCCTCCATCTGAGTCATCTCGATAAGTAAATCCTCTTTAGATAATACAACTTCATCGCTAATGCTGTCAAGCTTGAGAGAGCCGGTGCTGTTAAGCTCCTCCATGGCCTTATGACCATCAAGCTCAGCTAAAACTGCCTTAATCTGGCCAAGGTATTTACCATACTTAGGACCCACTGTTCTAAGCTGTGGCTTGAATTTGTAGGTGGTGTAGTGTGATACATCATCAGTGAACTCAACCTCTTTTACGTTGAGCTCGTCTGCGATGATATCCACATAAAATTCATCCAGTTTTTCCGGAGCCTTTACAAACATTTTTCCGATTGGCTGACGGTTTTTGATATTTGCCTCGTTACGACATGCACGTCCGAGTACTACAACCTTTAGTACCTCATCCATATCAGCTTCGAGCTTTTTGTCAATCAGCTTCTCATCAACTACAGGATAGTCGCACAGATGAATTGACTCCGGTGCGCTCTTGTCAATAGAGCAGACAAGATTTCTGTAGATATCCTCTGTCATGAAAGGAATCATAGGTGCTGCCGCCTTTGATATGGTGACAAGTGCTGTATAAAGTGTCATGTATGCGTTTATCTTGTCCTGCTCCATTCCCTTTGCCCAGAAACGCTCACGACTGCGGCGTACATACCAGTTACTTAAGTCGTCTACGAACTCCTGAAGGTACTTTGCCGCCTCCGGAATCTTGTAGTTTGACAGGCACTCATCCACTCCTGCCACTGCTGAGTTGAGCTTTGAAAGAATCCACTTGTCCATTACTGCAAGCTTATCATACTCAAGGCTGTATTTTGTAGCATCAAAATTGTCGATATTTGCATAAAGAACGAAGAATGCGTATGTGTTCCAGAGTGTTCCCATAAACTTACGCTGTCCCTCAAGCACGAGCTTTCCTGAAAACTTCTTTGGAATCCATGGAGCTGATGCTGTGTAGAAATACCATCTGATGGCATCTGCACCGTATGTCTCAAGTGCATCAAACGGATCTACAGCGTTGCCCTTTGACTTGGACATCTTCTGTCCGTTCTCATCCTGTACGTGTCCAAGCACGATGACATTCTCATAAGGAGCCTTGTTGAAAAGGAGTGTAGACTCAGCCATGAGTGAATGGAACCATCCACGTGTCTGGTCAACTGCCTCTGAGATAAACTTGGCCGGGAACTGCTTCTCAAATACTTCCTTGTTCTCGAATGGATAGTGGTGCTGTGCAAATGGCATGGCTCCTGAATCAAACCAGCAGTCAAGTACCTCAGGTACACGGTGCATATCCTTGCCACACTCAGGACACTTGATTGTCACAGCGTCGATGTATGGTCTGTGAAGCTCTACCTCTGCAGCCTTTGGATCTCCTGCTTTTTCGGCGAGCTCTGCACGGCTTCCGATACACTCTCTGTGTCCGCATTCACACTCCCAGATATTGAGTGGTGTGCCCCAGTAACGGTTACGTGAAATAGCCCAATCCTGTATATTCTCAAGCCAGTTTCCGAAACGTCCTGAACCGATAGACTCAGGAATCCAGTTTACTGTATTGTTGTTTCTGATAAGATCATCCTTTACTGCTGTCTCCTTGATGTACCATGACTCTCTTGCATAGTAGATAAGAGGCTTGTCACATCTCCAGCAGTGTGGATACTCATGCTCAAATTTCGGAGCATCGAAGAGCTGCTTTCTGCCGCTTAAGTCCTTTAATACCTCAGGATCTGCATCCTTTACCCACATACCGGCAAACGGAGTCTCGGCTGTAAGCTCTCCCTTGTCGTTTACAAACTGTACAAATGGAAGGTCATAATTTCTTCCGACATTGGCATCATCCTCACCAAATGCAGGAGCGATATGAACAATTCCTGTACCGTCTGACATAGTAACATATGTGTCACATGTCACGAAAAAGCCCTTCTTGCCCTGCTTATCGGCAACCTGCTTAGCACAGTCATAAAGCGGCTCATACTCCTTGTACTCAAGGTCCTTTCCTTTGTATGTCTCAAGCACCTCATATGCCTTCTTGCCTGCCTCTGCGTCCTCTTTTGAAAGAAGCTGTGAGAGCACCTTGTCTGCAAGTGCCTCTGCCATATAATATGTGTAGCCATCAACAGCCTTTACCTTTACATATGTGTCATTAGGGTTCACACAGAGTGCCACGTTGCTTGGAAGTGTCCATGGAGTTGTGGTCCATGCGAGGAAATATGCATCCTCTCCTACTACCTTAAAACGTACTACTGCTGATTTTTCTTTAACTGTCTTGTAGCCCTGTGCCACCTCCTGTGCAGAAAGCGGTGTTCCACAACGAGGACAGTAAGGAACAATCTTGAAGCCCTTGTAAAGAAGTCCCTTATTCCAGATTTCCTTGAGAGCCCACCACTCTGACTCAATGAAATTGTCGTCATATGTGACGTATGGATTGTCCATATCAGCCCAGAAACCTACTGTGTTGGAGAAATCCTCCCACATACCCTTGTATTTCCATACAGACTCTTTACATTTCTTGATGAATGGCTCAAGTCCGTAGTTCTCAATCTGATCCTTGCCGTCAAGGCCGAGAAGCTTCTCCACCTCGATCTCAACAGGAAGTCCGTGTGTATCCCAGCCTGCTTTACGTGGCACATATTTGCCCTTCATGGTCTGGAATCTTGGAATCATATCCTTTATGGTACGTGTCTCAACATGTCCGATGTGAGGCTTTCCGTTTGCTGTAGGAGGTCCATCATAGAATGTGTATGTCTCTCCTTCTTTTCTGTTTTCCATAGATTTTCTGAAGATATTGTTCTCTCTCCAGAACTGCTCTGTCTTCTTCTCGCGTTCAACGAAGTTCATATTGGTGTCAACTTTGTTGTACATGACTATCTCTCCTTATTCTATATTGTTCGTGAACATCCCAACATGCACCTCAAATTCGACTCTTACGAGGCTTCCTTGTGGCTTACTCCACTACAATTTTCGGTTTATGGAATATTCACAAAAAAGGCACACATTCCTGTAATTAGGAACGCGTGCCTGATACGTCTATACCACCTATTACAATGTACTTAAGGGAAATACCCTTGCATACCCGCCCCTGTAACGTAGGGAATACGTCAGAACCTACTCTCGCAACGCTGTATGGCGATTTTAGCCTGCGGCTCAGAAGTGATTTTCAAAATGGCTCTACTCATACCGGCTCTCACCTGCCCCGGCTCTCTTTGACTTTCCTGCCATCTCTACTGTCTTCGTCACTGCCTTTTACTAACTGTGTTTAAGTATATAACTGAAAAGCCACTGTTGTCAAGATGTAATTGATTCTGTAATAATTTGATAATAATTAACTCTAATAAATGCCATCATACTCAAAATTCTGATAATCAAAATCGTCATAATCAAAAGAATCATAATCATAATCGTAATCCTCATAGGAATCGTCATCATTATAATACTCATAGCCCTCATCAAAGCCCTTCATGAACTCCTTTTCAAAATCTGTGCTTACGTTTGAGCCTGCTATAACCCAGAATATGATGCTGACTATAACTGAGATAGCTGCTGTTGCTATACCAACTATACCAAACACCTTGTTGTTGCCCTTTATGATATGTATAATACCAAAAATGATAGCAAGCAGAGCTGTCACATAATTGATGCATGTACAAAACAGTACAATAGATGCGATTCCAAGTACCAGAGAAGCTATACCAAAGCCATTGCTGTTCTTTGGCGGCTGGTTGTATGGATTAGCTCCATACTGTGGCTGATTGTATGCTGTCTGTCCGTATGCGGTCTGATTGTAGCCACCCTGTCCGTTTGGCTGCTGGCCATACTGCGTCTGTCCGTAAGCTGACTGATTAAATGAGCCATGATCATATGTGTTCTGGTTGTATGTGCCCTGGGCATTTGGATTCTGATTGTATGCACCCTGGGCATTTGGATTCTGATTGTATGTACCCTGATTTGCATAACCATATGCACTGCCCGGATTATTGACATATCCGTCTGTGTTGCCTGTCTGGTCTGATGACTGTCCATGTGCATTCCCACTTTCCTGCTGGGATACAGACTGATTATATGTGTCTGTCGGCTGACTGTATGTGTCTGAGCCATTTGCTGTTCCTGAAGGCTGACCGAATACACCTGTATTGTCCGGTGTGCCTGACGACCGGTTGTCATTGTTCATATAATTGTTATCGTCCATAACTTCCTCCATATATCCTATTGTTTATGTAGCCATTGTGTTATTGTGTTAGAAATATTTTATCATATATTACAATAATGTAAATATTTTTATCATAAAAAATATATAAAAATGGCAGGAGCAAATGCGCTCCTGCCGTAAAAAACATATTACTGCTCTTAGAAATCAAATTTCTGACTAAGCTCTTCCTCACTCTCCTCAACAGAGTTTTTGAGGTCATCCGCAAGCATATAGATATTTTCCAGTACCTTCTTGCACTTTGCCATGCTCTCGACTGTGGTATCAGCCATGCGAAGTCCCTCTGTTGAAGAAGCTGCGACCTCTTCTCCTGTAGCTGAAAGGTGTGTGATATTGTCTGATATGACTGTTGTTGAATCAAGAATCTTTTTGATACTCTCCTCAGCCACATTGATATCCTTCATCAACAGCTCAACGGCCTCTCCCATGGCATTAAACTTGTCTCTTGTATCGTCGATAAGCTCATTCTGCTTCTCTACCGATGATACTGAGTTCTCGATACTCTCGTTGGCACGCCTTGTGTCCTCATTGAGCTTGTTTATAATCTCTGTAATATTGGCTGATGCATCCTTTGTCTGCTCTGAGAGCTGTCTGATTTCATCTGCAACTACCGCAAAGCCCTTTCCTGCTTCACCTGCCCTGGCCGCCTCAATTGAAGCATTGAGAGCAAGCAGATTTGTCTGGTTAGAAATATTGATAATCGACTCAACAAAGCTCTTTACTTCCTCTACCTTAGCTGTAAGACTCTGGATAACTGACACTGTAACATTGCTTGCCTCTGCCACGTTGTGTGCCTGCTCCTTGAGTTCTTCCACAACATCAGCTCCCTGCTTTACGGTCTCATCAGTCTGGCGTGAGGCATCTATCATAGCCTTGATTCCACTTTCTGCATTGTCTGTATTTCCCTGAATATCAACACACATAGCTGCCTGCTTCTGGATAGCCTCCGCAGTGCTCTCTGTGCTGTCTGCTATCTCCTGGATTGAACTATGGCTCACCGCAACAGACTCATCGAGATCATTTAACATGGTCATAGCCTCGTCAAAGTGCTTTGAAATATTCTCCGCAACCATTACCATCTTCTTATTGCTGTCCACCTGTGCCATAGCAGATTCTTTGATTTCTTCCATATTTTCATCGAAGAAATGGGTAAGAAGAATCGTGATGCTGTCTGACGCATATCCCACAAGTACAAGTACAAAAACTGCTATCACATCATTCTGAAGAACTGTACCCCCTATTCCAAGCTGCATTACAAGCCTGATGACGCTGGATATGATTATTACTGCGTTCATCACCATCATCATCTTTATATCCAGATATATCATCGCTGCAATAACAAGCGGCAGGGCATATGTCCATGTACCGATTGTTGAATTGATCAGTGCGATAATAAAATATCCTGCTGTCATGGCGCTTACAAGTATAAGCGCACCTGTTCTGCTGTCTCTTTTTGTAATAAATGCAATTACAGCTATTACTATTACTGCTATTGCCGCAACAAGCTGTATACTTATCCTGGTAATATCAGCATCTTTTGTCCCAACTGCTGCAAATAACGTAAATGCTATATATGCAAATACTATGATTACCGCCAGGAATACACGTTTGTTGGCTCTGTTATACTGTTGACTATTCATAAAATCCCCCTTCTTTTGTTTGAGTTTTTAGAGTAGCTTTATTATACAACATTTTTTTATAATAATCCACTACTATTTAGTGCCAACGTACCATTTTTCTCATTTTGCTCCTGATTTGAAGAAAATTCTCCTTTCAAATAAACATTTACACAAAAACACCCGGCAGTTATCCTGCCGGGCATCCTGTAAAAAAATATTTATTCTTTAACTCCACCAAGTGTAAGTCCTGTAACAAAGTATTTCTGTAAAAACGGGTAAATACATATGATCGGAAGCATTGTTATAATTGTTGCTGCGGCACGAACTGAGGTAGGTGTAACTGCGCCTACAGCATTTTTCATTGCTTCTGCTGATCCTCCCTGATTTGTTACAGCTGAAAGAAGCTTCATAAGCTCATACTGTAATGTAGTAAGCTTTGTACTCATACGGTTATAAAGCATTGCATCAAACCATGAGTTCCACTGTCCTACTGCTACGAATAAAGCTACTGTCGCATATACCGGTTTGCAGAGAGGGGAATAAATCTTCAGAAAAATGGTGGTATATCCTGCACCGTCAAGCTGCGCTGATTCCTCTAAGCTGTCAGGAATTCCATTCATATAGGTCCTGATAACGAGCATGTTAAACGCACTGACCATTCCAGGGACTACATAAACCCAAAAACTATTGGTAAGCCCAAGTCCCTTGTACAGGAGGAAGACAGGGATTAATCCACCATTGACATACATTGTGATAACCCAAAACAGGGATAAACCTCTTTTGAACAAAAATCTTTTTCTGCTGACTATAAAAGCAAGGATTGCATTTGCCACCAGTGCTAAGACTGTTCCAATTATTGTTCTGGCAACAGTAATATATGCTCCTGTTATAAGATTATTTTTTTGCAAAACCGTTATATAATTCTTCCAGGTAAACTTTCTTGGTAAGAGGTAAATTCCACCTCTTAATGCATCTGTACCATCATTAAGCGATATCGCAAGTGTATTAAGCACCGGATAAAGCGTTATGATCACAAACAGTACCATAATGATGCCATTTACAATTGGAAATATACTTATCTTCTTTTTCTTTTTGCTCTTTACAGAGCCTGCTGTTATATCTGCCATCGTACAAGACCTCCTTAAAACAACTGCTCTTCACCATTATGTTTGGCAATTCTATTTGCAATAAATATAAGAATTATACTTACCACACTCTTGAATATACCTGCTGCGGTACCTATTGCATAATCTCCCTGGCTTATGCCCCATTTAAGTACATAAATATCAATAGTCTGTGATACATCCTGTATCAGACCGTTTCCTAAGAGATACTGTATCTCAAATCCTGCATTTAAAACATTACCTACATTCATAAGAAGAAGGATTATAATAGTTGGTTTGATTCCCGGCAGTGTTACATACTTGATCTTTGCCCAGCGTCCCGCTCCATCAATAGATGCTGCTTCGTAAAGTGAAGGATCTATTGATGTAATGGCTGCAAGATATATGATTGCATTCCATCCTGTTTCTTTCCATACATTGGCAAATGCCACTATCGGCCAGAAATATCCCGGATGTGCGAAAAAGTTTATCGGTTGGTCTATAATATGCATATTTACAAGGAACTCATTTACAATACCTGTTCCTGAAAGCATATCGTGTAAAATACCTGTTACAATGATCCATGAAAGGAAATGTGGAAGATATGATATAGTCTGTACTACTTTCTTTCCACCCTTTGATGCAATCTCATTCAGTAAGATTGCAAATGCTATGGCTGTGACAAAAGTTACAACCAGATTGATAACACCCATTGCAAGTGTATTTCTTATAACACGGATAAATGTCATATCCGAGAACAGCATCTTGAATTTGTCCAATCCAACAAATGCAGAATGGAATATACCAAGTCTTGGTTTGTAATCCTGAAATGCCATTGCCCAGCCAGCGAGCGGTAGATAATAGAATATAACTCCATATGCCACCATTATTGCTGCCCAGAACAGCAGCACTTTCTGACGTTTGACTTCTTTCCATGTAATTTTTGTTCTAGGTTCTCTGACCTTCTCTTTTTTGTTTTTTCTCGTTAATGACATGACACCACTCCTTAAAGTCAGCAGGCAGATAAAACGCTATTATATCTGCCTGCCTTAAATTTCATTTAAGCTTTATTTGAATTTAGCAGCCTGCTCTAATCTTTTATCAAGCTCGGTCTGTAATTCACCCAGGAAATCCTGTGGATTACATGCATTGTATTTATCCATGTATGTATCCCATGCACTGTCAAAGTCTTTTGCCATAACAACCTTTGGAAGCTCCGCATGCTTAAGTTCGCCAATCTTTGTCCAGGCTACTCCACCAGGAGTGTCTGAGGTAAAGTTGTTAGAGAATGACCACATCGGATACCAGTCTCCAGGTGCATTGTTTGTTCCAAGCATTTCAACGTATGTCTTAACACCATAGGCATCGAAAACCTCTTTTACATCACTGTTAAGACCATCATAGAACTCTCTTGCCTGTCCATCAGGTTTGTTGGCATTGATTCCATCATCACTTGTTCCATTGTACTGTGGGAAGTATGAGTATGGGCATGAATGAGAGGCCTTGTATGCTGTATCAGAAGCCTTCTTTCTCTCATCTGCTGTTTTGTAAAACTCACCATTCTCATCTACTTCATAGTCAGTACCCTTGACACCCCAGTATCTGAGATTGTGGATATCCTGATCAAGAAGATCATTTACAAACTTCATGGCTGCATCTACATCATCACAGGATGTTGTAACAGCAAGACCTGTTGACGCGTTGAAAGCGCCGCCTGCATTGTGCCACTGATTGTCACGGCCGTCGATTGTTACAGGTACCGGAATGTAATCGCATCCCTGCTCATCAAGGCCTGCCTGTTTAATTGCATCACCTGCTGTGTATGCAAAATCCCACCACTGGTCAATCATTCCAAGTACACGTCCTGTAGAAAGCTTAGAGATATATTCATCATATGTCTGTGTGAATGACTCAGGATCTACAATTCCCTTATTATACTCTTCATTGAGCTTCTTGAAATATTTAACTGCTGTATCAGATGTATTATAGTCAAGTACTTTCTTTGTATCAGGATCTACCATACATGATCCATCGTTTGGATATCCGTCAAGGAACTGTGGTGCATTCTCAAGACAGAAATATCTCCAATCTTCACAAAGGATTGTATATGGAATATTTTCTGTTCCATCAGCCATTGTTGGATTTGCTTCATTATATTTCTCGATGAGGTCAAAATACTGATCCAGTGTCTTGATCTCCGGATAGCCAGCCCATTTAAGTACTCTTGCCTGGATCCAGAATGCCTCGTCATTGTGTGTGCAGACTTTCTCGTCTCCCTTTATGCAGCTAAACTGTGGTATCCAGTAGATATGTCCGTCATCCTGACGAAGTTTTTCCCACTCAAGTTCTGTGAAAAGATTTTTGATGTTTGGATATTTCTCGATGTAGTCATCCAGTGGAACAAGTGCGCCTGCATCATATAACTGCTTCTGTCCACTTATACCGTCAATGAAATCAGGATACTCGCCACCTGCGATCATTGTTCCGACTGCCTCATCTGCTGTCTGTCCGGTAAGCCAGGTTTCCTTTACCCTTACACCTGTCTTTTCCTCGATGATCTTCTGGATTTCATTATCATCATTGATTTCAGATCCCGGTACAGCAAAGAATGCATCAAACTCTTTCGCACCTCCAGAGCTACCTTTTTTACCACTATCATTGCCACATCCGGCAAACAGTGTTGCTGCCATAGTAGCCACAAGCAGCATGCTTACAAATTTTTTTCTTCTCATATTGTAATGTCCTCCCTTTTGATAACTTAATTTTATACTTTTTAAGTTTTCAAACAATCGGAGTAACTATAGTCAAAAACAGGGTAAACTATAGTTTCTCGAAAAAACTATAATTTACCCTGTTTTGCAGTAATATATATTATTCTCCACTTTGCATCTGGCGTCTGAAACGCGCCGGTGTACAGCCTTTTACCTGTATAAACCTGTTCACAAAATAATCCATATCATGATATCCGACTTCCTCTGCTATCTGTATTATCTTCTTATCAGTCCTAAGCAGAAGCTCTGCCGCCCGTTCCATCCTGTAATTGTTCAGATAATCCTTAAAGGACTGTCCGTATTTTTTTCTGAAAAGCTGCCCTAAGTATGCACTGTTTACATAATACTTCTCACTCAGGCTCTTAAGCGTGATGTTCGTGGCATAATTGTCTCTTACTTCCTTTTCTACCATGCCGATCACACCTCTTGACACATTTTTTCTAAGCTGCGACAGATAATCACCATACTCACAGCAAAATCTGGTCATATGTGCACGGCTTCCCCTCTCAATACCGGTCTTAAAGCTGCTCTCACTTATGAGTCGCAAAATCTCCTGCTGATTTACATTATCATCCTGCTCACTTGCCAGGTGTATGAACTGAAACAACAGATAATTAATATTTAAGTTCATGCTTTCCCCATTCATACCCATGCTGGACATCTCATCATAAAATTTGGCAACTGCATTTCTTATCTCAAGATGGTTATTCTGTTCCACTGTCCTAAGCAGCTTATCAAGACTATCTTTACAAAGCACTATTCCATCTGCCGATATCTTTACTTCATCCTCATAGTAATATATGCTCTTTACTATGCGAAAGCCCTGAAACGACCTGAGCATACATGCATTGCCGTATGATCTGGCTATCTTTGATATATCTGATACTTTTCTTCCGACCAGCATAACTATATTCTTTTGTGTATTATCACATATATACCTTCTCAGATCCTCCAGATATTTTCTCTCGGTTTTTGCGGCTTCCTCTGCCATATAATCTGAGAATATAAAGCCTATGTCATACACTTTTTCATTTACAGATACATCAAATACACAATGTGCCGAATCAGCCCCCAGAAAAGCAACACAGCTTTCGTACATCTTGCGCTGTAAGCTTCTCATATCACTATCGAGTATCTCATCACCTGCAGGAAGCTGCTCCATCTGTATTTCAACATACCTTGCTCCACCCTCACACCTCATATTTTCTTTTACATAGTTCAGGTTTACTTCATCATATTTGCCCTGTATCAGAGATATCAGGTGTCTTGCAAGGTATGCCTGTTTCATCTTTTTGTTATCCTCGTTGATCTGGTTTTTCTCGTTTTTGAGCACAAGAACCTTGTTTAGTACCTTAAGCAGCATCTCCTTATCCACCGGCTTTAGTATGTAATCCGTACAATCATTCTGCATGGCCTGCTGCGCATAGCTAAAATCTGCATAACCGCTTAATATCACAAAACACACATCTGATTTTTTATCTTTTCTCAAAGTCTCAAGCAGCTCAAGTCCTGTCATCTCCGGCATCCTTATATCGGCTATGACCAGATCCACATTCTCATTTTCCAGAAACTGCAGAGCTTCCTTTCCATTTGAGGCCGTTCCTGCTATCTCAAATTCTTCATTTTCCCAATCAATGATCGCCTTAAGCCCCTGTATTATAAAAGGCTCATCATCCACCAATAATACTTTAAGCATTTTAAATCTCCTATAAATATGTTTCCGGTATTTTTATCATCACAGTCGTACCGCAGCCTTCCTCACTGTCCACATCAAATACTGCTTTAGATTCCGTTACCATTTTGATACGCAGGCAGGCATTTATCACGCCCACTCTGCCACCGGTCTTTAACATATCGATATCTGCATTTTTCATGTTACTTTTCATTTTTTCAAGAGCATCCGGATCAATTCCGCTGCCTGTATCCTCAACCTCTATCTGCATGAACCCGGCTTTTTTGAATATACGCACAAATATCCAGCCCGGAGCAGCTTTACTTTCTATGCCATGCACACAGGCATTTTCAACAAAGGTTACAAGCGTAAGTTTTGGCACCTGACATTCCATGCAGTCTGCTTCTATATCTATGTTATAGTTCAGCCGCTCGCCAAACCGGTATTTCTGCAATGCCAGATAGGCTTTTACAAATTCACATTCCTTTGCAACGGTTACAGCATCATTTCCCCACTCCACATACTGTCTTTGCATGATTGCGAGTTTTTCAACCATATCAGCCGTCTCATTTTCCCTTTTAAGCAGACTGTGCATTCGTATGCTCTCAAGCGCATTAAACAGAAAGTGCGGATTTATCTGGCTGTGCAGTGCAAGAAGCTCTGCATTTTTCTGACTTACAAGCATCTCCTGCTCTTTTAGCTTATTCTTATATACAGTCTGGATCAGCTCATTTGTGCGGCTTACCATCCTGTTGTAATTTTTTATCATGCTGCCGATCTCATCTTTGCTCTCCCTGTCAGTCATAGATACAAGCTTTTCGCTGTCAACCGACTTAAACACCTTTGAAAGCTGTAATATCCTGCTCGTAAAGGAATGGTTAAAGATACTAACCAGACAAAGTGGAAAGAATACATTTATAAGCATCAGAAAAACAATGATCGGTGCATTGTGCATAAGCATGCTCCATATATTACTGCGTGTCTTAAACACATATATATCAAGATCACAGCCATACAAAGAGAGCTTCTGCCTGTATACGGAGTCGCTTATTTTCCCAATCGCCTCCAATGTCTTAAATGGTTTGTTGACTCCACTGTAGGCCCCATTTGACAGCACTATGTCATCTCCATGGCAGATAAGCACTTCATTATCATAATTCATATTCTTAAAAGTACGCATCATGCTGCCATAATTAAACTCTATCTTGAGTACCTTTTCGATATCAGATGAGTAAAAATCCAGCTTTTGCATATAAATCATACGTCTTTCATCTGACAATCCGGCTCCGCCTTTTTCATATACAAAAAAGAGTCCTCCGCTTCCCTTCTGCTCCAGTAGTCTGTAAGAATCCGTATTTCTTACAGCAGACATATCATTTACTTTTCCGCCATTTACTATTGTAGGATTGTCAGCATACAGGAAAAACACTATATTGCTCATTCCAAGTGTGTTTTCAAAAAGTGTATCCTGAAAGAAGCTCTGATACTCTGATACATACTCAGCAGAGCTTGTGTATTCCTTTGATATAAAATCATCTATGCGCTTGCTGGTATAGATACTCTTAGCTGCCTCTCCTGCGTTATTGACCATGCTGCTCAGATTATATCCCACAGCACTTGCTATGCTCGACATTTCATGTCTGCTGCTTTCTTTTTCAGCATTATTTACGATGGAAAGCACCACTGCATCAGTCACTATGAGCGGCAGCATGACACACAGTACATAAAATATGTAAAATTTTTTTCTGAGTGAATAATCATCAAGCTTTCTCTCAATGGCATTCCATATTGATTTTCTCATAAACAGTTCCTCTGAAATCACTTAAAGGAGCCGACATATGCCCGCTCCTAAAGTCTGTTTTAACTTATCATTAATTATAAAATAACATATTTATTATTAATAATCTACCCCTGTTTTCTCTCCACATCTTGCGATCTCAATGCGCTCTGTCCTCTTGCCTGTGAGCTTTGTACTTCTGTCATCAGGCTGCTGTCCTCCTGCGGATATCTCATAAATTCCCGGCACAGCTACACAGCTTCCATCCTCTTCTATCACAGCAAAGTCCCTTGGCGAAAGAGTCAGCTTTACTTTTTTAGTCTCATGTGGCTCAAGCTTTACAACCTCAATCCCCTTTAGCTGATATCCCGGCTCATACTCTGCAGCATCAACGTGCCTGATATAGAGCTGAACTATCTCATTTACAGTATATCTGCTGTCATTTGTCACATTTACAAACACCTCGACAGGTTCGTTTACATCACTTTCTGCTTTATCCACTGACAGTCCATCATAGTTTGTCTCACCATAATGCAGTCCATATCCAAATGGATATAACACATTCTCATTTGTATAGCGATATGTCCTGTGAGCCATTGAATAATCCGTAAACTCCGGGAGATTTTCGGTGCCCTGATAAAATGTAACCGGCAGTTTTCCACTCGGACTATACTCTCCGAATATAGCTTCCGCAACAGCCTTTCCGCCTCTGGCTCCAGGATACCAGCTGTCTATAATGGCATCCACATGCTCTTCTGCCCAGGAAAGATCTATCGCACTTCCTGCTGACAGCACAAGTACTACCGGCTTTCCTACTGCTGCAACAGCCTCTAAAAGTTCCTCTTGAAGTCCCGGAAGCATAAGCCCCAGCTTGTCACCGCTTGCATATTCATTTCCGGCATCACCCTCTTCACCTTCTATAGTTGCATCAAGTCCAAGACACATTACGACCACATCTGACTGTTCTGCCATGATGAGGGCTTCCTTAAATCTGTCCTTTTCCTCTGCAAGTCCCTGTACTTTGTCCTTGTACAGATGGCAGCCCTCTGCATAAAGCACTCTTGTATCCTCTCCAAGATATTGCTGTAATCCCTCAAGTGGAGTGATATATCTTGATGAGGTACCATAATAATTTCCTATAAGCGCATCCCTGGAGTTGGCATTTGGTCCGATAACCGCAATAGTTTTAACATTTTTTCTGTCAAGAGGCAGGAAATTGTCCTTATTCTTTAAAAGTACAAGACTTCTTCTGGCAGCCTCCACAGAAAGCTCCACATGCTCCTTACATTCTACAACCTCATACGATATGTCCTCATATGGCGATGGATAATCCTTCATCATGCCCAGACGGATACGCACCTCCATCAGCCTTTCTACTGCTGCCGTGATTGCCTCGTCTGAAACCAGTCCCTTGTCATAAGCATCCTTAAGATGTAAAAATGCACTTCCACAGTTTAAGTCACAGCCGTTGTTTACAGCCATAGCAGCCGATTCCTCAACTGTATCCGTCACATGATGGTGTTCGTGGAAATCAAGTATTGCCCAGCAGTCTGACACCACATGACCTTCAAATCCAAACTCGTCACGCAGTATATCCTTAAGCAGTGTCCTGCTTCCGCAGGCAGGTTCTCCATTTACCCTGTTGTAAGCCCCCATGACAGCCTCAACCTTTGCATCCTTTACACATCGCTTGAAGGCATACAAATATGTATCATACATATCATGCTTTGATGCTTTCGCATCAAACTCATGTCTTATGGCTTCCGGACCGCTGTGTACCGCAAAATGCTTTGCACAGGCTGCCGATTTTAAGTGATCCGGATCATCTCCCTGTAATCCCCTTATATATGCGCAGCCAAGCTTACCTGTCAGGTACGGATCTTCCCCGTATGTCTCATGTCCCCTGCCCCATCTTGGATCTCTGAATATATTTACATTAGGTGCCCAGAAGGTAAGTCCCTTGTATATTCCGTGATCACCCTTTTTTGAAAATTCATTGAACTTTCCACGCCCCTCCGTTGATACAACATCTCCGATCTTTTCTATCAGGTCAGTATCAAAAGTTGCCGCAAGACCTATCGCCTGAGGAAATACTGTAGCAACACCGGCTCTTGCTACTCCATGAAGAGCCTCATTCCACCAGTTGTATTCCGGTATCCCCAGTCTTTCTATAGCCGGTGACTCATACAGCATCTGACTTATCTTCTCATCTATTGTCATCTGCGATACTAGTTTTTTTGCATATTCTATAGTTTTTTTACTCATAGTGACTTCTCCTTTAATTTATATAATGATTTTACCAGATTCATGCAGTATTTTCTTTCTAATTGTTGCCCCACAATGTTCAAAAATTGCTATTTGTGCTATAATAACTATATTCACGCAAATGCGCATAAATATCAGCCGTATGGAGACAAGTATATATGATCGAAAATCTGAATGGAATACATGAGACAGTAAAATATAAAGAATACAGCAATGTAAAGCTTTTTATAAATGCGGAAGCAGAAGATTATCCCATTCACTGGCATACTCCCATGGAGATTATCATGCCACTTGAAGGCGGCTATACAGTGCAGATTGGGGATGATCTGGTACATCTTAATGAGAATGATATTATCTTTATAGCTTCCGGTGTAAAACACAGGCTTATCGCACCTGACACCGGAAAAAGGCTTATCCTGCAGATTGAGTGGTCTGCTGTCTCAAAAATAAAGGAATTAAATTCCATACTTACCCTTATAGCACCTGCTATAACGCTAACCCCGGAAACTTCCGGTAATATCCACAGCAATATCCGTAAACTGCTGCTTGATATAGCAGATGAATACCAGACCGACTCATTTCTATCAGAAGCCGTGATCTACTCCAAAATGCTTGAAGTACTTGTCCTTATTGGAAGACATCATACTGCCAGCAGTTGTCATTTTAATGTCGGCAGACACAAGCAGCAGGAATATCTGGAGCGTTTTCTGTATATCTGTGAGTATATCGATACACATTGCACTGAGGACATAACACTTGATGAAATCGCAAAAATAGCCGGATTCAGTAAATATCACTTTACCCGGCTATTTAAACAGTTTACCAATAATACCTTTTACAAATACTTAAATCAGAAAAGAATAGAACTTGCCCTGACCTTTCTGGCTGATCCCAATATATCAGTCACCGAGGCTGCAATGCAGTCAGGCTTTGCAAATCCATCCACTTTCATAAGGGTGTTCAAAGCTGAAAAGGGCTGCACCCCGACTGAATTCCGCAAAATGTTTACTGGGTGAGCATTATGTATGAAAAATCTGCATAGTTATCACTATTGCTGCCATTTGAGGATGCATACATACCGACCGTACAGCCCACAAAGCCACCTGCTTCTTCTGTGGTATATGGCAGCAGACTTATTTTTTCTGCGACTTTTACGCTCTTTTCGGCCGTACCTATCCATATAGATGCTTCCTGTTCCTTACAGATCATACATATATTCCACAGTGGATTTTTTTCTGTAATGCTGTACTCCATAATATCTGCCACTGCTATCTTTTTGTCAGTTCCCTTAATATGTGTAGTCACCACAAATACCAGCCTTCCGGCTTCCATTGTTATCTCAGCGCGAAGATGATTCTCATTGTTCTGGAAAAGTACAAGTCCTGCCGTCTCATTATCCGACTGTGGGATAAAACGCACTGCTGTCTTTACCGAAAACTCATAGCCCTTCTGTCTTAGTCCAAGAAATGCGCTTGTGCCAAGATCAGCGATCTGCTCTTTGTTTGTGTACAGTCTCAGTACTCCCGGATTTTCCTTAAGGGAGTAAAAAGACTCGTTGCGTTTTCCTATTCCAACCAGCCTCTTATCAGGCTTGGCTTCGCAGAAAGTTATAAAATCATTTTCTGATATCTCATCTATAAATCTGCACTCTTCAAGCGGTATATCTACCGTATCCTCAAGATGTCCTATCCCGGGTGCTATTACCGGCCATTCGTTTTCCCATATTGTTTTTGCAATAAAGGTCTCCCTGCCCATGCTGCTGTGCTTTTTGCATGGTCTTGACGCAAGCATGACCACATACCAGTTTCCGTTTATATCATCCACCAGATCACCATGTCCTGCATAGATGACCGGATAATCCATTCCCAGATTTCTGTGTGTAAATATCGGATTTCTCGGACATCCTTCAAACCATTTAAAAAGCTCCTTGCTTCTTGCTATCGTTATACTGTGCTCCGGTCCAGTGCCGCCCTCTGCATGCATCAGATAATAATATCCGTTTATCTTGTAGATATGTGGTCCTTCCGGCCATATGCAGCCCTTTACAGCACCTTTCCATATGGCCATGCTCCTGCCCTTAAGCTTCATGGTTCCAAGATCAAGCTCCTGTATCCATATCTCCCAGTCTCCATTGTAACGTACTCCTTCAGGGTTTGGGCGTGTGCCACAGTAATAACATCTGCCGTCATCATCAAAGAAAAGGCTTGGGTCTATTCCGACTGCTTCTTCTCCCAAATAATACGGATCAGACCACGGTCCTGCCGGATCCTGCGCTGTCACTATAAAATTGCCGCCATGCGATACGTTGGTCGTTATCATATAAAAAGTTCCTTCATGATATCTTATGGTCGGTGCAAAAATACCTCTCGATATTTCTTCATTTTCCACGCATAGCTGCGATGGTCTGTCAAGTATATTGCCAATCTGCTCCCAATGAGCCAGATCCCGGCTATGAAATATGGGAACACCCGGTGCATACACAAAGCTTGATGTCACCAGATAATAGTCTTCCCCGACTCTGCATATTGATGGATCAGGATAAAAACCTGAAAGTATTGGATTTTTTGCTGTTACCATGTCTCTTACCTCTCATTTCCTATAATACATATCCAAAGCCCAGTATCGTAAACTGCTTGTCTCTGTCTTCCTCTGCAATTTCAATTCTTACAACATGATTTTCACTGGTCTTATTGTTAAATATTATTGCCGCATTGCAGTGCTGCCAGTTATTGATATGTGGATCAGCCGTAAAATGATATTCTCCGTCCACATATACCTTCGCCTTTCCCACGTTTACTTCTCCCGAATCCTTAAATACAAGGAGAAGTGCCCTGCACTCCATCTCAAGCTCGAAATACACTTTTTCCCTGTTTAATGTATTTTTTGTGCCATCATACATCCAGTTATACGGGAATTCCGGAGTCAGCGAAAGCTGATCATCCATCTCAACGCTTTGCAGCTGTGTATCTGTCGAATCGAAACCACCCTCGTCAATATATGCCTTTGCATATATATCCTTTTTGTCGAGCAGTCTTATATTTTCAAAGCTGTTTCCTATTACCGGTGCAAGATTTAGGTTTTCCTGCAATATTTTTTCCTCTGTCAGTCCCAGTTCAAATGCATTCAAACTTGCATGCCCTGCCTGATCTATTTTTTCAAAAAGATACTCTATGCAGTCTGCCATGACGGAATGGCCTGCATTGCCCGGATGAAACATATCATAGAAGAACTGATTTTTGCTTATTACCCTTCCCTCGTCATTTTTTAATGCAAACTGAGGGGAAACCGCATCCAGCACGCTTACCATTGGCAGATCATAGAGCTTTCCAACCGGGCTTAGGCGGTCTTGAAGGTTCCAGTCATTAGCAAATACGGAAAAAAGCAATATGACTGCCGGTTTCCATGGCAGATTAAGTACTTTACGTACAAGGCTTTCATAACAGTCACCCTTTGTCTCATCCCCCTCATCATTTACAGCAAATTCAATAACTACTATATCAGGCTGCTGTCCGTCTCTTAGTACATCCCTGTCAAATCTGATCATTCCCAGCTCCGATGGTGTGCCACCCACACCTGCTTTTATGAATTTCACATTATTCTTTGCAGAAAAACGCCTCTGGAAAAGCTGATAGGATTTGTATGCGTAGCACTCTGTATTTATAGGTGTCGCACCTGCTCCCTGTGTGATAGATCCACCGATGTATGCAAGTGTTACCTCTTTTCCGGCTCTTGTCTTTTCGATGGCTTTTCTTATGCGGTATGCATTTCCCATATTCATAAGCGAATGGCTTATCATGCTGCAGTATTCATCAGAGTTCATATCCACCTCTGTTTCCTCAATATCTGCCGGAGCCTCATAGCCGTCATTCAGATACAGTCTGACACTCGCTTTTCCCATGATATCCGGTGTATTAAATATGAACTTTATCTGTCCCGGTATATCATCATCCGGTGTCCACGTATAATCTGACAGGTATATCCTTCTCTCCATTCCATCGCCTGTCAGCTTTACCTTAAGATTAGTACCGCCTCCGTACAGGTCCTGCTTTCCGTACATCTGAAACACAAATTCGATCTGTTCGTTTTGATTATCTGTTTCCACAGATACACCTATGCTGTGTACAAGCCTGCCAAAACCTTCCACCGTCTCTAACAGCCCCAGTTCCTCTTTATTTTCTATATTTCCGGCTATTTGTGCACTGTTTATCAGTCTTCCGTCGCTTTCATATATAAAATGTATAATGCTTCCATCTTCCTGTACTGAGCCGTATATATCCTTATCCTTCATGATGTAGAAATACGGTCTTTTTCTTTCGGGATCCTTTGGTGCTTTTGGCCCTGCCATCTTTCTGCCTCCTTGTTATGTCGATTTTATCAGCTATAATGACTATATGATACAAAAACTCCCGGTGCTTTGCACCGGGAGAAATTATAGATATTTGTCCTGTCTTTTATAGTTTATGACTGTTTCATCATTCCAGCTTAAGGTTCTTGTATATTAAAATCAATAAATCCTGTAATTTCCTGAAAGTGCTAACATTGCAAACATGTAAAGGAAATTGTCATAGTATCTCCTGTCACCTGTCCTAAGCGGAGTGTTCCAGAACTTTTCAACACATTGCTTTGCATATTTTCCATCTGCTGCGAGTGAAGCTTCTGCATTAACAGCAATGATCGCTACCGGATGAAGTGCCTTCTCATCAAGCGGTGTACCATCTATAAGAAATACACCATCCCAATTGTCCTTCTGATCCTCACAATAAAACTTCTGAAGGTTTTCTGCCGTTTTAATCTGCCACGGATCTGCATCAAACCACAGATGATCCATCGCTATATTGGCGATCGTGCGGTATGCATCACTGTAATACCAGTCATGTCTTCCAAATATTTCCTGATGCCCCGTATGAGGCTTTCCGTCATAATCTGCATATTCTGCGCTAAGTCCTGTCTTTTCATGGCATGCACTGTGCAGATATGCTCTGCTGGCAGCTGCTGCTTCTTTCCAGAAGTCTCGGTCCTCCTCATAAGCCCTTTGGGCAAAAAGTTCATAAAAATGCGGCAGATGGTATGAAGGATCACTGAAATCCATATTTGTGACAAACTTTATCAGCTTGTTGGAAGGCTCCCACATTGGCTCTCCGCTGTGTCCCGGCTCACCCTTGTGTACACACTCCCTTAAGATATTTTGTGCCTCTTTGCTGTAGCAGAATATACCATCGCCATCTCCCCATCTTTTAGAGGCGAAAAATAATGCCATTGCAAAATACTCTTCACCATCAGGTGCCGGTCCATCGGCATTTCGCTTTCCGTTTGTCTGACATGACCACGCAAAATAATTTTTTGCCGGACCATCTTCTATATACATATATGTGCGCACCCATTTCCACAGTCTGTCAAACTCTGCTTTTTTGTCCAGCTGTACACATACCATCATGCCATATGACATTCCCTCGGTTCTCACATCATGATTGCCGGTATCCTCCATATATCCCATATCATCACCGGCTTCATGATAAAAACGTTCATCATCATTCCCATAGAATATCGTGTTAAAAGTATCCTCTACTCTTTTTTGAATTTCTTCTTCCGGATACCCATACTCTTTGAATATATTTCTGTATTTGCCTGTCTTATATGCTCCTGCCATTTTTCTCTCCTTTTTGTCGCTGTTTTACTGTATCCCGCACATGAAATTTAAAAATCTGTGTCTGCATGATGTCCAGGATTCATTATCTCCTTTTTTGAACCATTCTTTCCGTGCACTGTCCCTAATTCCGTATATGGCTGTTATGTTCCCGATGATATCATCAGATATCGTGCTGTCTGCCATTATTATCATAATTCCTTTTATCCTGCCTTCACCCGACAGATTATCCATGATATTTGCTATCTTTCCCTGATGTATCCAGCAAAAATTTCTTTCGTCCGCAGCACACTCAAGCACACATACTCTGCCGGTATCACAATTATCCTCTCCATAACCGGCTGGTGTATAAACATAATTCATACTGACCTGTCCGTCTCCATCACACGAATAATGGATATGTATCTGACCATGCTCTGATTTCTTAAGCTCATGCCAGCTAAAGTTCCTCTCAGGTACCTCAGCAAAGTTTACAGCCCTGTTATATCCGAACCCTACAGGTGCCGCAGGGTTTACTACAGGTGTTCCATTTACCATAAATGTCACATAGTTAAATCCCTCTGCCGGATTACCTATTGTTTTTTCCCAATAACCATCATTTTTCTTTGATCTGTAAAGAAGCTCCTCCGTGCCATTTTCAAGAACTACGCTCACGCTTTTTGCATCAGGTGCAAAAAGATTTACTTCAATGCTGTTATCCTCCGTCACACGGATACCATGTATGACATCCGGATATTTGCCAGCCGGTTTTCCATCCTCGTCATTTTCGAACTGTATCTGCCTGTACACCGGATCAAAAAATACCATGCTCTCATCCGCCTGTACCGGTGTGGTAAAATCAATATTCTTTGATCTGACCGGGACAGCTTTATTAATATCATCAAGTTCTGCGTCATCCCATGTAAAAAGCATCTGTGCGAAATCCTTAAAGCTCTTTCTCCATACATGCCATTCATGATAGCCCTCATATACTTTTGGTGTACTGTTTTTCCCCTGTCGTGAAAATTCCTTTACCATCTCATTGATTCCAAGCAGTATCTCTTTTTCTTCATCTCCTGCCGACATAAAGACAGCTTCAAACCGATATGGGCTGTCGATAATTTTTTTCATTAGATGTATTGCAACACCTGAAAATACTCCAACTGCTGAAAAAAGCTCCGGGTGTCTTGCCGCTATATCCGTAGCCTGTCCTGAACCAAGTGAAAGTCCTGCCACAGCACGGTTGTTTCTTCCTTTTTTGACCTTAAAATTTTCCTCTATATAAGGGATTATGCTATTTACAAGCTCACTGTCAAAATCTCCCGGAAAAAATACAGGGTATTCGTTATCCTTAAATGCATAGCCACTGCTTGCAACTATGATCATCGGCACACATTTTTTGTCTGCTATCAGATTGTCCATGATGAAATTCATCTTCCCCTGCCATACCCATCCGGTCTCATTCTCCCCGACACCATGCTGTAAATACAATACAGGATACCTTACATCTCCACTCTCATATCCGGGTGGAGTATACACATAGCTCTCCTTTATGTGACCGTTTACCTGTGAGGTATATTTGCACAGACTTACCGTTCCATGCGGCACATCCCTGACAAAATAGAAATCCTCGCCCTCTTTTGGCACTTCAAATGTGTTTATTGCAGCAAAACAGCCATATGATATAGCCGCATGAGGATTTGTTATACAGACATCATCTACATACCAGAAATAATAATGCATTGCCCAGTGGAAATCTTTAATGTTTGCCGAAAATCCACCCTGCATATCAGGCTTTAACTGTATGCGTTCTGAGCTGAAATAGCCTCCCATTCCGGCTACTTCTACTTTATTGGCATTTGGCGCATAGATATAAAAGGTAACGCTTCCATCATCCTCAAGTGCGACCGAGCATCTGTTATTGTCCATTGATGATGGTATCGTGCCTATATACAAAGCACCATTTTTTAAATCATCCAAAATAAAATCCCCCCATTCGTTTATTGATATATACAAGTGTAAACGAACAGGGGCTTGTTATTCTATTAATAAATTGCCAAACAGTATTCAAATATTGCTAATTTTCATTTACCTTTTGCTGTAAATAATCAAAATATATCTGTGGATTGCAGGCATTGTACTCCTCCATATACTGATCCCAGGCAGCATCAAAATCATCTGCCATTATCACCTGTGGCAGCCACCTCTTCTTAACTGCCTCAAGATTATTTTTTACTTTTCCACATTCGGATGTCGTAGGAATCGAATCTGAATATGAGTACATCGGATACCATGAACCTGGAGCATCGTTTTTACCGAGCAGTTCCACATAATTTTCCACTCCGTATGCATCAAAACATTCCTGAATATCTGCAGGCTGATTTTTATAGAATTCTTCCGGCTGATACTCCATTGAAAACGCATTTATACCATCATCAAGCATTCCCTCCACTCTTGGAAAGTATGAGTACGAACACATATGCGCTGTCTGATATGAGCTGTCACTTTTTTTCTCTGCCTGCTCATTGGTAAGGTAAAACAAACCGTTTTCATCGACTGAATAGTCCTTGCCCTCCTCTCCCCAGAACCTTTCTCTTATGATATCAGATTCCAGAAGATCACTGACAAACTTCATCGCACCTTCGATATCTTTACAGGAGGTGGTAATTGACACTCCTGAAGAATAATCTATTTCTGCCATCCTGTTTGTATGCCATCTGTTGTGAATACCATCATCAATCGTGACAGGAAGAGGAACATAATCACACCCAAGCTGTGCCAGATTCTGTTTTTTGAATACAGGATCTATTGCATAATAAAACTGCCACCACTGGTCGACCATCCCAAGCACAGCTCCTGTTGACAGCTTATCCAGATATTGATCATAGGTGGCATTAAACGCCCCGGGATCCATTATTCCCTTATGGAACTCTTCGTTAAGCTTTCCGAAATATCTTTTGGCTGTGTCGGTCACATTGTAATCCATCACTTTTTTGGTTTCCGTGTCTACCATACAGCTTCCATCGTTTGGAAATCCGTCCAGAAACTGCGGCACATTTTCAAGGCAAAAATACCGCCAGTCATCACAAAGCATCGTAAATGGTATATTTTCTGTTCCATCCGGCATTGTTGGATTTGCCTGTACATAGCTTTCTATCAGGTCAAAGTACTGCTCTATCGTTGTAATCTTTGGATATCCAGCCCATTTTAATACTCTTGTCTGAATCCAGAAGGCTTCACCATTATGCAGCATCTCCACATCATCCCCATGTGATATTCCAAACGGTGGAATCCAATATATGTGTCCATCCGGCTGTCTTAACTTTTCCCATTGTTCATCACTGAGATATTCTTTTATGTTCGGATAATCGTCCCAGTATTCATCTATTGGAATGAGTGCATCTGCCTCATACAGCGCAGTCTCACCCAATACAAAATCCGGATATTCCCCGGTTGCTATGAGAGAATTTATTGCATCGTCCTTATCCTGTCCAACAAGCCATGTTTCCTCACATTCAGCACCGATCTGCTCTGCTATGAGCTGCTTTATATCATTATCCGGATCTATATTATCTCCTTCTACAGAAAAAAAAGCCGTAAAATGCTTTATTTCTTTTTTATCTGACGCTTTAAAAGTAACACCGGCTATAAGTCCGATAAACAATGCCACTGTAATCGCTGCGGAAACCAATCTTTTTATCATACCATGTTTTCTCCCTATTTTCTTTTGTTCAGTCTCTGCTATAAAATTGCATAATAGTCATTATATTCCATAAAAAATATTTTTACAAATGCTAAAATAAATATATCTAATAACTAGGGTATAAAACAATAATTTATCCTGCTGACATTTTCTCTGTCATACATTATAATTTCTATAATTTTAAAAATCAGGAGGACCATATAATGATCATACATGAAATAACAGAAGAATGTTTTAAGAAATATGGAAAGGTGATCGACTCTATAGATCTTACAGAGCTGGTCAGCACAATGCAGACAGTAGAAATTCCTGCCGATGTGGTTTATGAGCCATCCATTTCTGCACTTGAAAAGCTAAAATGCGCTACAGAATTACAACAGAAAACATACGGGGAGCTTCCTATACAGATAGGCTGGTGCATAGGCAACAATCATAAGCTCAATGCTGTTGAATATCACAGATGCTCTGAGGTCAATATTGCCGCAACTGATGCCATACTGATACTCGGCCGACAGCAGGATATCTCCGTGGAAAATACATATGATACCTCTTTGATGGAAGCTTTCAGGATTCCTTCCGGAACAGCAGTCGAGCTTTATGCCACAACACTGCACTACGCACCATGTAATGCATCTGCTGGCGGATTTCTGGTAGCCGTTGTACTTCCAAAAGGCACAAATGAAGCCCTGGAACATCCACACACCGGCGGAGAAGATGCTCTTCTTGCAGCTAAAAACAAATGGCTCATCGGACATCCTGAAGGTGGACTTCCTGATGGATCATACATAGGGCTTACAGGTGAAAATCTGGAAATTAAATAAAAAGCAAAAAACAGCCCGGGCTTTCACCCGGGCAATTATTATATTACGCTTTAACTTTACGATAAAATTAAGCCTTTGCCTCGTCCTCGTTGTCTCCCCAGAAATCCACCGGCTCATAGTCCTGCAGCTTTGCAAGGAAGCCCTTCTGCTTAAGCTCCTCCTGTATGGCATCAAGCACCTCTTCACTCTCCGCACATATTGTGTGATAGTGATAACCTGAAGTTACATTTTTAAGAAGGCTGGACTTTCCTGTGCGGATTTCCTCCAAGTAATTTCTGACATCACGTCTGGACTTGATGTCCATATTAGCGCGGATCACTCCGTAGACCTTGTGGTATACAAATACGTCCTTCACATGGCCTCCGGCATCAACTATTGTTGAAAGCTCCTCCTCTACTTCATCATCCTCGTGAACCACCTTTAATACTCTCGAATACTGCTTATCCGCCTGTATCAGATATCCTCTGTTTGTCGAAAAAATCGCGGCTCCGTTTGCTCGAAGCAGTGCTATGTCCTGCACAATCACCTGACGACTCACATCAAGCTCCTTTGCAAGCGCAACTCCCGCCACAGGCGACTTTGACGAGGATAGAATATTTATTATTTTTTTTCTTCTCTCATCACCGTTCATTTTCGTTCCTTTCTGTAAAACATTACTGTCACAGCATAGTGCGACCGGCAATATAAAATCTATACTGCATGTAGATTTTTAAGTGATAAATCCATAATAGGCGCTGAATGTGTGAGCGCACCACTTGATACATAGTCTACACCAAGACCCTTTATTCTTGCAATATTTTCTTTGGTAACATTTCCCGAAACCTCGATTTCGGCTCTGCCGTCAATGTAGTCGATGCACTGCTTTAAAAGCTCTGTGGACATGTTGTCGAGCATGATAATGTCGGCACCGGCTTCAACCGCATCCTTCACCATATCAAAGCTCTCTACCTCAACCTCAATCTTTCTGACAAACGGAGCATAGGCCTTTGCCATGGCGATTGCCTCTTTTACACCGCCAGCTGCTCCGATGTGGTTATCCTTAAGAAGCACTCCATCCGAGAGATTGTATCTGTGGTTGTTTCCACCACCGACTCTGACCGAGTATTTTTCAAAAATTCTATTGTTTGGAGTTGTCTTTCTGGTATCCAAAAGCTTGATACCGGTGCCCTCTAAGAGTGCTGCAACCTGACTGGTATATGTGGCAATTCCACTCATGCGCTGTAAATAATTGAGCGCAGTTCTCTCACCGCACAAGAGTACTCTGATATCTCCGTAAACCTTGCCGATAAGCTGCTTATTTTCTCCCCTATCGCCATCCTTTACATAAAACTCTACCTTTGTATCTGCATCAAGCAGTGTGAAAACTCTCTCAAAAACCTGCAGTCCACAGATGATTCCGTCCTGTTTGCAGATTAAATCCACCTCTCCTGCCTGTGGATGTGGCATCACGCTGTTTGTGGACACGTCCTCGCTTGTGATGTCCTCCTTTAATGCGCTTAATATGAATGGGTCTACGTTGAGGCCCAGTGTTACCTGATCGTACATATATTTAAATTCCTTTCGTTCAAATTATTCTTATTTATTACGGTTTCGCACTTTTTATGCTGTGTGGTGCCGGGGTAGTACGCAGTATATTCCTCAGAAAAATATGAAATCAGCCACGGGATTTTTTTTGGATAGTGCTTTGTAATTTGCCACTTGTTCTCATTAACTGCGTTAATGGAACCCCGTGGCAGTTCATATTTTTCTTCGGAACACACTGTGTACTCTCCGGCTTCGCAGATTTACGAGTGCGAAACCTGGTTACTACAGCTATTACCGCACTTAAAATTGCCTCTACTGGGCATGGACTGTATTCTACCAATATTTTTGATGACGCTCGTATGGCCAGCTTTTGGCTGTCCACTCGCATCTAGGCTGAAACACAGATTTTATGCCTGAATATAGGCAATGCCTGATTCGATAGTCTCTTCTATACCTACGCTGGTGCGGCCCTCTATTGCCTCCATGGCTAGCTTCCTGTATTCTCTCTCTACAGCTTTTTCATCGCTGTAGTCTGCGAGGTCGATGCTATCTGCGGCCTTTTTGGCTGCTATCTCATCATTTACAAAGCCAAGCTCCGCCATCTGTCCTGCTGCACGCTTTGCGAATACCAGGCTCTCAAGCAGTGAATTGCTTGCAAGACGGTTTCTTCCGTGCACTCCGTTGCAAGCGGTCTCTCCAACTGCATAGAGACTTTCCATGGATGTGCGGCTGTGGTGATTCACCTTGACGCCGCCCATGAAATAGTGCTGTGCCGGAACAACAGGAATAGGCTCCTTGAAGACATCATATCCCATCTCCTTGCAATGTTCAATGATATTTGGAAAATGTGATACAAGCTCATCCCTTGGAATGGTACGCAAATCCTCCCAGACAAAGTCTGTGCCGTCCTTTTTCATCTGCTCACGGATTTTGCCGGTCAGCACGTCTCTTGGTAAGAGCTCATCGACAAACCTGTTCATATTCTTGTCTAAAAGCTTAGCCCCCTCACCTCTTACGGACTCTGAAATGAGAAAGCTTCTGTCCTCATGCTTTTTCGTGTAAAAGGTCGTTGGGTGAATCTGCACATAGTCTGGGTTTTTAAGCTCTATGCCATGCTTTTTTGCAATGGCAAGCGAGTCACCTGTCAGATGTCTGAAATTTGTTGAAAATCTGTACAGTCCTCCAACTCCGCCACAGGCCATGACAGTGTATGCCGCTGTCACCTTTTCCAGCGTGCCATCCTGTTTTCTGATGATGGCGCCGTAGCATTTGTTATCCCTTTCGATGATGTCAACCATCGTCGTATACTCCATGAGTGTCACATTTGAAAGCTTCTTAACCTGTGCAAGCAATGTGCTTGTTATCTCTTTTCCGGTCACATCTTCATGGAAAATAATCCTATTGTGTGAATGAGCTCCCTCTCTCGTATATGCAAGTGAGCCGTCATCATTTCTCGCAAAATCTGCTCCGTATGAAACAAGATCCTTCACCACATCAGGTGATGAGTTTATCATTATCCCAACCGACTCCTTATCATTCTCGTAGTGGCCGGCCTTTAAGGTATCCTCAAAAAAGCTGTCGAAATCGGACTGCTCTTTAAGCATGCACATGCCGCCCTGCGCCAGAAATGAATCATTGCTCTCAAGATCTGACTTTGTTATCAGTGTAATTCTTATGTCTCTTGGAAGCTTAAGCGCACAATAAAGACCTGAGCAGCCGCTTCCCACAATAAGTACATCTGTATTCATAGTATGTTACCTCTTTTATTTACCTGCATCCACCGATGTAGCCGCTTCTTTAGCAACATCGCCCTGGATGCGATTTACTGTAATGGGCGTATTATAACACTAAAATTTACAACTGACAAGACACCTGTAAAACTTTTGTGTTGACAGCTAGTTTACAGCTAAGTATAATGACAAGTAACTTATTTATTTTGGCCGGTTCTTTATGTAAAATCCAAAAGGGGCTTACATTGATATAACTGTGCTTCAATCACACTAGGAATTTCAAGAGGTATATCATATTATGATGACAACAAGAGAATTACAGGATGAGATTATCCGATTAAAGAAGGAAAATGATATCTGTATATTAGCTCACGCTTATCAGAGTCACGAGATACTTGAGGTTGCCGACTTCACAGGCGACTCATATGGACTCAGCAAGCAGGCTGCCACAGCACCACAGAAGAATGTGCTCATGTGCGGTGTCCGCTTCATGGCAGAGACCTGCAAGATTTTATCTCCTGACAAGCATGTATTTTTGTCAAACAGCGCAGCAGGCTGTCCTATGGCGGAGCAGCTCGATGTAGAGCTCTTACAATCGTTAAAGGCCGAGAACCCTGACTATACAGTGGTTGCCTACATAAACACCACATCAGAGCTTAAAACCATATGCGATGTGTGCGTCACATCTTCATCCGCTGTAAAAATTGTTAAAAATATTGACAATAACAAGATTCTTTTCATCCCTGACTGCAATCTGGGCGCATGGGTTGAGGAACAGGTTCCGGAAAAGACCTTCAAATTTGTACATGGTGGCTGTCCTACTCACCTGCGCATGTCAATAGCAGATGTTGAGAGAGCAAAAGCGGCTCATCCTGCTGCAAAACTTCTCGTACATCCGGAGTGCCTTGCAGAGGTTTCAAAGGCTGCAGACTATATCGGAAGCACCACCGGCATCATTGACTATGCTAAAAACAGCACAGACAGGGAATTTATCATCGGAACTGAAAACAGCATACTGCAGCACTTACAGTATGAGTGCCCTGAAAAGAGCTTCTATCCGCTCTCAAAAGACTGCGTATGCCACAATATGAAGCTCACTACCCTGATGGATGTATACAATTGTGTTAAGGGAGCAGGCGGAGAAGAAATCATACTGCCTGACGATATAAGAACAAAGGCCAAGGCCTGCATAGATACCATGCTCACACTTGGAGAGTAATTTAATTGCAATATTAAAAGACCACAGAGTCTCTGTTTTGCTCTGTGGTCTTTACTTTAATTAATTGATGATAATACCTCATCTGAATATCTTTCTTTAATTTTCATTTCCAGCACCTGAAATTCATGAATATAACTGTCAAGCACCTTATTCACAAGCTGACGTGCAGCTTCCTCATTGTATATATTAGTTGTATCATTCCTGTCTCTTAACATTCCAAGCCAGACACTCTCATCAATAAAATCATAATACGCATATGCAGTTTTTATAATTTCTCTTGGAGAACCTGTTGCAGCCTGATTAGCGCCCTCATATCGTAACAGTTCCTTTAAGACCTTCCAGCCCAGCTCAAATTGTATATAATATTTATCAATTATACCGCTCACAATAAAATCATTTGTCAAGTCTTCATCAAATGCCCTTGACAATATCCTCAAGTGGCTGACATACTGGTCAAATTTTTTCATACAATACCCTCCCATCCCTTTCTATTTCTGTCACCAGTACCGGTGAAATATGCTTATCATCCATATTTATTATGTCCAGCTTTAGTAAAGACCACAACTCCTCATTAAGACAATCCGATAAATCACCAAAATCCTCACATCCATAAATGGCCAGATCAATATCACTTTTAGGATGATTCGTGCCTCTGGCGCGTGAACCAAACAGCACTACTTTTTTTGTATTATATTTTTTTGCTATATTAACAATTTGCTTATATACTTCATCCATATAATACTCCTTATTTCACATCCGTCTAATTGAATCCAACAACCTTCTGTGACAGCTTATACGCACCGATAGCTACCTTTCTGCCTCCCTTGCCCGGCAGGTTCATTAACTGTCCCATGACGCCATGGCGCAGCTTCTTGTAGGTTTCTTCATCGTGCTCCTTCATGTATGCCCACAGTTCATCCTTCTTAGCCATGTTCTCATCGGTGCCTGAGATAATTGCCAGAATAGTAGAAATAGTCGTAATAATCTCCAGATAGCTGTACATATACTTCCTGCACATCTCATTTGTTATCTCATGCAATTTGACATCGTCAAACATAATCTTATTTACACGAATCTGCTGGTCAATACGGCGTATCATCACCTGCTCATTGACCGACTGGTCATCGCGACCGATAAAATATCTGTAGAAGTCCACATCCAGATAGTACATCGTGCGCACATACGGAAGCGGCTTATATACATAGATATTATCCACATAAAAGGTATGCTTTGGCAGCTTGAGTCCACAGCTTCTCAAAAGCTCTGTCCTGTATATTACCGAATGCATCAGTATGTAATGTCCCTTGTGAATATGCTTTATATCACTCCAGGTAAATATCTCATTGCGCGGAAAGCCGGTCTGACGCATAACCTTTTTACGCTTTGCTCCCTCTTTCTCGTAGACATAGTTGGCAAGAAGCATATCAATCTGTGTATTCTCCTGCTCAAACTCCCTTAGCTTGTCCAGTATCTTCTTGTATGATTCCAAATCCACCCAGTCATCGCTGTCAACAACCTTGAAATATTTGCCTGTGGCATTTTTGAGACCTGTGTTTACAGCCTCTCCATGTCCACCGTTCTCCTGGTGTACAGCCTTTACTATGTCAGGATATTCGGCTGCATATCTGTCAGCTATCGCTGCTGTCTCATCCTTTGAACCATCATCAACAATAATTATCTCCACATCATCTCCACCCGGCAGGATAGACTCTATACAATGCTCCATGTAATCCTTTGAATTGTAACATGGGATTGCAAAACTTAATAATTTCATCTTTTTCCCCTTGTAAAAAAATAATATCGCTGTTTGATTATGCATAAAATTTTATCCTATATGCAATAACAAATACCGATACTATAATTATACACAAAATCATGATATTGTCTAAGGATTTTTTATGGTACCTTAGGACTGCACAGTTTGTTCATATTTTGTTTACAGAAAAGTGAAATTCAAAACACACGGTTTTCACAATTGATTTGTATACTAACATCATAAACGAAAGATACAAAACAAAAGCAACAAAACATATTAATTACGCAATACTCATACTAATCTTTTTCATATATAGCCGATGCAAGCCACATGCATCGGCTTCCTCTTTTTAGTATTATAGTAACTATGTGATTATTTCTATCGGCTTCTCTTTATCTTACGTGAAGCCGTCTTTTCAAACTCACTCTCCCTTACTTTAAGGCTATAGATACGCTTGTAGGCAGGTGCATTCACATTGTACTCATCGATAAGCGCCTGCAGTGCTGCCCTTATATCGACGATACCTGCATTTTGAGCATACTCTCTGTCCGGGAAAATCTCAGCTTCAATCACTCCTTCAGACTCACGCACTATGATTTCCTTTATGAGATGATTTACGCTCAGAGCGTTTTCAAGCTCCTCCGGTGACACATTCTCACCGTTTTTGGTGATAATCAGATTTTTTCTTCTGCCGGTCAGATAAATATATCCATCCTCGTCCACATAGCCTAAGTCACCCGTGTGAAGCCAGCCGTCCGACAGTGTCTCCTCAGTCTCCTTTGGCATCTTATAATAGCCCTGCATCACACTTGTACCGCGGACAAAAAGCTCACCGTCAACTGTTTTTGCCTCACAGTTTGGCATCAGCTTGCCTACCGAGTTTTTGCGGATATCCCAGCTTAGATTTGTGCTTATGACCGGAGAACACTCCGTCATGCCATAGCCCTGCAATATGGTGATACCAAACTCTGCAAATAAATCAACATAATCAGGATTTAGGTACGCACCGCCACTGCAGATTGTATGAAGCCTCTCTCCAAACATTTTCTTACGGACCGGCTCTGCAGGAAGTCCTGCTGCCCTTACCTCCTCGAGCTTTCTGGCAAATGTCTCAATCATAAGAGGCACCATAAGAATCATGTCGGGAGTAAAAAGCTGTATATTTTTTGCCATGCGCATGATGGAATCATTGATGCAGATTACCGAACCCAGTGAAATTCCTTTCAGAATATCCATGCTCAGACAGTATGCATGGTGTATCGGAAGCACAGACAAAATTACCGTGTGAGGTCCAATTTTCATGTCAAGGCATGTGGCATTTTCAGCCAGGTTGTTCTGCGTCAGCATGACTCCCTTGCTCTTTCCTGTGGTTCCGGACGTAAACATGATAGTGCAAAGCGCATCCTCTGCCACTGCCGGCTCGTAGCTTCCCCTGTTGTCATCTATAAGCCCTTTAAACGAAAGCACCTGTGGACAATGCTCTGTACTGTTCATAGACACATACACATTTATATCATGACAGCTTTTAGCTGCGGCCTCAGCCACATCCGAACGTGCCTCATCAAATATAAGCATCCTCACACTGGCTCTGTCCAAAAGCTCACATATATCCGCTGCCGGAAGCGATGCATCGATTGGAACCGCAACACTTCCGCTTTCTGTGATTGCCAGATATGATACTATCCACTCATATGATGAAGGGCCTATTACAGCGATATGCTGCCCTTTTTTGCCAAGCTTTTCGATGGCATTGGCAAAGCTGTCTGTATCATTCTTAAGCTCACTGTAGGTTCTTGACTCTATCTCATTTTTGGATTTCTTCCATCTTATCGCGTCATCCGCGCCGTAAGCTTCATTTGCATATGAAAGAATATCCGGAATTGTGTGAAATAACATATTTCCTCCTATCTTCACCCATTATGCGTCTTTTAATGTCTCAAGATAATCGACTGCTTCCTGTACTGTGCGGATTTCTGCAGCCTTTGTCTGCTCAATCTCCACATCAAAGGTATCCTCTATCTCCCCGAGCATGCTCATGAAGTCAAATGACGTGAAGCCCAGATCCTCCATAAAACGTGACTCTTCGTGCACATCTGCCGGCTGAACATCAACATAATTACAGATAATTTCCACTAATTCATCAAACATAATAATCTCCTTTTACCTAATACGTTTCCTAATCCACTACACTAATTTAATGATTTCGCCTATTGTAAGCTCAGGGTTTTCTGCTCCCTTGAACATGATTTTGCACAGGTAATAGTACATATACTCAAGCTGCTTTCTTGAGACTGCCTTGACCTGATGCTCGAAGCTGAAATCCAGTCCGTTGTCCTCCGGGCGGTGCATTACCGTTAGATACATAGCCTGTGTAGTCATGCCGTTCGGGTACCACTTAGTCTTGTATTTTATATCTCCCAGGTCGTTTAAGCCCTTTTCCTTTAAGGTCATAGGCTGATATGTAAGCGACATCGGCTCATATGTAAGCCCTGCCTTTGGCTGCGGATAGGTCTTTGAGCGCAGTGCAAAGTACTCTGTCGGGTTGTAGTTTGCATGGCGGAACAGCTCGTTTTGCTTATCCCTGATGGTATACACGGCATCAATAAAGCGTACATCCTTTGAAAAGCACGTCCTAAACGGAAACGAATGAATACGTGTGCCGCCTGACTTCTTCTCCTTAAGTGTCGCACGTCTGGCGATGGCATTGTTTACGGAGACATCATCGAAGCCGTTTTCCTTCTGGAAAAACGTCCTGATTCCCATGAGAAGCAGACAAGCAAGCGAAATATGATATTTCTCGCAAAAATCCATAAGACGCTTTGTCGGCTCAGCCTCCAGATGAAAGATATCAAGCGCTGAGGTGACATCATCCGATGCATTGAATGCACTCCTTAGCTTGTTATCATGCATCAGTAATCTTGCCGCATCAAGCTTTGCTGTGCCGTCGATTCCGTTGTAGATTGGCTCCGACTGTCTGATAAGCTTCTCAAAGAACTCTCTGTCCCTAAGCTGTGCCTTACTTCCGGCTTCATATGCCAGATCCTTTTTAAGCTGCTCGATATATGAGCACATATCCTTTGGAAAAGGTACTCCCTCATACATGGCATTACAGTATATCTCAATAATATCCTTTAAAAATGCAATAAGTGACTGCGCATCAACCACCATGTGATGACCTAAGAAGTACACTCCATTGAATCCATCCGGCATCTTTATCATCACGATTTTGGTCATAGGAGAGTCCTCAAACTCAAACGGCACCTGTGTCCAGCCTTGCATCTCATTCTCTGCCTCCTCCATGGTTACATCCGTAAAATCCTTGAAATCGACAGTTCTCTCTTTAAAATCCTCATCCACATCCGCAATATACTGATAGCACTCTCCATCCTTATCCCTTGTAAAGCGGATACGCATGGCCTCGTTTCTGGCATACGCGTAGTTGATTGAATCCCTTAGCACGTTCCAGTCAAGCTCCGTGCCGATTGTCAGGCTTGTACCTATATTGAGTACTGCCATATTCGGACAGTACTTTGCATAGTACAAATGAAATTTTTGTGCAACCGTAATCGGATATACGTTGTGTCCCTTTCTCGTCTTCATCATCTCATAACTCCTTCCAAAAATTTATCAAGTGCGTCCTCGAAAGCTTTCGTATTCTTGTAATAGCTCTCGCAGTGTCCTGCACCCTTTACTATCAGCTTTGTCTTTTGTGACGCGCAGCTTGCATAAAGCTCATCACACATGCTACATGGCACAAATGTATCCTTATCACCATGGATAAACAAAATAGGCAGCTTCGCCTTTTGCACCTCTTTTGCAGCATTGCATTCATCAAGCCCATACCCTGCCATTTTTCTGTTCACAAAATCTGCAATCTGAATCATCGGAAAAGCCGGCAGATGGTACATGCTGTGAAGCACATGTGTAAATACCGCCTTAGGCGAGGTAAATGCACAGTCTGACACAATTCCCTTCACCTGCTCCGGCAGATTAAGTCCACTTGCCATAAGCACAGTGGCACCTCCCATGGAATTTCCCATCAAAACAATCCTTATGCCATTGCCTGCCTTCTTAATCATCCAGTCAATCCACTTAAGCGCATCATAGCGGTCCTTGCAGCCGAAGCCTATGAATTTACCCTCGCTTTGTCCATGTGCCCTCGCATCTACAAGCAGCATGCTATAGCCCTTCTTTAAATAGTAATTGGATATGCTGCTGTAATCAGACATAGCTTCACTTGTGTAGCCGTGAAAGCATATGACGGCTTTATCCGGATTACCTCCATCTATCCCCGGAAAATATGTGGCATGCAGTCTTAATCCATCATCAGACTTAATCCACACATCCTCATGAGTCTGTGCTCTCATCCACTCTCCGCGCGGCTTCATAAAGCTGTAATAGCTCTCCCAGTCAACCCCCGACATCTTCATCGTGCGCTCCTTCTTGGCATTATAGCGCATCATGGTCCTCCTGTAGAAATAAGCACTGCCGCCTGCCTCTGCTGCAGCAATACCACCTAAAACACCTGCAATTATTCCCCACTTCATCCTCATCACCTACGCCTTCTTACTGTCTATAATCTGCTTCAGGCGAAGTGCCTTATCAATATTTCCCTCCACCTTGAGCTTGCCTGTTGTAAATGCAAGAATCGGATCAATCCTTCCTTCTGCCAGCTTAAAAAGAGTCTCTGCGCTGCATATAAAAATCGCATCCCTGTCAAAATACTCATACGGCTCCACTGCCAACACACCATCCTTTACCTCGGCATAAAAAATTCCCTCTGCCTCTCCTGTTATATTGAACTGAAAAGCAAGGTGCTCGCTTATATCGCTCACATCAGACTCCATAAACAGTCCCTTTACCTTTGAAAACATATCTGCATAAGTCATATCAATTCTCCTTTTCGACCACCGGTCAACTTGTTACTTCATTACAGTATCACTTTTTCGACCGGCGGTCAATATAAATGTTTTCGTTTTCAAACTATTCTGTTATTTTTTCATAAACTATCCAAACGTATCATATCATTATCTATTACCCCGGTAAAATTTCATGGAAGAATCATATGGATTGTGATAATATATATTAAAATGAACGTAACTAATAAAAGAGGAGCCACTATGCCACATTCCACAAGACCAAATTCGGAAAAATATGAGAAGATACTTGAAGCGCTAAGAACCCTTTTAGAAACAAAAAAAATATCCCAGATATCTGTCAGCGAAATCGCCCAGACAGCCGGGATAGGCAAGGGTAGCATATATTATTATTTTTCATCAAAGGAAGCTATCTTTGATGCACTTATGGCAAAAAGCTACGAGGAGCCGCTTGCCACCGCAAAGGAGCTTGCAAAGCGCACCGATATCTCTCCGTTTGTGCGCATGGCGATGATATTTCAGGCATGCCGCAACTCCTCTGCCGCCTTTTTAAAAATCCAGTCCGATGCCGGAAATGGTGTACAGGAGAATGCATTTTTGCACAACAAATACATCAATTACCTGATTACCGAGCTAAAGCCGGTGACCGGTGAAATCATAAGGCAGGGAGCAGCTGAGGGACTTATCGTGTGCCAACAGCCTGATGCGCTTGCAGAGATTGTGCTTCTTGTGCTCGTCGTAAAGCTTGACAATACACTGATTCCGTCCACAAAAGAAGAGACCGAACAGACTATCTCAGAGCTCATCTCGCTGCTTGAGAAGGGCACTGACAATCCTGAAGGGTCTCTAAATTTCCTGCGTGTCTAAGGACACTATTTATGCTTTTTTCTAAAAAAATATTGGACTATTGCTGCCGGAATGATTCCTCCCAATAAAATCATTCCTTTTGAAAGCGCCGGTGTTTTACGTACAACGTGCGGTGACCTTTCCTTACTGTATCCTACATATATAGGCTTTTCTTCTTTGTCTGTGTAGTCTGCCTTTATATATCCGATAGCATTATCCCTATCCGGTACATATACCCTGATTATATCATGATGTAAATCACCATTAAAAGCTTTATATGCTACCACTATCTCATAATCTGAGTGATGCGGCAGATACACAAAAAAATACTGTCTATTATCAACACACCATAACAAAAGCCATATTACAAATACCATAATAAGTGCTCTCATGTCTTCTTTTTCATTTGAATTTTCCATATCCAAACACGCCTCGATTTTAATTGTATATATACGTGTTACACTAACTCCGGCACTCTGTAGCCTGCCTCACTCATTGATTTCTCAAACTCATCCACTGACATTCCAAGCTTCTCAGCTCCCCTGTTCACCGAATAGTCCCCATCCTGAACCGATAAGAATATTTCTGTACGACGTCCGGTCTGAATGCCAGTCTCAATTCCAGTCTCAATTCCAGCCTTCATACCTTCTCTTCTTTGTTCCTCACCATACTCTTTTGCATATTCCATTGCGTACTTTCTTACAGCTTCACTCATAGCACCACGTCCTTCCTTTTCTTTGTAATAAGCCACTGCTTTTGACAATGTCTCACTTTTTATCTGCTCCGGCCTGCACTGATGAAAATCTCTCATCATCCGTCCTATATCATCATTACCTTCATACCTTCCATTTACATAGATAATATGCGAACCATCTCCAAAGGCTTCACCCGTTTCATCAACACGCCTTTGAATGTGATAAAATGGCAGTCCTTTTCTGAACTTATCGTGATCATAAATAAAAATCACGTATGAATCCTTAATCTCCTTAAACTCCTGTCCTTCCTCCAGCATCCTCGCATCCATCATACTGCTGTGATATCTGGCTCTTTTGACATGCGATCCCTCAGCATTAATCTGCACCTCGATATCAATATGTCTGCCATCGACATCTATTGCATGCACATCCAAGGTAATACATCTCCCACCAATCACCGGATTTTTTAATTCATCCTGCCCCCTGACGTCTATAACCTTAATATCACGCTCCATTATTACGCGAAGCAGTAACTCCGTTGTCTCGATATTCTGCCCGAATACAAGACTCATCAGATTGTCATCAAACAGCGTCATTTTGTCAATCAATCCGTTGATGATTACATCGTTCTGGCCATAATTACTGCCAAAAACCTCTTTTGTCTCTCCCGACATTATTCTCCTCCTGTTTAGTTGTGTAAGCAAGAAGAATAGAATATCGCATGATACAAAATTTCTTGTCAATATAAAGCATCAACAACCCCAGTCAGCTTCATTCACATAATGTTTCTCAATCGACATATCCATTTTCCCTGCTATTGATAGATAACTTAAAGCATTGAAAATTTCCATGTCTTTGTCGAAAAATACTAAGTGGTTCTACCCTCTTCAAAGTGATACGCACCGATGAAAATGTGTACTGTGGTGTCGCTCAACAGAAATATAATGCCTTGGCTTGATTGTAGCATTAAAACCGCAAAAGGGCAATAAAAATATCAGGCAAATTCCTATTATCCTATTATAAAAAAGAGACAGCCGCGAAACCGCGACTGCCTCTGAGGATAAATTTTACTAACAGGTTAGTAAATTGCATGTTTTTTATGCTGTTAAGCATATTCTACTGAGCTTTTCTTCTCTTTAAGCTGTATCCAACTGCACCTGCTCCGCCAAGAAGCATCAGTATAAGTACCATCATTGCAGGATTGCCATCGCCTGTTCTGGTTGCTTTCTTCTGATTTGCTGCCGGCTTTTTAGCCGGAGCTGCTGTCTGCTGTGCCTGTTTCTCAACTACTGTTATAGTTGCCTTGGCTGTTCCATTTGTGAATAAGAACTTCACTTCATGGTCTCCGACACTGAGCGAATCAAGGAACTCCTTTGTAAATGTGACAATTGTTGAGCCGCTCTTTACTGTATAGTATTTCGGATCAACCGTCTTTCCATCTACCATAACATCAAGGAAATACTCTACTTCACAGTTGACGCGGATTGCATGAGCTTCATCCACTTTAAGCACGTGGGTTGTGTCTGCTCCCTCAAGGATATCGTACTCGTTGAGTTTAAGCTTTTCTATGCTCTCTGTCTTTGTAATGCCACATGACTCACAGGTGTATGTAATCTCGCCCTCGTCTGTGTATGTTGGAGCCTTGGTCTGTACTCCGCCATCCCACTTGTGGCCTGTTGCTTCTTTTGTCTGCACATTTTCCTTGGTCTGCGCTTTAAAAGCTGTGCCGTTTTCGTTCTTAAAGCTTACTGTGTACTTTGTGAGCTCCGGCAGTGTACAGCTCCTATTCTGTGTCACTTCTGCTTTTGATTTAGCTGTCTCTGTGTCAGTCTTGTCGCAGTATGTGCACTTTCTTACAGCTGTACACTCAGTGTTGTCAGCGCTCCATGTGTATGTTGTATCGGAATATGTGTGGTCTGCAATTGTGAGCTTTCCAGGTACCGTTATTATTTCATAGCTAGGATTAAACTCTGGTGATAAAGATACAACCTCAATTTTGTATACACCAGCACTTTCTCCCTCTTCAATACGCATAGCAATGTTTACAGGTTCAAATCCATCTACTAATCCATCAGCGGTATAATCAAATCTAGGATTTTTTTCTCCAACATGTTTTACCTTGTCATTAGCAGTAAGTGTGATTTTCTTAGGCTTTATAGTATATGTAAATGATTCATTTGAATTAATCCTGTAATTTCTATTATTAATATCTGCCTCTGCCTTGTGCTCTCCGCCTCTAAAACCACCATCATATACATTTACAATAACATTGAGTGTATCACCTTCACAAATATCTTTTGCATCAACTGTAGCTGTTGGTTTTTGTTCCTTACCATTAAATGTAAAATCCGGTGTTGTCCATTTAATGTCTACAAGTTTTGGGCTGATAGTAAAGTTAGCATATGCCACAGCAGCAAAATTATCATCATCCTCTGCCACAGATACTCTTAGTGTATATTCTCCAGCCTCTTTTGGCACGTCTGTTGTATAAGTATTCTCAGGCTCTCCATAATTCTGGAACTCAAATTTTACTTTGCCTTTATCTGTCGCATTAGTTGATTCAATTTTAGGCATTGCTACTGCTTTTCCATCATAAGTCTTATCAAGCTTTGTCTTTATAGTAACAGTTCCGTCATTCTTAACTTTTAATGTTATTATGTCAGAAGCCAATGTGGTACCTTCTGCTTTTACTCTGACCTCATAATTTCCAGATTCGAGAGTTCCTGTATCTGTACCAAATACTTCTGTCCAATTACCTTTATCTGCCTTTTTGTACTCATACTTTTTATCAGATGCAAATCCGGTGATTTTACTATAATTACCAGTGACTGAATGTTTTGTTTCAACTTTTAGACCGGTTGGAGTGTCTGCTTTGGTTATGGTAATTGTCTGAGCATAAGATTCATCCTTATCCTCTGTTGCTTTTCTTATTACCTTAACTCCATTTGTTATATTAACACCATTTATATTTACAACAGAATCCTTTATTTCTTTCCAACTGGCTCCACCATCTGTGCTGTATTGCATGGATGGAGTTACGCTCCTTAAAATACCACTGTCCGGACCTGTAGCTTCGAATACAGCATTTGGTGTCTCTGCCTTAGGTTTTACGTATTTGGGTACTTCAACCTCGCTAATTGACGATATCAATTTATCAGGCTGTCCTTTATATCGCATCTCGTATGTTCCAGGTTTAACCGAAATTTCAGTCCTATCAGAAGGCCACTCTGTCCATTCATCATCATTCTTAAGCCTATATTCAAGATTACTGCTTGAAGATATAAGTCTTATATTACCATTTCCATTCCATGTATCAGGTGCAATTCCACATGCTTTTGGAGAACTTTGTGTATTCTTATCTGTTATTGTAATATTAGCCTCTACACTACCTATTGGTGTTCCCGCAATTATAATTTTGCTATTATCAAATGATTTTATATAAAGACCTTTATCTGCTTTATATAAATTATCAAATTTAATTTTATCTTCATTTGTAAAATAATGACTATCATCAGCTACAAGGACAATATCAGTAATGAAACTCTCTTGCTCAACACTCTGCTCTAATTCGCCGGATTTTTCATCTAAACATACGCCTTTTGGTAGATTAACTTTCACCGTGTATTTCGGCAGTTCCACATTTCTCTTTAATACTACATTTCCTTTTGAATTTTTACCAATTTTATACTCTTCATCATCCGAGATAAAATACTTATCATCTGCTACATCATCTGTAATTATTGCAGGAAACTTTGTAGATGCAACTGTAATACCAATTTTAGCCCCATCCTTCAAGTTCTTAGCATTAATCTGTTTTCTTTGAGCAATATAAAGATTGTTAGCATTATTGTCAATTATTGATGGTACACCAGAAAGAGTCATAGTACATAATTGATTATAAACACCACCACCTGTATTTTTAGCAGTATTATCTGATATAGTTCCACCTGACAAAACTAAGTTAATCTCCGGCTTTATTCCTTTATTTGAATTATCATCCTTTGGTAATCCCCAGATACCGCCTCCGTTATATGCTAAATTACGAGATATAGTACCTCCTGTCATTGTAAAACTAACTTTAGATACATGTTCTTCATTATCATAGTAACTTGTAGCATAACCTGCGACTCCACCTCCTCCACTTAATGCTTTAGTTGAAGTAACCTTATTATCAGTGATGCTTCCATCTGTCATTTGAAATATTGTGTTGTGCTGTGTCTCTGCATAATTATAAACACCACCGCCTCTGTACTGGCACGTATTATTTGAGATGGTTCCTCCGGACATATAAATCTTACCATTGAAGTTAGATACACCGCCGCCCTCTCCAAAAGTTTCATATTTGTCATCTTTTGCCACATTTTCACTGATTTTTCCGGCTGACATATTAAACGTACCGCTGTTACTCACCCCTCCACCTGATCTTTCAGTTCTGTTTCCAGAAATTTCTCCACCTGTCATAGTGAACGTACTATTACTATCATCATTACGTACTCCTCCTCCAGCACCGCCACTTTTATTATTGCAGATTTTACCGCCTGAAAAGTTAAATTTCCAAATATTATAAACTCCCCCACCTCCGCTATAAGCTTGATTATCAGAAATAACCCCTCCATACATATTGAAAGTATCACTATTATAGACACCACCTCCAAAGCTTGATATATTAATCTTATTTGGATTTTTAGAATTATTCTTTATAGTACCGCCGTACATATTAAATGTTCCCCTATTATATATTCCGGCACCATAATCAACAGGTCTGTCATAAGAATAATCTGGTCCTACATATTGATTTTCAATCCAGCATTTATTGCTATCAACTGAACCACGCCAAAGGTTAAGAGTTCCGATATTATATATTCCTCTTCCGTTTTTCCCATCTGAATGTGTAATTTTACCAGTTTCACTTACACTACAATCAGTTATTGTCAGTATCCCTTCTCTGCCAATGTTTATGGCAGCTGTATCAGAATCACATATAATGCTGTGTCCATTCAGACAAAGATTCACATCACCATTTACGCTCCATTCTGATGTAGTATGTATATCACCATCCAGATAATAATAGCCCGATTCTATCGAATCATTAATTTCAGATAATGGCTGCCAGTTAATTGTATCATCATGTTCATGATTATACTCACCGGTTACGCAAATACAGTGATTTTTATGTGTACTCGGTATATCCTCCGCCCAAGTATTATCAGGCATTAGTCCTGCCACCATTGCAAGACTTAATAGAATAGCATACATTTTTTTCTTCATATTCCAGTACCTCCCTCGTATCTGTGCTTCGTTATCTATTTCCATATCACATATACTTGTATTGATAGTACTAATTATACAACATTTTGTGCCTTACTTTGCCCAAATGGCGCCAAATGTAGTTTTCAGGGTGTGAATTGCAGAACAGCCTGCAAATCAGTCAAAAAAATCAAAAATGTGCAAAAACGCAAAAACAGCCGGACACATCTCTTACATATGTCTGACTGTTTTTATCGCTTACTATTCAGTTTTATTATAGCTGTCCGCTAAATTCTCCTGTAGTGGTACGCAAAGTATATATTGCCGGCGATTGCGGTGAGCGTCCACGAAATGACGTATATGAGGTATAAGGACTGCAGTGTCTTAAAATACGCAAACACTGTGAGCAGCCATATAATCCTGAATACGACAGAGCCCATGACAACTATGATGGTTGGCATGACGCTTTTTCCGATGCCCCTGGCGGCGGCCGTGGCATTGTCCATGAAAGCTGATACACAGTAGACGAATGCCATCACACCAATTCTGATCTGTCCATAGTGTATCACGGCATCATCACTCGTAAAGAGCAAAAGGAACGGTCTTTGGAATATAAACAATGCCACTCCAAGCACCAGTCCCATCAAAAACGAGTATGCCAGGGTGATGAAAAATGTCCTAAGCACCCTTTCCTTTTTCCTCGCGCCCAGATTCTGCGCTATGAAGCTGGTACATGCAGTGTAAAATGCTGCCATCATGTCATAGATGAGCGAATCCGCATTGGTGGCGGCTGAATTGCCCTCCACGACCACATGGCTGAAGGAATTGATGGATGTCTGGATACATATATTGGCTATGGCAAAGAGCGAGTACTGTATCGCGGCCGGCACTCCGATACGAAGCACTGCTGCGGCTGCATCCCTGTCAATCGCTATATCCTTCATGCGCAGGCCGTAGCTGCCGTATGTCTTCAGGAGAAACCTGATGATGAGTGCCGCTGAGATATACTGTGCTATGATGCTTGCGATGGCAACTCCTATCACTCCCAGTCTGCATACTATTACAAAGAACAGGTTGAGCACTATATTGATAATTCCTGAGATACTCAGGTATATGAGAGGCCTCTTTGTATCTCCCACTGCGCTCAGCACACCGTTGCCGAAATTATAAAGCGCAAGCGCCGGCGAACCGCACAGATATATCATCAGATATGCTGTAGCACCGTCTATAAGCTCAGGCTTTGTATTCATCACTTCAAGCAGTGGCTTTGAAAAAGCCAGGCCTGTCACTAACAATAAAAGTCCCGCTATAAAGCACAGGATGACCGATGTGTGGACGGTCTTATGCACCCTCTGATAGTCCTCTGCTCCCATGTGCAGTGCCGTGACAGCATTGACACCGCCTCCCATGCCAAGCAGTATGCCTGTTATGAGTGTAATGATGATTGTCGTGGAACCGACCGAGCCGAGTGCTCTTGCACCTGCAAATTTTCCCACCACTGCCACATCCGTCATATTAAAAAATACCTGAAGCAGGTTTGAGAACATGAGCGGTATGGAGTAAATCAGTATCTTCCTTGCGAGTGGTCCGTTCACCATATCCAGTTCTTTGGTCTGTGTTGCTCTTGACTTCATTTTTTCCTCTTGTAAATCTATAATTATATATTAACACTGCCATGTGAACAGTACTCTAATTATAGATACGTTTCATTCTTTTTTCAAGACTGTTGTTTACGCTTTACAAAAAAGATTATATAATAAAGGCAAAAAGAGATAGTGTCAAATGACCTATGAAAAAACTGAGCAAAAGAAAAAGGCTCAGATGA
>ERZ809198.58-NODE-58-length-80331-cov-17.348249_pt1 | contig 80331 bp, 67 predicted proteins | sample MGYA00520793_ERZ809198 | MGnify/ENA primary metagenome ERZ809198 (study PRJEB31570, sample SAMEA3213005) | Homo sapiens | biome: human-gut; feature: human gut; material: fecal | place: Sweden | collected 2011 ... | reverse complement strand
ATATGGTGAATGCCGGAGTCAGCGTGAAGCTGGGACAGGGCAACCATGTATCTACCTCACGGGTAGCTTTGGCCAAGGAAGTAGAAGACCTGAAAGCGATTGTCAAGGCGCAGAGTGCTGAGATTAAAGCTATGCGCGGAGCCATGCAGTCTGGGACATCGGTAATGAAGGATGTTAATTTCCCCGATGTGCCTAAAGACCACTGGGCATATTCTTATGTGAAATCATTGGCGGACAGAGGTCTTTTGGAAGGGTATCCGGATGGAGAGTTCAAGGGTGACCGTTCCATGACCCGCTATGAATTTGCGGCCATTATTTACCGCGCACTGCAGAACGGCGCACCTATTGACAGCGATATGGCAAAAGCCATCGGTGAATTCGATCCTGAAATCAATCGGATAAAGGATCTGGACCGCACCCGTGTCGACCGTATTTCCGGCAAGGATAATGACCGGCATAAGGTGGAACGCGTCCGTGTCAATAATGAAAGCAATAAAGAAAAGGGTGACTACCGTGATGTGTACGGTTCCCATATTTCACCGGAAGCGTAACCCGGAAAGCAAAGACAAGGAAATAGTATAAGAAACAGAAAGTACGGTATCCGTCAGGTATGATGGGTACCGTATTTTTATGTGGGCGGGGGATAAGTTGACGTTAAGGTGTCATCCGAAGCGAATGTGAGGGATCTGTTATCGTGGAGAGGAAGACGGTAAGGCGTCATTCAGAGCGCCAGCGAAGAATCTGTCACCGTGGTGAGGAAAGCCGTAAGATGTCATCCGGGTAATAGATTCTTCACTCTGTGTCACTGTCCCGTTTCCCTGCTTTCTCACAAAGCATTCTTGCCCCGTTCAGAATGACGATTTTGGGAAAGCACGTCACTAACAATGGGGAACGGAAAGCATCATAATGACGGAGACGGTAAGGCGTCATGATGAGGGAAACGTCAGTCGTCATCCGAAGCGAACGTGAAGGATCTGTATTCGTGGTGAGGAAAGTCGTAAGAAGATAAAAGCTATCAGCTGTGAGCTGTTAGCTACAAGCTAACTATTCTTTTACGATTTAAATCATTACGACAAGCGAGTATCCTCAATCGCACTACGTGCGCCAGCAGCTCCTTCTGACGGCCGGCTCTATGATCCTTGTATAAGACGGTAAGAAGATAAAAGCTACCAGCTGTAAGCTGTGAGCTGTCAGCTATCAGCTGTGTTATAATAAATAAATTATAGGGTGTGTATTGTCTTTGGAGGGGGTATCAGGGTGGCAGAGCTGAATTTACTGCAGGAGAAAATTTTGAGCGACGGGGTGATCCGTCCGGGGAATGTGCTCAAGGTGGACAGTTTTCTGAATCATCAGATCGATGTGCCTTTTATCAGTGAACTGGGAAAGGAATTTAAAAAGCTTTTCGGGGATCGGAAAGTGGACAAGATTCTGACGATCGAAGCGTCGGGAATTGGTATCGCCTGTCTTACAGCAGTGTACTTCGGCGTGCCTGTTGTTTTTGCGAAGAAATCTGCGGGAAGCAATATGGATAAGGAAATGTTTGCTACGGAGGTTATGTCATATACTCATAATCGGAAAAACCATGTGGTGGTATCAAAGAAATATCTGAAACCCGGCGAACATATCCTCATCATGGACGATTTTCTTGCCAACGGCTGCGCCGTGAGCGGGCTTCTTGATCTGGTAAAACAGGCGGATGGTATCGTGGAAGGCATCGGCATCTGCATCGAAAAAGGCTTCCAGGGCGGCGGCGACGCGCTCCGTGAAGCGGGATATGATGTCCGCTCTCTGGCAGTTATTGAAAAAATGGATGCCGAAACAGGCGTCATTACGTTTCGCTGAGGAGGCCGGAATGAATACAGATCCGATTTATGAAGCGGATGGGAAAATATCTGTCCGCAAAGCAGTGCCTTTCGGTCTCCAGCACGTTCTTGCCATGTTTGTGGCAAATATCGCGCCGATCCTTATTGTAACGGGCGTGGTGAAGGTGCCTGCCTCAGAAGCGGGCGCTGTTGTCCAGGCGGCCATGATCATTGCAGGCATCGGCTCCCTGCTCCAGATGTATCCTTTTTTCCGTCTGGGCAGCGGACTTCCTGTCATCATGGGAATCAGCTTTACCTTTGTTTCTGTTTTTTGTGTAATCGGATTGAAATACGGCTACGGGGCTATTCTCGGCGCTGTCCTTATAGGCGGTGTTCTGGAGGGGATCCTCGGTCTCGGCGCGGCATGGTGGCGGAAACTGGTACCGCCCATCGTTTCGGCGACTGTCGTGACAGCTATCGGGTTTTCACTGCTTCCCATCGGAGCGAATTCTTTTGGCGGCGGTTTCGGCCATCCTGAGTTCGGTGATGCCCGGTTCCTCATTGTCGGAACGGTTACCCTGGTTTCCTGCCTTATTTTCAATATCCGGGCGAAATCTTTCTATAAGCAGTTATCTGTTCTTTTCGGGCTTTTTGTGGGGTACGTTACGGCATACTTCTACGGTATGGTTGATTTGAGCCGCCTGACGGAAGTATCCTTTGTGTCTCTGCCGGTTTTCATGCCTTATTCTCTGGAATTTCATTATGACGCCATTTTCTCCGTATTCCTTATTTTCCTGGTGTCTGCCACAGAAACGCTGGGCGACACCTCGGCGCTTGCCGCTATGGGGTTCAATCGGGAGGCGAAAGACAGGGAAATATCCGGCTCCATTGCCGTGGACGGGTTTGTTTCTGCCGTGTCTTCTCTCTTCGGGTGTTTGCCGATTACATCTTTCAGCCAGAATGTGGGGCTTATCGCCATGACACATGTGGTGAACAGGAAAGCCATCGCCAGCGGCGCCGTCATCATGGTTCTGGCAGGACTTATTCCCGCGCTGGGGGTCATTTTGGCGTCACTGCCTGAGGCCGTCCTCGGCGGCTGTACGCTTATGATGTTCGGCTCCATCGTGGTGTCCGGTGTGCAGATGATCAGCCGCTGCGGATATTCGCAGAGAAATATGAGTATTGCCGCCCTGTCTCTTTCCATCGGACTGGGATTCACGCAGACACCGCAGATTTTCCGCATATTTCCCGAACTGCTGCGGAGCGTATTCGCAGAGAACTGTGTAGCGGTGGTTTTCATCGTGGCGGTTCTTCTGAATCTTATATTTCCCAAAGGGGAAAAGGAAAAGGCAGTGGCAGGAGCTGCCGAATGAAATACAGACGCTGACCGGCAATCGGCGCTTTTATTTTGCCATAGTAATGGAAGTATATATTTCATGCTTTCTGCGTACCCGTTTCCGCACACATCGGTATGCCTGTTGGTCACTCTATGAGTATTTCCTATACAGTTGCAGGCAAGCTATACATTGTGCTTATAAGGTGTAGACACAGGAATGAATAATGATACAATATACATGGTATTATTTAAATAGGAAGTTTACTTACGATGAAAGGCAAGGAGGATTGTCATGAAAAGATTGAAGAAAGCAGCTTTGGCGGTGGCATGTGCTGCTGTGCTCTGTTCCGTATTTTCCGGCTGCGGCGGAGATAAAAAGGATACTGCCAAGGCCGCTCCCGCAGAGGAAAAAGTGCTGACCGTTTATACGGCGCGCAGCGAAAGCTTAAACAATCTTGTCATTCCCGCTTTTGAAAAAGAAACGGGAATCAAGGTTAATGTTATTGTGGCGGGGACAGGACCCCTCGTAAAGCGTGTAGCATCGGAAAAGGACAATCCCCAGGGCGATATTCTCTGGGCGGCTGACCAGACGATGCTGGATTCCCAGAAAGAACTTTTTGAGAAATATGTATCTCCGGAAGACGCGAATATGATTGAGGCCGCTAAAAATAAGACGGGATATTTTTCTCCCGCGTTTGCCGATCCCACCGTTTTCATCGTTAATAAAAAACTGGCAGGCGATATGAAGATTGCCGGGTTTGACGATCTTCTCAATCCGGCGCTGAAAGGCAAGATTGCCTGCGGCGACCCCGCCAATTCCAGCTCTGCGTTCCAGGTGCTCATGGCGATGCTTTACGCCAAGGGAAAGGATGGAGATCCCATGTCCCCCGAAGCTTGGGCGTATGTGGATAACTTTATTAAGAATGTGGACGGGAAATTTCTGAACAGTTCCGGCGCTGTCCATAAAGGCGCTGCCGACGGCGAGTATACCGTAGGGCTTACCTGGGAAGATCCGGCTGCTACCTATGTGAAAAACGGTGCTGCCGTAGAAGTCGTATTCCCGAAAGAAGGAGCCATTTTCCCGGGCGAATCCGTACAGATCATCAAAGGCGCGAAACATATGGAAAATGCGAAGAAATTTGTCGATTTCATGCTTTCCCAGAAGATCCAGGAAGCGGCAGGAAAGACGCTCACTGTCCGTCCGCTCCGCAAGGGTGTGAAGCTTGCTGACTACATGACACCCCAGGACACAATCGCTTTGTTCAAGAATTATGACGAAGGCTGGGTAGCTGCCCATAAGAAAGAAGTCGTGGCGGAATGGAATAAACATCTGGAGAATTCCAGACAGTAGTAGTAATCAGGTCATCAGAGGGCGTCGGGCATTTCGCCTGACGTCCTTTTTTATAGATGTCACTTGAATAGCGAGGTTATGAGGTTATTATGAGTGTTTCTATCGATATAGACAAAGTAGTGAAGAAGTACGGAGATACGGTGGTGGTGAACGGCCTGTCCGTGGATATTATGCCGGGCGAATTTTTCACCCTTTTAGGGCCGTCGGGCTGCGGTAAAACGACACTGCTCCGTATGATTATCGGATTCAATTCTATCGAAGGCGGTACGATTTCCGTCGACGGGAATGTCATCAACGATGTGGCGACAGATAAAAGAAATATGGGCATGGTCTTCCAGAATTACGCCATTTTTCCCCATATGTCGGTGAAAGATAATGTGGCTTTCGGTCTGCGGATGCGGAAGGTGCCTGAAAAGGAAATCGAAGAGCGGGTGGATAAAATCCTGAAGATCGTGAAGATCGACCACCTGAAAGACCGTATGCCCACAGCGCTTTCCGGCGGGCAGCAGCAGCGTGTCGCCCTTGCGCGGGCGATCGTCATCCGGCCGCAGGTACTTCTGATGGATGAACCGCTGTCCAATCTGGACGCGAAACTCCGTATCGAAATGAGGAATGCCATCAAGCAGATCCAGCGCCGGGTGGATATAACCACGGTGTATGTCACCCACGACCAGGAAGAGGCGCTGGCGGTGTCCGACCGTATCGCCGTCATGAATGGCGGGGTCATCTGCCAGATCGGCAGACCGGCGGATATTTATAAAAGGCCGAAGAACGTTTTCGTTTCGACTTTCATCGGGCTCTCCAACCTGCTGGACGGACATATCGTGAAAAAAGGAGATAAGACAAGCATTTCCTTTAAAGAAAATGAAGACTGGCTTGTAGACATGGATAACTTATCAGGCGGCGTGGAGGACGGAGAAGAAGTCATCATTTCCGTCCGCCCGGAAGAATTTGATATGGAGCCCGGCACGAAAGAGGGGATTCGCGGCGTGATCCGTTCTTCCGTCTTCCTCGGTCTTACCACCCATTACTTCATCACCACCGGCAGCGGGCAGGAATTGGAGATTCTCCAGACCCAGGAAGGCCAGGATATTCTTCCCGACGGCAGCGCCGTCACGCTTACCGTCAAAGCCGGGCGGATCAATGTCTTCCGCCGGGCAACGGAAGAAACATTGATCAGAGAGGAAGGACTATGAAAAAGAATCTGACTGTCTGGAACCTTTTCAGTGTCGTCATTCTTGCGGCTTTCGCCCTTTTCATCATGTATCCCATATTCCTCATTCTGTACCGGAGTGTCATTCATGGGGATACAGGGGTGCTCACGCTTCAGAATTTCGCCCATTTCTTCGCCAAAAAATTCTACTGGGGAACGATGGTAAACTCGCTGAAAGTGACTGTCGTTTCCACGATTTTATCGGCGGCTCTCGGCCTCCCGCTGGCATACCTCATGAGGAGCGTGAAAATAAAAGGAAGCAGTTTCCTGAATATTCTCATTGTTATCTCCTACCTGTCGCCGCCTTTCATCGGGGCATACGCATGGATACAGATGCTCGGGCGGCAGGGCGTCATCACCCAGTTCCTGAACGACACTTTCGGACTCCATTATGGCGGTGTGTACGGCTTTGCCGGCATTGTCCTCGTCTTTACGCTCCAGTCATTTCCCCTCGTTTACATTTACGTATCGGGAGCGCTGAAAAATCTGGACAACTCTTTGAATGAAGCGGCGGAAAGCCTGGGGTGCAGCCGCATGGGGCGCATTTGGAAAATCATCGTGCCCCTTGTCATGCCCACGCTCCTTGCCAGCTCCATGCTCGTTTTCATGCGTGTCTTTGCCGACTTCGGTACCCCCATGCTCATCGGCGAGGGGTACAAGACACTCCCCGTCCTTATTTACAACCAGTTCATGGGAGAAGTATCGGGGGATGACGGCTTCGCGGCAGCCATCTGCTGCATCGTGATCGGGCTCACCATCGTCATGTTCTTCGTCCAGCGTTTTCTCGCGGGAAGAAATACCTACGCCATGACCGCCCTGAAACCCATGGCGGCAGAATCACTCAGCGGTCTGCGGAATATCCTTGCCCATCTGGCCGTCTACATGACCGTGGGACTGGCAATCCTTCCCCAGTTCGTCGTCGTGTACACCTCTTTCCTTGCCACAAACGGAGGACAGGTATTTACCGGCGGCTTCGCGCTTCAGAGTTATGACGCGACACTCTTTGCCAAGGACAATGACGTCATCTGGCATACCTACTTCCTGGGGCTTTGCGCTATTGCTGCCGTCCTCGTCTTAGGCGTTCTCATCGCCTACCTTTCCGTGCGGAAAAGAAATACACTGAACAGCATTCTTGACGTCATTACGATGTTCCCCTTCATCATTCCCGGCTCCGTCCTCGGGATTGCTTTCGTCTTTGCTTTCAATAAATCGCCGATTATCCTTACCGGAACGGCACTCATCATGATTATTTCCTTCGCGGTGCGGAGAATGCCCTATACCGTCCGTTCCTCCACCGCCATTTTGGGAAATATCAGTCCCAGCATCGAAGAAGCGGCCATTTCCCTGGGCGCCTCCGACATGACGACATTCCGTAAGATTACGGTTCCCATGATGATGCCCGGCGTTCTTTCCGGCGCCATCATGAGCTGGGTCACCATCATCAGCGAGCTGTCGTCATCCATCATCCTGTACACGAACAGCACGCAGACACTCACCGTATCCATCTACACGGAAGTCATCCGCGGCAACTACGGGAACGCTTCCGCGTATGCCACCATCCTCACGGTGACATCTATCCTGTCGCTGCTCCTTTTCTATAAAGTGACAGGCCGCCGAGACGTGTCAGTGTAAGTACGAAGTTGTTTTCCCATAAAAAGGGAAACAGTTTTGCTATAGAAAATATGTACGCAGCACAATTCTTTTCAGCGTAAAAGCAGCTATGCGAATGTATCATGGCTGCTTTTTTTGTGCTTTCTGAAATTACAGGCAATTAACCTGGTATAATAAGGTATACACGATTTCATGATGAGGAGATTGAAATGGCAGAACACATCGAACATATGAAAGATGGCATTTATGAAAAAGTCATGTCGAAGGAATTTGCCGACAAACTGATGGAAGCGATAGAAGCGAAAAAAGTTTGGGCAGAACGAGATGACGCAGACGCTTATGAAGCGACGGGATATTTATCGTCATACCTTGAAAAGCTTATTCGTCTTTGCTTGAAAGACATTGCAGACAGAAATACAGAAGCCGTGCTTTCTGATGAAATAGAATTAACAAATCAGCTGGTAGAAATGCTTGCAGAACGTTTGCCTGATTTAGGTCACGGTCACAGCGTGGTGAAAAATCAGTTTCTTTTAAAATCTCTTGAGCATGTAGCAAATAAAACCAGTCCAAGGAAATGGGAATCTCCTGATACATCGCTGACGAAAAGTTTCCTTTTTACTAACAGCCATAACGATACGTCTATGGTTTCTGAATTGCGTAAAGAAATCATGTCTGCGGACAGAATTGATTTTCTCGTTTCCTTTATTCGTTTTTCGGGGTTAGCGCTTCTTTTACCATACTTACGAGACTTTACAAATAAAGGCGGGCATTTAAGAGTTATTACAACGACTTACATGGGCGCGACTGATCCGAAAGCGGTGGTGGAACTTGCCAAATTGCCAAATACGGAAATTCATATTTCTTACAACGTAAAAGAAACACGTCTTCATGCAAAATCCTATATTTTCCATAGGGACAGCCAGTTTTCTACAGCTTATATAGGTTCATCCAACTTGTCTCACGCTGCCATTGCGGAAGGCCTGGAATGGAATATGAAAATCACGGAGCAGGATATGCCGTCTATTATGGAAAAAATGACGGCTACTTTTGAAACGTACTGGAATTCCGACGAATTTCAAGAGTTTCATGTGGAACAAAAAGACGAGCTCATCAAAGCCATTGATCACGAGCGAGGACGGGATGGTAGCGGAAAAAATCAGGTCGTTTATCAATTTGACATCAAGCCCTATCCGTACCAGCAGGCTATTTTAGATGCGTTGGAAGCGGAACGAAAACAGAAAAATCATTGGAAAAATTTAGTGGTCGCTGCGACAGGCACAGGAAAAACAGCGATTTCTGCTTTTGATTACAGAAATTTCATGGGAAGCAGATTGCCACAGACCACAAGATTGTTATTTGTCGCACATCGGGAAGAAATATTAAAACAGAGCCAGGCATGTTTCAGACAAGTTTTGAAAAATGCAGACTTTGGTGAACTGGCAGTGGGTGGAAATAGAGCGACCTCGGCAGAACATCTTTTCATTTCTGTACAGACCTTTAACAGTCAAAAACTTTGGGAACGTATGGACGCAGACTACTATGACATGATTATTGTCGATGAATTTCATCATGCGGCTGCGGACTCCTACCAAAAACTGCTGTCTCATTTTAAACCAAAAATTCTGCTAGGACTGACAGCAACACCTGAACGAATGGACGGAAAATCCATTTTAACCTACTTCGATAATCGTATGGCAGCGGAAATTCGACTGTCTGATGCTATTGAGCGGAGATTGCTCTGTCCCTTCCATTATTTTGGTGTACAGGACACCACCAACTTGGAAAATGTAAAATGGACTTCTGGCGATTACGATATAAAAGAGCTTACTGACCTGTACACGACTTCTTATGGGGCAGACAAAAGAGCCTATGCCATTATGAACGCCATAGAGCAGTATAGCGCCGATCTGCGTGATGTAAAAGGCATTGGGTTCTGTGTTTCGCAAAAACATGCCGCTTTTATGGCAGACTATATGAACAAACATGATTTGCCGTCGATAGCACTTGACGCAAACTCAAAAAAAGAAGATCGCGATGGTGCCAAACGAAAATTGGAAACAGGGGACATCAAATTTATCTTTACGGTAGATATATTTAATGAAGGCGTAGATATTCCTGCGGTGAATACCGTGCTTTTCCTTCGTCCGACGAACAGCATGACCGTCTTTATTCAGCAATTGGGGCGCGGACTTCGATTAGATAGGGGGAAAGATTGCCTCACTGTTTTGGATTTTGTGGCTCAGGCAAATAAGAAATATAATTTTGCAGGTCGTTTTACGGCACTCCTTGGGAAGAAAGATGTTTCCATCAAAAAAGAAATTGAAGGTGGATTCCCTCATGTGCCGAAAGGTTGTGCCATTCAGCTTGAAAAAGTTGCGCAGGAACGGATTCTTGATAATATAAAGAAACAGCTTAGCCGTTATGATTTCTATAAAGAACTTGTCCTTGAGCTGAGAGAGACTTTAGGAAAAGTGCCGACAGCAGCAGAATTTTTTGAGGCATCAAAAGTAGAGCCCTATGTTTTTTACAATGATAAACGAACCTATGCTCGTCTTTGTGCTGACGCCGGTATTATTCCAAACTTTGAAACAACAGAAGAAGAAACATTTCTTCAAAAAGCTGTTCCAAGAATGCTTTCCATAGATTCAACGGACTGGATTTCCTTCTTGCTGTCACTTTTTGACAATGATCAGGAAGAAAGATACTTAACACCCTTGCAAAAGAAATACCTCCGTATGTGGCAGTGGACGATATGGGGAAAAGACCATGAGGATGCAGGAATGGAAGCTCCTTTGGATGCTGTACATCGATTATCCAAAGTGACATATATAAAAGAAGAAATAATAAGTCTCCTTACCATGCAGAGGGAAAGTGTGGAAATTGTACCCCAAAAAGTGAGTGTTCCTTATATTTGTCCTTTGGACGTCTATGCAAACTACACAAGAGACCAAATTTTTGCAGCCTTAGGGTTTAAAAAGCCAAATAGTATTCGTGAAGGCGTGAAATTCCTGAATATGACGAATACCGATTCCGTCACAACGGACACCGACGTGTTCCTGGTGACGCTGAATAAATCAGAAAAAGAATTTTCTGACACGACCTTGTACGAAGATTATTCTATCAGCAAAACACTTTTTCACTGGCAGTCTCAAAGCACAACTTCTGATCACTCTAAAACAGGGCAAAGGTATATACAGCAAAATAAAAAAGGAAATATTGTATTCCTCTTTGTGAGAAAAAGTAAAAAAGATGCTTATGGAAAATCAATGCCGTACACTTTTTTAGGAACTGCTCATTTCGTAAATTATGAAGGTTCTCAGCCCATGTCCATTATTTATCGTTTGGACCATCCGATTCCAGCGAAGTATATACGAACCACAGACACAGCAGGCGTGCTGTAAATGTAACTAAGAAGTACCGCTTAACGGCGGTATTTTTTATTGCATGTCGGGATAAACATGGGAAGAAATGGGAGTGCGGGAAAAGTATTTCAAAAAAATTTTCAAATTATTTTTCCTGTTTCAGCAAATTTAAACTCGAAAGGGATACTATAATGACAGCGCTAAGGACTGTTCCTTTCCGGAGAGGGGGCAGAGAAAGGAGAAAAGAGTATGGCTAAGAAGTTGGAACTTAAATTCCTGACTTCCGCGAATACGGAGCTTATTGTGAGCATTGCCGATCCGAAGGACGGGCTCGCATTGGCCGCCGTGCAGGCGGAGGCCGCGAAAATTATGCCGGTGCTGGCAAACGGCAAGGGCATCGGGGCGGCTTCTTTCGCTAAGGCGGTCATGGTGACCACTACGGAAGAGGAAATTCATTAATTTTAAAAGAGGTATATAACAAAGATATATGGAAAAGGAAAGGAGGGATACTTATGGCAGTTTCCAAATCTGTGGAAAAAACAAGGCTTCTGGTACGTGTTGAAAATACGGACGGTTCTTTAAAGAATCTGGCTTTTAACAATATCAGGGAAAGCGCGTCTGATGAAGAGCTGCTTCATGCGGGGAAGGCAATCGCCGGACTGCAGGTGAAGGCGCTTGATTCTGTCCGCCGCTCTGATGTGGCTGTTCTGACTGACGGCGAATAATCCGCCGGAGATGGGCAGGGAAGGGCCCGGGTTACGGACTCGGGCTTTTCCTTTTTAGGATAGGACGCTCTCCCGTCCGTTTTTGAAAATAGGGTTCGCAGGGCTGCGGAAACGCCTATTGACAGACGGGGGAGAAAGTTCTATTCTTAAATTAATATAGAACATATGTTCTATAAAAAGGAACGATATTTTATAAAAGATGCAAAAACGAGGAATTTCTTGTGACGGAAGTGGATATTTCTTGAATGAAAGTGAGGATTGGGAATGCATTTTGATTATATCAGGCTTCGGGCACGGATTCGTGAGAAGCTGGGGTCTGACGTTGTTTTTGCGGCAAGGCTGGGGATCAGCAAGACGTCTTTGTCTCTGCGGCTGAATAATCAGCTTCATTTTTCCCAGCGGGATATTTATAATTCCATGCGGATTCTGCAGATCAGGCCGGATGAGGTAGGGGCGTATTTCTTTGAACGGCCCCGTTGTGAGGAGTTTTATTTTTGACGGAAAGGAGGGCTTATGGACGCAGGTTCGTGGATGGAGGCTTTTGAACGGGCTTCAGAGCGGCTTGTGGAGGACTGGCAGGTGAAACTGGTGACGACGGGTCTTTTGGCGGAAGGGGTTTTTCCCTTTGAGCTGATCAGTTTGTTTGCGCTGGCGGTGTTCATTGATCTGGTGACGAAGTGGATGGCGCTTGCCCACAAGTATCTGGCGGCGAAGGGGGAAGCGGATCGTGATGTGGTATCGTGCATTCTGGCGATTCCCGCGGCACATCGGGCAGGGATGATTTCCAGCCGGCAGATGAAGCGGCAGTTCGCCGGAAAGATGGTGCTTTACATCCTGCTTACCGTCGGCGGCGGTGTGGCGGATCGGCTTCTGGCAAGCGTGGGGCGGCCGGACCTGTTCATGGAAATGTGTGTCAGTTATCTGGCGGCATCGGAGATGCTGAGTATCGTGGAGAATCTGAATGATGCCGGTGTCGGGGTGCTGTCGGGGCTGGTAAGGAAGATGAAAAGGAAGTGATGAAAGGCGGGAAGTATTTCTTTCCGTAAAGTATGGATAAACGGATTATGACTTTGGATGAAATAGGAGCGCGCCTGGAGGCGGCCCGCGGGAAGATTGACCGGATTTACTGCCACTGGACGGGGGCGCCGTACCAGCTGGTGGAGTGCCTGGCATACCATGTGGTGATTGACCGGGGAGGGTACTGCCACGTGATCCATGAGGATTTCACGGAGTGCCTGGCGCATACGTGGCGCAGGAACAGCCGGTCGATCGGTGTAGCGCTGGCGTGCTGCCGCGATGCATGCTGCTACTATGATGCGCCGAGCGGCGTGGATCTGGGACGCGAGCCGCCGACAGAAGCGCAGGTGGAGGCGCTTGCGATGTTCTGCGCGGAGGCTGTGGAGAAGCTGGAACTGCCGGTGTCGAGTATTTACACCCACGCGGAAATGGCCGCGTCTGACGGGTATGGGATCGGAAGCGGTGATCCGGATATGCGCTGGGATCTGCTCTATGTCCCCGATTACGGTGACGGCGGCCGGCTGGTTCCCGGCGGTGAGCTGATTCGGGGGAAAACGAAATATTACAGGAAGCAGAGGAGCGGGCTCTTGTGTTTATGAGGAAAGACGCTGTCTTGGCAGGAGACGGCGTTTTTACGTGGGCGTAAAAGAAAATATGGAAATGAAAAAGAGTATCTTCTCCGCGCAGGAGTGAAGATACTCTTTTCTTTTGTCATATATTCCGCCGTGGAAAACAGGCGGTATTTATTTTTCGGTATTTACACAAGACTTGAAATTTGCTGTTTTATTGGTCCACATATCAGTAATTTCTGTAAACAGGCTTCCAGATCACTGATTTCACGGCTTTTTTAACATCATTCGTCTGTACTCTGTTCAAGCCCTGTTTTACGGCACATTCTGCTACTGCAGCAGCCACTGTTTCAGAAAACTGCGTTAATTTGGATACCGGCGGCAGAACAGCAGCTCCTTCCACATTGATTTCAAGAAATTCACCGAGAGAATGTGCAGCGGACGAAATCATTTCATCTGTGACCAGAGAGGCATTAACAGAGATACTTCCCAGTCCCAGTCCAGGATATATCAGGGCATTATTTGCTTGTCCGATAATATAAGTCACCCCATTGTATTCAACAGGTTCCGCAGGAATACCGGTTGCGACCATTGCTCTGCCATCAGACCATTTGATGATGTCTTCTGCGGTTGCTTCTGCCAATTCCGTTGGATTACTAAGCGGGAAAATAATCGGGTGGTCACACCATGATGCCATGGCTTTTACTATTTCCTTGGTAAATGTTTTCGGAGCGGTTGAGGTTCCCACGAGGATCGTAGGTCTGACAGCCATCACTGCTGCAGTTAAATTATTCAGTTTTTCCGGATTATCGAACTCAGAACGTGCTCTTGCAAACGGTTTTTGCTCAGGTGTCAAGTCATCCATATCGTCAAAAAGCAATCCCTGTTTATCCACCATATAAAAGTGATTTCGTGCTTCTTTTTCAGATAATCCCTGTGCGACCATTTCCCTGAATATACGGTCGGCGATACCGGCTCCGGCCGTGCCCGCTCCAAAACACATGTAGGTATGATTTGTAAGTTTCTCTCTATTGATTTTCATTGCTCCAAGAATACCGGCTAATGTTATTATGCCGGTTCCCTGACAATCATCATTAAAAACAGGATAGGTTTTTTGATACTTCTTCAAGATGGTTGCAGCATTAGACCGTCCAAAGTCTTCAAAATGCAGATACAGATCGGGAAATAGATTTTCAGCCGTTTCAACAAATCGATTCACGAAATCATAATAATGATCACCATATATCCTCTTGTGACGGTTTCCAAGATAGAAAGGATCTTTTAATAAGGATTCCCGATTAGATCCGCAGTCCAAGACAACCGGAAGTACTGTCTGCGGATCTATACCGGCAGCGGCAGTATAGACCATCAATTTTCCGACAGAAATATCTACACCATTGGTACCCCAGTCACCAATGCCAAGAATGCCTTCTGCATCAGTAACAACAATAAGACGGATCTTTCTGTCTCCGGCAGCCTGTTTAAGCGAAGTTTCAATAGATTCCGGATGATCGATGGAAAGGAACGCTGCATACTGTGGGTTGATAAATTGTTCACTATACTGTTCGATGCTCTCCGCAATAACCGGATCATAAACAATTGGCATTAACTCTACCAGATGTTCACTGAATACATGAAAGAACAGCGTTCGATTGAAGTTAAAGACTTCCATCAGAAAACGTCTTTTCTCAATCAAAGAAGTTTTTCTTTCCATTTGGCGGTAGATACGCTGTGCCTGCGTTTCTATATCTTCCACACAAGGCGGAAGCAACCCCTCCAATCCAAGTTTTTTTCTTTCCGATTCCGTAAATGCGGTTCCCTTGTTCAGGAATGCATCGTCCAATAGCTCAAATCCTGTCTTCATCGCATTCGTCTCCTTTTTATATTTAAAAACACGTTGCCTTTAATATAAATATCTTATCATGAGGCTATATTTTTGTGAAATAATGGTATTTGCAGAGTTAAGATTGTCCGGATAATCAATAATTTGTAACATCCATCAAAAAATTTAATATTTTATCCGGGGTTTTCTTCTGTTGTAATTGCTTTCATAAGGGATGCTTCTGTGGTTATGTTTTTGTCCAAAACGATTTTAACAAAAAGGTTTTCTATTTCTGATTTCTATATGCCGTTCCATGAATTACAATTTTAAAATATATAAAAATAAAAAAGTAAGGGGAAAACAGAATTTCCTACCTTACTTTTTCTTTTAATCTGTGATGGTTCCGATTCCCGGCTGATCCATTTTTTCCACTTTTACCGCTTCCAGATGGTAGAAGGGGGCGGTGAGATGGTCGTTCAGATGGACAGTGGCTTCGCGGAGGATGCCATACACTTTGATCCATGTGACGCCGTCTTCATAGCCGGTGAAGTCGCCGTCAGAGGTAAATTCAAAATCCACATAGCCGCCTGTGCAGTAAGGGCAGGTGGGGCCGTTTCTTCCTACGAAGTAGTGGCCGTTGATGGAAATGAAATAGCCTTCGATGAGGACAGTTTTGTCTTTGTAGTCGCGGAAGTTCATGAACCAGTCGTTGATCTGTGTCATATACCGCTTATCGCCGACGACGATGTCTATGTTGTTGTAATCAAAGTTTTGCCGGTCCGTTTCCAGATTGTAGGGATATTCAAAGACAGGATACTTCGATTTTTTCCCTTCAGGAGCAGCCGGTTTAGGCGCCGGCTGTTCTTCTTTCTGCGGAGCCGGCTCCGGTGTTTCTGCCGGCGCCGGTGTTTCCTTGGCCTCCGGAGGAGTTTCCGCTTTTTTTGCTTCCTGCACGGTTTTCCTGGTAATGATCTGCGGCGGATCCTGCGCTTTTTCCTGTGTGCCGCAGCCGCCTAAGAGAAGAAGCGGCAGGCAGAGAAGCCATATTTCTTTCTTCATTCAAAAGCCTTCTTTCATTTTCCGTATGCCCGCGGCGATAAAGAGGAGGACAATGTCAGTGACGACAATGGATGCTCCTGTGGGAATCGAGCCCATGTAGGAGATGGTGAGTCCTGCCATGAATGTGGCCACGGAGAAAACGGAGGAGAGGATGATCGTCGTCTTGAACTGCCGGCAGAGCTGCATCGCGGTGAGCGAAGGAAATACGATCAGGCTGGAAATAAGGAGCGCGCCCATCATGCGCATGCCAAGGACGATCGTGATGGCTGTGAGAAAGGCGATGATCATATTATAGAGCCTTGTCCGTGTGCCGGTGGCGGAAGCGAACGGTTCATCAAAGGTGACTGCAAATATACGGTTATAAAACAAAATGAAAAGGAGTACGACGGAGATGCCGAGGATGACGGAAAGACGCACGTCATCGGCGCTCATGGCAAGGATGCTGCCGAACATGTAGTTGCACACGTCGGTATTCATTCCCGTACTTAAGGAAATCGTCATGACGCCGATGGCAAGAGCGCCGCTGCAGAGAAGAGCCGTGGCAGAGTCGCCTTTGATCTTCGCGCTGTCTTTCAGCTGGAGAAGGAAAAAGGCGGCGGCGATGCAGGCAGGGATGGAAATGGTGAGGGGCTCCGCGTGAAAAGCATAAGCGATGGCGAGGGCGGCAAATCCCACATGGGAGAGTCCGTCGCCGATCATGGAGTACCGTTTCAGTACAAGGCTGGTCCCTAAGAGGGAAGCGCAGAGGGAAACAAGGCAGCCCACAATGATGGCACGCACCATGAAGGGATAGCTGATCATTTCAATAAAGATATCCATCATAGCCCGCCTCCTGCAAATCTCTGCCCCACGGGGCTTCTGAGATACTCTTCCGTCGTCCCGAAGAACTGCTGTGTCCCGCCGGACAGGTGGAGAATACGGTTTGCCTGTCCCAGTGTGCCGCGGATATCGTGGGAAACCATGATGACAGTGACGCCGTACTTCTCTATGCAGTCCTTGAAAATATGGTAAAGCTCACCGGTCATGATGGGATCAAGGCCGGTTACCGGCTCGTCCAGGAGCAGGAGTTTTCCCGTGGCGCAGAGTGCCCGCGCAAGGAGTACACGCTGCTGCTGGCCGCCTGAAAGATCGCGGTAGCACCGTTTCTTCAGGTCGGCGATGCCGAGCATTTCCATTTTTTCTTCCGCGTCTTCCTTATCTGATTTTCGATAAAAAGGATACATGCCGCAGCGGTTCAGACGGCCTGAAAGGACGACTTCCCAGACACTGGCGGGAAAATCTTTCTGCACGGGGGTCTGCTGGGGAAGGTATCCGATTTCCGTAGGCTTGAAGCCATCGGCAGTTACGATTTCCCCGCCCGATATTTTTTTCAGGCGCAGAAGCGCTTTCACCAGTGTGCTTTTTCCTGCGCCGTTTTCACCGACGATTCCAAGGTAGTCCCCTTCATCGACAGAGAAATTCAGGTCGGAAAGAACCGCTTTTCCATCATAAGATACGGAAAGATGGCGGCATATAAGCAGACTCATCAGTTGAGCGCCTCCTTGAGAACTTTCACATTATGGTTCATGAGGTCAATATAAGTTACGCCTTTTTTGAATTCTTCATCGCTTACGTTGTGGACGGCGTTCAGAAGCTCATTTTTTGCGCCTGTGGCTTCCGCGATGGCTTTGCTCATCTGTTCATTGGACATCTCGATGTGGAATACGACGGGAATATGGTCTTCCTTCACCTTATCCACGAGAAAAGCAATAGTTGCCGGATTGGCTTCCGTATCGGTGGAGCAGCCGGGGAAAGCGGCGTAGTAGGTCAGGCCGAATTCTTTGGCGAAATAAAGGAAGGGGAAACGGTCACCGACGATGATTTCTTTTCTCTTCGCGTGATCAATGACGTCATGGAAATCCTTATCCAGTTTTTCCAGTTTCGCAATGTAAGCCTCAGCGTTTTTCTGATAAGTCTGGGCATTGTCCTTGTCGAGACCGGAAATGGTTTCGGTGAGGGCTTTTACGATCTGGATAGCGTTGGCGGGAGAGGTCCAGACATGCTCATCCATTTCAGGGCCTTCTTCGCCGTCATGGTGGTGGTGCTCCTTGTCATCATGATGATGCTCTTTATCATGGCTGTCCTTGTCATCGTGGTGATGTTCCTTATCTTCATCATGGTGATCTTTGTCGTCGTGATGGTGTTCATGTTCTTCTTCCTGCATGCCTTCAGACATTTCTTCTTCATACAGTTTGACGGTATCCATCATTTTGAGTGTTTTGAGCTTGCTCTTGTCTATGGAGCTTAACATGCCGTCCACCCATTCATCAGAGTCGCCGCCGGTGTAAACGAAAAGGTCACTCTTGCCGATGGCCTGGATATCTTTCGGCGACGGTTCATAGCTGTGGGCTTCCGCGCCCGGTTTGAGAAGCATCGTGACCTCTGCTTTATCGCCGACAATCTGGCGGACAAAGTCGTAAGAGGCGAAATTGGTACAGATGATTTTCAAAGGTTCTTTCCCCTTGGAATCGGGAGTGCCGCTCTTGTTTAATGAACAGGCAGCAAAAGCAAAGACGGCGAAGCACGCCATCAGGCAGGCAATTATTTTTTTCATGGAAATCCTCCTAGTCAATTAAATAGAAATAAAAATGCAAGTGCTAAACTTAATCGGTGAGCTTGACACGGAGGGTGACCAGTGTGGAGGAAACGGTGAGAAGAGAAACGGCAGAAAGGGAAAGGACGGCGGAGAAAAGATGGGGGAGTGAAACGGATTCTCCATTGTCCGCCGGGAACGTAACAGACGAACAGACGGAAAGCGTCCGGAGACACAAATCGATCTTTTCGCAGATCGGGCAGGGATCGCCGCCGTGGCCGTGGTCATGGGACAGTTCTTTTGCAATGAAAAAGAAGGATAGAGCCAAAGTGAGAACGAAAGCGGCACTGATGAAGAGCGCTGTCAGTTTTCTGCGGTATGCCATGATTCCTCCTTTTTAATGATGGAAAATAAAAAAGCGCACGTTTTAAAGGCGGTGCGCAGTCCCGTAAAGTTTCTCAGCGGCAGTCTTTGCAGACGCCATAAACCGTCGTTTTCGATAAATCAATGTCAAACTTGTCGCCGCGGAGGACGTCCCGGAGCAGTTTATCGGAAATTTTCTGTGTCATATGGGTCGTCCGGCCGCATTTCAGGCAGGTGATGTGAAGCTTGTCATCACAGGTTTCCGATGAGACATAGCGGTACACATTTTCCCGGTTGTTCTTGCCCGGTGAGCGGAGGATAAGCCCTTCCCGCTCCAGCATGGCGAGATTTCGGTACACTGCGCTGACGCTGATTTTCGCGTGCTCTTCCGCGACAAGCTGCGCCGCCAGATCCCGTGCGGAAATGGTCATGTCAGGGTGGCTTTTGAAAAATTCAAATAATTTTTTTCTCTGTTCGGTCATATACATGGGAGCACACTTTCTAAATATGCGATTTTCTCGCAAATTATTATAACACAGTGGAAACGAATGTCAAATAAATAACGGAATGGAAAAAGAATTTTTTAAGAAATATTTTCGCCGGATCGGGAATGGGAAATCATTTTTTCCAGTGCCCTCTTCACCACCTTTCGGAAGCGTTTTTCCGCTTTTTCATAAACCTCATGGGGAGCGACGGATTCGCTGTCCGTCCGTTTGGCGACGACGCCGCAGATGGAAGCGGATTTCAGTCCCAGCACGGCACAAAGTGTAAAAAGGGTGGCGTTTTCCATCTCATAATTTGTGCATCCCAGATGCCGGAAATCTTCCAGAGAACCTTGCAGCCGTTTCAATACATAGCCGCCGAAGCTGTCATACCGTTCCTGTCCCGGCCAGAAGCTGTCGGTGCTGATGGAAATCCCCGTTTTGAAAGGGATGCCTGATTCCTTTGCCGCTTCGCGGAGCGCAAGGACAGTATCCATGTCAGCTGCTGCCGGAAATTCGATGGGGGCATACGCACGGGAAGCGCCGTCCATGCGGACCGATGCCGTATTGATGACCACATCGCCCAGGTGCAGATCCTCCTGAATGGAGCCTGTCGTGCCGACGCGGATGAATGTTTCCACGCCGAGGCGGGCCAGCTCTTCTACGGCAAAGGTGACGCAGGGGCCGCCCATGCCGGTGGACATGACGAGGACAGGCGCGTTTTCCACCTGCGCAAGCCATGAGGTATAATCCCGATGCGAGGCGATGAAGAGGGCATTTCTATCCAGCGCTTTGGCAAGGCCTTCCACACGGCCCGGGTCGCCGGGGAGAAGGACGTATTTCGCGCCGCGGATCATACCGGCGGAAAGCCCCGTGTGGTACATGATTTCTGCGGGACCGGCGTAATTTTTCACATGGTGCTCCTTTCATAAAACCTGTGCTTTTTTCTATTATAGCACTCATCAGGCATATAAAATAAGAAAAATAATTATAAGATGTGAAAGGTGCCGCTGGCGCACGTAGTGCGATTGAGGATACTCGCTTGTCGTAATGATTTAAATCGTAAAAGAATAGTTAGCTTGCAGCTGACAGCTCACAGCTGACAGCTCACAGCTCACAGCTAATAGCTATTACCCTTTTTGCCGGCTTCCTCACCACAGCAGCAAATCCTTCGCTCACGCTTTGAATGACGTTTTACCGTTAGTGACATTTTTATCAGCCGATAAAAAAGAGCATCCGTAGCAGCGGGAGAAAATGCTTTTCTGTTTCACCGCACTATTCTGTGTCTATCGTTTTCGATACAGAGGGGGATGTATGGTACAATGGAAAAAATACCTTTTATTTCATGAAGGAGCAGAGTATGTACGAAGAGACGACGATTGCCGCCATCGCTACCGCGCCCGGCGAAGGGGGGATCGGCATCATCCGTCTGAGCGGCGTTTCCGCATCGGAGATTGCAGATAAAATATTTCATACGGGAAAAATTAAAACCTTTAAAGAAGCTGTGCCTCGCATGATGTATTTCGGCCATGTGACGGACGGCGAAAAGAGGATTGACGAAGGTCTTGCGGTGTACATGAAAGCCCCTCATTCCTACACGGGAGAAGACGTGGTGGAAATCCAGATCCACGGCTCGGCGGAGGCGCTTCGGGAAACACTGGCCCTTGCTTTGCGCAGCGGCGCAGTTCCCGCCATGCGCGGCGAATTTACCAAACGGGCTTTTTTGAACGGCCGTCTTGATCTGGCGCAGGCGGAAGCCGTCATGGACATTATCAGCGCGAAAGGGGAAGCGGCGCTTACCCAGGCGGAAAGCCATCTGTCCGGCGCGCTTTCCGGTTTTGTCCATGAGGTCATGGAAAAACTCAAAGACCTCATTACGAAATTGGAAGTGACCATCGACTATCCCGAAGAAGATTTGGAAGACCTTACCATGGAAGAAACAGGGGACGCTTTGGAGAAAATTGACAAATCCCTGTCGGCGCTTCTGAAACGGTCCGAAGAGGGACGGGTTATCAGGGAAGGACTCCGCACCGCGATTATCGGGAGACCGAACGCGGGGAAATCATCCCTGCTGAATGCCCTTCTGCAGGAAGAACGGGCGATTGTCACCGATGTGCCGGGCACAACGCGGGACACCATTGAAGAGGCGGTTCACATATCGGGAGTTTCCCTCCTTCTTATGGATACCGCCGGTCTGCGGGAAACAGACAATAAAGTGGAACAGATCGGGATCGAACGGGCGCGGGCATCCATGGAAAAAGCAGATCTCATTCTTGCAGTCATTGACGGTTCGTCGTCTTTGGATGAGGAAGATAAAACCATTCTCCACAGTCTCGGCGGAAAAAAGGCGATTGTCATTTTAAATAAATATGACCTCACGCCGGAAGTCAAGGCGGAAGATATATGGGAAATCGCGGGACATGTCCCTGTAGTTTCTCTTTCCGCCCGTTACGGGAGCGGGATGGACGAACTGCGGGACGAACTGCGGAAGATCACTGAAAAGCAGGATGCCGACGCGGGCCGTGTCCTCTTCCTGACCAACCTTCGCCATGTGGAATTGGTACGGAAGGCGCTGGACAATGTCCTCCGCGCGAGGGCGTCCGTCCGTGAGGGCCTTCAGGCGGACTTCATCGTCATCGATCTCACGGAAGCCTGGAAAACGATGGGGGAAATCACGGGCGATACCATGGATGATGAACTGATCCATTCCATTTTCAGACGCTTCTGCGTGGGGAAATAAAGTTCTTCCATAAATCATGGGGCAGAGAATCAATCGGATATGTTTAGATAAGGCGGCGGAGCTGCCGGGCGTTTTCCGGCGGGCTTCCCGCTTTTGCATTGACTTTTATTTTTTCTTATGGTAATAATGAAAATATCTATCATTATCATATTTTACCTGAAACGGGGTGCTTATAAATGAGAAAATATGCGGGAGGGTTTATTCTGCTTGTCTTGAGCCTTCTTTTTGTCATCGGGGAGCAGACGGTGGCGGGACCGTGCCCTGTTATGCCGGACGGCAGATTTATGGTGTGCCATTGGGCGGGGCAGGCGGTTCTCGGCGTGGGGATCGTGCTTGTGGTTCTTTCGCTGCTTCATCTGGCCTTTAAAAATGACGGTATGAAATTGGGCTTAGATCTGGCAGTCATTGCCAATGCCGTCCTTTTACTGATGATTCCCAACCGCCTTATTCATCTTTGTATGAAAAACCATATGCAGTGCCATACGGTCATGGAGCCTTTTGTTCTGATTATGGGGGTATTGATGATCGCGGCGGCGCTGGGTGATTTCTTTTTCCGGCGCCGCGTCGTGAAGAAAGAGGCTGCCCATGGATCTTAACCGGCTGCCCTGGAGGAATCTGTCCCGCAGGCCGCTGCGGACGGCGGCTCTCCTCGTGCTTACCTTTTTCCTTTCCTTTGTCATTTTTGCCGGATCCATGGCAGTCGTGAGCCTTCAGAACGGTCTGGAAACATTGGAAAATCGTCTTGGTGCGGACATTATCGTCGTACCGAACACGGCAAAACGGAAAGTAGATCCTAAAACGATGATACTGGACGGGACACCGGGCTATTTTTACATGGAACGGGAAAAGATGGTGCTGATTTCCCATATCGAAGGCGTGGAAAAGGTGTCACCCCAGATATTTCTCGCGTCCCTTTCCGCTTCATGCTGCTCTGTTCCGGTGCAGATTATCGGGTTTGAGCCGGAAACGGATTTTATTATCCAGCCGTGGATTCGCGAAAGCTACGGCAGAGAACTTGCCCATGGCGATGTGGTGGTGGGCTCGGCAGTCAATGCGGACGTAGGCGATACGATCCGTTTTTACAACAAAGACTGCCGCATTGTAGCGAAACTGGCGGCAACCGGTACGGGGCTTGATACCGCGGTCTATACGAAAGCGGAGACCATACGGACGCTCATTGAGGCATCGTCGAAGATGGGGCTGAATCCGCTCTTTGAAGGCGATGTGGAAAACGTTATTTCTTCCGTTTACATCAAAGTAAAAGACGGTTATGACATTAAAAAAGTGACGGAAAATATCAATCTCCGTGTACGCCGTGTGAAGGCGGTACAGATGAAAGACATGCTTTCCGAAATAGCGGGCAGCCTTTCAGGGATTTCAAAAACGATCACCCTTCTTTTTGCGGCGGTCTGGGTGATGGTGTTCATCGTTCTGGTCGTTTCCTTCTCCGTCCTTGTGGGAGAAAGGAAAAAAGAATTTGCCCTGCTCCGCGTGATGGGAACGTCACGAAGAAAACTGGCAGGGATTTTATTGAAAGAAACTCTTATCCTGAGCGTTTCCGGCGGCGCGGCAGGCGTGTTCATGGGACTTCTTGTGGTGATTCCTTTCAGCGGGCTTATTGAAACGGGACTGAAACTGCCCTTCCTTCTTCCCGGGATCAGGGAAACGGGATGGCTGGCGTTTGCCGCGATGGCGGTCATCTGCCTGGCGGGCCCCGCGGCATCGGCATATGCTGTGCTGTGCCTGTCCCGTGTCGATCCTGCAACGATTTTAAGGGAGGGTGAATAAATGCGTCTGGAAGCGGAACAGGTAACGAAACAATACCAAACGGATCCGAAAAAAGCACGGTTCACTTATGCCCTTTCCGGAACCGATCTGGTGGTGGAGAGCGGAGAATTTGCCGTCATTACAGGAAAATCGGGAAGCGGGAAATCCACGCTCCTCCATATCCTTGCAGGGCTGCTTCAGCCGACATCGGGCTGCGTGCTGGCGGGAGGGAAAGATTTGTACCGCATGGCGGACGGTGAACTGTCAAAGTTCAGAAATGAAAATATCGCCGTCATTCCCCAGGGCGGCGGAGCGATTTACAGCCTGACGGCGGAAGAAAATATCCGTCTGGCCCGGAACATCTGTGGAAGAAAAGAAGAAAAAGACATCCTGCCCCTTATGAAAGAACTGGGGATCGAACAGCTGAAAGACGCATATCCCTCTGAACTTTCCGGCGGCGAGCTGCGCCGCGTGGCCATCGCGAGAGCGCTCTTTCAGGGCACAGGGATCCTTCTTGCCGACGAGCCGACTTCTGACCTTGATGAAGAGAATACGGATATCGTCGCAAAGCTCCTCCGCCGGGCGGCAGACAGTGGGAAAACGGTTTTTGTCGTCACCCACGAGATGGATATGCTGCCCTATGCCGATTCCCACTACATTATGAAAGAAGGTGTTCTGAGGAAGGCCGATGAGAAGATAAAAGCTATCAGCTGTGAGCTGTCAGCTGATAGCTAAATATTCTTTCACGATATGATCCTTGTATAAGACGTTAAGGCGTCATCAGGGTAATAGATTCTTCACTCCGTATGACATAGCCGTCTCCCTGTTTTCTCATACAGCATTCTTACTTCCGCTCTGAATGACGGGATACGGTAAGGCGCTATAATGAGGGAGATGTTAATCGTTATCCTAAACAAACGTGAAGGATCTATACCCGTGGTGGGGAAAGCGGCAAGGAGATAAAAGCTATCAGCTGTTAGCTGTGAGCTGTCAGCTGCAAGCTAATATTCTTTTACGATTTAAATCATTTGTGATGCGGGAAAAGAGGAGTTTTTGTATAATATGTTTATTGAGAAATAGATGTGTTGAAGGAGGACTCATCGTATGTGTGGCGGATTGAAGAAAAGATACATTTTGACGGCATTAGTGTGTTTCGGCGCTGCCATGTCCGGCGGGGGTTTTGTGCAGGCGGAAAGCACAACGGCGGAAAGCCGCAGTGAGACGCGGACGACAGTGGACAGGAATGGAACGATTGCCGAGCGTGTCCGGCGGACAGAATCGCGCACAACGGTTTCCAGTGAGACAAAGGACAGTGATGCGATTCGGAATATGGCCGCGGAACAGCGCCGGCAAATGGAACATATGGGATTGCCTCATACGGGAGACCGGGCATTTAATGAGAAGGTGGAATATCAGTATGAGTCCGGCGTGGTGCTGAATGAGCTCCTGGCGCCGCTTGTGGTACCTAACCGAAACGTTCCCAAGTCGATTGGGACATGGGCAGGAATGACTTTCCAAAATGATAAGATTATAGAGCAGGGGATCCTGGCAAAATGCAAATCCGGTGGCAAGTGGGGTATTCTTGGCACAGACGGGAAAGAGCTGATTGCTCCTGCTTATAAGGAAATCCTGGATGTGAATGACCGCACCGGTGTGATTCATGTCATGGTGGATAAGAAAACCACCCGGTTCATTTCCAAAACAGGCGAACAGCTGACACCGGAGGCCGCCGATGAATCGGACCGCCGGAGCAGGACGGATGCTGCCGGGCAGGAAGACAGCCGGGAGTATTATGACAGCGACGGCTATACGTCTTTTAAAGAAAAAGGGAAATATGGTTTCAAAGACGGCATGGGGAAGGTGGTCATCTCGCCGCGGTATAAGGATGTGATTGCCGAGTTCAGTGAAGACCGTGCTTTCGTGAAGAATGAGAAAGGGAAGATCGTTGCTGTTGACGGCAGCGGCAGGGAACTGTTCCAGGCGCCGTCCAATCAAATGTATGCGTATGAAGGCGGTTTGGCCGAGTACCGCCGTAAAGTAGGGGGCTTCAATGTGGGCAGTCTGCTGGGCTTTGTGACCGGCGGCCTGATATACGGAGGATTCGGCTATAACGGCATCGGTCTTGGCGGTTTTACCTATGACGGAGCCAAGCGCGGTTACATAGACCGTGACGGAAATATCGTTATCGACAGCAGGAATGATAAAGTATGGCCCATGACCTGGTATGGTACAGTCATTAAAAATGACGGGAAAACCGGCTTTGTAAATCGGAAAGGAGAATATGTTATCCGGCCGGGAGATTATGATGTAGGCGACTTGGACGAGATTAATGGTCTTTTGGTATTGAAAGAAGGAAAGACCGGGAAAAGCGGGATTTTCAGTGTGGAAACGGGACAGCAGGTGATTCCTTTCCGGTATGACGGTATCACCTTTGCCGGTTCCGACCGTCTGGTCGTAGAGAAAAATGGGGTCCGCAGCTTATACAATATGAGAACAGGGTATTCTGTATTTTCCGTATCTACCGACATGACGATCGATCCTTTCCTTCATGACCGGCTGACATGGGTGCACCAGGGAAGCAGCAATTACGAGGTCATCAATGATCAGGGACAAATCCTGTTTGCCGATAAAGAAGGCCTTATTGAAGAGGCACGCCCGTTCAGCCACGGATACAGCGCAGTGAAAGCCAAGGGAAAGTGGGGAATCATGGGCGCTTCCGGAAAATGGCTTGTACAGCCTGTTTATCAGGATCTCGATATATTATAGAAAAATAACTTTATATAAAGAATGTTTGTCAGAATGACAGCGGACGGCAAGGCGTCATAGTGAGGGAAACGATAAGAAGATAAAAGCTATCAGCTGTGAGCTGTTAGCCATTAGCTGTTAGCTATTAGCTGTGAGTTAAAAGCCGAAGCATATGATTTCCATTAGGTGTCATACGAAACATCAGCAAAGGATTTGCTGTTGTAGTGAGGGAAACGTTAAACGTTATCCTGAACGAACGTGAAGGATCTGCTATTGTGGTGAGGAAGCCGATAGGATCACTTCCTCCATTTGGGAGTCTTGGAAAATTCTTCACGCCGTCCGTAAATGACATGGTATAATAAAAATAAATTTGCAATGGAAAAATCAGGGAGGACGCATGAGCCGGGCAGATACACAATACCTTGGAATTATAAAGAATATACTGGACGCAGGGAGCTTAGGCGATAACCGCACGGGGATGCCGGCGTATAAACTGCCGCACCAGATCATGCAGTTTGATTTGGAAAAGGAGTTTCCGATCCTGACCACCAAATTTGTAGCATTCAAGACATCGGTGAAAGAAATCCTTTGGATATGGCAGAAACAGTCCAATGATGTGCGTCTTCTCCAGCAGTGGAACTGCCATGTGTGGGATGAATGGATGCAGGAAGACGGCACCATCGGAAAGGCTTACGGCTACCAGCTCGGCAAGTATCATCAGGTGGATACGCTTCTGGAAACGTTGAAAAAAGATCCTCAAAGCCGCCGTATGGTGGTAGATCTGTGGAATGTGAAGGATCTGCCCGATATGGCGCTGTATCCCTGTGCGTTTCTTACGATGTGGGATGTTTCCGACGACGGCCGCTTAAATTGTATGCTCGTCCAGCGCTCGGGGGATATGGGTCTTGGCGTTCCTTTTAATATGGCGCAGTACGCGGCTCTTGTCCACATGATTGCCCAGGTGAGCGGACTCCGCGTCGGACTTTTTACGCATGTTATCAATAATGCCCATGTATATAGAAACCACGTGGATGCTATGAAGACACAGCTGGCCCGTCTGCCGAAGGCTTACGACGCGCCTGTCCTGAAACTGAATCCCGATGTTCATAATTTCTACGACTTCAAGCCGGAGGATATCGTGCTGGAAAATTATAAGCACCATGAAAAGATTGCCATGGAGGTTTCCGTATGAGCCTGTCCATCATCGTTGCCCGCGCGGCGAACGGTGTCATCGGTAATGATAATAAACTCATCTGGCATTTGCCGGACGATTTGAAAATATTTAAATCCCGCACGATGGGACGCCCCATCATCATGGGAAGAAAGACCTTTGAGAGTCTGCCGAAAGTGCTTCCCGGCCGCGTCCATTATGTACTGACAGGAAACAGGGCATACAGCGTGCCGGAAGGGGTTTATGTGTTCCACACTGTAAAAGAATTGCTCTCTGCTCTTCCTGAAGGGGAGAACTTTATCATCGGCGGGGAAAAGACGTACGAAGCCATGTTTCCCTATGCAGATAAAATGTATATCACGGAAATAGAAAAAGAGTATGACGGCGACGCGGTATTTCCTTCTTTCCGCAAAGAAGAATGGAAAGAGACGGAATCTGTCATGGGGAAGGGAGATCCGGTCCATCGCTTTGTCACTTATGAAAGAGTGAGGGGATAAGCGCTGCGGCAGCGGAAAGATATAAATTTGATCAAGAGTGGTTGCGGTTTGCAGACGGGGAGGATGTATGCGGAAACGTCAGGGGTTCGCCTTGCTTTGGGCGGTATCGGCGGTAAGCATCGTATTTCTTCTCGGAGGGACCGCTTTTTTTATGCTCCGGGCAGCGCTGCGCTCTGAACAGGCCATGGAGATTGAGGCGGATGAAGCTTTTCTGGTACAGGAAGTCATGGAAACGATCAAGTATAACAGCCGCCTGCAGGGCGCGCTCCCTGTTCCTTCTGGAGACCTGGAGCGGAACGGACGGCGGTACCATATTTTAATAGAGGAAAATCATCGAATGATAGAGGGCGTGGAAATGCGGGAGGTCTCCTGCACTGTCACCGATAAGACAGGCACGTCCTTTTCTGCTGTCCTGCTTTTGGAGGCGCCATGAAGCGGAAAGGGTTCATTTTTATGGAAGTCCTGCTGGCACTTCTGCTCCTGTCAGCGCTGGCGGCGGCTGTTTTTCCGATTCTCGGGCAGACGGCGGGAGCCATGGCATTTATGGACCGGCGGGGGCGGGCAGTGAGCGAAGCCGTTTTTGCTGCCGATTTCATGATAGAGAAGATACGGAATAATCTCAGGGCAAGCGCGGCGCAGATGAGCGGGAACGTGTACAGGTACGAAGCGTATATATGGGTGAAGGATGGCAAGGATAAAAAGAAAAAAGTACGGGCTCCTTACAGCTTTTTCGTAGAGGGAGAAAAACTCAAGGTCCGTCTTCATAACGGCATGAGTGAGCCCGTGACAGGAGAGAATACGGGGGGCACGGAAATGACGGCGTTCCTCCCGCCGGAAGAAGGATCCGTATTTCAAGTGCAGCCGAAAGGGCTGGTGAACGTATCTTTCCGGATGGAAAGCCGGAATCCGAAAGAAGTATATGCTGTGAAAACGGCGATCCTTCCTTATCGTGACTTTTACGGGGTGCAGTAATGAGCAGGCGGAAAGGATTTATGGCGGTATCGCTTCTGCTTCTTCTGTCGGCGCTCACGGCGGTGCTGGGAGGGCTTCTCTTCTCCCTTTCGCGGGGGCGCGGCGGGAGCCTGGCATATAGAAACGGACTGTCTGCCATATACGCGGCGGAGAGCGGAGCAAACTGGGCGCTCGCCTCTTTAAAACAGGGACCTGTAGAAAATAAAGAAAGAACCATCCCCTTGGATGGCAGAGAAGCGCGTGTCCGTATTTCTTCCGTGACAAAAGAAGGAAATACATGGAAAGGAAAGATTTCTTCCGACGGCGTGGATTTACAGACGAAGGCGATGCGCTTCGTGAAAATTACTTTTACTGTAGAAGACGGTGGAGAACGGAAAATTATGGTGGAAAGCGTGGCGAGTGACCGATGAGGTTGTGGACAGAAGGCATAGTATCACAGGTGAAGGCTTTCCTGCCTGCAGGAGGACGGAAAACCGTGGTCATGGCGGCGGCAGGGCGGTTATGGCTGGCGGAAATGGAAAAAGGAAAGTACCTTGTAAAGAAAAGCGCAGCGCTTCCGAAGATAACGGAAGAATCCCTTGCGGAAGCGTTTTCCTCCCTCAGCGGTATAGGGGAACGTGAGATAATCTTGATTTATAATTCTCCTGATCTTCACACGGCGTGCAGAACATTTCCCGCTATGTCAGAAGAAGAACTGGCGGAAACCATGTACTGGGAGCAGGACAGGATTTTTGGCGTCCGCGAGGATTTACGGCTTTCATGGAAAGCGCTTTTGGAAGATGCTGCCGGCTGGACAGTATCTCTGGCAGGAGTGCGGGAAGACTCGGTGGCATGCTGGCAGTCAGCAGCGGAAAAAGCGGGGAGAAAAATAACCCGGTGCATACCTGTGACGGCGGTGGAACTTCCGCGGGAGCGGCGGCCGCTGTATTTGTATGGGAAAGGAAAGTCTGCACTCTTCCTCTTCCGTGAAGAGCATGTGCAGGAATCACGGATACTGAATACAGCCGACGCTGATAAAAAATTACAAGTATTTCTCCGTCATCTGTCAAAATCCTATGATATGGAAGGGCGGGATATCGTTTTCATCCCCATGAGCGGCGGAGTGAAAGAAATGCCTTTCTGGAAAGATTTGGCGGAAAGATGGCGGGAGAAAATCAAAACTTTATCCCTGTCGGACGAAATAGAACCGGAACCGGATGATTTTACGGATCCGGCTGATGAAAGAGAAGCCTTTTCTGAGGAAAGCGGAGAAGAGGATCATCTTGTAAAAACTTTTGCTTATGGAGAAGAAATGGAAGAGGGGTTGTGGACGATCCTTCTTCCTGTCATGGAAGCGGCGGACGGAGCAGAGATGGATTTTCTTGCCGGGAAAAAGAGGAAAGTACTTCCGGCCGGTGAAGTGAATTGGCTCCGCGCAGGCCAGGGGATGTCGGCACTCTTTGCCGCTGCGGGGATTCTCTGCGCTATTTTCCTCGGATATACTTTTCTTGAAGAAAGGGAGGCGGAAGCGAAACTGGCGGGACTGTCCGCCATACGCATCGAAATGGATGCGGAACGAAAAGAACGGGAAAAAGAAAATCAGCTCCTGTCGGAATTGAAATCCCTGGAAGAAAATGATCTCCGGTGGGAACAAAAATTGGTAGCACTGTCGGAGTGCACGCCGCAGGGGATCGTCCTGTCCGAAATAAACGCCGGCGAAGGAACGGTCCATATCACGGGTACGGCGGATTCCCCGGTGACGGCCATGCGTTTTCAAAAGGAACTGGAAAAGGCCTGGGGCGGTAAAACATATATCGAAAAGCAAAAACGGGAACCAAACTTAAAAATGGCGGCGTTCACTCTTTTGTGGAAAGGCGGTCAGCCATGAGCCTCAATGAATTTCTGAATGATAAAAAATATACTGCCGCCTTCTTTCTGCTGGCGCTGTGTTTCTTTCTCCTTGACTGGTATCTTTTTGCTGCCGTGGGGGAAAAGGAAGAACACATCCGCCGGCTGGAGACAGAAACCGCTCTTCTGGAAAACCGGGCCAAACTTCCGAAAAGAAGCAGCCGGATGCCCTTTCTGGAAACTCTTCTCGAAGATACTGCGGCAGATACGGTTTTCTCCGCCTTTATGGAAAGCGGCTGCGCTGTGGAAGAAATAAAGGAAGAAGAAAATGAAAAGTTCCATGTATTTCATGTAAAAGGGAAAGGTTCTTTTTCACAAATCACCGCGGCCTTTGGTATAATAAAAAGCAAAGAGAGATGGTCGGCGGCGGAGCTTTGCGCCCTGAAACGGGAAGGAAACTTTCTTGCCTATGAAGTAGAAGTCCGCGCCGTCCGAAACCGAGGTACGTATGAAAAAGAGAAATATAGTCCTGATCGGGCCTATGGGGACGGGAAAGAGCCGGGCGGCCAAAATACTCGCTGACGGTTTTGACTGGCAGCTTGCCGATACCGACCGCATGATGGAACGGGAAACAGGAATGCGGATTGCCGACTATTACCGCGCAGCAGGCGCCGAAGCCTTTGAAGAAAAGGAAATGGCGCTGATTAACCGCGTCCGGTACTACCATGAGGCTGTCATCGCCATGGGCGGGAATTATCCCATGACGGAAAAGAAATTCAGGCTGCTGTCCGAGCATGGCCTTGTGATTTTGCTTTTTGCCAAACCTTACCGTCTGGCAGAGCGGGTACGCCGCCGTGTCGGGAAACGGCCGACTATGGACTATTCCGACGTCGACGGTTACGTTCGGCAGATGCTCCGCAAATGGACAAAATGGAAAGACCGCGTCGATCTCGTCATCAACACGACAAATACCCATCCCGAGCAGACCGCACTCCTCGTGGCCAGATACATTGACCGCCATCATGTGGAATTTGTAGAAAGAAATTAAATTAGCATACAGAAATCAGCTGACAGGTTACAGAAAAGGCTCCAGATATCTTATTAATGAGGGGATTCATGAATTATCGAAATCTTGAAGTTTGGAAGAGATCTTTAGATTTAACTGCAGATATCTATCGTTTAATTAAACAGCTGCCTAAGGAAGAATTGTTTGGATTGTCGGATCAGATGAGAAGAGCAGTCGTATCGATTCCATCAAATATTGCAGAGGGAGCAGGTAGAAATTCTGACAAAGAATTCAAAAGATTCCTGTTCATTGCAAATGGTTCAATTGCGGAATTAGAAACGCAACTACTTATCTGTGAAAAACTCGATTTTGCAGATTAAGCAGATATATATAGTTTATTAAGACGAACAGAAGAAATACGAAAAATGATATTTGGTCTGAAGAATCGGATTGATCTGAAATCTGATAGCTGACAACTGGTAACTGATAGCTGACGACTGACGACTGACGACTGACAACCATCTTTATCAAAGGAGAAACTATGAAAAAAATAGCTGTGCTTACCTCAGGCGGGGACGCGCCGGGCATGAACGCGGCCATTCGAAGCGTGATACGGATGGCGATTTTTCTGCATTGCGAAATAGTGGGAATCCATCGGGGGTACTCCGGACTTTTGGAAGAAGATTTCCGACAGTTGACGAGCCGTGATGCCGGCGGGATCGTCCTCCGCGGCGGCACGATGCTGAGAACCGCCCGCTGTCCCGCTTTTTTTGATGAAGACAATCAGAAAAAAGGCGCGCAGATCTTAAAAAATCACGGGATAGAAGGGCTTGTCGTCATCGGCGGTGACGGTTCCGTCCAAGGGGCAGCAGCCTTGTCCAGCATTGGCATACCCACGGTAACCATACCCGGCACCATAGACAATGATATGCACGGCACGGATGAAACCATCGGCCATGATACGGCAGTAAACGCTGTTGTCAGTGCGGTCAGCCGTATCCGTGATACCGCATCTGCCCACGACAGAGCAGCCATTATTGAGGTGATGGGACGGTTTGCCGGAAATATAGCCCTTGATGCGGGAATTGCCTGCGGTGCCGAATATATCCTTGTTCCCGAAGTTCCCTTCAGCCGTGAAAAGCTGGCAAGGAGCCTGATCGGGCAGATGAAAGAAGGCAGAACAAACAGTATCATCATCTGCGCGGAAGGCGCCGACGATGGCAGAGCTTTGGGAGACTGGCTGAAAGAACGGACGAATATAGATATCTGCACCACCATTCTGGGATTTATCCAAAGAGGCGGACGTCCCAGCGCCAGAGACAGCATCCTCGGCTCCCTCCTCGGTGCGGCAGCCGTGAAAGCTCTCTTAGACGGACAAATCACTTCTCTTATCGGGATGAATAAGGGGGAAATCCGTATTCTGCCGTACAGCGAAGCGGCCAAAGAAAAAAAGATATTCAAAAAAGGACTCTATACCCTGGCCGGTATACTGGGCGCCGCGCAGGAAGATGGGGATATAGCGGAAAGCGGACTGTAGGAAATGTTTTAAATATGCGAGTGTGTATGATATTATTTAGTACAAATAAAGTTTAGGGAGCATAAGTTTAATCTTTGTTTTATTGTAGTTTATAGTAAGTTATATAAGGCGTGGAAAGGATAGAAACGTGAAAGTTGTTATATTAGCAGGCGGATTTGGAACAAGGATCAGTGAAGAAAGCCAATATAGGCCAAAGCCAATGGTTGAAATTGGTGGAAGGCCGATTCTTTGGCATATTATGAAGATCTATTCTCATTTTGGGTTTAATGAATTTATTATTTGCGCCGGTTATAGGCAGCATATGATTAAGGAATATTTTGCTGATTATTTTCTCCATACATCAGATATTACTTTTGATTTTACCGGGGGCAAAGATGATGTGATTGTCCACCATAACTCTTCAGAGCCATGGAAAGTAACTGTGGTGGATACAGGGCTGAACACCATGACTGGTGGGCGTATCAAAAGAATTCAAAAGTATGTGGATAATGCATCATTCATGCTTACCTATGGAGATGGGGTAAGCGATGTAAATATTGATAAATTGGTAAAGTTTCATAAAGCACATGGCAAGATTGCTACGCTGACGGCAGTGAACGTGGGACAGCGTTTTGGTGTGCTTGGGATCAATAATAGCGATGTCATAACCTCTTTTCGTGAGAAAAAAGATAATGATGGGGCGTCTATCAATGGGGGGTTCATGGTTTTGGAACCGGAGGTTTTTGATTATATAGATGGTGATGATACCGTTTTTGAGCAAAAACCGTTGGAAAAAATGGCAGAGGAAGGAGAACTTATGGCGTTTCATCATGATGGATTTTGGCAATGTATGGACACGCAACGTGATAAAATGCAGCTGGAAGAAATGTGGGAAGCCGGAAAGGCACCGTGGAAATTATGGTAAAAGGGTTGGAATTTTTCAAGGCAAAGCGTATTTTTATTACCGGACATACCGGGTTTAAGGGAACATGGCTCTGTAAAATTCTGGAGATGGCCGGTGCTGAAGTGACCGGCTATTCATTACCGTCTCCTACAATAGAAGGGGAAAAGTTTTTTATATCCTCTGGTGTGAGTTCACATATAAATTCGGTAATGGGCGATATCTGCGATTTTACATTTATGAAAAAAATATTTGAACAGGCGCAGCCGGAAATTATAATACACCTTGCTGCGCAACCTTTAGTACTTGAAAGTTATAAAGATCCTGTGGGAACATATTCGACAAACGTTATGGGAACGGTGCATATTCTGGAATGTCTCCGCCGGGGAATGAGCGCGAAATCTTTTTTGAATGTGACTACGGATAAAGTGTATAAAAATAATGAATGGGTATGGGGTTATCGAGAAGAGGAGCCTTTAGATGGTTTCGACCCGTATTCAAACAGTAAAAGCTGTTCTGAACTGGTGACGCATAGTTATAAAAACAGCTTTTTTTCAGATGGAAAAATAGCGATATCAACGGCAAGGGCAGGTAATGTTATTGGCGGAGGAGATTTTGCTGATAACCGTATTATTCCCGATTGCATCCGTGCCGCATACAGAAAAGAAGAAATTAAGGTCCGAAATCCTTGTTCAATTAGACCTTATCAGCATGTCTTGGAGCCTTTGTATGCTTATTTGATGATTTGCAGGGCACAATATGAAAATGGGAAGTATGCCGGATACTATAATGTGGGGCCGGATGACTGTGATTGTATAACAACGGGGGATTTAGTCACTTTGTTTTGCCATAAATGGGGAGACGGATTGCATTGGAACAATCAATCCAAGGAAAATTCACCGCATGAAGCAAATTTTTTAAAGCTTGATTGTTCTAAACTGAAATCAGTTTTTGGGTGGAAACCCCGCTGGCATATTGATCAGGCTGTTGAAAAAACGGTGGAGTTGGCGAAAATTTACCAGAAAAATGAGGGCATTGCTACATGTATGGAAAAGCAAATTGAAGAATTTATGTCAACGGGAGAAAAATGATGACAAAAAAGGAACTGCATGATCAAATTCTTGAATTGGTAAAAAAATATTGTGATACATATCATAACCAAGAAACACAATTTAAACCGGGAGACAGGATTCCATATGCGTCCCGTGTGTACGACCATGATGAAATGATGAACCTTGTGGACAGCGCACTTGAATTTTGGCTGACAGCGGGAAGGTATACTGCTCAGTTTGAAAGAGAATTTGCCAAGTATCTGGATGTAAAGTTCTGTTCTCTTGTAAATTCAGGTTCTTCTGCAAATCTTTGTGCATTTATGGCGCTAACTTCCCCTTTGCTGGGGAATCGGGCTATCCGGCGCGGAGATGAAGTGATTACAGTGGCAGCCGGATTTCCGACGACTGTGGCTCCTGCGATCCAGTATGGTGCTATTCCTGTTTTTATTGATATTACCATCCCCCAGTACGATATAGATGTCAGCAGACTGGAAGAGGCTTTTTCAACTAAGACCAAGGCTGTTATGGTCGCACATACATTGGGGAATCCATTTGACCTAGCTGCTGTAAAAGCATTTTGTGATAAACATAAGCTTTGGCTTGTGGAAGATAATTGTGATGCGCTCGGTTCTAGATATACCATTGATGGGAAAGAAAAGTTTACCGGTACTATTGGCGATATTGGCACTTCCAGTTTTTATCCGCCTCACCATATGACTATGGGTGAAGGTGGAGCCGTATATACGAATAATCCGGTGCTGAATAAAATTATTCGTTCATTCCGTGACTGGGGAAGAGACTGCATCTGCCCGCCGGGACGTGATAATTTCTGTGGACATCGTTTTGATCGTCAGTATGGAGAGCTTCCCCTAGGTTATGATCATAAATATGTATACTCCCATTTTGGCTATAATCTGAAAGCAACGGATATGCAGGCAGCTGTCGGATGCGCGCAGCTAAAAAAGTTTCCGTCTTTTGTAGAACGCCGTCGCCATAATTTTGAGCGAATGCGCGCTGCATTGGAAGATGTGCAGGATAAATTTATTTTGCCGGTTCCATGCCCTCATTCAAAGCCAAGTTGGTTTGGCTTTCTTCTTACTTGTAAAGAGGGGGTCGATAAGGTTGCTGTGACACGTTTTGTAGAAGCGCATGGAGTACAGACGCGTGCCCTTTTTGCCGGAAATTTGATTAAACATCCCTGTTTTGATGAGATGCGTGCTTCCGGGAAAGGATACAGAGTTGTTGGAGAACTAACAAATACAGATCGTATTATGCGGGATACTTTTTGGGTAGGACTTTATCCGGGAATGACTGATGAGAAAATCGATTATATAGCTAAGGTGATTAAAGATTCGGTGAAATAGGAGGGTAACCGGAAATGGGAAACAGATTTCTTCTTGACTGCACTCTGCGAGATGGGGGTTACGTTAATGACTGGGAATTTGGACATGATAAAATTATTGAAATTTTTGAACGCCTTGTAAGTTCCGGTGTTGATTATATTGAGGTTGGTTTTTTGGATGATCGTCGCCCTTTTGACATAAACCGCACAATCATGCCTGATACCCAGGCTGTCAATAAGATATTTGCCGGTTTAGATAAGGGAAATGCGATGATATTGGGGATGATTGATTATGGTACGTGCAGCATAGACCATATCCAGCCATGCAAAGACACATTTCTTGATGGGATCCGCGTTATTTTTAAAGAACATCTGATGTATGAAGCCCTTGCCTACTGCAAGCAGTTGAAAGATTTAGGGTATAAAGTATTTGCACAGATGGTATCAGTTACAACATATACTGATGAGAAACTCAAAGAATATGCCGAACTGGTTAATTCTGTCATGCCATATGCCAATTCGATGGTGGATACATATGGTTTGCTGGATGCGGACCATCTTATGCATATCTTCAGCGTTTTAGATAAGTATCTTGATAAAAAGATTAAAGTCGGTTATCATGCGCATAATAATTTTCAACTTGGCTTTGCAAATGCTGTGAGATTCCTGGGGAGCGATACAGAAAGAGATATATTAGCAGACGGAACACTGTATGCCATGGGAAAAAGCGCCGGCAATGCAGCTATTGAGCTTCTGATGATGTACATGAATAAGAAGCAGGGATGTCATTATGATGTGGATCAGGTACTGGAAGCCATAGACAATGTGATTATGGATATATACAGGAAGCAGTACTGGGGATATAATATGAAATTCTATATTGCTGCTTCTGCCCAATGCCATCCAAATTATGTATCCTATTTTTTGAATAAAAAAACATTATCTGTGAAGCAAATCATGGAAATCCTACATGATTTGGAATTTGAAAAGAGGCTGATGTATGATTCCAAATATGCGGAACAAAAGTATCTGGAATACCAAGATATCCGCTGTGATGATACAAAAGCAATCAAGACATTAAGAGAAAAATTTAAAGGTAAAACGATTCTTTTGATAGGGCCCGGAAATAATATCAAGCGGAAAAAAAGAGATGTTCAAAAGTTTATTGAAAAAAATAATCCGCTTATTATTTCCGTTAATTATGTCCCCAATGATATAAAAGTTGATTTGGTTTTCCTTACGAAATCGAAAAGATATACGCAGCTTTTAAATGAGATGCAGGAAAGTGTTAACGGCGAGGCGGATGTCATAGCAACATCCAATGTTACTAAAACAAATGGAAAGTTCCGGTATGTTTTAAATTACAGTTCGTTGATTGATCCGCATACGGATATTATTGATAATTCCTTGGTTATGCTTTTGAAAGCAATGATGGAGCTTAGCGTTAATTCTGTTTATCTTGCTGGATTTGATGGATATTCAAAACGTAGCGACAACTATTTTGATACCAAACGGGAATATAGTTTTGCGAAAGAAAAAGCAAAGTATTTGAATGAGTATGTAATCGAATTTTTGACATCTGTTAAAGATAAAATTCAAGTGCAGTTTATTACGCGGTCTTATTACGATATCAAAAAAGGTGAGAGTTAAGATTTATGAGACGCAATTTAATTGTTTTTGATGTAGATGGGACACTTTTGGATACATCTGAAGGGGTTTTGTCTTCTGTAAAATTTGCAATTAGAAATACGGGGCATGAATTGCCGTCGGATGCTGTTTTAAAAACTTTTATAGGGCCACCTGTGCAGGATTCTTTCTCGCGAGTATTTGGCGTGGTAGGCGATGAAAGAAATAGAATGGCGGATCTTTTTAGAACTCGATATAAGAATATTGATCTGTTAAAAGCTGAACCGTATGAAGGTATATTCGATCTATTTGAAGCGCTTGCCGATAAAAACATTGCTATATCTATTGCCACTTACAAGAGACAGGATTATGCGGAGACTATTGTTAAATATTTCGGGTTTGATAAATATACGAATATTATATGTGGTGCTGATTTTAATGGTAAATTAAAGAAGAGTGATATTATTGCTGAGGCTGTCAATTTATCAGGATCTAGTGTGGGTAGTGCTGTTATGGTAGGGGATACAATCCAGGATAATATAGGTGCAGGAGCTGTAGGTATGGATTTTATTGCGGTTACTTATGGATTTGGATTTAAACACAGGCGAGATATTGATAGTATAAGGGGAACTAATGTAATAGGGATAGCTTATAACCCCCTTGATATTTTATCTATTTTAGAGAGGGGAAAAAATGAAAATTAAGGTAGCCCAATATATTGCGGATTTTTTAGTGGAAAATGGGATTACGCATAATTTTACAGTGACAGGTGGCGGGGCAATGCATCTGAATGATGCTTTAGGCCATCATCCGGGATTGAAGAGTATTTACAATCATCATGAACAAGCCTGTGCTATAGCAGCAGAAGGGTATGCCAGATTAACTGGCCGGATCGCTGTTGTATGTGTGACAAGCGGTCCCGGAGGGACGAATGCCATTACAGGGGTGTTAGGTGGTTGGCTGGATTCAGTTCCTATGTTTATAATTTCGGGACAGGTGAAAAGTACTACCACGACTTGGTCGACAAATGTGCCATTACGCCAATTGGGGGATCAGGAATATAATATTGTTTCTTCTGTAAAGCCAATGACCAAGTATGCGCATATGATTACAGAGCCTGATGAGATTAGATATCATCTTGAGAAAATGATATATTTGGCTCTTCATGGGAGGAAAGGGCCTGTATGGCTTGATGTACCGCTTGATGTTCAAGGTGCGATAATTGATACTGATCATTTAAAAGGATTTGTACCTTCTGAGCTTAATGGGCAGGAGGAACCGGTATATGATCATTTTCTGACTGCTAAAATAATGGATAAACTTCAAAATGCCAAGCGTCCGGTGATTTTATTGGGAGAGGGTGTGCGATTTGGCAATGCTTATGAAGATATGTTGAGATTGGTTGATAAATTGAAGATTCCTGTTGTTACGGCTTGGAATGCTAATGATCAGCTTTGGGATGATCATCTGTGTTTTTGCGGCAGGCCGGGAACAGTAGGGACCCGCGGTGGAAACTTTGTGGTGGAGAATAGCGATGTCCTTCTTGTTTTAGGTTGTCGGTTGAATATTCGGCAAATCAGTTATAATTATAAAGATTTTGCGAAAAAATCTTATAAAATTGTTGTTGATATTGATGAAAATGAACTTAAAAAGCCAACTCTTACTATTCAGATGCCGGTACATGCTGATGTGAAAGATGTTATTAGTGATATGCTGAAGTTGGATTTTAATCAAACGGAGGAACAAATTCGGTGGTTAAAGTGGAGTAGGGATATTAACAGAACATATCCTGCGACTCTTCCATCGTATTATGATAACAAATCTCCTATGAATCCATATGCTTTTATAACAGAATTATCGAAGGAGCTTCGAGAAGAAGAGAATATTATCTGCGGTAATGGAAGTGCTTGTGTAATTACTTTTCAGGCGTTTCACGTAAAGAAAGGCCAACGGCTGTTTACAAACTCGGGGTGTGCAGCAATGGGATACGGATTTCCGGCAGCTATAGGCTGTTCAGTAGCTAATGGAAAGAAAAGAACAGTTTGTATTGATGGAGATGGAAGTTTCCAGATGAATATTCAGGAGTTGCAAACTGTTATTTATAATCATTTAAATTTGAAGATTATCTATTTAAATAATAATGGTTATCACTCAATTCGCCAAACGCAGACAAATCTTTTTGCCCCGCCGTTAGTAGGTGTTTGTGATGGGAATGGATTAAGTTTTCCGGAAATGGAGAGAATTTGTTGGGCATATGGAATTCCATATGTAAAAGCAGATAATATTGATACCGTCCATAAAGCAATCCAAGATTTTTTAAATATAGAAGGCCCTGCGTTTCTTGAAGCCATTCTTGACCCAAGTCAGAATTTTGAGCCGAAGCTTTCTTCTCAAAGATTGCCTGATGGAACAATAGTATCACCACCTATTGATGACATGTTCCCTTTTTTGCCAAGGGAAGAATATAAATCAAACAAGGATCTAAGCAAAATTTGATTGGGGGGAGTAATTTTTATGAAAAAAGTCATTATTACTGGCCCTACTGGGGCAATAGGTCATGCGCTTATTGAAGAATGCATAAAAAATAAAGTTGAAGTGTATGCTCTTTGTCACCCCGGCTCTAAACGTGTGGAGGGGTTTCCTTCCAATAATTTGTTACATGTGGTTTATGTGGATCTTTCGCAGTTATTAGATGCGAGAAGTATGCTTCCTGAAGATATAGATACTTTTTATCATCTGGGATGGACAGGTACTTTTGGTGATGTCCGGAATGACATGTACCTTCAAAATTATAATGTTATATATGCATTGGATGCGGTAGAACTTGCCCATTGTTGTGGCTGTCGTACTTTTGTGGGTGCCGGTTCACAGGCAGAGTATGGTCGTTTTGAAGGAAAACTTCGGCCGGATACACCTGCCTTTCCTGAAAATGGTTATGGGATGGCAAAACTTTGCGCAGGTGAGATGACGAGGATACAGGCTCATAAATATGGAATAAAGCATATTTGGGCACGCATTCTTAGCGTGTATGGTCCATATGACAGAAAAGAAACGATGGTCATGTCAACGATTATAAAGCTCCTTCATGGAAAAAAACCGTCTTTTACCAAGGGAGGACAGATATGGGATTATCTGTATGCGAAAGATGCAGGCGGTATACTATTTTCTTTAGGTGGGGATAAAAGTATAAACGGGAAAATTTATTGTTTGGGCTCCGGGGTGGCTAAACCTCTAAAAGAGTATATAGAAGGAATCCGTGATTCTATTGATCCAAACTTGCCTGTTGGATTAGGAGAGTGTCCTTATCCACCTGAGCAGGTGATGTATCTTTGCGCTGACAATACGGATATAATTCATGATTTAGGATATGAATACAGGTACTCCTTTGAAGAAGGAATCAAAGAAACTGTAGAATGGTGTAAAAGTAGGATGATGGCTCATTAAGGATATTCTCATGATACAGGGAGAAAATCAGAAACGAACGTTCATACAATTCATTAAATTTGGAATCGTGGGGTTGTCTAATACCGCGATAGGCTTAGGCACATATTACTTATTTCTTTTTTTGGACTTTCATTACATGATTGCGAATATATTATCTTGGGTTATTAGTGTATTTAATGCGTTCTACTGGAATAACCGATATGTGTTTAAAAATAGTACTGCATGGTGTACAGCGCTTGTCAGAACCTATATATCATATGGTTTTTCTTTTCTTTTCGGATGTGTCGTTTTATATATCCTGGTTGAATGGTGTGGAATTTCGGATAAGATAGCACCGCTGTTGACTCTGGTTATCACGATACCGTTGAACTTTGTACTGAATAAATTTTGGACGTTTAGATGAAAGGGATATTTTAATGAAAAAAATCAGTGTCCTTATTCCATGTTTTAATGAAACGGATAATGTTATTCCTATAAGTGAAGCCGTAGTTAATGAATTTAGTGTGCATCTTCCGGAATATGATTATGAACTGGTATTTATTGATAATTATTCTACTGATGGAACGAGGCAGAAGTTGGAACAAATCTGTTCCCGGAATGAAAAGATTAAAGCCATCTTCAATGCAAAAAATTTCGGACAGTTTAATTCTCCTTTTTACGGAATTTGTCAAACAACAGGAGATTGTACCATATCTATGTGCTGTGATTTTCAGGATCCGGTTAATCTTATTCCACGTTTGGTTCATGAATGGGAAAAAGGATATAAGATCGTAGCCGCTATTAAGACGCAAAGTGAAGAGAATAAGATTTTGCGCTTCTTGAGGTCCTGTTATTACAAAATAATAAAAAAAATGTCTTCTGTGGAACAAATAGAACATTTTACAGGGACGGGGTTATATGATAAAAGCTTTATTGATGTACTTCGGAGGTTAGATGATCCGATTCCGTTCATGCGAGGAATTGTTGCAGAACTTGGTTTCAGGAGAAAAGATATTCCTTATATGCAGGCAAAGCGACGTGCCGGCAATACACATAATAATTGGTATACTTTGTATGATGCGGCAATGCTGAGTTTCACTTCCTATACAAAAGTAGGGCTGAGATTGGCTACTTTTTTGGGATTTATTTTTGCCGTATTGGATATGGTATTTGCGATTATATATTTAGTCGCGAAATTAATATGGTGGGATCGGTTTCCGATGGGGACTGCGCCATTGCTGATCGGGATGTTTTTTATGGGCTCGATCCAGCTGATTTTTATGGGACTTCTGGGGGAGTATGTGATGAGCATCAATACCCGGATGATGAACAGGCCTCTGGTCATAGAGGAAAAGCGGATCAATTTTATGGGTTAGTTAATATATAAAGGTTACATTATAATGAGTTGCATAAGGAAATATTTGCAAAAAAAATATAAAAAAATTTTACTATATTGTAGTGTTTATGCTATTGTTGTAGTGTTTTTATTGTTTTCAAATATTATAAATATATTTTTTAGCTTTCCGTATACTTTAACTTATAATATAGATTTATTAAAATTGAGAGGATATACTGCTTGCGCTACATTAATTCCTGTTATCTTGACTTATTTTATATCTGATTTTTTTTATAAGGATAAATTCAAAGTATTATTTTATTCTATTTTGTTTATATTTGAATTCTATTTTTTACTTGCAGCATTTTATACTCATGGACAGACATTAGGAGTTTCAATACATCCACTTAATGATGATGTATTAATGGACTTTTTTAATAGTATGCAATATGGCATGAAGCCCTATGAAAATAAAGTGATTTATCCACCTTTAATGAATGTTATCTATGGATTTATGGGACGCTTTATACCTATGGCACAGGTGGGGTCGATGGGGGCCCGTGTCTCACAAGCTGGTGCATTGACTTATAGTACGTACATAATTTTAGTATATTCTTTTTTATTTTGGGTGTTATATTCTTTTAAACAAGGTAATGGTGCGGAAAAACTTATATTTATAATTGGATGTTTTTTTTCTATGCCATTTCTATTTGCCTTTGAAAGAGGAAATTCTGTAATTATAGCATTTGCTCTAATCATATTTTATGCATTTACCTATAATATACCTGATAAAAAAATAAAATATTTTTCTTTTATCGCATTGGGGGTAGTAACTGCTCTAAAAGTGGTACCAGCTATTTTAGGGGTGTTGTTAATCAAAGAAAAAAGGTGGAAGGATACAATAATTTGCATAAGTATTGGAGCAGGAATATTTTTCTTGCCATTTGTTCTTACTGATGGGAATATTTTTAATTTAGTAGAAAATATTCGGAATACAACTAATTTTTATCAAGGGTATTATGTTGACTATGATGGTATAAGACGTTTAATAGGACAGGGGCTTCATATAAATATTCTTAACTTTTTTAAGGCAATGCAGAGAATTACAAATATCGAATTGTTTAGATTTGCAGAAAGTCTGAATTTGTTTATTTTACTTGGTTGCCTTAGTATATCGTTATTAAGTGAAAAGCGAAAGAAATGGATTACTTTTGGTGCCTTGGGTGTTATCATGGCTGCTTGTCCAGGTTTTTCAACTGTTTATAATATAGGATATTTGATTCCGTCACTAATGTTTTTATTGCAAGATCCAAATGAAAGAAAGTATATAAAAGTAATTGCATTATTACTGTTTTTGGGGATGTTAGTTCCTATCTTTCGGTTTAACATATCGATTTTTGATACTTTTTGGGATGATCGTTATCCGTTGCATTTAGCTGTATTTATTGAAAATTTATCTTTGTGCATATTTAGTCTTCTAATTGTTTTGTACGGATATTTTAGTTTAGTGACTTCAAATAAATATAGCGAAAGAAATTGGTTAGTTATTGGTCTATTTTTAATTATAGTTATTTTTTCGTTATACACTTTTTATCGTTCTACACCGATTGATAATTTTACTCCTACCCGGAATGATGCTGTTCGTGCTTCAACTGGATTTATCTTAAATCAGGGAGAATATGGATATTTTAATGAGAAAGTAACAGTTTCTTTAAAGACAACAAAATTAAATGCAAATGGGCTGGTTATCTCATATAAGAATACTTTAGATAATAGATTATCATTGAAATTAAACGATAAAGATGTCGATTATCGACAAACATATATTAATGGTAATAATGTTATTTATGTTTCGAGAGAAGAATTATTAAATTTAGGACTTTTAAATAATGATCATATAACTGTTGAATTATTTGAGACAGTTCCCGGTATAAATGGTGCTTATATCAATTATATTGGACCTTTAGAGCCATTAAGTGAGATAAATTCTCGAACCTATGTAGGTAATAGTTCGGCTGGTGTAGATAAAACTCAAAATGGATTATTGCATATGCGAACCAAAGCATTATTTTTAATTAAAAATGATCTTGTAATTGATAAAAGTCAGCAATATACAGGTATTGTTTTTAGATTTTTTGTTCCAGAAGCTTATAGTTTTTTGAAAGATAATCCTTTACATTGCACTATAAGCTTTGGTAATAGAAAGGTTAAAAATATAACCATAGATCATACGGGAGAATATAATATTTTTATTACGGAAAATGATTTAATTGGAATCGATAAAACAGTAATTAACAAAGCAATAATTCCTTTTGAAATATCAATTGATGATTTTGCCATGGATTCTTCTGGGATTTATATTCAATATATAGGCAATATACAATATTATACTGAGTATAATTTTTTATCTGGAAACAGGGTAGTTGGTCATGGTGTAAATTGTAAAAATGGTTATTTCATAATAAATCAAAAATATGTTGATATTCCTTTTAAATTTGAAACCGCAAAGGAAAAAGGTATTTATTTAGTTTATCAAGTTTTTAAATCAGATAAAGAGGATGGAAAACAGGTTCAATTATTGATAAATGGAAAAATGGCCGATATTGAGGAAATACCATTTGATGAAAATCATTTTTTCAAAGTGTTATATGTTGGTTCAGATAATTTTAGTAATATTGCAAAATTTGGGAAGATAACGATAATAGATGATTCGCTTAATCGACCTTTCAATTTAGTAATTGATGCTAATGGTAAATATGATAATGATAGTCTAAAGGTTTTTTATGTTGGCTCAGAATTACCTGATTGCATAAAAGGGGGGATGCCGGAGGTGATACCATTTGTGTATGGTATATCAACAGATCGTTTATCAAATCAGATTTATATATCAAAATATGGGGAATTTATCCTTAGTTCAGATATGATAAAGAAACAAGGGCTTGAAATAATATTTAGGGTTAGTAAAGAGCTTATGAGTAATAAGGAAGAAGGAATCCACTGTGATTTATTTATTAATGGGAAACATTTCAAGGATATAAAAGTAGATTCTGCTGGTGAATATAAAGTATCTATTGATGCTGAGGATATAAATAATATTGTGAAAGATTCGATAATACTTGTTGGAATTAGAGCCAACGAAAATAAAATAGTAAAAGATTGGCGTGTGATTGATGGAATAATTATGTATGGGTTGGATATTAATTATATTGGACCAAGTAAAGAGGGAATGTAGTATTTCCCGGAAAATTGGGATGGTATATACGTTGAATTTATCATAATATATGAGGACCGGATGCCGTGGACAGATTTCAAGGTATCAAACCCAAGTATATTGACATTTCTCAAAGCGTGAATTACAGTGATTTTCAATAGGACTAACCTACAGTTAGTCTAAGGGAAGCTACCAGACGGAGCTATTTACAGACTTTGTTTTTTATATACTCTGTTAGGGGAAGCGGACAGGAGAGTAAAATGTGTATCCATAGAAAATATATCTATTTGTCAGCTCTTGTATATTTGTCCATTCCCTTATACCTGTTTCTGCTGTCATGGCTCCATATATATTATGGGGCTTTTTGTACTGTTGTTTTGTTATTTTGTGCGTATAGAATTTTTCAGCATGTAAAGAAGAATGTAGGTACTTCTTCTTTATGTATCGGGAGATATCATGTCTTTTCGCTCTTGTTCATTTTATTATTCCTTTTCATTACGGGGCATGGAGGTTTCATCGGTACTAATGGGGTGGATATTCCCTGGCGGGATGCAATTTACAATGATCTGATCCGATATCCGTGGCCAATTGTATATGAACACTCGCATACAATGCTGATTTATTACCTGACATACTGGCTTCTTCCGGCGGGGATATCCTGGCTCTTTGGCCTTGGTACGTGGGGAAGCCATGTTGTATTATTCTTTTGGTCATATATGGGGCTAAGTCTGGTATTTCTGCTTTTGTGTGATTATCTTCAGCCAGCTAAGAATCAGGTGCTGTTTGTCTGTGGACTTTTTCTCTTGTGGAGTGGGCTTAGTTTGTTTGGCATGATGCTGAAAAGTTTGTTCGGGGCGTCTGCTTTTAGGATAGATGATTATCCGGGGTTTTACAGTTGGCAGTTTACGGCAGGAATGTATGACGGACATTTTATAGGATATTTCCTGCGAACGACATTTGATTCCGTAGCTAATGTATATAATCAATATATTCCGATGGCAGTAGTCACTCTTTTGTTTTTAGAATGCAGATATATGTATGACATGTATGCATTTTTAGGGCTGTTGGCACTACCTTATTCTCCACTTGGGTTTGTCGGGATAGTACTTCTTATGATGGGAGATGGAGTGTATCAAATCATTCATGATATAAGGCAGGGGGAAAGGCTTTTATCACGGCACATTAAAAAATATATATCTTTAGAGAATCTGTTATCCGGTGTGATTATCTTACCGGTATTCTATTTTTATTTTACGGTAAATTCGATGTCGCAGAAAGCGGTAGAGACAGGAATTTGGGCGGCGCCTCTGTCAGCTTATGGATTGTTTCGAATTGGAAATCTGTTATTGTTTTATCTTTTATCTTTTGGGATGTATTGTTTTTTATTATACAGGGACAACCGATTGAATTTTTTATATTGGTGGGCAAGTGGAATCTTGATACTATTGCCTTTTTTCCGTGTTGGATTAACGGGAGATTTTTTGTGGAATGCTTCTGTTGCACCGTATCTGTTCATTATGATGCTTGCTTTGAAACAGCTTTTATCCGCGTGGGATAAGAAGCAGTTTTGGGGAGCTGACTTATTGCTTCTTATCTGTGTCCTTGTGGCGGCGATTACACCTTTAATGCAGATGACAACTTCCATCAGAGGATGTTTTTTGCAGAAGCAGGTGTCTGTTTATTTAGATGCGGAAAAAATTAATGGAACATTTGCGGATAAACCTGCAGATGATTTGTTGAATTTTTTGGCAAAGGAATATAAGGAACAAATATTTTATAAATACTTGTCAAAAAAATGACTGTAAGGATTTGGGATAAAAAGGAAAAATGATTGATAAAGGATTCTATAATTTTATTGTATAATTGATATAAATTATGAAGTTCCTAAAACTATAGAGTGAACCTTCTGTGTAGGATGCTATTATGAAATATACAAGAACGTCTAAAAGAAATATTTTCGAGATGAATAATAAAGCTTTATCCAGATTGATTTTTGCTGCTGGTGATTATGTCGCTCTGGTTTTTGCTGCTTATATGGCCTTGAAAATCAGAAATATGATTATGACTTACAGTGTATACCATGTCAATACGGAATATATACTTTTTTGGACTCCGTTGGTTTTTATGTCATTCATTTTATATAGTGGTCTATACACCAAAAGAATGCTTACTTATAAAATGACAGAAGAGCTTTTTTATGCTTCTTTATATGGAACCGCGTTTTCTATCATTCTCATGTTTATTGCTCATGTGGCAGGAGAAATATCAAGGCTTTTTGTAATTTTTTTTGCATTATTCAGTTTTTTGTTTCTCTGTTTCATCCGTTTTTTGATAAATAAGATTTTTCACAGGTTGTGTTTTCTTCAAACCCCTATACTTATTGTTGGTGCCGGATTTTCCGGAGAAGCCATTACAAGGGAAATACAAAAGGACTCCGGCATGGGGTATAAAATTATTGGATTTTTGGAAGATAATAAGCCGAAGACTGAATATATCCATCAATACCCTATCCTTGGCGGATTTGGTGATTTGGAAAAAGTGGTAAAGGAAACGAATGTAGAAGCCGTCTTGATTGCGGCTCCCGGATTAGCCCAGGAGGCTTTATCCGACCTGATTTACCGTGCCCAATTCCTTGTAAAAGATGTGGGTGTTATCCCGAACTTGGTAGGAGTGCCGATGTCCAATGTAGAAGCAGAATCCTTTTTTGATGAAGAAATTATGGTGCTCCATATCAAAAATAATCTGGCAAAGAAATCCAACCAGGTAGTTAAGCGGTTTTTTGATGTTACAGCAGCTATAATCGGCGGCATATGTATTCTGCCTGTCCTTTTTATGGTGGCTGCCTGGGTATATCATGATTCACCGGGGCCGGTTATTTATAAGCATCGGCGGATCGGGAAAAATGGGAAAGAATTTGACTGCTATAAATTCCGCAGTATGTGTGTGAACTCACAAGAAGTACTTGAAACACTTCTGGCAACAAATCCTGTGGCAAAAGAAGAATGGGACAGAGATTTCAAACTGAAAAATGACCCCCGTATTACCAGAAGCGGAGCTTTCCTCAGGAAAACAAGCCTTGATGAACTCCCTCAGTTAATTAATGTATTAAAGGGAGAAATGAGTCTCGTAGGGCCGAGACCGATTGTAAAGAAAGAAGTGTCCCGTTATGGAAAATTTATTAAAGAGTACTACAGTGTCCTTCCCGGCATTACCGGTATGTGGCAGGTTGCCGGAAGAAATGATATAGACTATCCTGAACGTGTTCACATGGACAGCTGGTATGTTCATAACTGGAGTATATGGCTGGATATAGTATTGCTGTGGAGGACGATAAGGGTAGTTTTACAGCACAAAGGAGCCTATTGAAGAACAAATATCAAAGTGTGGGAAACGACTCGTAAATATTGGATGCTGCATAGTGATATACATGCTCGTTCATGTGGAAACGGAGTTATTTGTGGGTGAAAGGGAATTTACAATGTCAGAACCGATGCGGGTTTTGCAGGCTTTTATTACAAACGATAAAGGTGGCTTGACTGGATATATTGCACAAAATTACCGATATATGGATAAAACAAAAGTTCAATTTGATTTTTTGACGTATGATACAGATAAATTGGATTTTGAGGATGAGTTTATTAATATGGGGGCTAAATTTTATCATATTCAACAACCCAGCCACCCGATTGATTTTTATAAATCGCTTAAATATATTTTGAGACGGGAAAACTATAAAGTTATTCATTTTAATTTATCTTATGCCAATTTTGTACCGGTTATCTTGGCAAAGCTTGCAGGCGCCCATAATATAATTATCCATTCCCATAGTACAGATATTGATGATCGGAGAATATTCATCAGAAAAATAAAGACAGGGATCCATTTGTTGGGAAAGATGATTTTTCCTTTTGTGGGGAATTCTTTCTGGGCTTGCAGCTCAGACGCGGCGAAATGGATGTTTTCGAAAAAGATATTAAAAGGGAATAAATGGTTTTTTGCCCATAATGCTATCAATGTAAAGAAATATGTATACAATCCCGACAAGAGAGACTTATTGAGAAAAAGTATTGGAATAGCGCCTAATACTTTTATCATTGGACATATAGGCAGGTTTACATACCAGAAAAATCATGAATTTCTTTTAGATATTTTTAAGACTGTAAAAAAGAAAAAGAAAGATTGTAAGCTAATGCTTATTGGCGATGGACCCGAAAAGCAACATATTAAGGATTTGGCGGAAATGTTCAGCTTAAATGAAGATGTGTTATTTTTAGGCCGAAGGACTGACGTTCCTGATCTGTTGCAAGTAATGGATTGCTTTGTTTTGCCGTCAAGATTCGAGGGGTTGGCGATAGTTGGAATTGAGGCGCAGGCTGCCGGAATACCGTGTGTATTTTCTGACAGGGTTTCTAGAGAAATAAATATAACCGGGCTTGTGACATTCTTATCCCTTAATGCTGGCTTGACTGAGTGGGGAGAAGAAATTTTAAAAAAATTTGAATTAGGTAAAAGTGATCAGCGTGCCAATATTTTTACTGCCGGATATGATTTAGAGCATGAGATAGAATGGATACAAAGATTTTATCTGTCATTGTCGATATAAGATGTTTAGATGTAATAACATAGAAATAGTATTTTTACCAATTATATTAGCGGAAGCAGTTTATTGAGATATAGTACTTTACAAAGGATAGGGCATGATGAAGGTTTTAACGGTTTCTATAGCTGCATATAATGTTTCAGGTGTAATAGAAAAATGCTTGTTTTCTTTTTCCGAATGTAAAAGGTTAAATGAAATTGAAATCATTGTTGTAGATGATGGTTCACAAGATGATACTGCTGCCATCGTAAAGGAGTATGCCAGACGCTATCCGGGGTCGATTCGACTTGTTTCTAAAAGGAATGGAGGGCATGGGTCAACTATTAATACGTCTTTGGTTCAAGCGACAGGGAAATATTTTAAGGTGGTTGATGGAGATGACTGGGTATCACCTGTAGCACTTGATCATTTAGTTGATTTTCTTTTGCAGGTGAATGCCGACCTGATTCTTAATAATTATAATGAAGTGTATTTAGGTAAAATGGTAAAAGTGGATGTGGTGGGGAAGCATGACCTAGGGATAGTATATGACTTTGAAAATGCAGGTTTACCGAAACGAATTCAAATGCATTCTGCCACAGTCCGAACTGAACTCCTAAAGCAACTGCGTTGGGCAATATCAGAACATCGATTTTATGTAGATACAGAATATGTGTTTTTTATTTCTATGAGAGCGAAGTCAGTGGTATTTAATAAAGAATACGTATATCAGTACCGTTTGGGTGAAATGGGACAAAGCGTGAGCCCTGGAGGTATTTTTAACCATATTGAGGATTTGATGTTTATAGAGAAAAGATTAATACATATATTTTATTCAAAAGATGTGCAAGATTATATGTCCCGATACAGACAGATCTATTTATTGGGATTTTTAAGGGAAACGTATAAGGTCATAATCAGTTGGTATTTGTTAATGAAAGATAATTCCAAGGACATGGATTTATGGAATTATCATGAGGAAATTATTGCTGCGTTTCCTTTATTTTCTGATAGTCTGCATTTAAGCTTATATCAAAAGATGATACTATTATGGCCTAAAATCTTGGTAGTGTTCAGGTGGCTTAAGAGGATACAGTTATTTTTTAAAAAGCAATGAGTAATAAAATTCGTCAAATAAATGAAAATTTTATGATATGAAAGGTCTAGTTTGAATAGATTAAGCGGGCGACTTATAGAAAATATCTTTTCTATGGTGACCTTACGGGCATTGGAGTATATCCTTGCATTTATTTTAGTACCCTATCTTTTGCGCGTCCTGGGGCCGTCAAATTTTGGCGCGGTAGTATTTATGCAGGGGCTCATGGGATACCTTGTCTTAGTGGTGAACTATGGATTCAATCTGACAGCTCCGCGGGCTTTGGCGCGGGCAGATGAAGAAGATATATCTTTTGTCTTTTCTGTATATATGTGGGCTCGCATTTTATTGTGGATCAGTGTTACTAGTGTGTTTTTTTTCATTTATGAAGGACTGCGTGTATTTTTCCAAGTTGAGATGGATATGCCGCTGTTTTGGGCTGTTTATATGATGGTCATTGGAGCAGTTATTTTTCCTGTCTGGTTTTTCCAGGGGATACAACAGATGCGGTATATTACGATATTGAATCTGATTGGACGATTGGTAACCATGATTGGGATATTTGTTTGGGTGAAAGGTCCCGAGGATTATGTTTTATCGGGCTTTTTGCAATCTTGTACTCCGGTATTCGCAGGGATATGTTCCTTATTTCTGATTCATAGGAAATTTCCGGGGATTCTGCAGCTGCCGCGGTGGAGTGAACTGAAAAGAGTTTATGGGGAAGGCTGGCAGATTTTTCTTTCTACTCTGGCCATTAATTTATATACTGCCAGTGATGTGGTTGTATTAGGACTTTTAACGAACCATACGATTGTGGGCTATTACAGTGGTGCTGATAAACTGATCAATTGTGTCAAGCTCGGAGTCGCTGCGATCAATGATGCGGTGTATCCGTACATAAGCAGGCTGATGAAGGAATCACAAGTAAAGGCGTTTTCTTTTTTACGAAAACAGTTATTTATTTATACAGGGTTCGGTATTATTGGAGGGTTTTTGATTTTATTCGGCTCTCCGGTGGTGGTTCCGTTCCTTTTGGGGAGTACATATATTCCTTCTATTCTACCGCTGCAGATTATGGCTTTTGTACCTTTAGCAGTGGCAGTGAGCAATGTATTGGGGTATGAAACAATGCTTCCTTTGGGAATGGAGAAAACATATAGTAAAATCTTGTTTTGTGCATCTATTCTGAACGTAATGATTATTGTTCCGTTTATCTACTGGAAGGATGCTTCCGGTGTTGCTGCCGCAATGCTTGTGACGGAAATATTTGTGACACTGATGATGGGATGCGTCTTGTGGAGAAAACATATATTATTGAGGAAATAATTATTTCTAATGGTGAGGTTAATTATGGAAAAGTATGATTACCTGATTGTCGGCGCCGGCTTATTCGGCGCGATATTTGCCCGTGAAGCAGTGAAGGCGGGGAAGAAAGTTCTTGTGGTGGATAAGCGCTGCCACATCGGAGGAAATGTATATACGGAAAAGGTAGAGGGCATCCATGTCCATGTATACGGCGCCCATATCTTCCATACAAATAATAAAACAGTCTGGGACTATGTGAACCAATTTGCGGTTTTCAATCGTTTTACCAATTCTCCTGTGGCGAACTATCACGGAGAATTATATTCCCTGCCGTTTAATATGTACACCTTTAATAAAATGTGGGGGGTGGTGACACCGGAAGAAGCGGCAGCCAAAATTGAGGAACAGCGGAAAGCAGCCGGTATTACGGAACCGAAAAATCTGGAGGAACAGGCTATTTCTTTGGTGGGAACGGATATTTATGAAAAGTTGATCAAAGGATACACGGAAAAGCAGTGGGAACGTCCCTGCACGGAATTGCCGGCTTTCATCATCAAAAGACTTCCTGTACGCCTGACCTTTGACAATAATTATTTCAATGCGCTTTATCAGGGAATCCCTGTCGGCGGTTACACGAAGATGGTCGCGAATATGCTGGATGGCATTGAAGTCCGTTTGCAGACGGATTATCTGAAAAATAAAGCGGAATTGGATGGTCTAGCGGAGAAGATAATTTATACCGGGCCGATTGACGCTTATTTCCGTTATGAATTAGGAACATTGGAATACAGGAGTGTCCGGTTTGAGACGGAAGTGCTGGATATACCGAATTTTCAGGGAAATGCCGCAGTGAATTATACAGACCGGGAAACACCGTGGACAAGGATCATAGAGCACAAGTGGTTTGAGTTTGGAAAAGATGCCAAAGGACAGGACTTGCCGAAAACAGTCATCAGCCGTGAGTACAGTTCGGAATGGAAAGCGGGAGATGAACCCTACTATCCGGTGAATGATGAGAAAAACGGGGAACTGTACGAAAAATATAAGGCGCTGGCAGACAAAGAGAGCAAGGTCATTTTCGGTGGACGTTTAGGGGAATACAAGTATTACGACATGGATGCCGTTATTGAAAGTGCGCTTGTCATGGCAAAGAAGGAAATATAAAGTGGATATCAAGATACTCGTGGCGACCCATAAAAGATACTGGATGCCCGATGACGATGTATATGTACCGCTTCATGCGGGGGCGGAAGGGAAAGAATCTCTGGGATATCTTCCGGATAATACGGGAGACCATATTTCCTCTAAGAATCCGAGTTACTGCGAACTGACAGGACTTTACTGGGCATGGAAAAATCTGGACTGTGAATATATCGGTCTCTGCCATTACAGAAGATACTTTGGCAAGAGTATTCATACAAAAAATATAGACAAGAAAAAAGAAGCCATATTCCATAGGGAAGACTATGAAAACTTGCTTCAGACATATGATGTGCTGCTGCCGAAAAAGAGAAATTATTATATAGAAACCGTGCGCAGCCAGTACGAGCATGCCCACTGCAAGTCGGATCTGGACGAAGCGGAGCGGGTGGTAAAAGAAATGTATCCCCCGTACGCGGAAGCATTTTCCAAAGTCATGAATAGGAAGAAACTTCATATACTGAATATGTTCGTTATGAAGAAAAATCTTTTTGATACCTATTGCGCCTGGCTTTTTGCGATTCTTTCTGAGCTGGAAAAGCGGATCGATCTGACAGGTCGCAGTGTATATGAAAAAAGAGTGTTCGGGTTTCTTGCAGAACGTTTATTCAATGTGTGGCTGGAAAAGCAGGATATAAAGATTTATGAGGTGGATGTGGTCATGCTGGAACATGTAGACTGGATGAAAAAGGGTTGGCATTTTTTAAAACGGAAAATATTGACAGGAAATGATACATGAGAAGATGGTAGTGGTACCATCTTTTTTCTTGCAGCAAGAAAATACATTTGGCAGAAGAGAGACTTTTCAGATTTTTGTGTCGTATAATGGTTTTAAAAGACAGGGACAGAAAGGAAGTGTTATCGTGAAAACAGCGCGTAAGGAAATAGGGGACAAGCCGATACTGGCCATTTGTTATGATTTCGATAGGACTTTATCGCCGGAGGATATGCAGGCGCAAGGATATATTCAATCTATTGGTTATGATGTGGCAGACTTTTGGAAAGAATCCAATAGTTTAGCTGCGGACAATGATATGGATCAAAATCTTGCATATATGTATACGATGGTTACGAAAGCCAGAGGAAGGCTGGTGTTTAATAAGGAAATATTGAAAGCGGATGGCGCAAAAATTAAACTTTATCCAGGGGTTGATACTTGGTTTACACGTGTAAACCAATATGGACAAGAAAAAGGAATTACCATTGAGCATTATATTATTTCTTCCGGATTGAAGGAAATGATAGAAGGCACGATGGTAGCTAAGTATTTTAAAAAGATATACGCTAGCTCTTTTTATTTCGATGATGTTGGAGTTGCGGTTTGGCCGGCACAGGCGGTTAATTATACAAATAAAACACAATATTTATTTAGAATAAAGAAAGGAATTTTGGATATAAATGATCAAAAAGTAAATGATTATTTTGATCCTGACAAGGTTGTTGTTCCTTTTAGAAATATGGTGTACATTGGCGATAGTGATACAGATATTCCTTGTATGAAACTGGTGAATAGCAATGGGGGTTATTCTATTGGCGTATATGATTCGGAAACGCAAGATAAGACCAAAGTTTTTAAAATGCTTAGGGAACATAGAATTAAGTATTTTGCTCCAGCTGATTATAGGGAAGGCTCATCTTTGGAGGGCTTAATTAAAAATATTGTTGATAGAACTAAAACAAATGAGGTTTTGGAGAGAAAATACTTTAAGTGTTTTGATGAAATGAGTGAAGAACAGAAGAACAAAAGTATAGAAGAAATTCATAAGAACGAACTGATAATTCAGTTGGAAGAAAGTCGTTCTTTTGCTAATACCCATGAAATTATTAAGCAACTGGATATGATTGAAGATTGGGATAATAAGCAAAAAGATAAGTTGATACATATAGCAATAACAAATACACAGGTGAAATTCATCTTATCGGATAATGATATTCAAAAATTTTTTAAAAGGATAATTGGTGAGATAGAGACCGAAGAAATTAAGGAGGTTAAAGAGTTGATGGATATGTAATTTAATGAGATTCGAGAATGTATGATAGATAAAACAGTTAGGGAGGCTCCGTTATGAAAAAGAATTTCAAACCGAATACCTGGCTGTACCCGCAGCCGGTACTTGTGATTGCTTCTTATGGCGCGGATGGTACGGCGGATGGTATGGTGGCTGCCTGGGGCGGCATTTATGACACCAACCGGGTGGGATTCATGCTGGACCATACCCATAAGACCGTGGCAAATTTGTTATCGAAGAAAGCCTTTACCGTAAGCATGGCGACCGTTTCCACGATGGCGGAAGCGGATTATCTGGGGATCGTGTCGGGGAATCGTGTACCCGATAAGGTGGCGCGCGCCGGACTTCATGCGGTGAAGAGCGAGTTTGTGGACGCGCCGGTGCTTTCGGAATTTCCTTTGACCCTGGAATGTAAAGTGTCCAAGGTGACGAAGGTGGGCGAGGATTACCATTTCGTCGGGGATATCGTGAATATCCTGGTCGATGAGGACATTCTAATCGATGGAAAGATTGACGTGAAGAAATTACAGGCGATTACCTTTGATCCGGCCGGCGGGAAATATATTGCTCTCGGTGACGCGGTAGGAAACGCGTGCCGGGAAGGGAGAAGGTATATGGAGTGACAGAAATTATCTATCGTGGCAAGGAAGACGGTAAGATGTCATCAAAGTAATAGATTCTTCACTCTGTGTCATGTTGCTGTTTCCCGTTTTTTCCACAAGGCATTCTTGCCCCCGTTCTGAATGACAGGATATGGTAAGGCATCATAATGACGGAGGGACGCTAAGCATCATAATGACAGAGAACATTAAACGTCATCCTGAACGAACGTGAAGGATCTGCCACCGTGAGGAGATAAATAGAAAGAACTCCGTAGGGAGTCATGAGAGTTATAGATTCTTCACTTTGTGTCACATTACTGTTTCCCGTCTTTCTCACAAGGCATTCTTGCCCCCGTTCTGAATGACAGCAGACGGTAAGGCATTATAATGACGAAGGGACGCTAAGCATCATAATGACAGAGAACATTAAACGTCATTCTGAGCGCCAGCGAAGAATCTGTCACCGTGGTGGGGAAGACGGTAAGAAGATAAAAGCTATCAGCTGTGAGCTGTCAGCTATAAGCTAAATATTCTTTTACGGGTTGAATCATCTTGGCATGCGAGTATCCGTTTCGGCTTCGTTGGTCACCGGGCGCATAATAATAAGTAGCGCTGAATTGGCAAGAAAGGCGCCGGCTTGATTTGCCTCAAACTTTGCTTTCTAAAGAAGGGGAGTTTCTGAATAGGAAAGTACCGGTTGATTTGATCCATTGATGATATGTCTGAATTTGTGAAAAATTATTGGCACAACCCATATTGTACATATAAGGTATAAAAATAAAAACGTTTCTTCCTAATTGTATATCTGGGAAGGAACGCTTTTTGTGTTGTGAGGATATATTTTTGACGCTTTGGGTTTTGCAGGGGTGATTCTGTTTGTGGAAAGCTTATTGCCCGTGATTCTTCTATGATTACCTTTAGGTAGCACTATGTGAAGATTATGGTATAGAAAACCGAGACCCGCTTGGTTGGGGCGGAAGATAAATAATTGTACTGATAAAGTAAATGTATGAATACATAGGAAATGGATGTGGAAGTGCTATGTATGTTTATACCTGCCGGCTTGGATGAAATAAGCTGGTAACGCTGTTATTTTCCGAGAAAAATACGATGCGGGAGCTACTGTGTTTTTTCGCTCAGTACAGCTTGAATGATTTGAGACAGCATATCCTGTTTTTCCTCTGAGAGAGTATACTTCGTTCCATTGAACAGAAATGTGCTGCTTAGGATGGATCTCAGATCCGGTAGTTCTTTTGTACTGTTCGTACTTCTAGCTTCCTGTAGAATATAATTCCGGGGCTTTTCTATCTGAGATAGTTCGTTAGTGGAAATGTGCAGGCCACTGCAAATTTTTACTATATTGTACATAGATCCGCCATCTACATTCTTCAGAATGGAATATAGAGTTCCATATGGCATATTGATCTTTGCGGCGAAATCTTTCAGTGTCCATCGTTGGAGGATCAGCTTTTTCAAATATTCCTCTTTTGTCATAATCGCCTCCTTACCGTTGATTTTACATAAATAATATCGAAATTTCAATGAAGCAGGAGTGGGATGTGGATTTTTGAATAATAAAAAGTTATAATAGTATAATATAATTTGAGATTTCAAATTAAAGGGAGAGAGGAACGTGTATAAAAATCTGATGGCAGAATTGGCAAAACGGGAAATGAGCCTTGAAGAACTGTCAAAAGAAATGGGGATCAAGCAGGAAATGCTGCTGCTGAAAATGGAAAGCTGTCATGGAATTAATTTTAGGGAAGCTATGAAAATTAAAACGATTCTAAAAACGGATATGCCGTTGGAGCGGCTTTTTTTTTGGGAGCCGATTTGAAATTTAGAATTATATGATTGGGATATTTTGTATGTTTGCTGTTACAGTGTGTAACGACATACACATGACGGGAAATAAGGAAACTCTTTTATTAAAGCGGACTTGAACAGAAATATGGAGAATAAGGTAGCTTTTTAGGAATGCCTCGGAAATAATCGATCGCTCCGAAAATTATCTCCATTCTTAAGAAATATCGATATGAATCATATTCATAAAGGCATTTGGAATTGAATAAAAAACAGCTGTACTGTTATTTTAAAAATTGAGAGTACGGCTGTTTATTATATAAATGAAATGGCACTGAACCGGTAGATAAATATTCATCAGTGAAAAATCTTGTATTTTTATAAAGGCTGGTAAATATGATGAGAAGTATAGAAGGAGGTGTAGGAGGTCTGCCGGATCATATAAATAAATTTTTGATATAGCATTATATTTTTTGGGTATGTAGAGAGGAAGGGTTATATGAACAAAATTTACAAAGTCATTTGGAGCAAAGTGAAGAACAGTTATGTGGTAGTTCCAGAAATTGCCGTCAGCAGCAGCAAAAATAAGGGGAATAAAGCATATAAATCTGCGCTGGCTGCGGTTTTAACGGCGATGCTGGGCTTTGGCGGTTTTGTCGGCAGTGAGGCGGCTACAGTCAATGATGGGGATACATTGAACGGCAGTACCCATATCACCGTAACTAAGGATCCGGCAACCAAGACGATTACCATATCAACGACCGGGCTGGCTACAACTGGTGACCTGACTACATTAAGTACGCAGGTGAATACCAACACCGGTAATATCAACAATAATGCTACCCAGATCAGTACGAATGCTACCAATATCAGTACGAACGCCAGCAATATCAGCAATAATACATCAAAGCTTAATACACTGGCAGCACTGACAAATAGCCTGGGACTTGATGCTACAAAACCGGGGATTAAGTATTTCCGTGCCAATTCCACGGGGGCAGATGCTTCACTGTTGGCTCGGATGCTGTCGCGGTAGGGACGCAGGCCAGAGCCACCAAAGATAATGCGATGGCAATGGGGGTGGAGGCCAAAGCAGAAGCCGAAGATTCCGTGTCGGTAGGGCATGCTTCCAGAAACGTTTCTAATGCAGTAAATGGCGTGGCCATCGGCCATGGGGCAATTAACGGTGCTGTCAGCGGTATGACACCGGATGGAGACAGCACGGTCGTACTTGTCGGCGGCGGCAAGAATAGTGTGTCTGTCGGGAATAAAGCCAATGCCCGTGGTAATTCTTCTATTGCGTTGGGAGATGGAGCGGTTGTTCAAAATGATGGCGGCAATCGTATAGTTAATAACAACAGTATGGCGATTGGAACAGCGGCAAAGACGGTGTCTTCTAATAATGCGACAGCTATCGGGCACGGTGCTTTTGTTGCCAAAAACAGCCACAGTGCGATTGCTGTCGGCGAAGGTGCCCAGGCCGGTAAGGAAGCCGCAACGGCGATCGGCAAAGAAGCGGCTGCTAAAGGCAAAAACAGTCTGGCAGCCGGTACTTCTGCTGTGGCCGAAGGAGAAAATGCCGTATCTATCGGACAGGGGACAGAGGCAAAAGGGAAAAATGCAGTCGCTATCGGAAATGCCAGTCAGACAGCCGGTTCCAGTTCTGTTGCTGTCGGTGATGAGGCCGGCGCGGCAGCCGGCAGATCTGTGTCTGTCGGTATTGGTGCCGGAAAGGGCATGCTTGGTGATATATTGGGAACGAAGGGCTCGCATGTGTCTATTGGTGACGAAGCCGGACAAAATGTGGATGGGCAGCATGATATTGCCATCGGCACCAAGGCGGGCGGAAATGTATCCAGCAATTATAATATTGCCATTGGTGTAGAGGCAGGGACGAATATAGGTACTGCCGGTAATCCTTCTATTGGGAAAAATGTATCCATTGGATATAATGCTAATAAGAATACTACCCTGGTGTCCCGTCTCCAGGCGACAGCAGTCGGCAGTGATACGAAAGCTGCCGATGACGCGTTGGCGCTTGGTTTTCATGCGCAGGCGGCAGGAAATGGATCTATAGCTGCCGGTTTTAATGCATTGGCGGAAGATGCAGCCAGCATGGCGCTGGGACAAGGTGCAAAGGCTTCAGGGGGAAATATCGCTATCGGCAATGGTTCGGAAGCCAGCGCGGCCATGATTAGCGGTACTGGTTATCTGACAGGTACTGCCGCTCCTTCCACAGGTGTTTCAGTTGGTACGGCGGCAGCATTGCGTCGTATTACGAATGTAGCGGATGGCGCGCAGGATCAGGATGCCGTTACAGTGGCACAGCTGAAGAAATCCATCGATGAAACGGTCCGGCAGGTGAATGCCAGTATTACCAGTACGACGACTACAGGAGTCCACTATGATACTGTAACTACCGGGCAGGGAGAAAGTATCACTTTAAAGAATACCAATAACAAAGGAACCGTAATTCACAATGTGGCTAAAGGTACATCGGGAACAGATGCGGTTAATGTTAATCAGTTGAACGAAACCGTGGATCAGGCAAAGACTCATTATTACTCTGTGAAGTCCACAAGTGCGAATAATTACAATAATGACGGGGCTGCCGGCGAAGATTCTATGGCAGCAGGAGTTGGCGCCAAAGCGTTGGAAAAACGCAGCGCGGCCATTGGGAATAATGTGGAGGCACAGGGAGAAGGCAGCATCGCCCTGGGAACCGGCTATGAGGAAATAAATGGTGGTACACCTACCATTACGCAGACTGTGGCGGCTTCCGGTTATAAATACAATATGGCCATTGGTGCAGGAGCACAGTCGGAAGGGAATCATTCTATTGCCATGGGTACCCGTGCCGTCACCACCATAAAGAATGGCGGGACCAGTGTGGATAAGGCAGTGGCTATCGGTTATGCCGCCGGAGCCTCTGATGATAAAGCAGTAGCAATAGGCAGTGAAGCTAAGAGTAACAGCCGGAGCGCGGTAGCTTTGGGTGATCGGGCACATGCATTGGCGAATGATGCTTTGGCTATAGGTACAACGGCAAGTGCTACAGGAGAATCTTCCGGTGCAATCGGTACGGCCAACACTGTCAATGGAGCAGGGACATATGTCATCGGCGCACGGAACAGTGCCCCCACAACTCCGGTAGCAAGTAATGGTTCAAATATCACGGCGGTCAATTCTGGGGTCTTTGGAAATGAAAATACGTTGGACGGTGAGAATAACAGAGTAACCGGAAACAGTAACATCGTCAAAAAAGAAACGGCAACAGGGCTAACGGATATCATGCTGACAGGGAATAATAATACAGTCAGCGGCGATACGGATACAACGACGCAGGATGATGCCGGCAAGGTATCCGGTATCACGATTACCGGTTCAAAGAACACGGTAAAGGCAAAAAATAATACAAAGAATCTTACAGATGTCCAGATTGTCGGGAATAATAATAAGATAGACACATCAAATAAAGCGCTTGATTTGTCCAATACCCAGATATTGGGCAGCAATGTGACCGCTACCATGGGGAATTCCGTATATCTGGGGAGCGGCTCCGCTTATGTGGCAGATAGCGCGTCCACCAAAGGCATGGCAGTTTATAACAGTGATGGCACTTATGCCTATGCAGGCGGCACACCGGCAGGTGTCGTCACGGTAGGAGCTAAAGGCAAGGAACGCCGTATTCAAAACGTGGCGGCCGGATTGGTTGCTCCGCAGAGTACGGATGCGGTTAATGGCAGCCAGCTTTATACCATGACTCGTCCGCTCCGTTTTGGCGGAGACAATTCCACTATCGGGGCGACAAGCGCGGCAGACGTCAATGTGGTTAAACGGGGATCTGATCAGGCGATGGCCATCTTGGGTGGCGCTGATGGTAGCAAGCTGAGTGATAACAATATCGGCGTGGTAGCCGATGCGGCGAATAATAAGTTCAATATCAAGCTTGCTAAAGAGCTGAAAGATCTGACCAGCGTAACGACAAAAGACGCGGCAGGAAATACGACGGTAACCAACGGAGCCGGTACGACTGTGACTGACAGTACCGGAAATAAGACAGAAGTCAATGCCGGCGGCATTACCATTACGCCGAAGACACCGGGACCCGGCAAAACGAATGTTTCTTTAACCGCGGACGGACTGAATAATGGCGGCAACCAGATCCATAATGTAGAAAAAGGCACAGCCGATACAGATGCGGTCAATGTCAGCCAACTGAAGGCTCAGTCTTCTGATCTTATTCAAAAGGGCTTCGGTATCCAGGCGGAAGATGGACAAAAAGTGCATAAAGACCTCGGTAGTGATGTGGAAGTTGTAGGTGATGGAAAAAATATTACCACCAAAGTCGAGGGCGGCAAGGTCAAAGTGGCATTGAAAGACGATATTAATGTCAACAGTGTGACGACAAAAGACGCGGCAGGAAATACGACAGTAACCAACGGAGCTGGTACGACCATTACCGACAGCACCGGGAATAAGACGGAGGTCACCGCCGGCGGCATTACCATTACGCCGAAGACACCGGGACCCGGTAAGACAAATGTTTCTTTAACCGCGGACGGACTGAATAATGGCGGCAACCAGATCCATAATGTGGCAAAAGGTACGGCCGGTACAGATGCGGTCAATGTAGATCAGCTGAAAGACGAGATCGCAGCCAATGCGACCAAGCTGGTAGACGGAAAGAATACCACCGTTGAAGGCGACGGAACAGCAGCCAATCCGTATAAAGTCAATGTAAAAGATAACATCAATCTTGGTGAAAAAGGCGCGAACGGCAAAGACGGATCCATTGGAGTCAACGGTAAAGATGGCTCTGCTGTGGTCATCAACGGCAAAGATGGCTCCATCGGTTTGAATGGCAAGGACGGCGCTAACGGACTTACCATTAAAGGTGGTGATGGTAAACCCGGCGTTGACGGAACGAATATCACACGTCTGATCATCGAAGAAAAGAATGGTGATAAACATGACGTCGCTACCCTGGATGATGGGCTTAATTTCGCAGGAAATACCGGTACCGTAGCTAAAAAACTGAACAGTACCATGACGATCAAGGGCACCGGTGCGAAGGCGGATACGGAATATGATTCTTCCAACATCAAGACCATGGTGAATAGCAACGGTGAAATGATTGTTGGCTTGGACAAGAACCTGAAAAGCGAAACTATTGTTGCTACAGGTAAAGACGGCAAAGATGGTAAAATCGGTATTAATGGTAAAGACGGCGTAACGACAAATATTTCCGTTACCCGTGATGGCAAGCCCGGAGTAGACGGCGCGCCGGGTACGACCACGACCCGTATCGTATACGAGAAACCGGACGGAAGCAAAGAAGAAGTGGCTACCTTAAATGATGGCATGAAGTATGGCGGTGATACAGGAGCGGTCATCAAGAAGAAACTGAACGAACAGGTGAACGTAGTCGGAGGCATTACAGACACAAACAAACTGACCACAGAAGACAACCTTGGCGTCGTATCCGACGGCAATAACAACCTGAAAGTCCGCATGGCCAAAGACCTGAAAGGTTTGGAAACTGTGATGACAAAGACAGTTACTGCCGAGACAGGAAATATCACTACGGTAAATTCCGATACAGTGAATGCCAAGACTGTCAATGCCACGACCGTCAAGACGGGAGATACCACGATTGATGATAACGGACTGACTATCAATAACGGGCCTTCCATCACCAAAAACGGTGTAGATGCGGGAGATAAGAAGATCACCAATGTGGCGCCCGGCGATATTAGCCCGACCAGCAAAGACGCGGTGAACGGTTCCCAGCTGTTCCAGACAAACCAGAGCATCAGCAAGCTGGGGGACCGTGTGAACAAAGTTGGCGCTGGGGCAGCCGCCTTGGCATCCCTCCATCCGCTGGACTTCGATCCCGATGATAAATGGGATGTGGCAGCCGGTTATGGACATTACAGAAATGCCAATGCGGGGGCTATCGGCGTGTTCTACCGTCCGAATGAGGATACCATGTTTAGTGTGGGAGGTTCCTTTGGCGGCGGAGAGAATATGGTGAATGCCGGCGTCAGCTTGAAACTGGGACAGGGCAACAATGTATCCACATCAAAAGTGGCAATGGCGAAAGAAATCAAAGATCTCCGTAAGGAAGTGGAACAGCTGCGCGGCGCGCTTGGCCAGGTCGTTCAGGGACAGGCGTTGGATCCGATGAAGATCAAGCTCTTCCCTGATGTACCGGAGAACCACTGGGCTTACGAATATATCGCCACCCTTGCGGGGAATGGTATCCTTGAAGGGTATCCTGACGGAAACTTTGGCGGCGACCGTATGATGACACGTTATGAATTCGGTGCTATTGTATACCGCGCGATGCAGAGAGGATTCGAAGTACCTGCTAGAATGCTCAAGGAATTTGAACCTGAATTGGAACGGTTCCGCGTGGACACGATTGCGCAGAACAAAGCAGGACAACCGACAATCGAACGTGTACGTGTTATTCACAATAGATAATCCTGTAAAATAATTTCCATGTAGTATGAAATCATGCCTCCATGAATATGCGATAGAATTCAGGAGGCATGATTTTCTATTGTCTATAAAGAAAGCAGGTGAACGATTTTGAAAATAAATGAAACGTCTTGCCCTTGCGGGTTTAGGAAGGCGCCGATTTCAAAGACGCTAAGCGGCGCATGAAGTTGTGATCATCATCGATGCTGTAGATCTGGGGATACTCACTTGCGGGAGTGGGATGAAGAATACGGAATGAAATGTTTTCCTGTGTAACTGCCCGATTTGCTGTTGCGGTTTAGTGTCTGATTTCATTTTACAACTAACCTTGTTTCTTAATTATTCATGATAGTTTTTAAAAAAGTGGAAATAAGATAAATTCTCTGCTATAATATTTAATTATTAGAAAAGCAGTTTTGTGTAACCTGCGGAATTTGTCTGTTAAAATCTGAAACCGGTTGTGTGACAGGGAGAGGTGAGACGGAGCGCGAAGGGTAAAACATGATAGCTCTTTTATATTTTTTATTTTCTTTAAATTGGGAGGAAAGTATGAACAAAATTTACAAGGTCGTATGGAGTAAGGCAAAACATGCCTATGTCGTCACTTCTGAAGTGGCAAAGAGCCACACGAAAAGCGCTTCGGGAAAAGCAGTGAAAGCCGCTCTGGCAGCAGCTGTGGGGATGGGAGTCCTCATGGGTGGATACACGGCGAATGCGGCGGATACAACGACAGGTTCCGGCAGCGGCGTGGCGTATGGTACGGGCAGTGACGCGCCGAAAGCAGAAAATGTGGCCATTGGCAAAGGGGCAGGTATTTCCTATTCCAATGGTGCAAGTAACGCTACCGGTGATATTGTGGTAGGCAACGGTGCTAACATCAATAACTATGCCAGCCAGGGTGGCAGCATTGCCATTGGCAAAAATGCAAAAGTAGAAAATATGGCTGGCGGCGGAGAAGCCAGCTTTGCCTTTGGACAGACAACGTTTAGTGGAGGTTGGTTCTCTTCTGCTAGAATTCCTGCTGATCCGACGAAGGTCGTAGGCAGTGTTGCTATCGGTGATAATACATTTGCCCGTACCGGTAGTACGATGATCGGTTCACATAATTACAAAGGCGCACTGGGGGATACCACGGTAGACAGCGCTTCTACGCGGACAGACGCGTTGAATGTCTATGCCACCACCATCGTGCCAACAGTTTCAGCAATGGCGCTTTTACGACAAGTACCGGTGTCTATAATATTATTTCCAGCGAGTATAATGGTGGACGACTGGCAAATCCGGTAAAGAATTTAGGAGCCACCATTACAGGTTCTTTGAATAGTATTGAATCGAAAACATCAAATAATCGTTATGCTGGTATCGCTAATACTGTTACTGGTGTGGCAAACCGCACCTTTAATTCCAATGGATCTCTCATTTACGGTGCCGGAAATGAAATTACCAATTCCATCACCAATATTTCTGCACCATCTGATAGTGGTTCTTCTGCAAAAGAATTTGCTGATAAATTGAGAACTGCGATTACAGGTTCTAAAAGTGGCGGTGCCACTTTAGCTATTGGCGGTGGCAACAAAGCGGATTATACCCAGAAAACATCCATTATTGGCGTTAACAATACCGTGACCGGTACCAGCGGCAGTCCGAGTACCTACAACTCGATCACCGGTTATAATAATACAGCGACTAATGTCAAGAATGTTTCCGTCATCGGTTCTGACAATAATGTAACTAATACAAATGGCGCTGTTGTCTTTGGGGATAATAGAACACTGACAGGTGCCGACGGCAGCGTTGTCATCGGTTCGTCTCAAAACGGTACCAGTACCAGTGTCAAGAATGCCGTAGCCATCGGCAGTGAAGCCAACGTGACCAAAGAAGGCGGTGTAGCGCTTGGCGCAGGTTCTGTGGCTTCCGTGGATAAAGGCGCTGCGGGCTATGATCCCGGAACAGGTACGAATTCCACGGATACATCTTCGGTATGGAAATCTACGCAAGCAGCTGTTTCCGTAGGCGATACGTCCAAAGGTATCACCCGCCAGATTACCGGAGTTGCAGCCGGCACAAATGATACTGACGCTGTCAATGTAGCGCAGCTGAGGAAAGCAAAAACATCCATCGTAGCGGCTGCTTCCACAGAAGTAAGGGCCGGGACGAATATTACGTCGGTGAATAAGACGGCAGATCCTGGGGACGGACATGCTATATACACGATCAATGCCAAGGATACGGTAGTAACCGGCGGCACGGCGACCTATGCCTCGAACGGTACAGGCACTGCTACGCTGACAAACAGTGATGGAACGACAGCAACCGTTACCGGATTGCAAGACAGCTATACATCATCTGCTTCACTCAGCGGGGATACGTTGAACTTCACCCGTAATGACGGCAGCACTTATTCCGTTTCCGGCATTGCGTCTTCGCAGGATATCAAAAATGTAACCAATAAAGTAGGCGAACTGGGAACCCGTGTGAACCGTGTAGGAGCGGGCGCTGCAGCATTGGCAGCCCTTCATCCCCTTGATTTCGACCCGGATGATAAGTGGGATTTCGCAGCCGGCTACGGCAACTACAAAGACGCTCATGCCGTATCGGTAGGCGCATTCTACCGCCCTAATGAAGATACCATGTTTAGTGTAGGCGGTTCCTTCGGTGCCGGTGAAAACTTGGTGAATGCCGGAGTCAGCGTGAAGCTGGGACAGGGCAACCATGTATCCACATCCAAAGTAGCCATGGCAAAAGAAATCGTCGATCTCCGTGATGAGAACAAGGACTTGAAGAAGCGCCTGGATACCATGGAGCAGAAGATGAATTCCATTCTTGGCATCCTGGATATGGGCAAGAAGAAGGATTTCCCCGATGTGCCGGAAAACCACTGGGCTTATGAATATGTGGCTACATTGGCAGGAAACGGTATTATCGAAGGTTATCCGGACGGTGAGTTCAAGGGTGACCGTTCCATGACCCGCTATGAATTTGCGGCGATGTTCTATCGTGCATTGAAGAATGGCGCGCCGGTGGACGACAATATGGACAGAGCCATGAATGAGTTCGAACCGGAACTCCGCCAGATCCGTCTGGATCGTATCCGTGTCGACCGCATTTCCGGCAAGGACAATGACAGAAACAAGGTAGAACGTGTCCGCGTCAACAGCGAAGACGATAAGGCGAAAAATGATTACCGCGATGTGTACGGTTCTCATATTTCCCCGAAAGCGTAACGGAAAGCAAGGGTAAGGAAATAACTTAAGAAGCATAAAATACGGTACTCGTCAGATGTGATGGGTACCGTATTTTTGTATGAGTGAGGATAAGCTGACAGTCAGGCGTCATCCGGAGAATCTGTTACCGTGGTGAGGAAAGTGGTAAGAAGATAAAAGCTATCAGCTGTGAGCTGCCGGCTACAAGCTGTGAGCTGTTAGCCGTTAGCTGTGAGTTAAAAGCTGAAGCATATGATTTCCATTAGGTGTCATACGAAATATCAGCAAAGGATTTGCTGTTGTAGTGAGGAAAACGTTAAACGTCATCCGAAGCGAATGTGAAGGCTCTGTACCTGTGGTGAGGAAAGCGGTAAGATGTCATCAGAATCATAGATTCTTCACTCTGTGTCACTGTCCCGTTTCCCGTTTTTCTTGAACAGCATTCTTGCCACTGTTCAGAATGACGACTGACGATAAGCGTCACCCCGAAGCGATGTCGAAGACCATAAGACGTCATCCGGAAGCGATAGCGAAGGCTCTGTACCTGTGGTGAGGAAAGCGGTAAGATGTCATCAGAATCATAGATTCTTCACTCGGTGTCACTGTCCTGTTTCCCGTTTTTCTTGAACAGCATTCTTGCATCCATTCAGAATGACGATTGGAGGAAGAAGATAAAAGCTATCAGCTGTGAGCTGTCAGCTATAAGCCATTAGCCATTAGCCATTAGCTATTAGCTGTGAGTTAAAAGCCGAAGCATATGATTTCCATTAGGTGTCATACGAAATATCAGCAAAGGATTTGCTGTTGTAGTGAGGAAAACGTTAAACGTCATCCGAAGCGAATGTGAAGGCTCTGTACCTGTGGTGAGGAAAGCGGTAAGATGTCATCAGAATCATAGATTCTTCACTCTGTGTCACTGTCCCGTTTCCCGTTTTTCTTGAACAGCATTCTTGCCACTGTTCAGAATGACGACTGACGATAAGCGTCACCCCGAAGCGATGTCGAAGACCATAAGACGTCATCCTGAAGCGATAGCGAAGGATCTGTTACCGTGGGGGGAAAAGTGGTAAGATGTCATCAGAATCATAGATTCTTCACTCGGTGTCATGTTGCTGCTTCCCGTTTTTCTCACAAAGCATTCTTGCGTCCATTCAGAATGACGATTGGAGGAAGAGGATAAAAGCTATCAGCTGTGAGCGGTCAGCTACAAGTTGTTAGCCATTAGCTGTTAACTATTAGCTGTGAGTTAAAAGCCGAAGCATATTTTCCATTAGGTGTCATACGAAACATCAGCAAAGGATTTGCTGTTGTAGTGAGGGAAACGTTAAACGTCATCCTGAACGAACGTGGAGAATCTATTGCCGTGATAAGGAAGACGATAAGTGTCATCCGCAAAATGGTGGGGCTGGATGAAATATGCCCGCAGCAGCAAAAAAAGAAACACGATCTCCCGGGGCAGAGAAATTTATGGGAGAATTGGTAAAAACCGTAAAGCGTAAAATATAAAATAACAGGGTGCGGTCTTGTACTGTTATTAAAAAGGAAAAAGCAGGAGGGTTCTATGCTGGAGACATTAAAAGAAGCGGTGTGCGCCGCCAATCTGGAACTTGTGAAACGGGGTGTCGTGATCTATACATGGGGAAATGTGAGCGGTATCGACCGGGAGAAAGGCCTTATGGTCATCAAACCGTCAGGTGTGCCTTATGAGAGCATGACAGCGGGCGACATGGTAGCAGTCGATGCGGAGACGGGAGAAACAGTGGAAGGGAAATGGAAACCGTCTTCCGATACGGAGACCCACTTGGCGCTGTACCGCGCGTTTCCTGAAATCGGCGGTGTGACACATACCCATTCCGTCAATGCCGCAGCTTTTGCCCAGGCGGGACTCGATATTCCTGCCCTCGGTACGACCCATGCGGATTATTTTTATGGGGATATCCCCTGCACAAGGGCGCTTACGGAAGAAGAAACGAAACGCGCTTATGAGAAAAATACGGGTGCCGTCATTATAGAAACTGTGCGCTGCCGCGGATACGAGCCGCTTGCCGTGCCCGGTGCCCTTGTACGGAACCACGGGCCTTTTGCCTGGGGAAAAAACGCGGCGGACGCTGTGTACCATGCGGTCGTCATGGAGACGGCGGCGGAAATGGCGCTGAAAACAAAATTATTGAATCCTTCGGCCTCGCTTCCCGCATACATCCTTGACGAGCACTACCAAAGAAAGCACGGCCCGAATGCGACGTACGGACAAGGGAAATAAGTGAAAAACAGAAAGGAAATGTTCTTGCCGGTGTGAAGTTTCATTTTATTTTTCCGGCCGGAAATTTTTACAGCTCATGGCGGCCTCTTCGTGTATGGAGATTTGACACGGATCTGCTGTGAGTTTTTTATTGTGCAGGCATATGACTGATTTTGCTATTCAATGTACAATCTGCGTGAATTGTCCATTAATGGACTTTATTTTGCAAATGATTATTGAATGTAAATACCCATGTGGGTATAATGAGGCCAAGAAAAGGAAATGGTACAAGAGCGGATGATAAAGGAGATGAAGTTCATGACAGCAGCCAATCATTATACACCGTCAGAATCAGAAAGAAGAGGCGCAGCAGGGAGCAGGCTGCCGATGAAAAGATTCTTCGGAAGGATGACGGCGGAATTGAAGGAGAGCAAGGTGGTTCTTCTCGTGTGGGGAGCATTCTGCACGATGCTTACCGTATCGTCTGCCATCGATCCGCTGGGAGGGGAAATGGTCCGGCAGGATCGTTCTGTTCCTGTAGTGACAGGAAATACATTCATTAAGGAATAAAACGGTTATCAGAAAGGCAGCGGGTGCTTATCCGCTGTTTTTTAGCGGATGGATGCCGGCAGATGAGCAATCGGGATGTTTCCCCCAATCAGAAAAGACAGAAATAGGAAAGCACAAATTCTTTTTACGGTTGAGGGCAGGGATGCTGCAGGCACGGCGGAACTGTTAAGCGTTATTCTGAGCAGTGAAGAATCCGTATCTATGATGAAAGGAGAGGGGAACCCGGGCGGTTTCTCTCTTTTGCAGTACGAAAAAAGCTTCCCGGTGAAAGGAAGCTTTTCATAGAGGTTGTGTAAGAAGCAACAATGAGCAGAAACGCCACGGCCAATGGCTGTCTCTTCTGTTTACGCTTCTATTGTATCTTGATGACAATTATTTGTCAAGCAAGAAAGTGACAGGAGATTAACAATCGAAGCGCGGAAATTTTATAAAGCTATATAGAAATATGTAGAAATGCAGATGAGGATGTGCTATAGTATAAAAAATTAATATATTTGCGAATGAAAAGGAGAAATAAGATGGGCATGATGAAAGAATTCAGGGATTTTGCTGTCAGGGGCAATGTGGTCGATATGGCAGTCGGCGTCGTTATCGGCGGCGCTTTCGGAAAGATCATATCTTCCCTGGTGGAAAATGTCATCATGCCGCCCATCGGAATGATTATGGGCGGTGTTGATTTCTCGAATCGATTTATCAATTTGGGAAAAACACCGGTGGCTACACTGGCGGAAGCCAAAGAAATGAACGTGCCTGTCATCGCTTACGGACAGTTTTTCAATACAATCATTGATTTTCTGATCATCGCTTTCGTGATTTTCCTTGTGATCCGCCAGATGAACAGGGCTTTTCCGAAAGAAGAAGCCGCACCGGCGCGCACCTGTCAGTTCTGCAAAGAACCCATTGCCGATGATGCGACCCGCTGTCCACACTGCACAGCTGTTCTTGATGAAACAAAGTAATTTTTCTGCAGGATGCCTTCTCTGTTTTTGCGGAGAAGGTTTTTTACCGGTCTTTTCTTGACCCTGTTTCCGTTACAAACTATAATAAGAAAATATGCGAGCGTGGCGGAATTGGTAGACGCACAGGATTTAGGATCCTGCGCCTTGCGCATAAGGGTTCGAGTCCCTTCGCTCGCACCATTTTCCATCAGTCGAAAGACCGGCGGATTTTTTTATTGCAGTGAAAACCCCTTTTGACAATGCTTTGCCGGCAAAAGGGGTTTATTTTAAAACGGGATATGATTTTGAAATAGGATATAAAGAAATATTATAACTGCACCGGGACAATCAATTCCTGGGGAATGGGTTCTCCGTCAGGATTCACGGCCGGTGTGAAGCTCCATTCTTTTACGGAATTTTCCGCATACCCGGAAAGGATTTTGAAATCGCTGCCCGGCAGATTTCCATCGTTGTCTGCTTTCGGTTTGCCGTCAGTTTTTCCATCCGCCGTGATGTAGACGGAAACACGAATCACAGGATGGTTATTTCTTTCTATGGCTTCTTTCACTTCGGCAGACACCTTCTTCATCGGACGGTCGGACGGAGCAGCAGGTGTGGAAACCATCATGGAAAGGAAGCGTACAGGAATGGATACGGCAGCGCTCACCGGCTTGTCTCCCAGTTTGGCAGGGTTGAAGCGCCAGCCTTCTACGCATCTCATGGCATATTCGTCAAGAACGACGGATCCTGCGCTTTGGGTGACAACGGCATCGGCGGGGATCCCGTCTTCCGTGACGGTCATCCGGATGACTGTGGCGGAAGAATGAGGAAGGGATTCCATGGCGGCATGGACGGCACCGCTCTGAGGAAGCATGGGATTGCTTTTCAGACTTGGCTTTGTCTGCATTTCTTCTGTGAGTGGAACGCCGTTCTTGTCAAGGAAATATCCTCCCTGCGGAACCGCTGCCTGGGAAATGCCGGAAGAAAGAAGGAGTGCTGCGGATAATAAGATTAAAATTTTTTTCATAGTGACCTCGTTTCCTTTAAAATAAAGTACATTTACATTTTAATGGATGGAGCGGAAAAAAGAAAGTTAACCACGGCAGAAAAAATGAAACGGAGAAAGGACGTTTTTCCTTCCAAAAAAGTATCTTTAGATGATTAAAGCGGTGAATTATGATACAATATATATAAATATAAAACGGTTATTTTTTATTTTTCAGCAGTGTTTCTGTGGATTTTTGGGGTTTACGGAAATTTTTGCAGTTCCCTCTTTATGTATTGGAAATGCGGAGAACCGTTTTCGTATTTCTTTGGTCGTGTTTTTATTTGGAATCAGGTTTTGCGGGATTGAGGGAGGATAGATGACGGAGATAGAAATGTTCCGCGGCGCGATGATCGGCGGCGCCTGCGGAGATGCTCTGGGGTACCCTTTGCAGGAGCTTTCTGTCTGTCGTATTCAGCACAAGTACGGGCCCTTTGGCCTGCGTACGCTTGTGCGGAACGGGCAGTGCGGAAATCTGGCGCCGGTGACGGGAAATACGCAGATGGAACTGGCCACGGTAGACGGACTTCTGTGGACAGATGCAAAGAAATTGGAAGAAGCAGAAGGGCTGTACCGCGGCTATATGCGCTGGTTTTACAGCCAGACGGGGGAGGAACCGCGGCGCGGGCAGCGTACATGGATGAGACGGCAGCCTCATGAACGGGAGATCTGCCTTGTGCGGGAAAAGTTCATGCATGCCCGCCGAAAACCGGAAGAAGGTCTTTTGAATGCGTTTTCCGGGGAAACGATGGGGACAACGAAAAATAAGGTAAATGAAAGCAAAGGCGGCGGCGCGCTGACAAGAGTGGTACCTATCGGGCTCCTTTATGCCGGCGACAGTAAGACAGCTTTTAATGCCGGCGTAAGGGCGGCGGCTTTTTCCCACTCGACTCCTGTCGCCTACTATGCGGCAGGGGCGGTATCGGCACTGATTGCCTGCCTTGCTGACGGAATGACGCTTCCCAAGGCTATTGAACGGATTCACGGGCTTTTGAATAAAACCCATCGGACCGACAGCATTACCACGCTTCTTTCTGCGGCGCAGCAGCAGGCTAACGACCAGCCTGCCGGAAAGGGGAATGTCTGGGCATACATCGATAGTATCCATTCTCTGGGAAGCGGCGATCAGGCAGATGAAGCTCTGGCGATAGCCGTATATGCTGCCCTTGCCGTGGATGATCCTGTAGATGCGATCATCGCCGCGGCGAACCATAATGGAAACAGCCCGATTACGGCAGCGCTGACAGGAGCCATAGAAGGTGTCCGCTTCGGCGCAGATTTTCTTCCGAATTACTGGAAGGATCTGGTGGAAGGGGAAGAAATCATTGCCGGTCTGGCGGATAAACTGTACCACCTGTATGAAAAGCGCCTGAGAAGAGAAAAGGCAAAACAGAAAACAAAAGTTAAAATAGCCGGATCTGAAAAAGGGAAAATAAAATCCGGAAAACCGGCAGAGGGAAAGCCCGCGGAAGAAAAGACGAAAAGAAAGCGCACAGGAAAAACGGAAGCGGCCGGTGTGAAAGAAGCGGAAGAAACGGTAAATCGGAAGGCCAAAAGATCACGAAAGGCGAAAACCGCAAAAGCGTAAAAATAGAAAAGGGAAGAAAGAAAACATTCCTGCTGCCGGCAGCGAGTGTTTTTCTTTTATGGCAGATAAGAGTTTCCTCTGCGGGGGCTCTTTTTTGATGGGCAAATTTCTTTTTCTTGTTATTTCTTCTTCCATCCCTTATACTTCTTTCATGGTTTAATGAAAGGGGACTGTAATGAAGAGGATTTTTATTTCTCTTTTCTTTTTTGCTTTTATGTGGACCGCTGCCGGGGCGGATGCTTCTCCGGAACTTCTTTTTGTCCGCTGGCCGGCGAATCCGGACGCGGTGTGGTATTCTTTCCGCATCGTGCCTGTGACACAGCATTTCGGACGGAAAGAAATGCGCCCGCCGATTTATGAAGACGGCCATGTTTTCCGTGACAGTGTGATGATTGAAAAAGAAATTACAGACAGCTATGACGGACCGGGGATCCTCTGCTGCCAGGTGAAAGCCATCGGTCTGGACGGGCAGAGCATTTCCGCCTATTCGGCGCCTGTGCCGATGGAAAAGGCCGCGCAGGAAATGGAACGGTACGCGCCGAAGATCCGTGTGAAATACCATGAGCAGAATGGTACGGTTCTTCTTTATCCGGCGTATTCTTTTGTGAAAATTCCCCACGCGGTTTCTTATGAAGTGGAAATCACTGATGAAGAACCGGAGAATCCTGACGGCTGTGAACCGTCTGTCCATCGCATTTCGCAGGGGATTGTTACAATCCCCGAACTTTTTGACGAGCTGCCGCGGCAGGGAACGGTCTGGTGGCGTGTCCGCGGTCTTGATGAAAACGGCGGGCCTGTAGGCGTATGGAGCGAAGCGGAAAAGATTGTGAATGATCCCGCGGAAAACTGGGAAACCGGTATTCTTGGAGACAGTATCAGCCACGGCGGCGGGCGGATGTCTTACAGTCCGGCGGATTGGCCTTACAATTATGCCTACTATCTTGATTTTCCTACGATAAATATGTCCCGGAGCGGTGATAAAACGGACGACCTTCTCCGGCGGTTCGATGCGGATGTTCTCCCTTTCCATGTACGGTACCTTCTCATTATGGGCGGAACAAACAATCTGCGCTGCGGGGGAACGGCGGAAGAGGTCATTTCTGACTTGGAAGCTCTTCAGGAAAAATGCAGGGCTAATGACATCAAGCCTGTCCTGCTTACCATTCCCCCGATCGCCCCGGATCGGATTTGGAAATATTACCAGCAGCCGACGGCAGAAAACTGGAAAGCGGAATTTGACAAAGTGAACGGCTGGATACGGACGCAGACCCATATCGATACGGCAGCGCCCTTTGCCATGTATGAAGACATGCCGGAAAATCTTGCGGCGGACGGCCTTCATCCCGACAAAGAAGCAAAAGAAAAAATGGGGAAAATAATCAATGAAAAATTTCCTGAAATAAGAAAAAAGATCTCTGAAACGAAAATACAAAAATAAAAGAAAGACTCCGAAAAGAGTCTTTTTCTTATGAAAGGAAAAAAACGGATAGCCGGCTTCTATCATCTGTAAGCTGACAGTTTTTTCGTCTTTTGATAAAAGCGGTACTCGCGGTAAGCTGTCATCCGAGTCATAGATTCTTCACTCCGTGCTACATTGCCGTTTCCCGCTTTCTCATACAGCATGCTTGCCTTTGTTCAGAATGACGGCGGACGGTCAGGTATCACCCGGAGCGAATGTGAAGGGTCTGTCACCATGGTGAGGAAAACCGGTAAGAAGATAAAAGCTATCAGCTATGAGCTGTCAGCTACAAGCTGTTAGCTGTGAGCTGTTAGCTGTTAGCTGTGAGTTAAAAGCCGAAGCATATGATTTCCATTAGGTGTCATACGAAACAACAGCAAAGGATTTGCTGTTGTAGTGAGAGAAATGTTAATCGTCATCCGAAGCGAATGTGAAGGATCTGTACCCGTGGTGGGGAAAACCATAAGAAGATAAAAGCCATCAGCTATCAGCTGTCAGCTGTGAGTTAAAAGCCGAAGCATATGATTTCCGTTAGGTGTCATACGAAACAACAGCAAAGGATTTGCTATTGTAGTGAGAGAAATGTTAATCGTCATCCGAAGCGAATGTGAAGGATCTGTACTCGTGGTGGGGAAAGCGGTAAGATGTCGTCCGGGTAATAGATTCTTCACTCCGTATCACCATCCCGTTTCCCGTCTTTCTCACAAGGCATTCTTGCTTCCGTTCTGAATGACGATTTTGGGAAAGCACGTCATAATGAGGGAAACGTTAATCGTCATCATAAGCGGACGTGAAGGGGCTATGACCGTGGTGAGGAAACCCATAAAACGTCATTCTGATCGCAGCGAAGAATCTGTTACGCAAATGAAGGAAAAGGAAACCATACTGTTTAGCATATACTGCATATTAGGGGAAAAGCGGTAAGGCGTCATGAGAGTAATAGATTCTTCACTCTGTGTCACCATCCCGTTTCCCGTTTTTCTCACAAAGCATTCTTACCCCCGTTCTGAATGACGATTTTGGGAAAGCACGTCATAATGAGGGAAACGTTAATCGTCATCATAAGCGGACGTGAAGGATCTTCTGCTGTGTTGAGGGAAGAAAAGCAAGGATTATATAGATTTATTACAGCCATTCTTTTGATAAATCTTTCCATTCAGGATTTATGCTGTTTATCAAAACTTCTTTTTTATTTCGGGAAAATCCTTTTACGCTTTTTTCCCGATGAATGGCATCTTTTATATTACTTATCGTTTCATAATATACAAGATAGTAAACGTGATATCTTTTAGTGAAACTATTATTGATTCCCATGCGATGTTCATATAAACGACGTTGCAAATTATTTGTGACACCTGTATAAAGAACGGTTTTATTATAATTGGTAAGAATGTAAACATAACCCATAGAAGTACCTCCCATATAAGATTATATACAAATATGCAGCAGGTAATAAATAAAAAGTGACGCTAACAGTAAAACGTCATCCTGAGCGCGAGCGAAGGATCTATTACCGTGGTGAGGGAAACGGTAAGAAGATAAAAGCTATCAGCTGTGAGCTGTCAGCTACAAGCTGTTAGCTGTGAGCTGTTAGCCGTTAGCTGTGAGTTAAAAGCCGAAGCATATGATTTCCATTAGGTGTCATACGAAACATCAGAAAAGGATTTGCTGTCATAATGAGGGAAACGTTAATCGTCATCATAAGCGGACGTGAAGGGGCTATGACCGTGGTGAGGAAACCCATAAAACGTCATTCTGATCGCAGCGAAGAATCTGTTACGCAAATGAAGGAAAAGGAAACCATACTGTTTAGCATATACTGCATATTATATGTATTATAAATATATATTAAGATATTTCTTGGATATTTATATGGAAACCGTAGATTTCAAGTTTGATGAAATTAAGAAAGAAAAAGTAAAAATTGTCAAAATCTAATCGTTGTGGTATACTGAAGTTGCTAAAAAGGCAGTCCTTCTTTTTTGGTGCGGGAATTTAGAAGACAGGCAGAGGAAACACGGTCACTCGAGCGAGATTTTCTGATTCCTGCTGAGCTAAGGACGCAAAGTTTTTTCTCAAAGGAGGAAGAATCATGAAAAAGATTCTCGCAATCGCAGCAGTTGCTGCACTCACCGCAGGCGTATCCGCATACGCTGCCAATCCGTTCTCTGATGTATCCCCTGATGACTGGGCTTATCAGGCAGTGTCCGATCTCTCCGATCAGGGCGTTGTAGAAGGCTATCCGGACGGTACATTCAAAGGCGAAAGAAACATGACCCGTTATGAACTGGCTCAGGTAATCGCCCGTCTGATGGCCCGCGAAGACCAGCTGAACGCGGAACAGAAAGCAACCCTGGACAAACTGGCAGGGGAATACGCTGATGAACTGGCGAACCTCGGCGTTCGCGTAAGCAACTTGGAAAAGAAAGTCGGCAACATTTCCTGGTCCGGCGATGCCCGTATGCAGTATCAGCATAACCTTGACGGAGCTAAAGATCATACGGATGGTTGGACAGGCCGTTTGCGCATCAATGCGGACGCCCAGGTCAATGACCAGATTGTTGTTTCCGGCCGTTTCGTATCTGAAATGGATTTCAAGGACAATAAAGATGCCAATACCATCATGGACCGCATCCATGCACGCTGGACACCGAATGACGCTTTCTACATGGATCTCGGCCGCCAGGGTGTGGCACTGGATCAGACCGGTGTGTTCTGGGATGAAGATGGCATTTTTGACGGCGTGGCAATGGGCTATGACAATGGCAAGTTCGGTGCTGAAGTCGGTTACGGACGTTTCAAGGATGCTTATAAGGATGGATCATCCCCTTGGACTCCTTATGACAGAACAGAAGCATGGTACGGCAAGCTGGCAGGACATCTGGGTGGAAGCTCTGACATTTCTGCTTTCTATCTTGAAAATGTACAGAAGACAAATAATATTGTTAATGATGCCAGCGTAAAAGCCTGGGGTGCCGGCGCGACCATCGGACTGGGAGATTCTGGCCTGAAGGTTGACGGTGATTTCATCCAGACAAGAGGTAAAAACAACCTTGGGCATGAACATGCCAATCTGTGGACAGCCGGACTGAATTATGGCGAAGTGGATTTGAATAAACCGGGCAGCTTTACCCTCGGTGTCCACTATGTAAGGGCTGATGCAGGTTCTTATCTCCTCGGCAACTCCGCTCTGGACATGACAGATCAGCTGGAATATGGCTGGGACAATGGTGCAGGCGTGAAGTTCTGGACAGCAAAAGCAGGTGTTGCTATGCAGAAGAATGTAGAACTGGATGCTTACTACAACTTCGGCGCGAAAACATATGACAGCCAGGCGGAAAATCCCGCGAATACATGGGGCGTTGAACTGAACTACGCTTTCTAATTTGGAATTTAAGCTAACAATAGAAGACCTCTTCGGGGGTCTTTTATTGTGCGAAAAAACGACTGTCGGACAGGAACTCCTGTTTTCATCCACTTGTAGGATGTTTTCCATTCCTCGGAACAGCCTGTTTCCTTTTATTTCATTCGAGTCATAGATCCTTCACGTTCGCTTCGGATGACGCCTTACCATGGGTGCCACTTTATCGGCAGGCCCGGGAGCAGTTAAAATCCCGGCTGTGCTTGTCTGTTTAACGTCATTCAGAACGGGGGTAAGAATGCTTTGTGAGAAAAACGGGAAACGGGATGGTGATACGGAGTGAAGAATCTATTATGCTGATGACGCCTTACCGTCTTCCTCATCACGGGTATAGATCCTTCGCTGCCGCTCAGGATGACGCCTTGCCGTCCG
>ERZ809198.49-NODE-49-length-83038-cov-63.527482_pt1 | contig 83038 bp, 75 predicted proteins | sample MGYA00520793_ERZ809198 | MGnify/ENA primary metagenome ERZ809198 (study PRJEB31570, sample SAMEA3213005) | Homo sapiens | biome: human-gut; feature: human gut; material: fecal | place: Sweden | collected 2011 ... | reverse complement strand
GAGAATTTAATCCGATAGAATTTGCATTACTGGTCTGTTTCTTTATATTAAGAGCCTTTAAATAATCTTTTACCATTTCTGATTCCATAAATGATTCGGTCAATTCCCCATTTAGAAACTTGCGATAATCCTCTTTCTTATACCCCATTCGCTCTATATAAGAATTAATCTTATCAGAATCCTTATAGTAAGTATCATCAGATGTATTACCAGTAAACCAAGACTCAATACGATTATCCAAATGTTTTGCGAAATCAGGTTCTAAGTCCTTACGACGTAAGAACAAAGTTATAGTTCTAGTCGAAGTTTGTCCAAATGTTTTTTTATCGAAACAACAAATTCCAACAACATCAAAATTCTTCAAAAGAATTTCACGAGTATACATATACAATCCAGTTCCGGACAAAACTGAAGCAGGCAGGACAATAGCAGCCACACCACCCGACTTCAAGAGTTGGGCAGCACGCTCAATAAAGAATGTCTCTATAGAGTTATTCTTCTCTATATTGCTAATATAATTGTTCAATGTATATCGTTCTCTATCCTCCTCAGGTAATGTTTCCAAAAAGCCAGATACAGAATATGGAGGGTTAGCCACCAATACGCTAAAAGTATGATCTTGAATACCCGACATTTCTTGCAATCCATCTCCATAATGGATATGAATACCATCCATACCATACATAAATGCAGCAACCTGACTTACCTTTGAAAGACGATAATCCTTTTCTATACCCACTATCTGCTCATAATATTCACGAAGCACAGAAATAAGCCTTTCTTCTTTAGCTCTCTTGTCATATATATTTTCAAGATGAGCCAGTTCCTCAACAATCGGCTTGATCTGACGAGCATACTCTGTCAAGAAATGTCCTGCTCCACAGGCATAATCGATAACTTTAGGAATCTCACCACCTTCTAGAATTTGACGAAGAGGCAAAGACGAAACCAAAAAACGAACTATAGGAATTGGCGTAAAAAACTGACCTTCACTTTGGTGCACACCACGATTAAGGAAACCCTCGAAAAGGTCTCCCAAAAACTGGTTATCCGTATTTTTAGTCAAATAAATATCCTGCAACATACTGATGGTATCCTTCAATATGACAGCATTCTTATAGAACAACTGCTCATTATGCACATCGAGGAAGGCAAAAGGGTTGTTATTGAAATATTTCAATTTACGGAAATACCTTTTAATCGTATCCCTTGCTTCATCAGCTTTAGATGTAAGAAATTTAAACGCATTTTCTATTTCTGCATTTTCTACCGAAGCCACCTCATCATCGAAGAACTCCTTCATTCCTCGTTTATACAAATTGATCAAACGGTCTTGCAACGAGAAATAATCATCATAAGCCGCACCCTTCCAAAGTAACTGAAGTTCATCAGAATGATAACGCTCATCTATGATTTTCGCCAGGAAAAGATTCACCAATTTGTCAAAGGCATTCTCATGGCTTGAAATGGTATGTTTACGCAATATTAATGCAAACTCATTGTACTTTTTATCCAACGAATATTCATCAATAGTCTTCAAATCATTTACGCCATAACTCTTCTTTCCTATGTTGAAAGCATCAATACCTTCTTCAAACAAACCACGAGTTGTAAAATCCTGCTTATAAGTCTGTTTCCAAACATTGAAAAAGTCTTCACTTCCGCCTTGCTGCTCTCGCATTTCCAGGAAACTATGAAGCTTATTATCCGTCTGCAGATATTCCTCATTATCAACCAAAGAAATAACATGATAGTTGATCTCAAGACGATATATTTTTTCCCCATTCTTCCTGTATTCTGGACAATCCGCTGCATACATACAAAGATATTGGGCTTTACGATAAGTATTGAAATAACGAAACAATTGGTCGCCATCACGCATAGTCCTTGCCCAATGTTTACGAAACTCATCCTCTTTCTTATCAATATCTGCCTTTTTACATTCAACAATAAGATATGGCTCACCATTATTATCGCTTACCAGAATATCACAGTATCCCGTGTCTGCACCAGCATAATTTCTTCCCTCCAACTTGATATGTTGAGGAAGATAACCACGCTCAAACAATTGGGCAACACAAACAAATACAACATAACTTTCTTTCTGATAATCTTCTTGCGTTGTATTTCTATCAGCCTGTAATCCTACCGGATAATTGAATTTACCAGTATTATAGTTATATTCCAAATCAAAGCCTTCGTCAGCCGAGCCAAAATGTCTGGTATAGACACCATGATTTGAAAAAAACTTCAAATCCAAAAGGACTTTTTGTATATTATCTTTTGTAATCATATATTTTTTATTTTTATCTTTTTTTCTATCGACAATGCTTTTGTTTTATAGCAATATCAATATACTCAAAATCAACTGCAAATATACAACATTTTTTGGAGAATCTATTTCCTATAAGGAATTATCGTTCTAAAATATTGTATCTTCCGCCTCCTTCGGCTCTATACACATTATATAATAAATAGGCAGATAAGTTATTCCGTCCTTCACCTCCACCTGCTGGGCATTCGAGAGCACGAAGGCTTGTTGGATGTTGTATTCTTTAATTTGTAAGAATTTATCTAAGGCACTATGCACCTGATAATCCTTACCCGACTTGATTTCCAACGGAAGAACAGAAAGATGCTCCATGTCATCTATCAGATAATCCACCTCACCCGTCTTCTTGTTGTCGTAATAATAAAGATTGAAGCCATGCGCCTTCAACTCCTGTGCCACCACTGTCTCATAAACGGACCCCAGGTTGATGCTTGCCACATCATCCATCACCGCCTTGATGTTGGTGCCAAAGAAAATGCTGGTCAGAATACCCACATCGTTCATATAAAGCTTCAGCAGATTCTTGCCACTATTCTCTATCAGCGGGAAACTAGGCTTGCTGATGGCCTTCACTTCCAAGGTAATGCCCGAAGAAATCAGATAGTCGAATTCCTCTACGTAATCACTCATTCGCTTTCCCTTCTTATCCTCTATGTCCTTCACCACCACACGCTTCTTCTTGTTTTCCAAGTTAGAAGGAATCATACTGTAGATGCGCTGAATCTTCAGGCGATTATGCATCTCCTCATAACGAGCCGCATCCACTCCATAGAGATGATGGATTTCATTCTGAATGGTACGAATGGTCGTAATATTCTTGGTTGCCAGAAATTCGTTGACCGCATCTGGCAATCCTCCAACCAGCAGATACTTCTTGAACAAATCAAGCAGTTTGTTGTGAATGGCTTCCGGCATCGACTCCCTTGCCGCAAACTTCTTGCGAATCGTATCAAGCACCAGTTGACCGATTCCATTTGCTATCAAGAACTCCTCAAAGTCCAACGGATACATGTGGCGGATGATGATACTGCCCAAAGGAACAGAAGAGGTAGTCTTGAGCGTAACACCCAGCAACGAGCCGCTGGCAATATAAGTAAACTTATTATCTTCGCGCAAGAACTTGAGCAAAGTAAGCAGGTGGTCGTAGGCCTGAATCTCATCAATAAACACCAAGGTGTTATCCTTTTCCTTCATCCTATCACCTGCCAGCGCACTCAAAGCCAAATAGAAATCATCTACCGTCCTGGCATCAGCAAAAGTCCGGTCTCCAAGCTTATCTGTCTCCATATTCACCTCAATATAGTTTGGAAAAAGCTTCTTTCCGATTTCACGGATGATGTACGACTTTCCGATTTGGCGTGCACCATCAACAATCAGAATCTTATCAGACCCTGATTGTAAATGACTTACGATATATTTATCTATCTTTCTATACAGCATAAATACACTTTTCCTATGATTTCAACGGTGCAAATATACACTTTTCCTACGAAATAGCCAAATAAAAACACACTTTTCCTATAAAAACGAGGGCTGAAAACTACACTTTTCCTATGAAAATAGGGGTTGGAAACCACACTTTTCTGAAAAAAGCTGGATTTTAGCCTTATAAAACATGGATTTTACCCCATACCCCCCTTTAGTAAAGGTGATTTTCATGATAAACCGTAAAGGACTTTTTAAGGGATTGGAAAACCTTAATGACCGATAATGACCTTGACCTTAATGACCTTAACGACCTTATCCCCTAAATAGCCAGTCTCCATTGTCAACAGAAAATCACATTACCCAAGCTAAAATGGCTAGAAAGACCGGATTGTTTTTTTCAGAGAAAGAAGGAGAAAAATGCTCTTAGGAGCAAGAAAAAGTGGTTCCGATGGCACTTTTCCTCCCTTCAGAAGGCAAAAATAAGAGGGGGTAAAAGGTAGGATGAAAGGGGTAAGACAAGGAATTTCTTGATATATTTTTGTCAAGATTCTCGTAAAACAGCAAGAAAAGCTTGGGTAGAGCGAAGGCGATTCCGTGTGTTTTAATAGCATTAAACGAGGGAACCAGAACAGTTCTACAAGCTACTATCAAATTGATTATCAACACGATACATTCAATACCACATTCTTCCAGAATAGCTTTCAGAAGCTCTATCGTGTCATTAAGGGTCAGGGTCATTAAGAAAAAGCAAATGTCATTTAGAGCCATAGTATAATATAAATATATATTTATTATTATACTATAGAGACATTTGCGCCCCCCGAAAACCTTAATGACCCTTAATGACCCTGACCCTTAATGACACCACCCCACATTTCCCCGCTTTTCAATCATCAAAAGCAATCCAAGGTTACTTTTGCAATCAGATGCACAAATCAAAAACACTTATATCTCTACACATCAGCTACTTACGCACTATTTTCCAACATTCTACCGGAAAAAGCTTGCTTTCTGCTTAGAATTTTTGTATCTTTGCACCGGCAATCGAAAGAACAGCCTTCTTGTGCCAAAAGTCGGTCATCTATGACGACCGAGGCTGGTCTTAATAGATGGCAGGCGCCGGTCATCAATGAAGACCACAAAATGGGCAGGAAACGGCTTTCTGGGGAATTGTGATTCAAGGAACTCTTAAACGCAGACTGAGCATGATCAACTTCAAGAAAGACTCCAGCATTACAAACAAGTGGGGAGAGTTATTCCTCCCCCTCTACCTTGCAGCTGTCGAACCCCATCTCCTTGGCTTTGTCAGGACCAAAGGTGAAGTAGATGGCTTCGCCCTCATCACAAACCTCGCCTTGGGAGTTCTCCAGAGTCAGGTGGATGGTGACGATGTTGCGGCGCTGACTGGCGATGTGACCACGCACCGTAATCTGCGAATCGGTGGTCATCACAGGCTTCTTGTACTTCACGTTGAGCTGCATCGTCACACCCGTGGTCTGCAGTTTGCGGTTGATAACCCAGCCTGCCACTTCATCCATCAGCATACTGATGATTCCGCCATGCAGGGTATTGATCCAGCCCTGGTAATTCTCGCCGGGATTCCAGATGGTAAGCACATCCTCACCCTCTTCCCAAAACTCAAGATGCAATCCTACAGGATTGTTTGGGGCACAGCAAACGCAGTTATAACCCTCCTTGTTCAAATATGGATTTAATATCTTCTTCATTTTCTAACTTTTTTAAACAATGCAAAGGTACGAATAATATCTGATAAGACAAAGTTTTTAAAAAATATTATTGTTGGTAGCCGTTTAATACCTAAAAATAAGAACAGAACAGAACCTTCCATCCATATAAGAGAACCACAATACCTATAAATGGGGATAACAAAGAGCACTTGTCTATTTAGACTAAATAAAAATACTAATTATTAAGTATTGCAGGATTTTAAAATATCAAGTATCTTTGCAGCGTGAATTAGAAAGATGCTCGCAGACAGCGGGCAAGTGAACAAGAAATTATACAAAACATTAAGAAATGAAGAGAATTATTTTTATTATTTTAGGCTGCATCAATATCTGCCTTACTTATGCACAGAGCTTTAACGGACAATATATTTCTGAATGGCAATGGGACATGAACAAGAATACCAATCTGACCAATCAGCTGAGATTGGAACTGAGTGTTCCGATAGGAAAAGGAAAGGATTCGTTCGAGGCGGCTACGCTGCATGTGGCAAAGACCAACGATGGCATTATTGACGACTGGCAGGGCTTTTCGAATATAGATGCGGATAATAACTTCGCCATGCTTGCCGTGCTGGGTTACATGCACGAGTGGAATTCGGGCCATCTGTTTGTGGGTGTGAGGAATGTAAACGAGGATTTCTTTACCTCTGACGTTACGGCACTTTTCCAAAACAGTTCTGAAGGAATTTTTCCTACCGTTGCTTCCAGCTATCCGATAGCCAACTATCCGTATTCGGGCTTGACCCTTTACTTTGATGTAACCAAGGGGGGATGGACTTTCAGAAACAGTCTGTATAACGGCGTAGGATATAATGGCTGGAAAGCCCACGACAATCCTTTCCTGGTTCGCCCGAAGAAGGATGGAATCTTCAACATGTCGCAGTTGGAGTATGAACATAAAGGTGGAAAATATTTTGCGGGTGCTGCCGTCCATACCCGTCAATATCCAATCAACGAGGATGGCGAAATGGCTTCTGCCGATGAATCCAAGGGCAAAACAACCTGTGGCTGGTGGATTTACGGAGAGCAGAGCGTTTGGAAGGCTGGCGACAAGAACATTTCGTGCATGGTACAGTATTCCGAGAACACCAGTCATCAGAATGCCTGCTACCGATACGCTGAACTGGGCGGCGCCTATCAGGACGAGAAGAACGAGTGCGGCTTGTCAGGCCAGTACGCCCGCTTCCAGCAGGGTTCGGAATATTCGCTGGAAGTAACCTGGAAAAGACAGCTGACAGAATCCATATCCCTTCAGCCATCGTTCCAATACATCAAAAACGACAATGGAGATTTCACGGCACTCAGTGCCCGACTCTATGTCAGTTTCTAGCAATCCATTTCGGCAAGACCAGGGTGCCCATCACCAGGAAAGGGTAATAGAAGATGGCGCGCCAGAGCATGGCGGCAAGGATGGCTACTGAGGCATCGGGCAGGAAATCGGAATAATAAAGGCGGAACATCAACTCTGCCACGCCACTTCCGCCAGGCGTAGGACTCAGAATGGAAATCATCCACATCACCCATTGGCGGCACCAAGCCACCAGCATGTTGCCCTGACAATGGAAGGCAATGAGAATAGCTACCACGATGGCGAATCTCGACAGCCACGCCAGGGAAGTATAACCCATCAGCTGCAGCCAGAATCTTCCGCCCTCCAGCTTTGCCTCCGCCGAAGCCATCGTCATCTCCTCGGAAAACTTCTCTACCTTGGGCAGGAATCTGCGAAGGAAAGGAATCTTGCAGCATCCCTTCAATACCCAGCCCAGAATCTGAGGACGATGCAACAATAAGAGGTAGAGGATGGCCGTCCAGACAGCAACGATAAGGGTGCTGACGATGAAGATAACCTGCACTCCGCCCTTAATCCATTCGTTCGTAGCATCTACAGAAATCCCCACTCCATCAACCAAGCTGAACAAGAGATGCGACGGAACACAGAAATAGAGCAACACGCAACTGATGGCAAGAAAAGCCTCATCAGCCAGCAGGGCTGCAAACATGGTGAAGATACTTCTGCCCATAGAAACTCCCTCGCGATTGAGATAGACAAAAGCCAAACCACTTCCCCCCACCGCCGAAGGAGTGACGGCAGAAGTAAACTCGCAGAGCACATTGATGCGAAACGCCTCGGCAACGGATAACTTACGCTGGCAGAGATGACGGAAACGGAGGGTGAGCATCAGATTCTGGACCGCAAAGAGCAACACGCCCATTACTACCCCCAGAAAGAACCTGGGAGATAAATCTATCCTTCTCAGAACTTCCACATCAAACTCCCGAATCATCATTCCAACGATGACCACCAGTCCGATGGAAACCGCCAACCATAAATGCCATTTTTTCATATTACTCTCAAAATAAAACTATACTTTTTATATATAGTAATATAACGATTAAATGGCCAATCTATTTTGTTGTCTGTCTATTAAATATTGATATCTATCCAAAACTTCTACAGCTATATCATTCCAAGACCGCACCAGAGTCTCCGCGGCTGCCGTATAGTTCATCTGCATCAACTCCCGAGATTGCATACTTCCGAAGAAGGTAATCATTTTTCCGATAAGAGCATATTAGAATACGATTAGAATAATGATGTTAGAATACGATTAGAGCCCTATTCCAAAATCGGAATCTCGGAATAGGGCTCAGAAACATAAAATCAAAATCTAGAATATCGGCTGACCTACGCAACCATTTGGCGCCTGCACATGAAGCAGGGCGGCGATGGTTGGCACAATATCGGTCATGAATGTCTGCCTGGTGGTTGCACCGTGCTGGATTCCACAACCCATGAAAACCAAAGGAATGTGGGTGTCGTATGGATTCCACTCACCATGATCGGTTCCCTTCATGCCGTGGGCATAGAAATTCGGCTTCAATACGATAGCCACATCACCGCTTCGCTCACGGTTGTAACCATTCACGATGCGCATCTTCACATCCTCAGGAATGCTCTCGGTCATCGTCTTCTCCATATCGCAGGCATACTGCACGCAACAGTCTTCCTTCAACACGTCCACCACGCTCTGCTTGATCTTGGCGAAATCCAACTTGTTTTTCTTGATGATGTTACGGTTGAAAAACACCTGATAGTTCATCACGGTCTTCACCAGATTGCCCACGTTAGGATACTCCTGAGCCAGGGTCTGATTCAGTTTCCCAGCCACCGCATCACCATCCCAATTACCCGCTGGAATGCGGCAGTCTTGCAGGAAACGGGCGTTGTTCATCGCTCCATGGTCGGCACTCAAGAAAACCAGATAATTTCCTTTACCCACCTTCTCATCGAGATAAGAAAGGAAATCGGCTATCGCCTTGTCCAGACGCAGATAAGTATCCTCGGTCTCTACCGCATGAGTTCCCACCTGATGACCGATATAATCCGTGCTTGAGCAGCTTACTGCCAGCAAGTCGGTTTCATCATCTGCACCCAACTGCTCGCCGTCTATCGCCGCCTTTGCCAAATCAATCGTCAGCGAATTGCCGAAAGGAGTTTTGCGGATAATGCTGTAACCATATTTCTTATAAAGGGCTGGAAGATTGAGCGGCAGCGTAGCCTTCATGCCCTTGCGGATGCCATCCTCATACTCGTTCTCATCTTCCGTACTTTCAACGTAAGTATTCTCAGGATAGAGTGTGTTCCATTTTTCCGAGAGATAACGCTCTGGCAGATGCTGGTTGTTGAACGCGTCCACCCACTTCGGCAACTGGTTTATATAATAAGAACTAGTGATAAACTTTCCGCTCTCATCATCAAACCAGTAGGCACCGTTCGGATTATGACCTGCAGGAAGAATGGAAGCACGGTCTTTCAATGCCACTCCCACTACCTTGGCTCTGCCGTTGGATGCAATCTTCATCTCATCTCCGAGAGTCGTAACCCAGAGGTTTCTAGGCGACATCAAGCCCGCCTTGCTGTTGGAGCCCACCGGCTTCACGGTTTCATCATCCGTGCAATACACCTTCTTGCCATTCTTCACAAAATTGTTTCCGGCGATTCCGTGGATAGAAGGCACACTGCCTGTATAGAGACAAGTATGACCGATGGCGGTAACCGATGGAACATACGGAATACGGGTGTTTTCACAAGAGAAGCCCTCGTTGAGCAGTCGCTTGAACCCACCTTCACCATAGCGCTTCTGATAGCGATAGAGATAATCCCATCGCATTTGGTCAACCACGATGCCCACTACCAGTTTGAGGCGCTGAACGTTAGAAACATTCACCTGTTGGGCAGCAGCAGAGCCGCATCCCAGAAATGCCAACGCAATAAAACTAAATACCTTATTCATTTCTTTCTTCAAAAATACTGTAATACTTTTTACCGCTGCAAAGGTATTTAAAGGATGTTGCCATCGTGTTACAAAGAAATGAAAGAAGAGTGAAAGCATTGCCTTTTTACAAAAAGATTTTAAAAATGGGACTGAATAAGACAAGGTAACGATATTTTTATTATATTTGCAGTATTATTGCAAAACTAACAGATTTACGATATGAAAAAACTACTCTTATCCATCGCCTTTCTGCTCCCTGGTATGGGAATGATGGCGCAGACTCAGGTAACGACTGCCAAAGGTATCCTCGAAGGAAAAGACCTCTCAGGCATCACAGTATTCAAGGGTATTCCGTTCGCTGCTCCTCCTGTAGGAAATCTCCGCTGGAAGGCTCCGCAGCCTGTACAGAAATGGCAGGGCGTTCGCGAGGCCAAGGAGTTCGGACCGAACCCGATGCAGGAACCTCTCTTCGGCGATATGAACTTCGGTACGAAGACCAACAGCGAGGATTGCCTCTACCTTAATATATGGACACCGGCAAAGACCATGAAGGAGCATCTGCCGGTACTCATTTATTTCAACGGCGGAGGACTGATGGCGGGTAGCGGAAGCGAACCTCGATATGCGGGCGATGCGATGGCACGCAAGGGCATCATCTCCATCACAGCCAACTATCGTGAGGGCATCTTCGGATTCTTCGCCCACCCACAGCTCTCTAAGGAAACATCCTACAAGGGTTCCGGCAACTATGGATTCATGGACCAGGTGGCTGCCATCCAGTGGGTAAAGGATAACATCGAGGCTTTCGGCGGCGACCCTAACCGCATCACCATCGTAGGCGAATCGGCAGGTTCCATGTCGGTCAGCGCCCTGATGGCTTCCCCTCTCTGTCAGGGACTCTTTGCCCAGGCAATGGGTTCCAGCGGTTCGGTGATGGGATTCAAGAAGGTGGCTACGCTGAAGGAGGCCGAGGAGGAAGGCGTGCAGCTTGCCCAGAAAATAGCCGAGAAGATGGGTAAGGAAACCGGAAAGAAGGTGAAAAAGAACGCAGGAATGAAGAACCTCAACGAACTTCGTGCCCTTCCTGCCGAGGAATTGATGAAGCTGGCGGAAGTAAGAGCGGTTCCTGTCTATAATATCGACGGATATTTCATGAAAGAACAGCCTGTAGAGGTATTTGCCAAGGGCGAGCAGACCAAGGTGCCTCTGCTTATCGGCGGCAACAACCAGGAGATGACTCCTGCAGCCGTATTGATGGGCAAGCAGCCTACCGTCGAGAATCTGAAGGCGGGTGCCAAGGCTACATTTGGAGAAGAGAACATCGAAGAACTCTTCCGCCTCTACGGCATCAACAGCGATAAGGATGTATTGGAGCAGCCGGGCGTGAACCTAGCTTCGGACATCTTCCTCGATTATTCTACATGGAAGTGGGGCAACATGCACAAGCTGACCGGCGGACAGCCTGTTTACCGCTACCGCTATTGCCATCCTCGTCCTGCTATGGCCATCAAGGGTAAGGTGGCTGCATTGGCTGGCGGCGTGGTAGATGCCAAGGAAGATGCGGCTCCTGCGCCACAAGACAAGGGAGCCGTTCATTCTGCCGACATCGAGTATGCAATGGGTACATTGCCAACCAACCGCGTGTTCAACTGGCAGCCGGAGGATTATATGATCAGCGACATCTTCAGCCAGTATTACGTCAATTTCGTAAAGACCGGCAATCCGAATGGTCTGGGTCTGCCTGAGTGGCCATCCACCAACGGCAAGGCAGTAGCCCCTGTGCTTCAGATAGACGTGAATACCGTCGTAAAAACTGATGCCCAGATGGAGAAGCGCTATGATTTCATAGACAAACTGTTTTGGGAGAAGAAATAATTCTCTCATTACATTGAATCAATCGGAATACAGATTTCATTGAATAAACCAAAAATAGAGATGTTTCAGAAATTCATTATCAACAGAGACGGAGTACTGAAGTTCGGGCGTGTCTACCTGCACCGTGACATGCTGTCACCCGGCGAGCAATGCACCTACGGGGGCGGTTTGTGGAAGATAGATGAAGGCAGAGGCGCCATCGTGCTCTACGGCAGAAGTTTCGACTTCGGCCCTCCCGATTTCGACTTTGTGAAACAGATAGACTGGACGGGCTTGGGCGGCACCCCTCGCCCGCTCTTCTATCTGCCTCATTGGCCTAGCGAAGAAGAGATTGTGCCAGTCATCATCAATTAAGAAAATAGTATAATATTCTATAATTTTCTGTGTAAAACTTGCGGATAACAGAATAAAACACTATTTTTGCGAAGAGAAATCCTTCTCGGGGAAGTGCTCTCTAAGAGAAGAGATTCCGTAAATAAGTAACAATTAAAAAGCAGTATAGTATGAAAAAGAAATTAGTTTTGACAGCAGCCGTCATCGCTGCATTATCAGTTGTCTCCTGCAATGGCAAGAAGACAAATAGCCAGGGGGCTAACCAGGATAGCCTCAGTTATGCTGAAAATGATTCGCTCAATTCCAACGATGTCATTCTCGATTCCATCGCCGGCACCTACGAGGGAACTCTCCCTGCTGCCGACTGTCCGGGCATCAAGACCGTTTTGACGCTCAACGCCGACAGCACCTATCAGTACTCAGCCGACTATCTGGAGCGCAAGGATGGTCATGACGAAGCGAGCGGTATCTTCAAGGTATTGGCTAACAACGTGGTAGAAATCATCCGTCCATCGAGCGGCGAGACATCTTACTACAAGGTAAAGGATGCCAACAGCCTCATCATGACCGATTCGCTGGGCAATGAGCCTGAAGGCGCCATGGCTAAGCACTATGTGCTGACTAAGAAAAGGTAAAAGGGTAAAAAGGTAAAAAGAGCCCCTAGCTTAACATTCCGCTAGCCTCTTTTTACCTTTTTACTTTTTTACATTTTTACCTTTAAAAGCCCTTTTTTGCCGGTTCTCACAGCGCTATTATTACAAACCTGTTACATTCCTGCCTTTCAAGTTAAAATCAATTAAGTTTTGCACAGGAACCTTCGCTATTCCAGATATTTTTCCTAATTTTGCGCCCACGTTTCTAACAGATGAAATGATTTTAAGATTCAATGGTATATACTAAATAGATTAAGGATAAAGAAAAATGGAACATGTTTTTACTGAATCGATGTTTTTGGTGGGATTCGTGATTTTCATCGCCGCCATACTCGTATTAGACATGCTGGTCATCGACCGAAAGGCACATGTGGTGTCTATCAAGGAAGCCGGTTCATGGACGGCTGTATGGATTATTCTCGCGCTCGCCTTCGCCGTATTCATCTATTTTCATGGCGACATGGTGCACGGCATCGAGAACTTCGACGACCTGAAGCTGATAGCCTCGCGCTATGCTTCGCATCTCAAACTGGACCCGAACGACTATGAGGGGAGTCTGCAGCAATACCGGCACTATATGACCATCTCCTACATCTCGGGTTATCTGATAGAGAAAACGCTCTCGGTAGATAATCTCTTCGTGATGATGATGATTTTCACCTCGTTCGGAGTAAACAAGAAAGATTACCAGCACGTACTGAACTGGGGTATTCTGGGAGCCATCGTACTGCGCTTCGTCTTCATCTTCGCGGGTGCTGCGCTCATCAGCCGGTTCGCCTGGATATTACTCGTATTCGGAGGATTCCTGGTTTACAGCGGTGCCAAGATGTTCCTCAACAGGAACAAGAAGGAGGAAATCAATGCCCTGGAGCATCCGGTAGTGAAGTTTATGCAGAAGCGCCTGCATCTGGGTCCGCTGGTGATGACGGTGGTGTTCATCGAGTTCTGTGATCTGATTTTCGCCTTCGACAGCATCCCAGCCGTATTCTCGGTATCGCTCGACCCGTTCGTGGTGTTCTTCTCGAATATCTTCGCCATCCTGGGCTTGCGTGCCCTCTTCTTCCTGCTGGCAGCGATAGCAGACAAGTTCCGCTATCTGAAGGTGGGTGTGAGTGTGCTGCTGGTGTTCATCGGTGTGAAGATGCTCATCCACGATTTCTTCGAGATTGATGCAGTCAGTTCGCTGGTATTCATCATCCTCGTACTGCTCGTCAGCATCGGGGCTTCGGTGGTGATTCCGCAGAAACAGGAAGCGTTGGAAAATACGAAATAAGCAAACCATTCGTAAAGGAGATTATCATCAGGTAATCTCCTTCCAAGAAAACATAAAAAGGGCGATTGCTATTCCCCACACAAGGGATAAGCAATCGCCCTTATCTTTTATGAACTCAGTTCAGAAAGAAGAGCAAATGAATTGGCTTACCCTTCGGCCGCCGAACTTTGTTTCTTCACTCTTCTCTCTTCACTCAATTTACTTCCAAGGATTCTCTGTTGGGTAAGGCAGGCTAGCTGGCTGGTTGTAAGCGATATCCTTGATGCCGAGATACTTGAATACCTCGAACAAGGTCTTACCTACGTGAGAGAATGCTACGGCTCCGTGGTGTGGATAACCCTTCTGAATCAATACGTGACGATAGAAGCGGCCCATCTCGTTGATGGCGAAGATACCGATACCACCGAATGAACGGGTAGGAACATCGAGAACCTCACCCTCTGCGATGTAGCTGCGGAGGTTGCCCTCAGAATCGCACTGCAGACGGTAGAATGTGATGTCAGAAGCTGCGATATCACCCTCCAAAGTACCACGGGTGAAGTCTGGTTTACCACCATTCTCCAACAAACGGTTCTGGATGAGCTGATACTTAATCTTACGGCTAGAGCACATCTTGCACTGTGGAGTGTTACCGCAGTGGAAGCCCATGAAGGTATCAGTCAACTTATAATCATACTTGCCCTTGATGTCCTCATCATAGATATACTGAGGAACAGAGTTATTGATATCGAGCAATGTAACGGTATCGTCAGAAGCACACATACCGATGTACTCAGAGAGCGCACCATAGACATCTACCTCGCAAGCTACAGGAATGCCGCGGCTAACGAGACGGCTGTTTACATAGCAAGGCTCGAAACCGAACTGGCTTGGGAATGCAGGCCAGCACTTGTCAGCGAATGCTACATACTGGCGAGAACCCTTGTGAGCCTCTGCCCAGTCGAGCAATGTCAACTCAAACTGTGCCATTCTGCGGCTGAGGTCAGGATAGTAGCAGCCTTCGCCCATCTCCTTGGCCATATCAGCGCAAACCTCTTCGATACGTGGGTCGTTCTCGTGCTCCTTGTAAGCTACGAGAAGGTCAAGCTCTGAGTTCTCCTCAATCTCTACACCGAGTTCGTACAAGCCCTTGATAGGAGCGTTGCAAGCGAAGAAGTCCTGTGGACGTGGACCGAAGGTGATAATCTTCAAGCCCTTCAAACCGAGGATAACGCGAGCTACTGGTACGAAGTCCTGAATCATCTTAGCTACGTCCTCTGCTGTACCTACAGGATACTCAGGGATATAACCCTTCAGGTGGCGCATGCCGAGGTTGTAAGAGCAGTTGAGCATACCGCAGTAAGCGTCGCCACGACCATTGATCATGTCGCCGTCACCCTCTGCAGCTGCAACAAACATACAAGGACCATCGAAGTTCTTTGCAATCAAAGTCTCAGGAGTCTCAGGACCGAAGTTACCGAGGAATACAACCAAAGCGTTGCAGCCCTGCTCTTTCACTTCGCCCAAAGCCTTGAGCATATCTTTCTCGTTCTCAACTGTAGTCTGGCAGTTGAAAATTTCACCCTTGTACTCTTTTACGATGTTCTCACGGCGCTGAGTAGAAAGCGCGATTGGAAAACAGTCACGGCTAACGGCAATAATACCGAGCTTTACTTGTGGAATGTTGTTGCTTACCATAATTAGTTTATTACTTAAGTTTTTGTATAAATTGCTTATATTTATTGATTCTTTTCTAATTGTTCGGCTGACAATTATTCATTGTTCCGAGCACAAAGGTACAAATATATTTTGTATCACCAAGCGTTTTAAGGAATTTTTAATTCAAAAAATGGCGCAAAACCGAAATTCTGCGCCAAATGTAACATATGATAAAGTTCTTGATACATTTCATACATGTCTCTATTATCATCTGATACCCCTTTTCTGCCTTAACATCTTCTTTAATATCTTCGCAGCGGGCGGTACCGGATGGTGTAAATCTGATTGAAGTACTCCTTCCAGCTGTTCGACTCCTTGTCGTCATCACGCACGATGCGGATGCCATAGAATCGGGTACCCGTCTCCTTGTATTCCCGGAATCTCGACAACAGCTGCTGTGGCGGATCTGGAATCAGGAAGTCGGTAATCCAAAGCACATCGGCATTCACGTAATGGAGTCCGTCGTTGTCGAGAAGGTCGAACATCTGGATCATCATCTTCTTTGCCGATGTTCCGCCTCCGATAAATGGAAGGTGGGTTGTGGTAGGCTGCCGCCGGATGCCTCGCCCGGTATGCGCCTGTCCATCTCCGTCGGACGGAGCTGCATCTGCTTCGGCTGATTCCATCATAGTGATTCCTATTCTCTTCAGACGCTCTGCCTTGCGCTTCGCCATCAGGTCGATGGCACGGGTACTGACGGAGAAATCTATCAGGAAGCAGTCTCGCTCCAGATCTTCTGCCGTTTCTTCCAGCAGAGAGATGAGTGTAGAGGATATCCTTTCGGGCGTGCCATACATACTGGCTGAGGTGTCCAGACAGACGATCATCGGACCCTTGCGGGAGGCATGGGTAAAGCCCAGTTTGCGGGATGGTTTCGACATTTCGCTCTTATAACGGAAGGTCTGGAGTCTTCGCGTGCGATACTTATAGATAAAGAGACCCTCCATATCTTCATCGCTGTACTGTGCCAGTTCGAGCGGGAGAAGGGAGTTGAGATCATCGCCCACGGTAATGCCCTCGATATCGCTACCTGCTGAATGCTCCATCTTCATCTCTACGCCCGATGCGATGGTGAGCCGGTCTTTGCCGTTGGCATCGGCTACTCGTCCCATCTTCGCCACAATTTCCTTGATTTCGGGATATTTGTCCTGAATCTTCACCTGGTTCAGACGGCGTTCAAACTCCGTTTCGGTCCATCCGTTCGTCATCAGTTCCCAGGCTTGTACGGCGCGCTGTTCCGAAACGCCCTTCGTTTTCATGTTGCGGGTTATCTGGTCCATCATGCGCACCAGTCCTGTTTCGAAGTTGTTCTGACGGAGCGAGATAAAGTCCTTCAGCTTGTTCAATACCTGATGGTCGATGCAGACCTTCCAGTCTCTTACCAGCCTTTCCCAGTTTTCGGGTTTCGAAGCCCCGTTTCCAGTCATCAGCTTGAGGAAGAAAGGCTTATCGAACCCATCTTCAGCATGTTCCTGTTCCAGCTGGTCGAGCAAGGGGAGCCACACCTGTTCATCCATCCGCTTGAAGGGAGCCCAATCGAGCACATCATCAGCCCGATGACTCTCGGTCCAGGCACGCTGGCGCTGGAACCGCATGTGGTGGACGCATTCCACAATGAATTTTCCCACACTATCATAGAACACCTTGCTCTTGATTTTGCTGTTCACCACCTGTCGCACGAATTTCTGCACCTCTTCGCCAGTTTCTTCTATGGTTACTTTCAGGGTAAAGAGATGAATGAGATAATCCTTCAGCGGGTCTTCCTTCAAATTCCAAGGCATGGCGGTGCCTGTCGGATCAGGAATCTTCACCTGTCCCGACTTGCAGAAGTCATCCAGCATCTTCAAGTAATACTGTGCCTCCGCCAAATCCTTGTTATTCTGGTATTTCATAGGAGTAAATCCTTATTTTTTCTCCATCAGATATTCTGCGAAGATTCTTGCAGCACTCTCTACTTTGGCTGCGCAAGGGCGAGACTTGTAATATTCTGCCGTTCTTGCCGAAGCCACATAGCTGGACTGCGCTTTCTCGTGACCCTTCAAGCCGAGGATTTCGGCACAGATGATACTACCGTTCTGCTCCTTCGATTTGGCGAGCAAATCCTGCACCACCTTATAGCAGGCCGACTTGCCCTCACGGTCATCCCCCTCGGTCTGTCCGCAATCCAAGCCAACGAGCACCACGATGCCCGAAACAGCACCACACATCATTCTCATTCTGCCTACTCCACCACCGAAGCCGGCACCAATGCGCTTCGCCATCTCATCATCAAGACCATATAAATCGGCAAAGGCAGCCACTACCGACTGGCAGCAGCCATAGCCCTGCATAAAGTTATCCACAGCCTGGTGAACACGCGCCTCCAACTCAGGAGTCAATATTTTCTGTTCATTCATCATGTTTTGATTCTTCTATATATAATAATGTAATAGGAGGCGATTAAACCTCATAAAGTTTCATCGTATCCTGACGGGTAAACGCCAGCTCCTTATAAAAATCGCGGAGATAAGCCGATATTTCCGCCTTATCATCAGCAGATGCGAAGAGATTCTCGCCCAACTGCCTTTCCAGCGAGCTCAAGCCATCCGAAAGAGTTTCTATCTCCCCCTCGTAATCCCTTCCATCCTCCGGATTCCTGCGTACACGATGATACTTAATATCCTCAGCAAGCGCATTCTTCATCTCTACGAGTTTATCTGCAAAAGGAGAAAAGAGGGCACGGATCACGATGTTTCGGATAGCATCCCGCTCTTCCGGTTCCTGCCACAGACAATGGTAGATAGGCAGCAAATCGCAGATATCCACCTCTTCCCTATCCTGCATAAAGGCAGAAGTGCGAAGCAGGCGGACGATATTCTTCCATCTTCGGTCACTCACATAGATGTTTCTGCGCTCGGCAGCCTCATCCACATTCACGGCTCTCAGAGATTTACGGATAGCGGAAATTGCATCAAGCACCTCGATTTTCACGCCAATCTTATCGATACGCTCCGTCCATCCTGCATACTCCTCAGCAGTAATAGCATTTGAATTCGCTTTTCCTTCGGCCGCCGAACTTTGTTTTTTCACTCCTCGTTCTTCACTCTTCACTTCAGAAGCTCTTTGTTCTTCACTCTTCACTTCCAAGAGCATCGCCCGGAAATTCTTCTCCAGCTTTATCGGTCGGCTTTCTATTCTGATAACGAATCGGTCCCAGAGCGCCTCCAGTCCTTCTCCCTTAGCCGGCAACTCATTACTTGCCGCCACGAGAAGTTTCAGAGGAAGATGCATTTCCCGATTGCCATTTCTGAAGATTTTCTCGTTAATCACCGTAAGGAGCGTGTTCTGGATAGCAGGTCCCGCCTTCCAGATTTCATCCAGGAAAACCACATCGGCAGTAGGTAGATACCCCTCCACCGCACGCTCGTAAGTATCCGAAGTCTTCAGTTTCTGAATGCTCACCGGGCCGAAGATTTCATCGGGTGTAGAGAATCGCGACATCAGATACTCAAAGCTCTGAGCATCCCTAAACGCCGTCTTCAACTGTCTGGCTACCATACTCTTTGCCACTCCCGGAGGTCCCAGCAGGATGATACTCTCACCTGCCAGAGCTGCCAGGAGCGAGAGCGATATCTCCGTCTCCTTCTCATAAATGCCCCGGTTCATCTCACCGAGTAATTGTTTGAATCTTTCAAGCATATTCTTACTTTCCTATTCAGAATCGTATAAAGACGAAAAGAAGTTAAGAGATAAAATTCATTATCCCTTAACTTCCTCATATTCTTTTATATAAATAAGGTATGGCTTACTTTACGTTGCCCACCTTAATCAAGTACTCAGCAATCTGAACTGCGTTCAGGGCAGCACCCTTACGAATCTGGTCGCCAGTCAACCACAATGTGTTACCATTGTCATCAGCCAGATCCTTGCGGATACGACCTACATAAACATCGTCCTTGCCGGCGCTCTCCAATGGCATTGGATAAACGTAGTTCTGGGCATCATCCTTTACAGTTACGCCTGGAGCAGCCTCCAAAGCCTTGCGGATGTCCTCTACTGCCAATGGCTTCTCAGTCTCAAACCAAACACTCTCTGAGTGAGAACGGAGTGAAGAAACGCGAACGCAGGTAGCACTGGTGCGAACATCAGAGTGCATAATCTTGCGGGTCTCGTTATACATCTTCATCTCCTCCTTGGTGTAATCGTTAGGAGTCATCTTGTCAATCTGTGGAATGACATTGTATGCCAACTGATGAGGGAACTTATTGATATGCTCAGTCTTACCGGTCTCGAGGATATCCTTATACTGCTGCTCAAGTTCAGCCATGGCAGCAGCACCAGCACCTGAAGCACTCTGGTAAGAAGAGATATGAATCTTCTTGATATGGCTCAAGTTATCGATAGGCTTCAACACTACAACCATCATGATGGTGGTACAGTTAGGGTTGGCGATGATGTTGCGAGGGCGGTTCAGGGCATCCTCAGCATTTACTTCAGGTACAACCAGAGGCACGTCGTCGCACATACGGAATGCGCTAGAGTTATCAATCATCACGGCACCATACTTGGTGATAGTCTCGGCAAACTCCTCTGAAGTGCCGCCACCAGCAGATGTGAAAGCAATATCGACATCTTTAAAGTCATCGTTATGCTGCAAAAGTTTGACCTCATAGTCCTTTCCCTTGAAGTTGTATTTTCGTCCAGCAGAACGCTCAGAGCCAAACAACACCAAATCATCCATAGGGAAATTTCTCTCAGCAAGGATACGCAGGAATTCCTGTCCAACTGCGCCACTTGCACCAACAATTGCTACTTTCATAATCGAATCTTTTAATTTATAAAGTTGTTATAAGTGTAAACTGTGGAAGAGAAAGCCAGCCCCCTTATCATCTTCATGATTTCTCATTTTCTGATAGCCGGAAACTGCTTATTTTCTCAAATCCGCTGCAAAGTTAAGACTTTTTCTACAATATCAAGCATAAATTCCCAAAAATTATTGCTTTTTGCTGCAATTTTATCTTTTTTACTTACTTTTCTGCAAGAATATGCATAAAAACGGAGAAAAATAGTTGCTATTTACAATGCGGCAAACCGCGAGAATGCAGGAATTCATGGATTGTTACTTTCCATAAGTCATCCTTTCGTTTCAATCGGAAGGTTGAAACCACACAGGCGTCACCTGACCGGAAACTCAATCCCATGATTCCATAGTTGTATTGTCCATGAATAGAAGTAGAGATGTCTCGATGCGTCAAACCTATCGTTACGATTTCATCATTACCTCCATGCTCTTCATGCAACATTTTCAGGATTCCCCCAGCCCAATACCTGTTTCTTGGTTTGTAGAAACATGAGGCAGGTATTTCTTTCTTGTCTCCTACAAATACAGAAGCCTCCAACTCAGCCTTTGGTACCTTATTGAAAATGATACCCAATTGCTTCACGAGTTCTTCTCTCAACTGTTCTGCCTCCTGATGTGAGAAATTTCCCAAAGGCTTTAACTCTATGACATAACCCAATGGAGGATCAGCAGGAAGGCTGTCTCCCATGCCCTCATTGCCATGGCTCTGATTTCCATTGGAGCAACCTGCTAAAAACAGGATTGAGATTCCAGCTATAAACAACAATAACTTCTTCATAATCTTCAAACATATAATTAAAAAAACATAGACATTTCTATTCCCAATATGATCAATAACTTCTTCATAATAATGCAAAAGTAGAAAAAAAATAAGCAAGTAATGATGCTATCCATACGTGGATTGTATCAAATACTCGCTTATGTGTATGAAATCATCAAAGCCTATAGCATCAAATCCTTGATGGTTGTACCATTCATGAATCTGCTTAAATCTACCCTTTCTCCAATACCACGCAAATGTCCGGTTTCTGAATATTGCCAGATATTGCACTTTCCTCTGCCGTCGATAGAGGGTTGTCGGGAGTTATAATTGGCGATGAAGAGATAATAACGATTGAACTTCGCCCCCATCTCCTTATTATAGAAGCTCTCGTTGCTATAGATGACAGGATACTTGCCATAGTGTTTCTTCACTAAATCAGCAAACACCTGTATGCTATCCTGCAGCTGTCGTCCCTTCCATCTTCCCTGGATGCCTTTCTCCTCCACATCCAATACAGGAATCAAGTCCTGCTCACTCTTCTTCACCATCTTTTGGAAATCCCGGAACTGAGCAGTTACTGAAGAGCCGGCAGACATCAGATGATAAGATCCCACCTTCAACCCATATTTACGAGCCAGTCTGATATTTCGGCGATAATGTCGATCCACATATCCCTTACCATGTGTAGCTCTGATATAAACGAACTTGATTCGCTTGTTATTCGCTATTTCCTTCCACTTGATAACTCCATTGTGTTTCGAAACATCAATGCCGTCATATCCGCCACGAGTATAAGGTTGCCCTTTCAATCTATCAACGAACACGTCAGAATAAGATGAAGCGATGCCCACCCATCGCTTCACCTTATATGGCGACACCACATACATAATCCCCAGACCAACACCAGCCCAAACGACCAGGTTGCCTAAGGAAACCAAAGTATATTTTAATCCTTTCTTCATTACATTTTATCTTTTAGTTGTTTTCAGGGGGACAAAGATAGTGAATTTATCCGAAACTGCATAGAAAGTTGGGGGATAAATGTATGAAATAGGGGGCTGGAAGTACGAAATGACCAAACGGCTACCTGACATTACTCATCAAGTATCCGTTTTAAAAATTCTATCATTTCCAGATATGTACTCTATTAAGTATATCCAATGCTACATATTAATCGAATTGCATAGATTCCATCCAGTTCAATTCTTGATTTAAAGAAAGGATTCATGTTTTTGTGAATACGCACTACATCAACTGAGCACTTGAACAAGCCCTCTAAGAATTCTTTCAAGTCGGCCAATAAAAATGGATTAGGAGTTTCTGTTTCTACACAAATATCCAAATCGCTTTGCTCTGTTTGCTCATTTCGTGATACGGAACCAAAAATGCGCAAGGTCTTGATTCCAAAATCTTTAGTAATCTTGGAACTATTTTGCCTTATTATTGCTATATAATCTTTCATTTATAGTTGCATAACACAAAAAATACTCATTTATAAAGTATCTTACGTAAACGTAAGCGGTTATATTGACCATTTCTATACTGCCTAAATTCAGTCCAATTACCAAATTCATCATAAACGTACGAAAACTCAGAAATAGCTTCAATTGGAGACGTAGGAAATTTGTCATCCCCATTCCACCATCTTAATTCTGGATACCATTTTTGCCATATTTCATTTCCATATTGATCATATTTTATCTGCTCTTCCCAACCATTAATACTAGTGGAAGTTTCTTGTCCCAACATATTATAAAAATGGAGCGTTGTATTTATCAATACATCATTTTTATACATTTGGCATTTTACCAACTGCCCTTTCCCATTATAATAGTATTCCTCTCGTTCTTTTTTAACTTTATTCTTACAGGTATGCACTTCACCTTCAAAATTATGACTATATGTCCACTCGTAATTTTGCTCATAAGTGTGATAACCTACACTCAAATAAAGAGTTCTATGGTTATGACTATCATATTCTGTTGTTGTCACTCTTACCCCATCATATGAATTTTCCCTACAAATACTTCTTCGAACCATACCACAAACGATTTCATTTTCCCTCGTTGATAAAACTTTTCCATTTCCGTCATACATAGTTTCGTTCAACAATATTCCGCTTGAGTAATTTGTTACAGTTCGACTTTTCAACAGAGTACCATCAGAAAAACTTAAAGACTCTCCTTTTGATGGCTTTCCATTGTGGAACAAGACCTTTGAGGCAAAGGCCTTTGTTTCTTTTTGGCATTTTTTATTAGAGAACCAACCTCTTTGAATTTCAGTCTTAACCTCATAATCAGTTTCTTCTACTGAAATTATATTCTGAACATTTTTCAATTTTTCTACATTCATAATCACATAAGGAAAAAGTTATTTAAATTTGCATATTCTTTCAATGCGTATGTGCAACTCTTATTTGTCGTAGCTCCATATATGATAAGCGTATCAAATCCTAAAGCCATCAAACGCTTTACAAACGACAAGTTACCCAATATATATTGAGATATTTCACGAATTTCAGCATCCCCCAATCCATTATCATTCTGGATAGAGATTTTAAAACCGCTTCTCAAAAAGAACGATGACATTTCGTGTCTAAATTTATCATTACCTGCCGAAATTGATACCTTACAATAACGCTGCAATTCTCCTGACAAATAATACTCCTTAAAAGCATCATTTAGACTAGATATTACTCTGACACGTTCGAACGAGCCATCTAAAATTGTATTTATCACATTTTTTATAAATTCCACAAACTTCATAATTGTTCTTCTATTTGTTTTTGTAACATTAATAATTTATGATAATCAAAACGAGCCTGATTAACCTGTTGAGTAAACTCTTCTGCTAATTCTCGTTTTTGGGGATTTCGATCAGGATGCGTTAGTTTAATCAACTCTCGATATAAGACCTTTGCCTTAGACATTGATTGCACAACATTAACAGAATCCATATCTTTTTCCTTCTTTCTGAAAAACTTCCAAATTTTCATACCCAAAAGCCTTATCAACCAGTTCCCAGAAGTTGCGTTAGTTATTAATTCTATGAAAAAGCGTGGGACTATTGCTTATTACTGGATAGAGGTTGTGGAAGGACCCGTCAGCAAGTAATAAGACAATAGCCCACGCCATATGATATATCGCATCAACCCAATAAGGGGTGTACACAATAATCTATAGCGTGAGCACCATTGCCTATTATCGTTGCTGACTTTGAAACTTCCACATTTCTATCGCAAGATAACGTTCAATACGCTCATTCATTTGAGTCTTCATCGCAGCCGTTCTTTTCCGTCTGCTCCAACTCTGACCACAAAAGTAAGCAATATTCTTGATACCGCCAAACTTTTTGCCTTTTTTTTATCGTTAGGACTCGATTTTTTCTGAAAAGGATTAGAAAAAGGCACCGGATGCCGTTACTGCAGAAAAGATAACACTTCCACATTCCTATTCCATGACGACTCCGATGCCTATATACCTCAAACTTTTCTATCTTCCTTTTTCGTTTAGTTCCTTACCACCGTCCCCTTTCTGGCATTCACCGAGAAATTACCAAGGGATGTCTTGACTTTATAAACGCCATTCTTTGATGATACCAGCTTTGCCGATATTCCCATAAAGCTGACGCCGCCGTCCTTCTTCTCAATGGTGTACTTTCCGAAAGGAGTAGCTACGATGATGTGGTGCTTGGTGTTCTCAACTACACCATACACTGTACCGGATGGAGCCTGCTTTACCTGCTCGGCTACACTCTTTACGGCATTTGCCACATCGGTGTTGTTACTCTTTGCAAAACTGGTTGTGGTGACAGCTACTACCATCATCAACGAAATCATAATCTTCTTCATACCTTATTATATATAAAAAGGGTTATACTTCATGTTCCTCGTTCCACGAATCATTCTCTTCTATCGCTTCCCGATTACGAGTGCAAAAGTAAGAAGATTATTTCTATCCTCCAAATATCCAAACTTGGCTTGTATGAAATGCCATTCTGTATGTACCAAATGACAAAGAGGAGGCGTCATAAGTCTAAATTATAGTTGGCGCATAACAGTTGACCTACGCATGCACATCACCTGTTGTGCAAGCGCATATCAGCTGCTATGCAAGCGCACAACAGCTGTTGTGCGACCGGAGATACTAACTAACTCAAAAACATATACTATCTTTTCTAACAACTTATACTATGTTTTCCAACAACATATCAGTAACATTCCAACAAACAAAAAAGGGTGAATCATTTACTTATGACACACCCTCTTTGCTAAATCAGACACACAACTGATCTTATCTTGTAATATTATACTCAAACTCATAATCCCCATTCTTCAGCCATTCAGGAACATCTTCTCCATTTTCCATAAGGCCTTCAACATGAAACTCCAGACTTTCCTTTGCTTCTTTTTGCAAAGCTTCAAAGGTTGGTGCAGTAAAAACCACCGCTCCTGGTACATTACGACCAAAAGAACCGCCATAATTTCTGTCGCACCACGCAACGTCAACAATAATCCTTTCCATCATGTACTACTTTAGATTTTCCAAATCTCCCCGTTCAAGACAGCCATTTCTTGCCAAGGTTTCTAGCTTTTCAACCATCTTACGCTTGGTTTCCTTAGAAGCATTCCAACGGCGCAACGCTTCTTCTCTTGTTAACTTTGTTGTATTCATTCTTTATTCCTCCTTTTTTTAGTTCAAATTAAAATTGCAAAAATACCTCCCGTCAATATTTATAACCAAAATTCATATACCTACAAGTTGGGAATCTAGCGATAAAAACAAGAGGATTGAGAGGCTGGAAATCCTTGTTTTCTGCTCTATATTAAGAACAAGACCTATAGTTGTACGACTATAAAGTTACAGTTGTACGACTATACATGCTATGGTTGTACAACTGTAGAGTTATGGTTGTACAACTATAGGGGTTATAGTCGTACAACTATAGATTTTCCTCAACGGCATCATCTTGTCAAGAAATCACAAATATCTGATTATCAGCAAGTTTCTATCCATCTTCATATTTGCGATATTCTCAAAGAAATAATAAGCATCTGAAAATACGAGAATCTCAGGCAAGCTAATGTAAAGAAAACTTATTCTTTATAACGCCGCATCACTACATCTTCGGGATATTCTTACTGATTACTTACTTCATTTTCCACCCATCAATGGTTCCCGTCTTCGATGAGAAGTTGCAGCCTATCTGATAAATCTTTCTGCCATCTGCTGCATATTCCCTGGCGTAGCCCATATCCTCTATCTGCTTCAGGGCTTCCTCTGCCGAACCATCTCGCTTGAATTCGAAGATGTAGATATAGTTTTGGGTCTCAACCACACAATCTACCCTACCTTCGCTTTGCTGCTTTGACCAACGTCAGGAAACCGCTCCTCACTTCATCATTCGGGAAATCCAGAAGATAGGAATCGGTATCCATATTCCAATCTTTAATGGTGAGATAACCGCTCTGATAAATCATCGGCAACGGTGCTTCCACATCCGCCTTGTAATCGATGAAACTACTCGTAGGATAAAACCTGTTCACCATCTCGTTGATGTTCTCATCAAAATGAGACAATAGACGAACAAGATAGGTTGGCGAACCGGTGCGGAACCAATAATCCGCCAGAATCTTCTTGCTCAAAGCATTTAAGATACTGAAAGGATTATAGATATCAAGCATATTAGGACTGAAGTGATAACCGTCAAACTTCCTCTTCAGTTTGTATTTCATTCCTTCCTCTGTGGTCTTATATCTCACAGCCATCGCTTTGATCTGTTCCTCGAAAGTGGAATACAATTCCTCTTCCGTAATACCACAAAGTGCCTCGTAATGCTCGTCCATACTGATGTCGTTAGGCTGATTGAAACCACTGAACACGCTTACCTGCGAGAACTTGGTTACACCTGTGAGCAAGACAAACTGTAGGTCAGCATCAGCTTCCTTGAATACAGAATATACGCCTTTGAGCAGATTGCGATTATAATCCTCCAAAGTCATCTTTCCATATTCATTCTGCACAGAAATATCCATATCCATCACATCAAGCAAAGGCTTGTCATACTCATCAATGAGTACGACAGCTCTCATTCCTGTTTTTTTATGAGCATTCCCTAACACAGCCTTAAAGCGACTACCTAAAGTCTCGGCCAACTCCTCACGCCCATAGATACGTTCTGCCATGGCAACAAACTCCTCCAACACTTTGTCTAACGCATAAGGCTCTACAAAGTTTTGACCACCAAAAGAGAGATGAAACACAGGATATTGCTTCCACTCCTTCTCCAGCTTGTCGATGGCAAGCCCCTTGAACAGTTCCTTCTTACCCTCGAAATAGCATTTCAAGGTAGATACGAGCAATGACTTTCCAAATCGTCGTGGACGACTCAGAAAGTATATTTTACCATTAGTCACTAAGTCATAGACCAATGCCGTCTTATCGAGATAAACATAACCATCTTCTATGATTTGTTCGAAACTCTGTATGCCGATAGGATATTTCATATTGCTGCCGTTTTAATTTTCTTTCGGCAAAGTTACAAAAAATAATGATACAAGCAAAGGAATAGCCCGAAAAAAATAACGAGATTGCAAAATACCATATTTGTGGGATTGTTGACAAGGAAAAAAAATAATACCTTTGCCTTTTGAAAATAATAGTTTAAAATCATGGTAGAAACAATGAATAATATTGGAAATAGACAGCCGGATAGCAATGCTGGCTGCAGTAAGCAAAAAGGAGTGAAGAATAAGCAAACCCGGCAGCTGGTACTATGGATTGGTGCTTTGATAGTAGGCGCCGTCTTGGGGATATTCGGCATCAGCTGGCTGGATAGTCTGATGAACTTCATAGCCACGGTCTATACCCGCTTATTCCAGCTTCTGGCAGTACCAACCATAGCCTTGGCTGTTATCACAACCCTGGCATCCTTGGGCAACCAGGCAGATACCGGTAAGATATTCCGCCACGCCATCACCTACACCCTGCTCACAACGATAGCAGCTGCAGCAGTGGGACTGGTGCTCTACAACATCGTTGCTCCAGGCAATTTACCTACAGCCTTGGTACAGAGCGGTATGGCGGATGTTCCCCAAAAGCTGGGAGAAACCAGCTATTATGACCATATTCTTGGGGTAATACCCAACAACATCATCAAGCCGTTTGCCGAAGGAAATGTACTCTCTATATTGATTTTGGCGGCAGCAGCAGGTATTGCTTTAGCCAAGATGCCATCAAGCGATAAGAAAGAAGTCGTGATGAAGGGATTGTTTGGTCTGCAGGATCTGCTTTTCATGCTGATTCATGGATTAATCTGGGCTCTGCCTCTGGGTATCGTTGCCTTTGCAGCACAACTCTCAGCCCAGTTCTCTGCGGGTATCGTGATGGCTTCTCTAGGAAAGTACGTAGCTGTTATCCTGGGAGGTAATGTCATTCAATTCTTCATCATCCTTCCGCTCTTCCTCTTGGCAAGAGGCTTGAATCCTGTGCGCACTTTGGGTAAGATGATGCCGGCAGTATTAATGGCTCTGTTTACAAAGAGTTCTGCTGCTACGTTGCCGGTAACGATGCAGACAGCAGAAGACAGACTGGGAGTTTCCAATCAGGTTTCCCGCTTTGTATTACCTATCTGTACTACCATCAACATGAATGGTTGCGCTGCGTTTATCCTCGTAACCTCCTTATTCCTGATGCAGAATGGAGGAATGCCTTTACCTTGGACTACGATGATTCTCTGGCTCTTCATTTCAGTTATCTCAGCAGTGGGTAATGCAGGAGTACCGATGGGATGTTATTTCCTTACCCTATCTCTGATGTCCGGTATCAATGCTCCTATCGGCATCATGGGCATCATCCTGCCAATCTATACTATCATCGACATGATTGAGACGGCAGAAAACGTATGGTCTGATTCCTGTGTCTGTGCCATGGTGGATAGGGATTTGAAAAGATAGAAACAATAGTGAACATGCAAAAATATCACCATGATTGTAGGATAAGGGCAGAAAAACTTTGTGCTTTCAAGATTTATTCGTACTTTTGCAGTCAAAAACAGAAAGGGAGGGATGAATGCTGATGCAGAAATCCCTCTTTAAATATAACAAAAAAGAAGAAAGCCTATGTTCCATATCGCTCAATACTTCCCTATCACAGACCCTACGTTGATATTCTTCGTAGTGCTCCTCATCATCCTCTTTGCCCCTATCATCATGGGTAAACTCCGTATCCCGCACATCATCGGTATGGTGCTGGCAGGTGTGCTCATAGGCAAATACGGACTGAATATCCTGGAGCGCGACTCTTCGTTTGAGCTCTTCGGAAAGGTGGGACTCTATTACATCATGTTCCTCGCTGCACTGGAGATGGATATGGAAGGCATGAAAAAGAACAAGTCGCGACTGCTTATCTATGGCCTGCTCACCTGTTTTATACCATTCTTCCTCACATACGGCATGAGTATCTGGCTGCTCCACTACTCTGCCAAGGCTTCCTTCCTGCTGAGCTGCATCATGGCATCCAATACGCTGATTGCCTATCCTATCGTTTCGAGATACGGACTGCAACAGAAACCGAGCGTTACGCTGAGTGTGGGGTCGAGCATGATTTCGCTGCTCATAGCCCTGATTATGCTTGCCGGACTGGTAGCATCGTTCAGCAAGCATGACGGTGTACTGTTCTGGGTATTCTTCACCCTCAAGTTTGCTGTCTATTGTGGCGTGATGATCATGCTGATTCCCCGACTTACAAGATGGTTCTTGCGAAGATACAGCGATGCGGTGATGCAGTTTATCTTCGTACTTTCAATGCTGTTTATGAGTGCAGCACTTTCGCAGATAGTGGGCATTGAGGGCGTTTTCGGTGCTTTCTTCGCCGGTCTGATATTAAACAGATATATTCCACATGTTTCGCCGCTGATGAACCGCCTCGAGTTTATCGGCAATGCCCTCTTCATTCCTTATTTCCTGATAGGTGTGGGCATGCTAATCAATATCAATCTGCTATTTCAGGGCAGTCATATTCTATGGGTCGTGTTCTGTATCGCCTTCTTCGGAACCCTGGGCAAAGCTATCGCAGCCTATATCGCCTGTTTGGGTTTCAGGTTGCCACTTTCTTCGGGTCACATGATGTTCGGACTCACTTCGGCTCATGCTGCCGGAAGTATCGCCATGGTGATGGTGGGTATGCATCTGCTCGTAGCACCGGGCACTTATCTCGTCAACGATGATATGCTCAATGGTGTGGTTATGATGATTCTGATTACCTGCATCATCTCATCCATCCTTACCGACCGGTCTTCGCAGAAGATTATCCTGAGAGACAAGGAACTGCCTGATGCGGAAGACGACAAGAAGGTGAGCGATGAGAAGATTCTGGTTCCGGTGAAATATCCTGAATATGCCGACAACCTGATGAGTCTGGCGTTTCTGGTGAGAAACCAGAAACTGAACAGGGGACTCATCTGCCTGAATGTAGTATATGAAGACAAGGACATGCGATACAACCAGGAACAGGGAAGACGGATTCTTGAACATTGCAGTCAGCTGGCTGCTGCCACCGATGTGATGACGCAGACCCAGGTTCGTATTGCCGCCAACATCGCCAACGGCATCAAGCATGCCTTCAACGAGTTCCAATGTTCTGAGATTATCATCGGAATGCACATGCATCCTGAGGTTTCGCCGAAGTTCTGGGGAGAATTCCACCAGAGTCTTTTCAACGGATTGAGCCGCCAGATTATCATGGCACGCATCAGACAGCCGTTGAATACATTGAGAAGAATACAGGTAGCCGTACCTTCGAGAGCAGAGTTTGAGCCGGGTTTCTACCGCTGGCTGGAACGACTAGCCCGACTTGCCGGCAACCTCGACTGCCGCATCCAGTTTCATGGCAGAGAAGAGAGTCTGGCGCTCATCAATGAATATATCAAGAACCGGCATCCGGAAGTGCGTGCCGATTATACCCAGATGATTCACTGGAACGAGTTGCCGCAGCTGGCTTCGCAGATATCTCCAGACCACCTGTTCGTGGTAGTAACCGCCCGTAAGGGAACCGTATCTTACAAGACTGCACTGGAGCGTCTGCCGGAGGAAATAACGAAATACTTCTCAGGTACCAACCTGATGATTATCTTCCCCGACCAGCATGGTGATTCCTACGGCGACCAGCTTACCTTCGCTGAGCCTCAGCATCAGGAAGAGATCAGTGCTTACGAATCATTCCTGCAATGGTTTAAGAAGAAATGCAACTTTTAAAAAATGTAAAGACAGCTTCATTTCTTAAAATATGTTTAAGAAAAGCGGAAAAACACCCTTCACCCCCTTCACCTGTAATAAATTGATTTACAGAATGTTAAATAAAAAGGTGAAGGGTGAAGGTTTGAAAACTCTATTTATATATGTACGCGTGGGTAAAGAAAAAAGAGGGTAATTCGAAAAAAGACCCTAGGGTCAAAAATCGAAAAAGCCCTAAAAAAGAATATAATATAAAGATTTAAAATATACCCTTCACCCTTCACCTCGTCACCCCAACATGGTTTCCATATCTTCTTTATCGGAGATATTTTCTTATCCTTCAGAGATATTTTGCTATCTATCGGAGAAAATTTCTTATCTATCGGAGTTATCTTTTTATCCTTCGGAGATATTTTCAGAATGATTTCAGGGTATTTTCTGTACTTTATTTCCCGAATCCACGCAAATCGCACAAATCGCATAGGTAGGAAACGGAAATGTTGTATCTTTGCAACGTCAATCAGAAGTAACAACGAAATGCAGGATTGCTGAAAAAAACAACATAAAAATTTGGAAGTTAGAATTATTCAGCGTAATTTTGCAGATGAAATAAAACAAGAAACAATATGCAAACAAGCAAATACCTATTAGCAACAGATTCAAGACCACCGGCGATGCCGACGGGTTGAAATAACACATACATTTTATAGAAAGTAATACAGAATTGAGTACAGAAACGAGCTTAATTTGCAAGAATAAGGCGCGTTTTGTTTTTTTATATCCCTCCTTATTTCTTTTTATCTCTTAAAATTAGGCATTTCCAAATATTTTGCTTAATTTTGCCTGCAAAATAATTTTGAGTAAGAAAATGATAGATATAAAAGGTATAACCAAGAGCTTCGGCTCCCTGCAGGTGCTTAAGGGCATCGACCTGCATATTGACAAGGGCGAGGTGGTAAGTATCGTCGGTCCTAGTGGTGCCGGCAAAACTACACTCCTCCAGATTATCGGTACCCTCGACAAGCCTGATAGTGGCAGCATCATGGTTGATGGCATCGATGTAAGCAGCCTCAGCACCAAGAAACTGAGCGATTTCCGCAACCAGCATCTCGGTTTCGTCTTCCAGTTCCACCAACTTCTCCCTGAGTTCACCGCCCTGGAGAACATCATGATTCCTGCCTTCATCGCTGGCAAGAGCCGAAAAGAAGCCAAGGAGCGTGCCGAGGAGTTACTGGCGTTCATGGGCTTGAGCGATAGAGCCAGTCACAAGCCTGCCGAGTTATCCGGTGGCGAGAAACAGCGTGTAGCCGTGGCGAGAGCTTTGGTCAATAATCCTGCCGTCATCCTTGCCGATGAGCCATCAGGAAGTCTCGACACCAAGAACAAGGCTGAGCTTCACCAGCTCTTCTTCGACCTCAGAGACAAGTTCGGTCAGACTTTCGTCATCGTAACTCATGATGAGGGCCTTGCTGCCATCACCGACCGCACCATCCATCTCAAGGATGGAATGATTGAGAAGACGGTGGAAGCAGGAGCTGCTGATAGCCAGAAAGAAACTGCTGAAGTTGCAGAAACCACAACAACAGAAGAAAAAACTGAAGATAATATTATATGAGCAAAAAGATAAAACTCGGCGATTACAATCGCCTTCGCATCGTAAAGAAAGTTGATTTCGGTCTGTATCTCGATGGTGGTGATGAGGGAGAAATCCTCCTTCCATCCCGCTACGTACCTGAAGACGCAGGCATCGGCGACGAGCTGGATGTCTTCATCTATCTCGACCAGGAAGAGCGCCTCATAGCAACCACCGAAACCCCTTTGGCAAAGGTGGGCGATTTCGCCTATCTCGAAGTGAAATGGGTCAACGAATACGGAGCCTTTCTGGGTTGGGGGCTGATGAAGGACATCTTCTGCCCATTCCGTGAGCAGAAGAAACGTATGGTGCTCGGCAACTCCTACATCGTGCATATCCACATCGACGAGGAGAGTTACCGCATCGTTGCCTCTGCCAAGATTGAGCGTTATCTCAACGAAGACCATCCTCACTACAAGCATGGCGATGAGGTGGATCTCCTCATCTGGCAGAAGACCGACCTCGGCTTCAAGGTTATCATCGACAACCAGTATCCGGGTCTCCTCTATCAGGACCAGATTTTCCAGTACATCCATACGGGTGACAAGATGAAGGGCTACATCGGAAGAGTTCGTCCTGACGGAAAGATAGATGTCACCCTGCAGAAGACCGGCATCCAGCAGACAGCCGATTTCGCCGAAACCCTATACCAGTATCTTCTGGACAACGACGGCGAGTGCAACCTTGGCGACAAGAGCGAGGCCGACGACATCTACGAGCGTTTCCACGTGAGCAAGAAGGTTTACAAGCGTGCCGTGGGCGATCTATACAAAAAGCGCCTCATCACCGTAAGCCCAATGAGCATTCGATTAGCGGAATAAAGAATTTCAGAACTATATATATAATAAGGTGGACATTGCTATTTCAAAAAAGCATTGTCCACCTTTTATATTTAGAGAGAGAAATAAGCTAATTGAATTATTCATACGCTTATGTTGCAAATCAGGGGCAAAGATACCACTTTTTTGTATTACTTTATAGACTGATATGTTAAAACAAGCAGAACATAAAAAATAGTTTATGTATTATTTGGTTATTAAAAGAGTTTTATGTACCTTTGCATCGTAATCAGTTAACATGATATACTACAATTAAAAATTCAACAAATGAATGAAGAAGAGTTAGAAAAGCAGATTAGAATAAAGAAAAAACTGCTTAGTGATTACATCAGATTGAGAGATGCATACAACATTGATGACGAAACTTATTGGAAGTTTACAGACAGCGTTTTAGACCAGCTTTCAGATCTGATTAAGAAAAGAAAAAAGAATTAAAAATCCCATCCTTCGGGATTCGGGAGAGGATTAAAAACAAGATAAGATATGAATAATAACACTGATTTACTTAAAGAATACGCTTCTCTTGCAGGCAAGGAAGACGAAAAGAGCGAAACTCGAAAAACTGAGATTTTAAACTACATCAAATTACATGCTGATGATAGTGACAGAGAGGAGGCTAAGGCTTTCATAAATCAAAAGATGGAACAGCTTCAGAGTGAAGTTCTAACATTGCGTGACCAACTTGCAGAGGATGATTACAAGTTGCTGCCACTTAGATACATCGCACAGAAATACTTCGGCAAAAGTGCTGCATGGCTCTCTCAGCGTCTCAATGGCTCAGAGGTTCGTGGTCATGTTTACACGCTCAATGCAGAGCAGAAAAGCATTTTCAATCGTGCCGTTCAGGAGATAGGGCAACGCATCAGCTCTTTGCAGTTGGCATAGGGTTAACTTTATCACACAAACGTCCCCGACACGATTCCGTGCTGGGGACTTCTTATGCTTTTTGTCTTGCTTCCAAGCCTTCAGTTTACTGATGATATTTCGCCTAAACATACGCATTTGTTTCAAATCAGGGGCAAAGACACCACTTTTTTGTCGCAAATCAGGGGCAACTAGGCGCAATGCCTATCTCTCTTCTGCTATCTCAACTGACTTACTGCAGCCTGATAAACCCTCGCATTCACGAAGTTTTGGAAATCAGGGTTATTGAAGTATGTCTGCACAAACTCTGTTTTCTCCTCCAACATGGCAGCTACGATAGCAACCATATCATCATTGAAGGTGATCTGCGCCACCTGCCTATCCCCATTCTTTACAGCATTGACAAAATCCACGCTGCTAGCAATACGCTTAGGTAACTCATTAATTTGCCTTTGTACTTCATCACGATTCTTCCAGTCAATGTTTCCAAAAAGCTCATTAAAGTCCTTGACAATATTCGACAAGGCTTCCATTTCTGGCTGAGGTATCCCCATACCCAGCCCAACAGGAACAGGTTTCACCTCTGCATTCTCATTCTCCAACACCAGTTGACGCTCCTCTTCCTTAACCATACGATATTTATCGAAATCCACATTGTCAAGCAGCCCATCTGTACAATCATCTATCTTCAACTTCGGCAACTTCTTCACCAATAGCGAATAGAATACATATTGTTTCTCCCAATCTGGACTTTCGAACGGCATTATCGCCGAGAAGTAAGGATAACAACGGCAGAAATTCTTGATGGCACTCTTACAATCAATTTGTTCTTCTTCATCCAGTTCTTCCTTGAATCTCATGGTCACACCATCCAAAATGGCATCTATATTTGGACGGTCTTCATCCGAGCCCGACAGCTTGAGTTCTACAACCTTATCTATGTCATCTTGCACATAGAAATTGTATCCCTCTATCTTTTCCGTCAAGTCATTTAACTTGTTCACATCCGACTCGCCCACCAAGACCGTTGTCTTGTAATACTCTTGGAAAGACTGCTTGATGACTTCTGGGTCATTAGCAAAATCGAGCACAAAAGTATCTTGTTTCTTAGGATGACAACGATTCAAACGTGATAAAGTTTGCACAGCTTTCACACTCGACAACTGTTTATCCACATACATTGTATGCAACAACGGTTGGTCATACCCCGTCTGATATTTATTCGCCACGACCAAGATTCGATAAGGCTCTTCCTCCATTCTCGACTCTATTTCAGCAGAAGGAAAACCATTCAGACTTGACTCCGTCACTAATTTTCCATCGATGACTTTATCAGTGAAAGCAACGATGGCACGATAAGGACTATTTCGTTCTTCCAACATTCGGGTGATAACCTTATAAAACTCGATAGCTCGCTCGATAGATGAAGTAACCAACATTGCACGAGCCTTGCCCCCTATCTTCATATACACCTTCTTGCAGAAATGCTCTACTATAATTTCGGCTTTTTTCTCGATAGTCTCAGGTTGAGCCTCCACATAGGCACGAAGTTTACCTTGTGCCTTTTTCTTGTCATAACGAGGATCATCTTCCGTTGCTTTCAATATACGATAGTACGACTTGTAAGGCGTATAATACTTCAGCACATCCAAGATAAAACCTTCTTCGATAGCTTGCTTCATTGTATATTCATGAAAAGGTTTAAACGTAACTTCGCCATTTTCATCATATGATTTCTCACCAAACATTTCCAAGGTTTTATTCTTTGGCGTAGCCGTAAAAGCATAATAATCAGCATTTTTCGCCAACTTACGCCCTTTCAGTATTCTATGAATTTTGTCTTCCGTATCCTCTTCCTCAGGCTCCCATTCAACCCCTGGACCATTTTCTGCAGCCATCGTATAGCCAGTATCTTCAGGCAAAACATATGGCTTAGGAACCGCATTGCCAGACAAGCCTGTAGCTAGGTTTGCCGACATCGCTCCGTTCTGACTGCTATGAGCCTCATCAATGATAATAGCGAAACGCTTGACTTTGAGCGAACAACCAATCTCATCAAGAATGAAGCTAAACTTATTGATGGTAGAGACGATTATCTTCTTGCCACCTTGCAAGAGCTGTCGCAAAGTATCCGATTTATCAGCCCATCCCACCACATTACTCAACCTTTGGAAAGCATTAATATTATCTCTCATCTGCTTGTCTAAGTTGACACGGTCAGTGACAACTATGACTGAATCGAAAAAAGGTTCTTGCTTCTGAAGAAGAGTAACGAGTTGATAGGCAAGCCAAGTAATCGAATTTGATTTACCACTACCAGCACTATGCTGAATCAAATATCTGCGACCTATGGCATGCGTCTTGGTATGCGCAACTAAGGAACGTACGACATCCAACTGATGATAGCGTGGCCAAATTACCACCTCCTTGGTCTTCATCTGCCTGGTCGCCTTGTCCTTTTCCTTAGAAACGATTACTTGCGCAAAGTTCTCGATAATATTGCTGAGCGTAGCCTTAGTAAAGACATCTTTCCAAAGATAGGAGGTCATCGTATCTTTCTCAACAATAGGATTACCAGCACCTCCATTCACACCACGGTTGAATGGTAAGAACCAAGAGTCCTTTCCCGCCAAAGCGGTACACATCCATACCTGCTGGTCATCCACGGCAAAGTGGACGGCACAGCGTTTCTTCTGTAAGAGCAAATCCTTAGAATCACGTTCCGTCTGGTATTGCTTGATGGCATTCTCGTAGGTTTGTCCAGTATAGCTGTTCTTCAGTTCGAAGGTAGCAAGTGGAAGACCGTTGATGAATACAACAAAGTCTATCTCGTTGGTGTTTTGGGTAGAATACATCACCTGTCGGATGACACCGAAGATATTTTGCTTGTAAGCAGCCTTGGCACTCGGATTGAGTTGCGAAGGAATCGGGTAATAGAGGTCGAAGGTATTGCCATTAAACTTATATCCTTTGCGAAGCACATCCACGACTCCCCGCTTGCCAATTTCCCCAGACAAGCGAGTAAAGAATTTCAGTCGCTCGGAGGGCGAGGCAAAGCACATGGACTCCTTCACCTTGTCGGGTTGGGTAGCCGTGACAAAGCGTTCCACCCAACTTTCTACCAAAGCGAAAGTTTTGTTATAGTCGTGAGGAGTGGCTTGCTCGTACCCATTCTTATCTCGCAACCAATCCACGATTATCTTTTCAAGACCTGTTTCTGATGTATCCATATTGCTATACCTTATTATATATGTATATCTGCTTGACGTTTCCCTATCAACTCACTTTGATTTGTCCTGTTACGACATCCGAAACCAAACGTTGCTTGTATTCCTTGACACACTCGATTTCTTTGTTCAACTTCTCTATCAGAGAATCTATCTTTGCCGTTCGCTCAGTGATGTAAGAGACGATGGCGTGCTGTTCCTCTATTGGTGGAACAGGAAGTAATTGCTTCTTCAATTCTTTGAAAGAAAGAGTCAATCGAATGCCTGACCCCATTCCATGAAACAGTTTCATACTATCCATAGCCTTAAACAACAAAGTATAATAATTATAGTTTACGTTCTTTCTTGGACGACAAACGACATAAGCAGAAGTTATGATACCATCAGCAGGAGCACAAGCTACACGTTGAGAAACAAAGTCGTAGTTCAAGTTCAACCCATTTATCAAGACATCCCCTTCCTTGATAAGCGAATATCTCACATATACATCCCGATATTCTTCTGGGGCACCAACTTCATTTTTTGGAACCAACTCTCCATAATTAAACTTAAAAGCATGTTTTACAGTAAAGTCTTTATTAACTTGAACATCTCCTGTAAATTGCGTTGATAATCGTTTTTCTTCCCAATGCTCAGGAATCTCTGGCAACCAAGGGATATTGGTAGGCTTGAACTTCACATTTGGATTGAGACCACGAGTTACAGCATCAGTAATGACACGCTGCTTCATTTCTTGAAGAAGCGTGATTTCCTTTTCCTTGTTCGAAATGAACGTATCGAGTTTTGAACACTTGGTATCGAGGTAAGAGACGATGGCGTGCTGCTCTTCCATTGGTGGAATAGGAACTGCTTTCTTGGCCAATAAAGGATAGTTAATGTTCTGACCTTCTCGAATACCAGTAACACAAGTTTGCAAAAGCTGAATGTAATCGTGACTTTTGAACATATACTTAAAATAAGGAGCCATATCTGATTCTTTTGGCTGTAATACTGTATATGCAGCACTTATGATTCCTTGATAATAAGCATATTCAATTCCTCCTTGAAAAGAACGCAGACTAATAACAAAGTCCCCAACCTTAACCAACTTCAAGCCTTCAAACCCCTTATTAACAACAACTACTCTCCCTTCATAAAGAGATTGCGGAATTACACCTCGTGACTGAGTTGCACACAAAGGTTCTTCATTAGGATGATTCTTTTCCGAACGTTCCTTAAACGCATATTTCATCTTTAGCAGTTCCCAATGGCTCGGAATTTCCCCAAGCCATTGTACTCCACTATCCTTATATTCATTATATTTTTCCATATACCTTACTTCATAATTTCATTCCACAATCCTTTGGTCTCACTCTCCAGCACATTTATGTCTCCCATAATCTCATCAAGACTACGGAGTTGCACAGGTTTATAGAAATATTTGGTGAAAGAAAGTTCATAACCAATAACAGGTTCTCCAAACTCAACCTCAGCATCGTATGGCTTCACCTCATTCTCATAGAATGCTGCGATGCCACCTGGATAAAGCAAAGGTATTTGCTCCACCTCATTACGGTTCTTCGCCATAACAACCTTTCCTTTCTTCATCACGATATTCCCTTCTTTGTCTCTCTTCGGACGAAGCACAGGAACTTGCCAATAGCCGAACTCCTCATTGCGGAATATCTTGCTTTCAGGTGTTTCCTTGAAATCCATCAAAAGTTGAAGGATGCGGCGGCGATTTTCCTCGGTTGTCTCACAATTCTTCTCGCCCAAGTTCTTGCGCAAAGGCGTACTGATATTGCTAGCATCAATCAGTTGGACATAACCACGACGGCGTTCCTCCTTACGATTGGTCACCACCCAAACATAAGTAGAAATACCAGTGTTATAAAAGTCCTTCTCAGGCATAGCGATGATAGCTTCGAGCAAATCATTCTCAATAATGTATCGGCGCAAGTTACTCTCGCCTCCCCCAGCATTGCCAGTAAATAGGGAGCTGCCATTATGCACTTCTACGATACGGGTACCAAGAGGCGTATCCTTCATACGGCTCACATTGTTTGCTAAGAAAAGCATCTGACAATCACCTATATCTGGAATAAAACTGATTGGTTCAGAAGCAGTTGTCAAGGAGGCTTCTGAACTATGGACGAACCGAGGATCAATTACTTCCTTCTTATCTCCCAAGCCCCAGTTTTTCAAGTCTTCCTTCCAAGGTGTGCCGAAAGGAGGATTGGAGATACAGAAGTCGAACTTCTCTCCAGCATGACCATCTTGGCTAATTGTTGAACCAAAGGCTATATACTGATGCTCACCCGAATCAAGCTTATACGTAAACTTGTTGATATTGCCCGAAATCATCAAGTCCGCCTTACAGGTAGCATAGGTATCAGCTTGCAATTCTTGACCGAAGATACTTGTCTTCACCTGCTTTCCTTGCTCTTTGGCGATACGCTCTATCTCTTCTTGAGCAATAGTAAGAATACCACCTGTACCACAAGCACCATCATAAATATGATAAGTGTTATTGGCCAACTTATCCTTAATAGGCACGACAGCAAGGTCTGCCAACAGGCGAACGTAGTCGCGAGGCGTAAAATGTTCACCAGCTTCTGTCACATTGTTTTCCTCATTGAATTTACGAAGCAACTCCTCAAAGATAGTTCCCATCGTATGGTTGTCAAGTCCAGGTAAGCGTTCCATCATAACAGCATTTCCATTCTCATCGGTTGTCTCTTCCATCACTGGATTGACAGAAAGGTTGATGTTTCCATCAGTAAACTTCTCCAAAAGCGACCCCAAGCGACCAACTTCTGTCAAGTTATCCACTTGCTGACGGAGTTTGAACTTGTCGATAATATCTTGCACATCTTCCGAGAAGCCATTGAAATACTCGATGACATTCATCTTGAGTCGCTGAGGATCTATTTCATTCTTCAATGTACTCATAGTAAAGGCAGATGTATTATAAAAAGGATAGCCCGTCACCTTAGTCAGGAAAGGCTCATATTCCGTCAAGCCGTTCTTATCGCAAAAGGCTTTCTTATCCAAGACCTGTTGCTTAGTAGGTTCCAACAACACGTCGATACGTCGAAGCACCATAAAAGGGAGGATGATTTTCTTGTAGTCACCCTTTTCAAAGGCATGTACAAGCACATCATTCGCTATGTTCCAAATGAAGGAAAAGAGGCTGTTATACTGTTTGGTTTCCATTGGTTCGTTTCTTCATTTCTTGCCAACTCCCTAAACAAGATATTTTCTTTTCAATCATAAAGCTATATCTACAAGAAACGGCGTAGGAGTTCTATCACTTGCCTTATCTTGCTTGTTGTAGGTCCTAGGAAAACCTGTATCGCCAAGGGTGCTTTGTGATAGAGCCTACGCCGCCATAGTATATATAGTATAGCACCAAGCACACCCCTCCTTACGAAAGGGCGCACTTCGTGCTGCATATATACGAATATGCATAGGCGCTCACATCTGCCTCCTTCTAAGCGATTCTTGAAATTTCCTAGGTTCCAACAAGCCAGAAGAAAACGAGTAAACGTCTTTCTCATAAAATAGTACCAATTCCCAGACTTATCAGCCAGCATCCCTTTGCCAGCCATCTCGGAAATGACGCTACAAAATTAACGAAAAGAATTGAAAATGCCAAAGAAAAGAATGACTTTCTTTGCTTTAAGACAAAAAAAGCCTTTCAGCATCTGAAATCTGAAAGGCAAATTTTATTATGAAGTATAGTGATATTCTACAATCTACAAACTTTTCAATCATCGATAAGGATTTCTTTCGTGCAATATTATATTTTAAATGGAATCTTATTCTTTCTAAACAAATGCCCAGAACATATCCTCATTTGGTCATTTGTCAAATTATGGATTTGAATCCATAAACGTTTACCCCTATATTCTGGCAAGCTCTCATAGATGCGCTTTAAAAAGCCATGTTCAGAGCAGAATCCTTTTTCTCGAATTTTAAGTAAAAGTTCACCCCTACCTTTTACATCTCCATAGCCGACAAAGCTTTTTACAACAATTTCAACCATGTGGCTTTTTCTAACGCCACACTTATCTAGTTCACGTTCATAATCAGGATCCATCATATTATATACATCTAATATTTCTATTCCGTTTTTCAGATATTTATTCTGCGTATTATCCATTTTTGCGTTTATCAAGCAAAAAACTGATAAACTCATCAGAGATATTAGAGATTTCTCCTTTATCATAGATTGTCAACAAATCAATGATAATAGAATCTCCTTCCTGATAAAGATTATAAGTGATGACCCTTGCACCACCACTTTTGCCTTTACCCTTACTAGCTATTGCCATTCTTACCTTTCTGACACCTTTGCCAAGACTAGTACCTTGAAAAGGATCCTGTTCTAAGCCTGTAAGAAAAGCATCGTAATCATCAAGCATTGAACGATATTTCTTGGAAAGCTTTCTTAGTTGTCGCTCAAATTCTTTTTCCGTATAAATTTTAACCTTCATACTACGCCTCCTCTTCCCGAAGTCTTCTCAACAATTCACGAGCATCCATCGGCTTAGTCCCATTCTTCTTATGAGCTTCCATTTCATCAAGAGCACGGTTGAGACTTTCTGCCACATAGGCTTCCTGCTCTGCCTGGCTCATATAAGTTTCCTGATAACTGTTTCCTGATTTGGAGATAGAACTGGCTAATTTTTCAGCATAGTCTTTGAGCTTGGCGACAAATTCGTCAAGCGTATATTGACCTGTAGAAGGTACTTGAAACTGAATATTAATCGTTTCCATCTTATTCCTTTCTTTTAAATTAACGCCACAAAATTAAAGAAAAGAATTGGAAATGCCAAAGAAAAGAGCGACTTTCTTTAGTTTAAGATACGAAAAACATTCAACAACAGTTTTTGAATGTAGCAAACTACATGATGCAAATTAAATATATAATCTGCAAGATGCATCATTTTTTCCTTTTCAACCCAGCCTAATAAAACAAGGGAGCGAACTGCATCGCAACGCAGCCCGCTCCCTTATCTATACTGATGATTGAATTTAATCAACCTTTTCGATAATCTTCATTCCCTCTTCCACTGCCTGCATGTTCAGCGGAATCAAACCATGATGGCGCTCTGGCAATGACTTGTAAAGCGCCTTGTTCAAACCATCGGTGCTCACAACAGGACAAACCTTCAGCAGGCCGCCCAAAACAATCATATTGAACACCTTAGAATTTTTCATCTCGGCAGCCTTGTCCATCGCATCAATGCGATAAATGGTGATGTCCTTGCGCAGTGGAGGATTCATCACACCATAGCCATCATAAATCAGGATGCCGCCTGGCTTAATCTTCGGCTCAAACTTGTCGAGCGACGGCTGGTTGAGCACGATGGCTACATCATAATGGCTCAGGATAGGCGAAGAGATGCGACTGTCGCTCACAATGACCGTTACATTGGCTGTACCGCCACGCTGCTCTGGTCCGTAAGCAGGCATCCAGGTTACCTCCTTATCCTCCATCAGTCCTGAATAAGCCAGAATCTTTCCCATAGAGAGAACGCCCTGACCGCCAAAACCGGATATAATGATTTCTGTCTTCATTGTTCTAATCTTTTGTAAATGCCAAATTCAACATTCAACATTCAACATTCAACATTACATGTTCGTTGTATCCTTCAGGTCACCCTTAGGATACTGCTTAAACATGTTCTCTTCCATCCACTTGTTGGCCTCAACAGGTGAGAGTTTCCAACCGCTGTTGCAGGTAGAAACAATCTCTACCAGGCTGGAGCCCTTGCCCTGCATGCTTGCCTCGAACGCCTTGCGGATAGCCTTCTTTGCCTTCTTGATGCTTGCCACGGTCTCCACACTCTGGCGGGTTACATAACAAGTACCCTGCAGATGGCTTGCCAACTCGGTAATATTGAGTGGATAACCATGAAGATCAGCCTCTCTACCATAAGGACAGGTAGCAGTCTTCTGACCCAACAGGGTGGTTGGCGCCATCTGTCCGCCGGTCATACCATAGATGGCATTATTGATGAAGATGATGGCGATATGCTCACCACGGTTCAGGGCGTGGATAGTTTCGCAGGTACCGATGCAAGCCAGGTCGCCATCGCCCTGATAAGTGAAGACGAGACGATCAGGCCACAAGCGCTTGATACCCGTAGCTACAGCAGGTGCACGACCATGAGCAGCCTCCTGCCAGTCAATATCCAAATAGCGATAAGCAAAGACAGCGCAGCCCACCGGACATACGCCTACCGTCTTATCCTCCATGCCCATCTCCTCTATAACCTCGGCAACGAGCTTATGAACTACGCCATGCGAACACCCCGGGCAATAATGCATCGGGGTATCGTTCATCAGCGTAGGCTTCTTATATACCAGATTCTCTGGTGAAATTATATCATTCATTTTATTAACTTCTTTAATGCTTCAACGATTTCCTCCGGCTCCGGTACGATACCGCCCAGACGACCAAAGTGCTCCACAGGAGTCTGACCATTCACAGCCAGTCGCACATCCTGAACCATCTGACCGGCATTGATTTCTACAACCAGAATGCCCTGCTTGGCCTTGGCGAGTTCATGAATCTCCTTTTCAGGGAAAGGCCAGAGGGTGATAGGACGGAACAATCCTACCTTGATGCCCTGCTCACGCGCACTCTCGATGCTCTTCTCGGCAATACGTGCCGCACTACCGAAGGCTACGATAACATAGTCGGCATCATCCATCTGCTCGGTTTCATAACGAACCTCGGTTTCACGGATTTTTCTGTATTTCTCCTGAAGAGCAATATTGCGCTCCTCCATCACCTCAGGCTTGAGTTCCAGAGAGGTCATTATGTTGACTGGACGACTCTTCGGACGGCCGATGGTAGCCCAAGGACACTCCCTGGCAATCTCCTCCTCGGTACGTCGAGGCTTGACAGGAGGCAGAACCACCTTCTCCATCATCTGACCAATGACACCATCGCTCAGAATCATCGCAGGATTGCGATACTTAAAGGCAAGCGTAAAGGCGAGATCAACGAAATCAGCCATCTCCTGAACAGATGCAGGAGCCAGCACAATCACATTATAGTCGCCATTACCACCACCGCGGGTAGCCTGGAAATAATCACTCTGGGATGGCTGGATGGTACCCAGACCCGGACCGCCACGCTGCACATTGACGATAACGCCCGGAATCTCAGCACCTGCCATGTAAGAGATACCCTCTTGCATCAAAGCCACACCCGGACTTGAAGAAGTGGTAATGACACGCTTACCGGCACCGGCGCCACCATAAACCATGTTGATAGCCGCCACCTCACTTTCAGCCTGCAGAACCACCATACCTGATGTTTCCCATGGCTTGAGCAGAGCCAGCGTCTCTATAATCTCACTTTGAGGTGTGATAGGATAGCCGAAGAAACCATCCGCACCACATCTGATACAGGCATGGGCTATCGCCTCATTGCCTTTCATTAATGTAACTTTCTGATTTACCATTATTTAGTCCTCCTTCTTACGATAAACAGTGATACAGCCGTCCGGACACACGATGGCGCACGAAGTGCAACCAACACACGCACCAGGTACAGCTGCCTCTACATAACGGTAACCATGCACATTGACTTTTTTCTCTGCCAATGCGATGACATGCTGAGGACAAGCCTCCACACAGAGCGAGCATCCCTTGCAACGCCCGGTGTCGACTACAATAGCCCCTTTAATCTTACTCATATTCTAATTTCTTACTAATTATCTTTACCATTGGAGTAAACAAAGCTCCTGCTGTCCACATGTCGGTTGTTATGGATTGTAGTAGTCTTTGCAATAAAAGCTCATGATATCATCCAACATCTCCTTGGCTGCTACGGCAGGGCTCTCCGGATCGAGGGCAATGGCCTCCATATAGCAGTCGAGGGCACGCTTAAAGTCACCCTGCTTGCGCCAGGCGTTACCTTGCTGATAATATTCTTCTGCTGTCATTTACTCTTTTCTTTTTAAGTTTTGCTCTGCGAAATTACTAATTTTCGGCTAAGAAAAAGAATATAAGCCTAAGATTTAAACTATATTAATGTAGTTTTTCACAAAAATGCGCACACTATAATTCAGTGTGCAATTTTTATGAAAGATGTACATTATTTCTACTAATATATCCTATAAAAACACAATTCGTCATTTACCGCAGTTTTTTATGGTAAATGACGAACAGTACGATTCCCCTCAACAGAAGGTAGAGAATGAAGGCCAACCACAGGGCATGATTGCCCAGGAAAGGATGCAAGCCGAAGAACAGACCGAAGAACGAAGCCGAGGCTACGGCAGTAGAACAGAGCATCGACTTAGACTGGGTGATGCCTACAAAGATGCCATCGAAGACGAATGCCGACATGCCAGACAGCGGAATCAGCACAGCCCACCAGAAATATTCGCCCGATGCAGCTATCACCTGCTTATCGCTCGTAAGCAAAGAGAGGAAATTCTCGCCACCCACTATATATAATAAGGTGAAACCTACTGCCACGACTGCTCCAAAACCCATCGTCCTTCTAACCACCTCGCGGAATGCCCCCATGTTTCGGGCTCCGTAATACTTGCCGCTCAACGCCTCTGCCGCATAGGCAAAACCATCCATAAAATAAGAGAAGATGGTAAAGAGCGTCATCAGCAGCGTATTCACAGCCAGCACGATGGTACTCTCCCTGGAACCTGCCGCCGTAAAGAAGAGGTTGACCGCCACCAGACAGAGGGTGCGGAGAAAGATATCCTTATTGAGCGAAAAAAACTGCTTCAGCGGTTCGGCAGCAAAGAGATGCCGGCGATAGTCATACTTGCTTAACCGGCGATAACAGATGCGATAGAACAGACATGCCATCAGGAATCCCCACCATTGGGCAATAACCGTTCCGAGCGCCACGCCTTCTACCGTCATACCGCCGACAAAGACCAGCAGCAGAGAGGCGATGATGTTCACCACATTCTGCATCAGCGATACCATCATCGGAATGCGCGTGTTCTGCATACCGATAAACCAGCCCGTAAATCCGTAGAGTCCTAGCACTGCCGGGGCTCCCCAGATACAGACATAACAGTATCTTCGTGCCAGTTCTACGACATCCGCTTCCGGCGACATCGCCCACAGTCCACAGCCTATCAGCCATTTCTGGAGAACGAAAAACAGCACTCCTATCCCCACACCGATACTCAGAGAGCGCACCAGGAGCCTCAGTACCTCAGCCAAATCTCTCCTTCCCAAAGCCTGCGAAGTCATTCCGCTGGTTCCCATTCTCAGGAATCCGAAAAGCCAGTAGATGACATTGAATAGCATCGACCCCACGGCAATGGCTCCGATGTAAGCCGCATCGCCGATATGCCCGACAATGGCGACATCAACCAAACCCAAAAGCGGTACCGTGATATTGGATATTATCGACGGCACCGCTAATTGTAATATTCGTTTATTCACGTACTTTAATGATTATCATTAATCACTAATAAATAATCACTATACTCTATATTTCGCAGCCTGCTCCTCAATATAGGCAGCATCGCTGAAATAGTCGATACGCATAGCCTTGCGAACCTCGTCCATAGTCTGGGCTGCAAACTCGCGGGCATCCTCGCTACCCTTCTTCAGGATATTGAATACCTCAGGAATATCCTGCTCAAACTCATGACGGCGGGCACGGATTGGGTCAAGCATCTTGTTGATGACGCTGTTCAGGAACTTCTTGCAGGTACCGTCACCGATACCACCCTTCACATACTGCTCCTTCAACTCATCCAAAGTCTTGAACTCAGGCCAGAACTCTGCGAAATCCTCAGGAGTAGAGAATGCCTCGAGATAGGTGAATACGGCATTGCCCTCCAGATGTCCTGGCTCTTCCATGCTCATGCGTGGCTCACCGTTAGACATCTTCTTCACCTTCTTCCAAACGGTCTTCTCGTCATCGCTCATGTAGATGCAGTTGCCGAGACTCTTACTCATCTTCTCCTTACCGTCAGTTCCAGGAAGACGACGGCAGCAGGCAATCTCTGGAAGTAGAATCTCCGGCTCTACCAAAACAGGTGCATAAGTCTGGTTGAAGCGGCGAACCAACTCGCGGGTTACCTCCAGCATAGGCTCCTGGTCCTCACCGGCAGGCACGGTTGTTGCCTTGAAAGCGGTGATGTCGGCAGCCTGACTCACAGGATAGCAGAAGAAACCGAGCGGAATGTTTGCCTCGAAGTTACGCATCTTGATCTCTGTCTTCACGGTTGGGTTACGCTGAACACGAGATACAGAGATGAGGTTCATCAAATAGGTAGTCAACTCAGCCAACTCTGGAATCATACTTTGGATATAGAGTGTACACTTCTGTGGGTCGAGACCCGCAGAGAGATAGTCAAGAGCCACCTCTGTAATGTTCTGTCGAATCTTCTCAGGATTGTCGGCATTATCAGTCAAAGCCTGAACATCTGCCATGAAAACGAACATTCTGTCGAAGTCGCCAGCGTTCTGAAGTTGTACTCGGCGCTGCAGAGAGCCGATGTAATGACCCAGGTGAAGTTTACCTGTAGGACGGTCGCCCGTCAATATAATCTTTCCCATTTTCTTGCAATTTATTATTATTTTTGTGCAAAGGTACAACAAAATATTGAGAAACTGCAAGAAATGGTGAAAAAATAACAAAATGAGCGGGAGAAGGAAGGGATAGCTGAAAGAAAAACGGGGCACCCCTTGAGAATGCCCCGCCACCAATTAAAATAATTGATTGTCGCATTATAAACTTACCGTACTACTTAGCGATCATGATTGTTACACGGTTCTCTGCATTTTCTGCAAAAGGCTGCACACGTGCACCCTTAGATTCTTCTGTAATGCGCTCTGAAGGTATATTATATTTCTTTGTCAGCATCCAAACCACAGCTGCTACTCGCTTGGCAGCGATGCGGTCGTTGATGACGTCATAGCCTGTACCCCTTGTCAGCATAGCCGGTAACAACAATCTTAGCCTCTGTGTTCTTGTTCAGGAAGTCAACCACCTCACGGATCTTAGCATCCTCAGCAGGAGCAATCTTGTAAGAATTGATGGTGAAGAAGATGTCACGGCGAATCTCCTCTACCTTCTTCTCTACAGGAGCTGGCTTAGGCTCTGGCTTAGGAGCTACATATTCCTGCTTAGGAGCTGGTGCCGGAGCAGGTTCCTCTACCGGCTTAGCCTTCTTGGTATAGCTCTTGCCCAGGTTGATGCGTACACCTGCCAGTGCATTGAAGTACCAGTCAGGGTTATCTGCCTTCTTAGAGTTGTATTTGTCTGAAATCATGTTGGCATTGCCCTCGAGCATGATGCTCACAGCCTTGCTTACCTTGAATTCCAAGTCGATACCGGCTCTGCCGTAAGGGCGAACCTTCTTTCCCTGCCAGAGATACTCCAGGTTGTAGTCGTTGAGGTTCTCAAGCGTGGCAGCGATGTCGTTTACTTCCTGGTTAGCTCCTGCCCAGTTGATACCACCGCCAGCGAAAGCACTTATATTAAACACACGGTTCGGATTCCAGCCACAGAAAAGGTTGGAGAGGTTGAACATGAAATCTACACCAGGAGCCATATATTTAAACTTATATTTGGCGTTGTAAGGCTTTTCTCCCACTTTGGAGCGAAAACCAGCCCAGCCGCCCTTGCTCCAGAGTCCGTTCATCTGAGCACGGAGTCCGAAAAGCAGAGAGAATTGATAGCCAATAGCTCCCTGAATATTAGGAGAGAGTAAGTCCTTGAACTTAGCCTCGCCCAGTGTATACTATCCACCTCCCCGAATATCGGGGTAGAAGTGCTTCTTGAATTGATACTCATTGCCGTCCTTATCGACATAGGTGGCTTGTGCCACGGCTGAAGTGCCGAGGGCGAGCATAGCAGATGCAATGATAAACTTATAATTTTTCATGTCTGATAAGTTTAAAACTGATTATTAATTGCTTTTTATGGGAGCTGTAATGAGTTTCTTGCTCTGGTTGTCTTCTGGATTGATTGTTACAGCATTTTTGGGAAGTACAGTTACTACTAAAGCTCGAGCTGTGTCATTCTTTCCATCTATGTAGTCAACAATAACAGAATCATTAGGAAGCATCACTCCATTGTTGTAACGAACCTCGTTGAGATTAAATACGATAGAATCTTCTCCGTCCATAACGGTAAGGTTCTTTAGGGTATCATCATCAATGCGAACATTTTTCACGATGCCTCTTATCTTTTTAAGTTCAGGCTTTCCACAACTGCTGATTCCTAGAACCAGCAATAAGGTAAAAACAACCATATAAAAAAATGATTTTCTCATCTTCTTCTTTCCTTATTGTTTAAAAATAAGAGGGAAACGTTCAGATGAACGTCCCCCTCAGTATTATAGTAATGTTCTAGAATCTAACCGATTCTTGTTGTCGCAATAATTACTTAGAAGCAGGACGCTTGATAGTAACCTTGAATGACTGTGGTACCTCATGACCATAAGCATCAACAACAACGAACTCCAAGTTTTCTGTGTGATCAACTGTTGGAGCGTTCTCTGCCTGAATACCTGTCTGAGTAAAGATAAACTGACCGTTAGTGGCATCAACTTCAACCGTGAAGTATGGGTCAACCTGACCTTCATATGTCAAGTGAGCTGAACCAGCCTTAACCTCCAGATACTTGTTAGTCAAGAGCTGCGCAAATGTACCACCGAAGAAATCATTGTTATATGTATTCTTAACAGCAATGTTCTTGATGTCTGTCTTGATTACATTTGCAGTAGCCTTCCACTGGAGTGCTGGCTGTTCTTTCCAAGAATAGCTGCTTGCAGAATGCCAGCAAGCGAATGTAACTGACAGACTCTTACCGTAGTCTACAGAGCAAGGCTTCTTTTCCCACTGGCCAGTCTTATTATTCTTAACAAGACTAATCTCGCCATAGTTGTACTTAGCTGTAACAGCATGCTTGGTCGTTGAGTTAATGAAGTCTTTAGCTGCAACTTTCGCAACAAAATTGTTGGCCTTGTCTGCCCTAACACTTGTCAACTTGTCATTTGCATCCTTAGCTGCGTCTGCGATTTCGAAACTAACGTTATCGTCGAGATTATAGAATACGTTATTCAAGTCTACAGAACCATATACGCTCTTATTGGTTACTGTGTAGCCATTTTCTGGCGTCATGTAAGCGATGAAGTAACCAGTACCCTTACCTGTTTCCTGTGCTGGACGGAATGTGATGTCAGCAGGGAATGCCTTAGGAAGAACCTTGGTGTACGTAGCTGTTACGGTACCTACCTCATAGAAGTTGTTATCAGTATACTTCCTCAAAGTTGACTTCAATGAAACTGTTGCACCATCAGCGATGAGGGCTGGGTTGTTAACCTTGAAGGCAATCTTTGTAACCTCAGACATGTTTGTTGTCTCATTTCCATCCTTGTCGTAATAAACAGCAGCGAATACAGGCTTCTCTGAAAGAGGACATGCATTGTTGTCAGCTACTAACTCCCAAGGACCATAGCTTACACCATCAACTGGGCTGAAGTCCTTCTTCTCTGTAATCTTGTTTACTGCATCCAAGTTACCTACGATACCTGATGTATAGTTCTCACCTACAACTACGTAGAAGGCCTTACCATCTGGGTCGAGCAACTTACCATCCTTGTTTACTGCATATACACGGAAACCGATGATGTCGTGGTTTGCAGCCTCGGTCTGGATTGTAAGAGTCAAGTTCTCGCTTGCAGGAACAACCTTGTTCAAATTATCAATTTCATAGTTCTTCCAAGCGTTGAGCTCAGAAACACCAGACTCGATAGCATTATCCTTGTCGAGTACTACATAGTAATAATCCGCAGCCGTATTGTCTGAAGTCTTCAAATCAGTGATAGAGAATGGCTTACCAACTTCAACCTGCAAGAGACTATTCCAATATCGGACATCAGATCGGTGACTACGATAATTTGCGTTCTCAACGTTCTTCTTCTCGCCTTCCAAAACTGGCTCTGCGGCAGCATCATTTGCCCAAGCAAGTTCAGGATTCTTATCGCTTGAGAAATTGCTGTTTTCGCCAACAATTTCATAACCAGTCCAACGGTTGTGGATTTCACTAACATCCTTACCACCAACCTTGAATGTGAAATCGTTGCTAGGCACGAACTTATTGTAAGTAGGCTTAACATCGTAAGTAGACACTACGTAGCGGTCAGCAGCTGCCTCTGCCTTAGAATCAACAGTGTTATTGATAGCTACAGCATAGAGGATAGCTTTTTCATTACCATTCTCATCTTTTACTGTAACTGCCTTCTTGAAGTCTTCCTCTGAAACGCCTTCTGCTACAGAAAGAGGGAGCTTCCAAAGACCAGTCTTGACAGTAGCTGCAGCACGAGTAGTAATCAACTTGTCGAACTTAGAAGGAGTACCTACCTTAACAATGTCCTCAAGGCTTTCACCCTTAGAGTTCAAAAGAATAATCTTAGCACCCTTTGTGAGGTCAGCGTTAACTGGGTTTACGCGAACTACAATAGAAGCATCGTCTTTCACATCGATATCCTTACCCTTAACGTACTCAACAATAGGCTTAGCGTCATTACCATTCTCATCACCAAACTTAGAGTCGTCTGAAATCAAACCATGAAGCATCTCTACTGTGAGAGGTGTTATGCCATTTGTTGTATTCCAATTACTTGTAAATCCGTTAACACCAGAATATGTCTCAACGAGCTCAACGCTAGTTACTGCAGAATACAACTCCTCAACAGCGCCCTTGTATGCATTAACCTTAACGGTCAAGCTACCGATAGTCTCTTTGTCACCATCAGCACCGAGGAGTTCTTCTTTGAGTTGAGTGAGCTTCTCATCCAACTTGTCTGCTGTAACTCGGCTTGTTTCCAAGTTACCGATGCGCTCCAGAGCCTTCTCGAAGTCAGCTTGTTTAGCGGCAGCGTTAGCTGTAGTAGCTGCAGCTGCGGCATCCTTAACAGCCTGGTCAGCTTGCTTCTGAGCATCCTTTGCTGCCTTAGCAGCAGCATCTGCAGCCTTTTGTGCTCCGTCAGCTGTTGTCTGTGCATTAGCAGCGTTACTGATTGCAGTTGCTACGTCAGTGGCAGCCTTGTTAGCTGTAACCTCAACTTTCTGGATAGCTTTTTCAACATCTGCTTTTACAGCAGCATCATTAGCCTTAGCTAAAGCAGACTCTGCAGTAGTCTTAGCTGCTGATGCAGTAGAAGCTGCATCCTGCAACTGTGTTTTCAATGCATCGATGTCGCTCTGCAAACCAGCCTTGTCAATCTGGCTCTGCAAGTTGTCGATGTCATCGTCGTAATCTTTACAAGAAGTAAATGTGCTTACCGAGGCAATTGTCAATGCACCCATAAGCAGCGCGCTAAAATACTTTCTTTTCATACGGTAATAATTTATAAAGTTATACGATTTTCCTAGCCTTCCGGTAGGAAGTTATTAATTAATTCTCTATATCGAATTAAGAGTTCCGTTTGATGAAAAGAGTCTGCACTCTTAGAAAAGTTATTTTTTCAGTTTTCAAAGGTCCTCTTAGAAAAGTTATTTTTTATCGTTCTTAAATATTGTGGCTTTTTATCGCCACTCAGTTCTTATTGTTTTTATCATATCTCCAACCAGGAGATTTTTCATGTTGCAAATATAAGTATATTTTTCGAAACTTGCAAGTTTTTGAGCATTTTTTTCAAAAAAAGGCTAATTTTCTTATGTTTTTTATAAAATAGCCCCCATATTGGGCTTCTAACCCGTCCATTTTCCCTGTTTTCCTCCATTTTGCCGATATAAAACCTACACCGTATTATATATAGGGGAGATTGGCGGTCCTACACCGTATTATATATAGGGACCATCTAGATGCGAATGTATGAGTAAATCGTATTACACCAAGCCGCCTCATTCTGATAACTCAAGTGCTTCATTCTGATAACTCAAGTGCTTCATTCAGCTCACTGAGCTACTTCGTTCAGCCAACGCAGCCATATTATTCAGCCAACGAAATTGACTCTTCCACCCAACGAAGTCGAATCTTTAACCCAACGAAATCGAATCTTCTGCCCAGCGCAGTCGTATCTTTAACCCAACGCAGTCGTATCTATCGACTCAATGAAGCGTATAAACTTGTTAAATGACGTACATGATTTCATCTACTTACTAAAACTGGCTGGCAGCCCATTACACCTTATCATATATACTGGCATTGATGTGAATATCGGAAAAGTATCAATGACGATGTGATAGACAGATACAACGATATGCTTATCAAAGCTATCAGCATATGAGAGGGAGGGAGAGTTATTCCGCCAACGATGCAGGAGAAATTACGTCACGACGTAACAACAACTACGTCCCGACGCAGTGACAGCTACGTCGGGACGCAGTTTCAGGAGCATCCTGCCCATTATCAAGTAAGCCTCATTTCCATTTTTGGTGATAAAAAGACGAAAAAAAGGGGCTATATTGAACGTAAAACCCTTGTTTTGTTCAGTCGTTGCACCAAGCGTTCCAATGAATAGAACAATGAAGCCTGTTTCGAAGGACATCGAAACAGGCTTCATTGTTTTATTCTAGAATTCTGCGTTCTTTGGTGTACGTGGGAATGGAATCACGTCGCGGATATTCTGCATACCGGTTACGAAGAGAATCAGACGCTCGAAACCGAGACCGAAACCTGCGTGTGGGCATGAACCATACTTACGGGTATCGAGATACCAGTTCATATCCTTCATAGGGATGTTGCGAGCCTCAATCTCACCCATCAGCTTGTCATAGCTCTCCTCACGGACAGAACCACCGATAATCTCACCAATCTGTGGGAACAGTACGTCGGTACCCTGAACGGTCTGACCGCTCTTGCCACCGAAACCACTCTCCTCCTCGTCTATCTTCATATAGAATGCCTTGATAGCCTTAGGATAGTTGGTCATGATAACCGGGCGCTTGAAGTGCTCCTCTACGAGGAAACGCTCATGCTCTGAAGCCAGGTCATCACCCCACTCGCATGGGAACTCAAACTTCTTACCGTTGGCAATAGCCTCCTGAAGGATGCGGATACCCTCGGTATATGGAAGATGAACGAAGTCGGAATTCAATACGCCTTCCAGACGGGCAATCAGACCCTTGTCAATCATCTTGTTCAAGAAAGCAAGATCGTCCTTGCAATGCTCCAGTGCCCAACGGATACAATACTTGATGAAGTCTTCCTCCAACTCCATCAAACCGTCCATATCCAGGAAAGCAACCTCTGGCTCTACCATCCAGAACTCAGCCAGGTGGCGAGGAGTATTACTGTTCTCTGCACGGAAGGTTGGACCGAAGGTATAGATGGCGCCGAGTGCTGTAGCACCGAGCTCACCCTCCAACTGACCGGAAACGGTCAATGAAGTCTGCTTGCCGAAGAAATCATCAGAATAGTCAATCTTGCCATCCTCGGTTTTCTTCAGGTTGTAGAGATTCTTGGTAGTTACCTGGAACATCTGACCAGCACCCTCACAGTCGCTGGCTGTGATGAGCGGAGTATTGAAATAGAAATATCCATGCTCATGGAAGTAAGTGTGGATAGCCATTGCCATGTTATGGCGGATACGCATCACGGCACCAAAGGTATTGGTACGGAGACGGAGGTGAGCATACTGACGCATGTATTCGAAGCTCTGTCCCTTCTTCTGCATAGGATAGTCGCTGCCGCAGAGACCGTAAATCTCGATGCTCTCGCACTGGATCTCAACACTCTGTCCGGCACCCTGGCTTTCTACCAGCGTACCTACGGCGCTGATACAAGCACCGGTAGTAATCTGACGGAGCTGATTCTCATCGACCTTTGATGGGTCGACTACTATCTGAATATTATTAATAGTAGAACCATCGTTAAGAGCGATAAAATCGACTGCTTTGCTACTACGATGGGTACGAACCCATCCCTTGACATTCACGATTGAGCCGTAGGCTGTACTCTTGAGCAAGTCTACAACTTTAGTTCTTTTTACTTTTTCCATTGTTAATTAATAGGTTAAAAAGGAGACTAAACAGATAGTCTCCTTTCTTATTATATCTTATTATCCTTATTCAAAAGCACCCATGCGGAGCATGTCTACCTCCTTCTCAGTAAGGAAGCGCCAGTCACCGCGACGGAGATTTTTCTTAGTCAAACCTGCGAACTGTACACGGTCGAGCTTGGTAACACGATAGCCGAGGCTCTCGAAGATACGACGCACGATACGGTTCTTGCCACTATGAATCTCGATGCCAACCTGTGCCTTGTCGCGATCATCAGCATACTCTACAGCATCTGCCTTGATCTCACCATCTTCCAAGGTGATACCCTCACGGATCTGATCCATATCGTGAGCAGTCAGATTCTTATCGAGATGAACGTGATAAACCTTCTTCTTCAGGAACTTAGGGTGAGTAAGCTTAGAAGCCAGGTCACCATCGTTGGTCAAGAGAAGTACACCTGTTGTATTACGGTCGAGACGGCCTACAGGATAGATACGCTCAGGACAAACATCCTTTACGAGGTCCATCACAGTCTTGCGCTGCTGAGGATCATCGCTGGTTGTAACATAATCCTTTGGTTTGTTGAGCAATACGTATACCTTCTTCTCCAAAGATACAGGAGCGTCGTGGAACTTCACCTCATCGGTACGAAGAATCTTGGTACCCAACTCGGTAACTACCTCACCATTGACAGTTACCAGACCAGCCTGGATAAACTCATCAGCCTCACGGCGAGAGCATACACCAGCATTGGCGAGGAACTTGTTCAAGCGCAATGGCTCTGTTGGGTCGATGTTTTCCTCCTTATATTCGATACGCTTCTTCATGCTATACTTAGCATTTGGATCGTAACCAGGAGTGTGCTGACGGAAACCGCCACCACGGTTGTTGCCATAGCCACCACCCTGTGGACGGCCATAACCGCCACGGTTGTTGCCATAACCACCCTGCTGAGGACGACCATAACCACCACGGTTGTTGCCATAGCCACCACCCTGGGGACGACCATAACCACCACGGTTGTTGCCATAACCACCCTGCTGAGAACGAGACTGGTAGCCGCCCTGCTGACGTGGCTGGTAGCCACCCTGCTGACGAGGCTGATAACCACCCTGCTCATCATTATTGTTGTAACGAGGACGATAGCCACCCTGCTGAGGACGAGACTGATAGCCTCCCTGCTGACGTGGCTGGTAGCCACCACGGTTGCTGTTACCATAACCACCACGGCTCTGATAGCTGCTGCGCTGTGGACGCTCGCTGCTGCCTGTACTCTGCAAGCCAGCACCGAAACCTTCAGGACGGAAACCGCCTTCGCTGTTACTGCTACTTCTGTCGCTGCTGTATGCGCGATGTGAATTGATACGAGGACGCTGTGTGCGACCTACTGGTCGATAACTCTTCTGATAACCACCTGCTGGGTTGTAGCCCTCACGGGTTCTCTCATTCTCAGAAGACTGATCTTGAGGTTTGTTTTCAAATTCTGAATCCATTTTCTTAAAATACTTAATAGCCTCACGGCTGGGTTAATAAATCTAATTTTTACTTTTATATATATGTACTAAAACTACAAAATTCCTTTGTGCATATTAGATACCTGTATAATTGCTTGGTGTGATTGCCATCAGTTCTGCCTTAACACTATCACTCACATTCAATCCCTGGATAAACTCATGAATAGTTTCCTCAGTCATGTGCTGATTGGTACGTGTCAACGCCTTCAATGCCTCGTAAGGATGTGGATATGCCTCACGGCGAAGAATAGTCTGGATAGCCTCAGCTACAACTGCCCATGTATTATTCAAATCTTCCTGCAGTTTCTCCTCGTGAAGAATCAGTTTACGCAAGCCCTTCAATGTACTCTGGATAGCAATGACGCTATGACCGAGAGGCACACCGATGTTACGGAGTACGGTACTGTCAGTAAGGTCGCGCTGCAAGCGGCTAACCGGAAGTTTCTGTGCCAGGAACTGAAGAATGGCATTGGCTATGCCCAGGTTACCTTCACTGTTCTCATAATCGATAGGATTCACCTTGTGAGGCATCGCACTTGAGCCTACCTCACCTGCCTTGATCTTCTGCTTGAAGTAATCCATAGAGATATACATCCAGAAGTCACGGTCTAAGTCGATGATAATGGTGTTGATACGACGGATGGCGTCAAAGATAGCGCCAAGGTAGTCATAGTTACTGATCTGTGTGGTATACTGCTCGCGTTCCAAACCGAGTTTTTCGCTGACGAACTTGTTACCGAATACTTTCCAGTCATACTGTGGATAAGCTACATGGTGAGCATTGTAGTTACCGGTAGCACCACCGAACTTAGCTGTAATCTTGCAAGCCTTGAGCGAATTAAGCTGCTCGGTAAGACGGTAAACATAAACCATGATTTCCTTGCCCAGGCGGGTAGGTGAAGCAGGCTGTCCGTGAGTCTTAGCCAGCATAGGCACATCCTTCCACTCATCAGCATAAGTCTGGAGCTGTGCAATCAGCTCTTCAACCTGCGGATTGAAGCACTCTTCCAAAGCCTCTTTTACAGAGAGAGGCACACTTGTGTTGTTGATATCCTGAGATGTCAAACCAAAATGGATAAACTCCTTGTAAGCATCCAAGCCTCCGATCTTATCGAATTCTTCCTTGATAAAATACTCTACAGCCTTTACATCGTGATTGGTAATCTTCTCGATGTCTTTTACGCGCTGTGCTTCATTTTCGTCAAAATTACGATAAATGTCACGCAGACGTTCGAACAGCGACTTGTCGAAAGAAGCAAGCTGTGGCAAAGGTAACTCGCATAGAGTAATGAAGTATTCAATCTCTACGCGTACACGATAACGAATGAGAGCATACTCTGAGAAGTAGTTAGCGAGCTGCTCTGTTTTTCCCCTATAACGACCATCAATTGGTGATATGGCAGTCAATAAATCTAAATTCATAACAATACGTATTATATATAGGGTGCAAAATTAATGAATTATCGTGAGAAAACAGAGAAAATAGTGATAAATAAATTTAAAAGCATAAAAAAAGTCTCTCAACATTTGTTGAGAGACCTTCACCATTGTGGGCGTTGACGGATTCGAACCGCCGACCCTCTGCTTGTAAGGCAGATGCTCTAAACCAGCTGAGCTAAACGCCCTTTAAAAAGTCCCTGCAACCACAAAAGTGAATCACAGGGAACACCCCCGTGGGCGCTGACGGATTCGAACCGCCGACCCTCTGCTTGTAAGGCAGATGCTCTAAACCAGCTGAGCTAAGCGCCCTTACTTTTCGTAAGCGGTTGCAAAGGTACGACTATTTTTTGGTTCCACCAAATTTTTCAGCAACTTTTTTTCGTTTTTTCTTCAAAAAAGTGCATTTTCTAGTGTTTTTCCTCAATTTTTAGGGTAAAAACGGTCAGTTTTTGCATTTCAATTGCCAAAAACAGCAAACCAAGAGAAAGAACTTACGATGGAACTGCAAAACCTATTTCAACCCCAAAAGGTACTTATTGAGAAAGAAAAGTTCTTTTTAAGAAATTCAAAGAAACAAAAAAGGCATTCTTCACGAGGAAGAATGCCCTATTCTATTTTTATACCTTATATTATATATACTGTATAATTACTCACCAACCTGAACAGTTGCACGACGGTTGTAAGAAGCAGGAGTTAAATCCTTAACACCACCGTTAGCCTTAACTACAATGTTCTCCTTAGCGACACCCAACTTAACGAGCTCATCAGCTACCTTCTCAGCACGAGCCTTAGAAAGTTTCTGGTTAACAGCTGCTGAACCAGTAGCGCTGTCAGCATAACCGTTAACTACCAACTTAGCGTTGTTGTCCTTAGCATACTGAGCGAGAGCCTGTACGTTTACGAGATCCTTCTTAGAAGCAACCTTAGACTTGCCGATGTTGAAGAATACAGAAACTGGAGTAGCAACATACTCCTTAACTGCCTTATCCTCTACAGGCTTCTGGTTGTTCAAGAGATTCTTCAAACGGTCGTTCTCTGCATTAGCATCGTTCAACTTAGCATTGAGAGCGTCGAGTTCTGACTGATGAAGAGCGTTGATAGCATCAACATCTGGAACCTTGTTCCAAGTAGCCTTACCCAAGTTGTATGTAACACCGACCTCAACATTCAAAGAACGGTCGCGTCTTGCAATCGCCTTGTCGATAGAGTGAGATGTGCTAGGCTTAGCACCTGCCAATACACCTGTGTAACCATCATAGTCGTTAGCACCTACTGCATAGTTTACATCGAGGTTGACAGCCCACTTGTTATTGATCTTGAACTCGTTCAAGATACCAACACCAACTACAGGAGCATAGCAGTTAGCGCTCATGTTACGGTTAATACCAAAACCTGCGTAAGGGATGCAATCCCAAACACGAGCCTCGTTGTAACCACACAACATATTGCTAACATTGAACAAAACCTGCTCATTCAAAGTCCAATACTTATTTGCATTTGTTGACTTATTCTCAGAAACTACTGTACGGCCCCAAACGCCATTGAACTTGGTACGGAGACCGAGACCTGGTGTGAACCACTTACCTACAGCAACAGAGAAGCCGAGATTGTTTCTGAAACCCTTGAATGGGCTCTTAGAGAAACCATTGCCCTCTTCCTGGTTGCCCCAGAATGCAGAACCAGCAACGTTTGCCTGAACAAACCAATTGCTCCAGAAAGAATTTGTTGCAACGCTATACTTCTCAGTAGTTGCTGAATCCTGAGCCATACTGCCCATTGTTACGCTAGCCAATGCTAGCACTGCTAATAACTTTTTCATAACTTTATAATTTAAAAATCAATTTATATATATCTTCTGAATGACGGAGCAAAGATAATACTATTTTTTGAAATAACCTTCATTTTCTAAAAAAAAAAATAGCATTTTTCGTTAACTTTTTTAAGAAAAACGGGATTTTTCCCCGCTTTTAACCTAAAAGATGCTCAATTTCCTGCTGACGGAGGATACAAAGTACCGACTTTCCGTCGGGCGTATAATTGACATTCTGGCAGGCAAAAAGATCATTCACCAGCCCCTCCATCTCTTCATTACTCAATATCTGCCCCTGAGGTATTGCAGCCTGGCGAGCCAGACTCAAAGCCAAAGTCTGATTGATTTCATCAATGGCTGATACGCCCTTTTCTACTGCAGAAGAAACCATGTCCTGTACCAGTTTAAGAGGATTCAATCCTTCAAGTCCGCCAGGAACTGAATTAACGGCATAGCTTCCGCCTCCAAGATCTTCCAGTTCAAAGCCCATCGATTCCATTTCAGGCAGGATCTTTTCAAAGATTACCTTCTCAGACATCGGGAACTGCACAACCTCAGGAAAGAGGACTTTCTGTGAATGAAAGGTCCGGTCAGCCAACTGGCGCAAATACTGTTCGAACAAGACACGCACATGGGCACGATGCTGGTCGATAATCATCAATCCCGATTTTACCGCAGTCATGATATACTTACCTTTATACTGATAATGGGCTGGCGATTTCTCTGCAATGATACTGTCTGGCGTATTATCCTGACTAGAATCATCGGAAAACACCATGGTCTGCTCCATCCCCTGCACATCATCCTGATCTTTGAGTCCTTCATAAAGCTGTTCCCATTTTTCATCCACCTGAGGCTTTGACTTAGGAACAGAGAAGCCTGCTCCCATAGGAACTGCTCCTGTGGAAGAGGAAGACTTGAACGGATTATAACCAGGATTCAAACTGATCTTCGGTGCCACAGCAGCAGTGCTCATCTCCGGATTATAAACAGGGATGTCCGGTTTATCCTCGGTATCGAAATCAATGGTAGGTACATCATTGAACATACCGATGGACTCCTTGACCGAAGCCGAGAGGATTTGCCAGATAGCCTGCTCATTCTCGAATTTGATTTCAGTCTTCGTAGGATGGATATTCACATCAATATCCTTCGGATCTACATCAAAATACAGAAAGTAAGGCACCTGTTCACCCTGAGGAACCAGACGGTCATAAGCAGCCATCACAGCCTTATTGAAATAAGGATGTTTCATGTATCTCCCGTTGACAAAGAAGAACTGATGCACACCTTTCTTTCTGGCAGATTCCGGTTTGCCCACAAATCCAGACACCTTACACATAGTGGTTTCTACATTTACCGGCAGGAGTTCCTGATTGAAACGCTTGCCGAAGACATCGAGAATGCGCTGACGCAAATTAGCGGCACGCAAATTGAATACTTCGGTACCATTGCTATGGAAAGTAAAGGTGATTTGAGGATTTACCAATGCAATCCGCTCGAAAGCCGTCAGAATATTGTTCAACTCTGTAGAATTGGACTTCAGGAACTTCCTTCGCGCGGGTACATTATAAAAGATATTGCTGACAGAGAAGATGCTTCCCACAGCACAGGAGCATGGTTCCTGTTTCTCATATCGGGAACCAGAAATCTGTATCAGGGTTCCTATCTCATCGGTAGCCTGTCGTGACTTCAGTTCTACCTGAGCCACAGCAGCTATAGACGCCAAAGCTTCGCCACGGAAGCCCATGGTGCGAAGTGCAAACAAATCATCAGCCTTACGGATTTTGGAAGTAGAATGACGTTCGAAAGCCAAACGAGCATCTGTTTCAGACATACCTTTTCCATCATCTATCACCTGGATGTTGGTACGGCCAGCATCGGTAACTGTGACATGGATATTCCTGGCACCCGCATCGACTGCATTTTCGACCAGCTCCTTGATAACTGAAGCCGGACGCTGTATAACCTCACCTGCTGCTATCTGATTGGCAACAGAATCGGGTAAAAGTTGAATAATATCACTCATCTCTAAATATTAATCATATAAGAAAATGATGCTTCATTATAATCAGTCAGTCAGTTTCTGAAGTGGAGCTTCATGACGCTTAATGTTCTTGAGTTCGGAGCCCTTAGATTTACCACGCCATACAAAGATATCATTCTTATCTTTAGGACGCAAGTCCTCGAACCAGGCAAAATTGTTAAGTTTATATTTTGCCGGCGGAATCTGCGTCATAGGATACATGGTAGATGTAAACTTATTGGTCCAGATTTTCTCCATCTTCCTGCCTGGTCCCATATACATGCGCATAGTATCGGTCTCCAGAAAATTCAAGCCAATGAGCGAACTGTCCTTATCATCCGTCATATAATAGATGGTCTGCACATTACCGATAGACTCTCCTTGTTTAATCTCACCTTTTTCAAAGTAAGATTTCATCTCAGAAGAACTGATCTGATTGAAATGAACACTATCCGGCATCTGCTCTACAGACAGCGCCTGTCCGATGACATGGGCAAAACGAACGGTAGAGTCGTTCATGAAGACTAGAATCTTCTCGCCCAGCAACTGACGGTTTCCATTCCAGACGATAGGATCCTTATACATGGTCATGCAGGAATCCTGAGAATTGAAAACCAGGGAATCGCAAATGGCCTGCATATCCAGGCGATAGGCACGGACCTTAGGATAAGCATGCACCTTACGGTATACCGAATCGGTATTGATATGGAAGGTATTGATACGCATGGTATCAGAATGAACCCAAAGGGTATCTTTCTGCGAATAGTCGAACGCTACAGGATTGCGGGTGGCAAAGCCATTACCGGTTTTCTCGTTGTAACGCAGATAATTGCAAGTAAGGGAATTCTTACTCTTCTTATCTACATAAACCACATTACCATATCCGGTACTCTCTCCATCCTTTACATAATAGAGCGTATCACCCGTAAGTGTCTTGTCTTTATCTATAACCGTAGAACGGCCGTAAAGCTGTGCTCTATCGGTCTTGGTATCATAATATCCGTCTTCTGTCTTGACAACACTTGCACCAGAAACAATCTTAGAAGGTCCTACCATGTGAGCCTTTGACTTACGGACATCGTAATACAAAGTATCGGTAGTAACAACCTCCTTGCCGCTGCGCAACTTAACATTATAGACAAACTTAGCCTCACGCGTTTCGGTATGATACTCACCCCAATCGGCAACCAGCTTATCTTTACCATCAATCAGCGTTCCGCCGTCAAAGAAGTTTGCCATATTATACAAGCGGTCGAAATCCAAGCTATCAGTACGCAAAGTCTGCCGACGATGATGCAAGACCACATTCTTGCGTGCTCTCATCATCTGCATCTGCCCATCATACTCTGCTCTATCACAAGTGAGTGACAAGGTGTCTCCCTGCCGGTAATGAACATGTCCGAAAGCTTTCACGGAATTAGAAGCCTGATAGAAATACGCGCTGTCACAGGTAAGATGACTGCCCTGATGCAAGAAAGAGACCTTACCTTTCAATATTTGGGCATCAGGATTATTACCGAACATATCATAGTACAATTCATCTGCATGCAAAAGATATACGCGGTCACCATGAGGGCGTTTTCTGGCATGCTTCTTTGGAGCCTGCATGGCTTGCATCAGACAAAACCCAAACAGGCATAGAACCATAACCGATATGATTCTATGCCCTCTGATATGATTATTTAATCTTTTATTTATCATTTAATCCAACCTTGATATTCAAACTTACAATCCTTATAGCGATCGTTCATACGAACATAAGTCTGCTTGATTTTATTGACTACCCAATCGTGCAAGGTCTGGGCACGCTCCTTAGCCAACACTACATCCTTCATCACCTGAAAATCTTCGGTAATAGTAGCTCTATGTCCGTCAACACGGCTTACCAGTTTTACCAAAGCACAAGTGGTTTTACCCTTGGAATTCACCATCGTGAAAGGTGCAGAAACCTCACCAACCTTCATTGTATCTACCGTACGGGCAACCTCGGTAGGTAGATCCTTCATCTGGAAGCGGGAAGTTCTTGACTGGTCAGGAGTAACATTGGCCATCAACCCCTTGTTGTTGCGGGTATCCTTATCATCAGACAATGCTTCAACAGCCTGCTCAAAGGTAAACTTAGCGGCACGGATATCATTACCGATAGAATCCAGACGGCCGATAGACTTATCAATAGCATCTTGAGAAACCTGAGGCTTGAGCAGGATATGGCGACACTTAATCTTATCACCACGCTTATCTATCAACTGGATGATATGATAACCAAACTCAGACTCAACAATCTTTGAGATTTTCTTAGGATCGGTAAGATTGAATGCTACATTTGCAAACGCAGGATCCAACATACCTCTACCGATATAATCCATCTCGCCACCCATACGGGCTGAACCCGGATCCTCAGAATAAAGACGAGCCAAAGTAGCAAAAGAAGTCTCACCCTTATTCACACGGTCAGTAAACTCACGCAACTGATTTTTCACACGGTTAATCTCCTCAAGAGGAATACGTGGCTGCATGGTAAGAATCTCAACCTCTACCTCTGTAGGAACAAAAGGGATACTGTCGGCAGGTAAATCCTTAAAGTATTTACGTACCTGAGCTGGAGACACCTTGATATCCTTCACCAGTTCCTGCTTCATCTTCTGAATCAGCTGTTGGTTTTTGAAATCATCATGCATCTGCTGGCGCATCTGGGTGATACTTTGCTTGCGATACTCCTCCAGTTTTTCACGAGAACCAATCATGGAAACCCAACTGTTGATCTGTTCGTCGATACCATTCATGACTTCTGACTCAGATACTTCGATACTATCAATAGCTGCTTGATGGAGAAACAGTTTCTGAACGGCAATCTGCTCAGGAATAGAGCAGTCTGGGTCACCAGTATATTTAATACCTTCAGCCTCAGCCTGCAAACGGGTTACCTCGACGTCTGACTTCAGGATAGCCTCATCGCCGACAACCCAAATTACCTCATCAACCACACTACCCTCATTGATTTTCTGAGAATCAGCAGCAACTTGTTGCTTGATATTTGCAGAATCAGCCTCATGAGCCAAAGCACTACGGCTTGCTCTAGTTGCACTAGCACTTATTCCTACTATCATCAGCAGGGCTATAAATGCCATTGTCATTTTATATCCAGTATTCATGTATTGTTTCTATAATATATTAATGTATATTGAGAGTGGTCAACATGCTATGGAAAACCACCACTTTATATTTCTTCTTCAATTGTGCGACCCATTGTTTCTCTAACGAGTCTTGATAGTCAGCAAGTACCACATCCGGGTATTCGCCATTCCGGGGCAGATTAACCTTCATCTTATTCAGGCGCTTCATTTCCCATTTGTATTTTTTCTTATTCTTGGCATAGAAGGCAGCCAGACCTTTTTTATCAGCAGCAGCCTTATACCAAATATTACGCTGGCAGATTTCATTCAGCAAAAGGTTTTCTACTTCCTCCTGCTGCTGGTAGGTTCCCCGCCAATTTTCTACCTTAGCATCAGCAACATATTTTTTCTGATTACCATCATCATGCTTATCCAGCAACTTGACGATGTGATAACCAAACTCAGACATAAACGGTCTACTAATCTCACCCTTTCGCAGAGAGAAAGCTACTTTTTCAAAAGCCTGCACAGTCTGACCTTTTGTAAACCATGCCAAAGTACCCCCATTGACCGCAGACCCTTTATCATCAGAACACTTTTTTGCCAGGTCTGCAAAATCTGCACCTTTGCAAAGAGCCTGATAAATAGAATCGATTCTTCTTTCCACCACCTCCTGTTCGTGGTAAGATGCTTTCTGTCCCAATCTCAAGAGGATATGTGCAACATGAACACTGCCTTTATCGGGCATCAACTCGCATGACTCGACATCATCATATCGTTTCAACACACGCCTGATATTAGGCAAAGTATCGAGATGAGCATCCTTAGCAGCTTGCACTTTCAGCTTATAATTAACAAAGCCATCGGCAAACACCTTGACACTTTTAGAATCAACCGTATTTCCCAAATGATTTTTCTGATAAAAGTACTCAAATTCCGACTTCTTGACAGATTGACCATCAATAATCATAACAATTGGGTCGGTATGAGCAAAAGCAATGCTCCCCGAAAGGAGCATTGCCGCTATAAGTGCATAAAACTTCATATTTCCTAATTATATTATTCAGGACGGCTATAGTTAGGAGCCTCACTAGTGATAGTGATATCATGTGGATGACTCTCCAACACACCTGCATTTGTGATACGAGCGAACTTGGCATTGTGTAAGTTCTCGATGGTAGCAGCACCACAATATCCCATACCAGAACGCAAACCACCAATCAGCTGGTAGATGACCTCCTGGACAGTTCCCTTATAAGGCACACGACCAGCGATACCCTCTGGAACCAATTTCTTGACATCCTTGGTATCACCCTGGAAGTAACGGTCCTTAGAACCATTCTTCTGTTCCATAGCCTCTAAAGAACCCATACCACGATAGCTCTTAAACTTACGGCCATTGAAGATAATGGTATCACCAGGACTCTCCTCGGTACCAGCAACCAAAGAACCGATCATGACGCAGCTACCACCGGCAGCCAAAGCCTTCACAACATCACCTGAGTAACGAAGACCGCCATCAGCTATCAAAGGCACACCAGTACCCTTAAGAGCAGAATATACATCATAAACAGCACTCAACTGTGGAACACCAACACCGGCAACCACACGAGTAGTACAGATAGAACCAGGACCGATACCTACCTTAACACCATCAGCACCATTCTCTACCAAATACTTGGCAGCCTCACCAGTAGCCACATTACCTACCACAACATCAACCTGTGGGAAGGCAGCCTTAACTTGCTTGAGTTTCTCAATTACACCCTTAGAGTGACCATGAGCAGTATCGATAACGATAGCATCAGCACCAGCCTCAACCAAAGCCTTGGCACGATCCAATGTATCTACTGTAACACCCACACCGGCAGCCACACGAAGACGTCCCTTGGCATCCTTGCAAGCCATAGGTTTGTCCTTAGCCTTTGTGATGTCCTTGTAAGTAATCAAACCTACCAGGTGATTCTCGTTGTCAACTACAGGGAGTTTCTCAATCTTATTCTCCTGCAGGATGGCAGCAGCAGCAACCAAGTCGGTCTGGATGTGAGTGGTAACCAAATTCTCGCTAGTCATTACCTCATCAATCTTCTTGTCCATGTGGCGCTCAAAACGAAGATCACGGTTGGTAACAATACCTACAAGATGATTTTCATCATCTACCACAGGAATACCACCGATATGATAATCATGCATCATATCAAGAGCATCCTTCACTGTACTGCCACGACGGATGGTGACAGGGGCATAAATCATACCATTCTCAGCACGCTTCACAATAGCAACCTGACGAGCTTGCTCCTCAATGGTCATGTTCTTGTGAATTACACCGATACCACCTTCACGAGCGATAGCTATCGCCATTGAAGCCTCGGTAACGGTGTCCATCGCTGCTGTAACGAATGGAACGTTCAACTCGATGTTACGAGAGAACTTGGTTTTCAACTCTACCTGTTTTGGTAGTACCTCTGAATACGCAGGGATAAGAAGGACGTCGTCGTAAGTGAGACCGTCCATTACAATTTTATCTGCAACAAATGATGACATATTGTAACCTTTAAAAAATTATTGCGTGCAAATTTAGCAATAATTTCTCAGATAGAGTTCGCTTTTCACGAAAATCTTACCTTATTAATGCTATTTAACGTGATTAGTTGGCTTGTTCGGACAAAAACTTGATTCTGACGAGTCGAATTTCGTCTTCATTGTAGTCTTCACCCAATTCATCTTGAGCCACATTCAAATCATCAGTATCGCTCTCCATGAAGTAATCGTAGATGTCATCTACATGGTCATCATCCACAACTTCCTCTATGAAATAATCGATATTCAGCTTGGTACCGCTGTAAACGATTGCCTCTATTTCGTCAAGCAATTCTGAGAAATCCAAACCTTTTGCTTCTGCCAAATCATCAAGATCTATCTGGCGGTCTATGCTCTGAATGATGCTTACCTTCAAGACTGATTTCTTGGCAACTGTCCTGACACGTAATTCCTCAGGACGCTCTATCAGATTCTCTTCACAATACTGATTGATTAATTTACAGAACTCCTTACCATACCTCTTTGCCTTACCGGCTCCAACTCCCTGTATGTTCTGCAATTCCTGCATATCTACAGGATACATCGTTGCCATCTGTTCCAGAGAAATATCCTGGAAAATAACATAAGGCGGCAATTTATGCTTCTTTGCTACTGTCTTACGCAAGTCTTTCAACATGGAGAAAAGTGTCTGATCCAAAGCACCTGTATTATGCTCGCTCAGAGGCGCTCCATCAAAATCATCAGAGAATTCCTTATCGGCAACGATCATGAATGATTCAGGATTCTTAATGAAACGCTTACCCGCAGCTGCCAACTTCAAAAGGCCATAGTTCTCTACATCTTTCTTGAGATAACCGGCTATCAACGCCTGACGGATAACAGGATTCCAAACTTTAGCATCCATATCTTCTCCTGCTCCAAACTCCTCCAGTTCATCATGCTTGTGAGAAACGATATCATCAGTAGCACGTCCCTTTACAAAATCGATGATATATTCCTGGCGGAAATTCTCCTTCACCGCAGCAACAGACTCCAAAACAACGAGCAGCGCATCCTTAGCCTCGAATTTTTCTGTAGGATGCAGGCAGTTGTCGCAGGTATGGCAGTTTTCTTCATGATATTCCTCACCAAAATAATGAAGCAACATTTTTCTGCGACAGACAGACGATTCTGCATAGGCAGCCGTTTCCTGCAACAGCTGTCTGCCGATATCCTGTTCTGCTACAGGTTTGTTCTCCATAAACTTCTCCAGTTTCCTGAGGTCTTTACGGGCATAAAAGGCGATACAGATGCCCTCACCGCCATCACGGCCAGCTCTACCCGTTTCCTGATAATAACCTTCCAAGCTCTTGGGTATATCATAATGAATAACAAAACGGACATCAGGTTTATCGATACCCATTCCGAAGGCGATAGTAGCAACAATGACATCAATACGCTCCATCAGAAAATCATCCTGGGTTTGAGAACGGGTAGCCGAATCAAGACCGGCATGATAAGGAGCCGCTTTGATTTCATTGGCTTTCAACACCTCTGCCAATTCCTCTACTTTCTTACGGGAGAGACAATAGATAATACCACTCTTTCCTTTGTGTTGACGAATAAACATGATGATCTGACGATCGATATCCTTGTTCTTCGGGCGCACCTCATAATACAAGTTAGGGCGGTTAAAAGAACTCTTGAATTCTTTGGCATCCATGATGCCTAAGTTTTTCTTGATATCAGTACGTACCTTATCTGTTGCAGTAGCTGTAAGCGCTATCACAGGTGCAACACCTATTTCGTTAATAATAGGGCGAATACGACGATACTCTGGTCTGAAATCGTGTCCCCACTCAGAGATACAGTGAGCCTCATCAATGGCATAGAACGAAATCTTTACAGTTTTAAGGAACTCAACATTATCTTCTTTCGTCAAAGATTCAGGTGCAACATACAGGAGTTTTGTCGTACCATTGAGAATATCATTCTTCACCTTCTCAATAGCCGACTTATTCAATGATGAATTGAGATAATGAGCCACGCCATCACTTTCACTCAAACCATTAATAACATCTACCTGGTTCTTCATCAAAGCAATCAGAGGAGAAATTACAATAGCAGTGCCCTCCATAATGAGCGAAGGCAATTGGTAACACAAACTCTTACCGCCACCTGTAGGCATCAATACAAAAGTATCATTGCCACTCATCAAATTTCTGATGATTGCCTCTTGATCACCCTTAAACGAATCGAAGCCGAAATAATGCTTCAACTGTCCTGTAAGATTAACCTGTTCTGTCATATCCACCTATTATTATATTATATATGTCTATATATACGATTAAATAGCATTCAATTGGGCGAAAAGCCCAACTGATTTATGCTGTTTCCAACTGTCCGAGATGAGATTTATCCAACTGTTGCTTGGTATACTCCAGCGTAACAGTGAATGATTTAACCTTCTCTGATGGAATCTCAAACATAGCATCCATCATCACAGCTTCAACAATTGAACGAAGCCCGCGAGCACCCAATTTATACTCTACCGCCTTATCTACGATATAATCGAGTGCTTCCTCATCAAACTTCAACTTGATGCCATCCATCTCAAACAATTTCTGATACTGCTTGACAATTGAATTCTTAGGTTCAACCAAGATTTTGCGCAAAGCCTCCCTATCCAACGGATTGAGATAAGTAAGCACAGGCAAACGGCCGATAATTTCAGGTATCAAGCCAAAAGACTTCAAATCCTGTGGAAGGATATACTGCATCAAATCCTTCTTATCTATCTTAGCTACATTCTGAACCGAATTATAGCCTACTACGTGCGTATTCATACGCTGAGCTATTTTACGCTCAATACCGTCAAAAGCACCACCACAGATAAACAGGATATTCTTGGTATCTACATGGATATAATCCTGATCAGGATGCTTGCGTCCACCCTTAGGCGGAACATTAACCATGGTACCTTCCAAGAGTTTCAACAATCCCTGCTGTACACCTTCGCCACTCACATCACGCGTAATAGAAGGATTATCGCTCTTGCGGGCTATCTTATCAATCTCATCAATGAACACAATTCCCCTTTCTGCTGCAGCCACATCATAATCAGCAACCTGCAACAGACGCGACAAGATACTTTCTACGTCTTCACCCACATAACCTGCTTCAGTAAATACAGTGGCATCAACAATGGTGAAAGGAACATCCAACATCTTAGCTATTGTACGCGCCAACAAGGTTTTACCTGTACCGGTACTACCAACCATGATGATATTACTTTTTTCGATTTCTACACCATCTTCATCCTTTGGCTGCTGCAAACGCTTGTAGTGGTTATATACAGCGACAGCCAAATTGCGCTTAGCCTGATCCTGACCGATGATATATTCATCCAGGTATTTTTTGATCTCTACAGGCTTTGGCACCTCTTTGAGAACAAACTTACCCTCCCCAGCTTTAGGAGCTAAGACCCCTGTAGACTGTATAATTTCATAGGCCTGCTTAGCACAATCTTCGCAAATGAAGCCATTGATACCCGTGATGAGTAATCTGACTTCATTTTCTGATCTTCCACAGAAGCTACATACTTTCTTTGGCATATTATAATTATTATCTCTTCTTGCGCACCTTACTATATATACGCATATTTACTTAAAACAATTCGTTATTTACGAACCAACACATTATCTATCATTCCATATTCCTTGGCTTCTTCAGCTGTCATCCAATAGTTACGGTCGCTATCAGCATAAACCTTATCATAAGGAGTATGAGAATGGTCTGAAATGATAGTATACAATTCCTTCTTCATCTTCAAGATTTCGCGAGCCTCAATCTCAATATCAGAAGCCTGACCCTGAACGCCTCCTAATGGCTGGTGAATCATGACACGGCTATGAGGCAAAGCAGAACGCTTACCCTCCTGACCAGAAACGAGCAGCACGGCAGCCATAGAAGCAGCCATACCTGTACAGATAGTAGCTACATCGCTAGAGATAAACTGCATGGTATCATAAATACCCAAACCGGCAGTAACGCTACCACCAGGGCTGTTTAAATAGATAGAAATATCCTTGCCGCTATCTACAGAATCAAGATACAGCAATTGCGCCTGCAATGTATTTGCTGTGTAATCATCAATCTGTGTACCCAGGAAGATGATACGGTCCATCATTAAACGAGAGAATACATCCATCTGAGTAACGTTCAGCTGACGCTCCTCCAAGATGTAAGGGTTCATATACTGAGCCTGTGCCTTAATAACATCATCAAGCACCATACCATTCATACCAAGATGCTTGGTTGCATATTTTCTAAAATCGTTCATATCTATATAGTATTTTACATCTTAAATCATACGAAAAAAGAGGTTATCAACCCTTATTTCTCGTTCGGTGGAACAAAGATAATAAAAAAAGTCGATAACCTCGTATTTATTTGAAGTTTTTTTTCAAAAAAATGTTATTCCTGCATCATCTTGTTGAAATCTTCTACAGAAATCTCCTTTTCGTTGAGTTTTACAGCTGTTTTCAGAGCTGCAGCCAACTTACGATCGATAGAGCGATCTACAAGTGCATCTGTAGCGTCACCCTTCTTGAGGATTTCCTTAGCATAGTTCTCAATGTACTCATCAGGAATGTTGTTCATACCATACTGAGCGAACTGAGCACGAGCTGCCTCCTTAGCTGTCTCCATCAGGTCATTGTCATCAACCTTGATATTCTGAGCCTTGATAAGCTGCTCCTTGATAAGATGCCATGTCAACTCCTTGATGCTCTCAGCATAGTTTTTCTCTACAAACTCCTCGCCCTTATCCTTGTTGTTAGCCAACATGATACGCTTCAAGAGTGCATCTGGGAACTGCAATTCACCAACCTTCTTCTCGCAGTGCTCGCGAACATCGAGGATGAACTTATAATCTGAGTCGTTAACGAGCTGTGCCTGCAAGCCCTCTGCAATCTTAGCACGGAAAGCAGCCTCGTCCTTCACGTCAGTATCCTCACCGAGAACCTGCTTAAAGAGCTCTTCGTTGATTTCATGCTTCTTGAAACGCTGGATTTCTGTAATCTGGAAGCTGAACTCTGACTCCAAGTCCTTAACAGCTTCACGCTCAATCTTCAGGAGTGAAGAAACCTCAGTATCGTTCTCTGGATAAGCCTTCTTAGGGTTGAATGTGATTACATCACCGAGCTTAGCATCGTTGAAGAGATTCTTCTGCTCGTCAACCTTGATGTAGCTAGGCATCAGGATAGCACCCTCTACAGTGATACCACCTTCCTTGGTATTGCCATTTTCATCAAGCTCACGCAAGTCACCCTTCAAAAGGTCATTCTCCTCGTACTTCTCACCCTTCTCATAGCTACCTGCACGCTGAGCGTACATATCAATCTGCTGATCGAGAATCTTATCATCAACTGTGATGTTATAATAATCAACCTTGTCGCGACCATTGAGAGTTACCTTGAACTCTGGAGCAACAGCGATATCAAACATAAATGTGAAAGAAGTACCATTCTCCAAGTCAGCTGGCTCCTGCTTCTCTGATGGGAGAGGCTCACCGAGCATCTGGATATTGTTGTCCTGTACATACTTGTAAATCTGCTGACCAACGAGCTTGTTGATAGCTTCCATTTTTACAGATGGACCGAACTGACGCTTAATCATACCCATAGGAGCCTGACCAGGACGGAAACCTGGAACATTAGCCTTCTTACGATAATCTTTCAATGTCTTCTCGACATCATTCTTGTAATCTTCCTCTTCGACAACGAGGGTCAAAAGACCATTAATCTTGTCAGGATTTTCAAATGAAATTTTCATCTTGATATTTGTTATTTTATTATTGTTAATATTTTCTTTAATTCTACAGTTTTCGTGTATAACCGCAATTGGCTTGCAAAATTACACATTTTTAATGGATATACCTAATATATAAGAGAAAAAAATGATTTTTTAACCATCAGTCGCTGCTTCTTTGGCTCTTTTTTGCTCATCTATGAGCTGAAAGTCCTTCTTTCTGAGCACAAAACTGTTACTCAGATACTTTTCGCGCACAATCTTATTCTCTGCCAATTCCTCTGGTTTGCCCTGAAAAAGGATCTTACCTTCGAACAGCAGATAGGCTCTGTCTGTAATGGTCAGAGTCTCCTGTACATTATGGTCGGTAATCAAAATACCGATATTGCGATACTTCAACTGCCATACAATATGCTGAATATCTTCTACCGCAATAGGGTCAACACCAGCAAATGGCTCATCGAGCATGATAAACTTTGGGTCAATAGCCAGGCAACGGGCAATCTCTGTACGGCGGCGCTCACCTCCGGAAAGCTGGTCACCCTTGTTCTTGCGAACCTTATTGAGACGAAACTCGCTAATAAGACTCTCTAACTTCTGCAACTGATAACTACGTGGTTTTCCTGTCATTTCCAAGACTGAAAGTATATTGTCCTCAACACTCATCTTGCGGAAAACACTGGCCTCCTGAGGCAGGTATCCGATTCCCGCACGGGCACGTTTGTATACAGGAAAATTAGTAATTTCCTGATCTCCCAGAAAGACATGTCCCTCATTAGGCACAACAAGTCCAGTTGTCATATAGAAAGAAGTTGTCTTACCAGCACCATTAGGTCCAAGTAATCCCACAATTTCTCCTTGCTTCACATTGATAGAAACTCCATTGGCAACCGTTCGTTTACCATAGCGCTTCACCAATCCCTCTGTTCGCAAAACCAGAGAATTCTGATTTTGCTGTTCGTTATTGTTAATTTCGTCCATAATTAGCTAATTTGGCTGCAAAAATACTAAAAATAAAGGAAATATCGCTTATAAAATCAAAAACTATTCATAATATTGCAGTTTTTTAGAGGATTTTGGTTAATTTTGCAGCAAAATTCAGTTTTATAATAGCATGTTAATAGAAAAATGGCTTACCACCTTCGGTAAATATCTTATATTGATGGGACGTTCTTTTTCCCGTCCTGAGCGCATGCGCATGTTCTTGAAACAATACATCAAGGAGATGTCGCAATTGGGTATTGATTCTATTGGTATCGTTTTACTGATATCCTTCTTCATTGGAGCAGTTATCTGCATCCAGATGAAATTGAACATTCAGAGTCCATGGATGCCACGATGGGTTTCAGGTTACACCACTCGAGAAATCATGCTTCTGGAGTTCTCATCAAGTATCATGTGTCTGATTCTCGCAGGCAAAGTGGGCTCTAATATCGCTTCGGAGTTGGGAACAATGCGTGTCACCCAACAGATTGATGCCCTTGATATCATGGGAGTGAACTCTGCATGTTACCTCATTCTACCTAAAATTCTCGGTTTGGTTACCATCATGCCATTCCTGGTTATCTTCAGTTCTGGCATGGGTATCATCGGCGCCTATGGAACGGCATATATTGGGCATATCCTACCACCAGATGATCTGACACTTGGCTTGCAACATTCATTTAACCAATGGTTTGTATGGATGAGCATCATCAAGAGCCTTTTCTTTGCATTCATCATTTCCAGCGTATCTTCTTATTTCGGTTATACCGTAGAAGGTGGATCTGTTGAGGTTGGAAAATCGTCAACCGATGCTGTTGTCTGTTCTAGTGTTTTGATTCTGTTTTCAGATGTTTTCCTCACTCAAATTCTCTCGTAAACTATGATAGAAGTTAGAAATCTCACCAAGTCGTTTGGCGACAAGGTTGTATTAGACAATATAAACGTCACCTTTGAAACAGGAAAGACTAATTTGATAATCGGACAGAGCGGTTCCGGAAAGACCGTACTCATGAAGAATCTCGTAGGATTACTTCAGCCTACAAGTGGTGAAGTTCTCTACGATGACCGTGACTTCACCCGGATGTCGAAAAAAGAAAAAGTTCTGATGCGCCGCGAGATGGGAATGATTTTCCAAAGCGCAGCCCTGTTCGACTCTTTGAATGTACTTGAGAATGTCATGTTCCCTCTTGATATGTTCTCTACCTTGAATTACAGGGAACGCGTAAAACGGGCTCAGGAATGTCTTGACCGCGTCAATCTGATAGAAGCTCAGCAGAAATATCCTGGAGAAATCTCGGGTGGTATGCAGAAACGAGTAGCTATTGCACGTGCCATCGTAATGAATCCGAAATACTTGTTCTGCGATGAGCCAAACTCAGGTTTGGATCCAAAGACCTCACTTGTGATAGATGAACTGCTTTCAGGCATCACCAAAGACTATAATATGACTACCATCATCAACACCCACGACATGAATTCGGTGATGGGCATTGGTGAAAACATCTGCTTTATCTACCAAGGTCATAAAGAATGGCAAGGCAACAAAGATGAAGTGATGACCTCAACAAACGAGAAACTCAACGATTTAGTCTTTGCTTCCGATCTCTTCCGCAAAGTAAAGGAGGTGGAGCTGGAAGAAGCTAAAAACAAATAAAACAGTATCGTTCAAAAAAAGCCATCAGACCAGAAACTGGCTGATGGCTTTTTTATTACAAAATAAATACTATCTCATTTTCCAGGCATCCTTTACCTCTACCATAGGTACCACAATCTGTTCTTTAGTACTGTCACCATACACCACTTGCAAAAAAACATCAGCAACATGATGCGCTGTATCAGCTTTTGCATTCAGAACATTCACCTTAGCCATACCTTTATGTTCATCTTGCTGCTGCTCAACAAACATTTTGGCATTCATCAGCAATTGATCCTGATAGCCATTTGGCAACCGATAAGGTTGATTGTAACCATCTACAAACTCCTTATACTTGCCCTCTAAAAGCAAATCATAATATCCCTTGGCTGCAATACCGGCAAGATAGCCAGGATCAGATTTCTCCTCCCTACAGGAAGAAAAAAACAATCCCATCATGAATATCATAAAAATCAAAAGTTTCTTCATTTTTATACACTTTGATTCTGCATTCTTCGCTTCATTTATTTACTTCTGACGAATGAAGACGTTGATAGGACAGCCATGTAATGACCAGTTCTCACGAATCTTATTCTCCAGGAAACGGCGATAGTTCTCCTTGACATACTGAGGCAAGTTTGCATAGAACACAAACGAAGGAATCGTTGTATTAGGCAACTGGGTGCAATACTTAATTTTGATATACTTACCCTTTATGCTCTGTGGAGGATATGCCTCGATAATAGGCAACATCACCTCATTCAACTTAGAAGTTCCAATATGAACCTTACGGTTCTGGTAAACTTCCTTGGCAGTTTCCAATACTCGGAAAATACGCTGCTTAGTCAAGGCTGAAGCAAAGATGATAGGAAAGTCTACGAATGGAGCCATACGCTTGCGGATTGCATTTTCAAAAGTATCAATTACCTTCTGATTCTTCTCCTCAACCAAATCCCATTTATTTACGACAACCACTAGACTCTTGTTGTTCTTCTGAATCAACTGGAAGATGTTCATATCCTGGGTTTCAATACCACGGGTAGCATCGAGCATCAGGATGCAGACATCACTATTCTCGATGGCACGGATTGAACGCATCACAGAATAGAATTCCAAGTCTTCGCTTACCTTGTTCTTACGACGGATACCGGCTGTATCAACCAGGTAAAAATCGAAACCAAACTTATCGTATCTGGTATAGATACTGTCACGTGTAGTACCTGCAATTTCTGTCACGATATTACGATCCTCACCAATAAAAGCATTGATAATACTACTCTTACCAGCATTCGGACGACCTACTACCGCAAAACGAGGAATATCTTCTTCGATTGCCTCCTCAGGATTATCCTGAAGTTTGTCCAAAATCATATCAAGCAAATCACCTGTACCACCACCTGTAGCTGCACTGATACACTGGGGATCCCCCAAGCCCAACTTATAGAACTCAGCAGCCTGATAATACTCTGCGCTGTTATCAACCTTGTTAGCAACAAGGATAACAGGCAATTTGGCACGACGCAAAATAAGCGCCACGTCTTCATCCCAATCAGTAAGGCCAGTGTTAACGTCTACCAGGAAGAGAACCAGGTCAGCCTCTTCGGTAGCAACAAGCACCTGCTTGCGGATAGCATCTTCAAAAATATCATCAGATTTTACAACCCAACCACCGGTATCAACAACCGAAAATTCTCTACCATTCCAACTGCACTTACCATACTGACGGTCACGAGTAGTACCGGCAGTATCACTAACGATAGCGCGACGTGATTGAGTCAAACGATTAAATAAAGTAGACTTACCCACATTAGGGCGTCCTACAATAGCTACTAAATTTGCCATAAACAGTCATTATCCTCCTTCCTTTTAGGAGGTATTCAAGGATGTGGTCTCTGCATCCAAGTTAATAATTTTGCCGAAGCTGACCTTGCTCCGGCCCTCGCTCTTTTGGCGAGAGTCACTCCCTCGATTACATTCAGGGAGGAGTTATTTTAGTTGATAGTTTATAGTTATTAAGGGCGTCTTTAAACTATTAGCTCTTAACGATCAATTATTCCGGATTATATCCAAAGGCATCAAGTTCTCGCTGAGAACTGCGCCAATCCTTATCAACTTTTACGAAAGTCTCCAAGAAGATTTTCTTGTCGAAGAACTTTTCCAAAGCCTTACGACTCTCGGTATTCACCTTTTTCAATGCAATCCCCTGGTGCCCGATGATGATACCCTTTTGGGAATCACGTTCAACATAAATCACCGCATTAATGTGGATACGTTTTTCATCTTCCTTAAATCGCTCCACTCTTACCTCTACAGAATAAGGTATTTCCTTATCATAATAGAGCAAAATCTTTTCTCGGATAATCTCTGAAACGAAGAAACGGGCAGGCTTGTCTGTCAGCTGATCCTTATCAAAGAAAGCAGGAGATTCCGGCAAGAGTTCCTTAATGCGCTTCAAGAGCATATCCGTTCCGAATTTATTCTTCGCTGAGATAGGAAGAATCTCTGCATTAGGCAACAAAGAGTGCCATTTTTCAACAATATCACCCAACTTCTTCGGATCACTCTGATCAATCTTGTTGATGAGCAAGAGTACAGGAATCTGCATTTTCTTAACCTTTTCCAAGAATTCCATGTTCTTTTCAGGGTTTTCTATCACATCAGTCACATAAAGCAGCACATCAGCATCCGCCAATGCACTCTCAGAGAAGGCAAGCATCATCTCTTGCATCTTGTAATTAGGCTTCAAAACACCAGGAGTATCAGAAAATACAATCTGCATATCATCAGTATTCACAATACCCATGATACGATGACGGGTTGTCTGAGCCTTAAAAGTTGCAATACTAATACGTTCACCCACCAATTGATTCATCAAGGTACTTTTTCCCACATTAGGGTTACCTACTATATTTACGAAACCAGCTTTATGCATAAAAAATTGAATTTAGCAAAATTTTACTATCAAGAAGTTAAGCTCTATTGTTTTTAAGCTAAAGAAACGCATCCTTACTTATTTATAGAGAAATAAGAAAGATGCGTTTCCTTATATAGATTATTATTCTATCCTATTTTTATAGATTACTTTCCGTAAGCAGCGCCATCATACGCCCACTTATAGAAAGAAGCGCCATGTACAAATCCTGCACCAAATGCTGTGAAGATGACGTTATCGCCCTTCTTCAATTGGCTTTCAGCATCCCAAAGTGCCAATGGAATTGTTGCTGCACTAGTATTTCCATAATGATCGATGTTTACAACCACCTTATCAAGTGGAATTCCAGCACGCTTGGTTACTGCCTCGATAATACGGAGATTAGCCTCGTGAGGAATTACCCAGTTCACATCATCAGCCTTCAGATTGTTCATTTCCATGATCTTCATCACGTCGTTGCTCATATCTGTTACTGCGTAACGGAATACAGTACGACCTTCCTGATAAAGATAGTGCAGGCGATGATCAACTGTAAAATGTGATGGAGGGCAAACAGAACCACCAGCCTTCATGTGAAGGAAAGGCAAACCTTGTCCATCTGTACGAAGGTATGAGTTCTGAACACCAACGTTCTCCTCTTCAGTTGCCTCCACCAAAACCGCACCTGCTCCATCTCCGAAGAGAACACAAGTAGCACGGTCTGTGTAATCTACCAATGAAGACATCTTGTCAGCACCAATCACAATAATCTTCTTGTATCTACCACTCTGAATCATGCTTGCAGCAACATCAAGGGTATACAAGAATCCACAGCAAGCTGCAGAGAAGTCAAATGCGAAAGCATTCTTCAACCCCAGCTTACCGAGGACGATAGATGCTGTAGAAGGGAACTTGTAGTCAGGTGTCGTGGTTGTTACAATCAGTGCATCGATTGTATCAGGATCAACGCCAGTCTTCTGAATCAACTGCTTGGCAGCTTTACGCGCCAGATAGCTGGTCCCGAGACCTTCCTCTGTAAGGATGCGGCGCTCCTTGATACCCACACGGGTGGTAATCCACTCATCTGTAGTATCTACCATGCGAGACAATTCCTCGTTGTTGAGGATATAGTCTGGCACGTAGCCACCAACACCTGTAATTACAGCATTAATTTTACCCATTATTCAGCTGCTTCCTTAACGATTGCAACCTTACCACGATAGTAACCGCAAGTAGGGCAAACAGTGTGGTATACATAGTATGCACCACAGTTAGGGCAAACTGCCAATGTAGGAGCTACTGCCTTATCATGAGTTCTTCTCTTAAGTGTACGTGTCTTTGACTGTCTTCTTTTAGGATGTGCCATAATTTTTAAATGTTTAAAATTTTAATTTTTATTTTTTCAATTTCAATAGAGCTTCCCAGCGTGGATCTACAGTATCCTCTTCTTCCTCACCGCTTCGGGCGGCAGAATGCTCATTGAGCTTTTCAATCATAGCAGGGTTGCATTTTCCAGGTGCATGCACATGCTTGATGGGAATATTGAGATCTATAAATTCATAGATAAACCAGGCGACATCGAGTATTCCTTCGTTCTCGGCCACAGTCACCAGATCATCATCCTCTGAGTACTCTTCTCCGAATTTTACGACTAGCCTGTCATTAGTCTCTATGGTTTGATCCATATCGTCCAGACAGATGTCGCATGGTATGTGAACCACTCCCTCAGTATGGAAATTGAGCTCGAAGAAGTCGTCCGTCCTATTGACAGACAGACTACTTGACAACTCGCCTCTCTGAACATCAGGAGCATCGATTGCCTCAAAATATTCATTGGTAAGCTTAAATTCCTTTTCGGTTATCCCTTGAGGTAAAGCTTTCAAATCAATCTTAAAAGAATCTATGTTACACATATTCAATATATACTATATTGTTTCGGGTTGCAAAGTTACAAATAATTTTTGAGATAAAATAATTTTTTATGTAAAAATCACTAAAATCACTCATTATTAATTGATTATTCTTTCTTTAACTCGATTCTGCAGGTGGTTCCATGCCCAATTTCTGTACTTTTCACCCATATTTTGCCATGATGGTATTCTTCTACGATTCGTTTAGCTAGTGATAAACCTAAGCCCCAGCCTCGCTTTTTGGTAGTAAAACCGGGACGGAATACATTCTTCAAATCCCTTTTTCTTATACCATTTCCTGTATCTGAAACTTCTATAATAGCTTTATCATCTGTTTCTTCCACGTGGAGCGTAATCTGTCCACCATTTGCTCCCATAGCATCAACAGCATTCTTCGACAGATTTTCTATCACCCATTCAAAGAGAGAAGCATTCATCTTAACGATAACATCCTGTTCAGGTATTTCCTTCACCATTTTAACATTCTTCGATGTTCGACGATCCATGTAGTCTATAACATGATTCATCACTTCGTTCAAACTTGCAGGAACAGGTTCTGGCAGGGCACCTATCTTTGAGAAACGGTCTGCTATCAGTTGCAAACGCTGGATATCCTTGTTCATTTCAGGAATGAGTTCGTCATCCGGATAATTCATCTTCAGAATTTCAATCCAAGCCATCAGACTGGAAATTGGAGTACCCAACTGATGAGCAGTTTCTTTAGACAACCCCACCCACACCTTGTTCTGTTCCGCTCTTTTGGAAGTAAGCAAAGCAAAGATGGCAATAACCACAAAGAGCATGACTACCCCCAACTGAATATAAGGATAAGCTGACAGACGTCGTATCATGAGGGATTCATCATAGCAAACCTGAATATAGTCATGCGTTGAATCATCTAGTTCAATTTTAATATTCTTGCCTTGTTTCAAGAGCCGCTGACCAATGGCAGAAGCATAAGCAAGGGAATCTGCATAATCTTTCCCTTCAACATCAACATTACGAAAAGTCTGAGCATGGTTTTCAGAATCCATTACAATAACCGGAATGGAATTATTTTCATTGATAACCTTCAATACCAAGTTCAAATCAGTATTCTCATCGGCATTATTAAGCGTACGCATAGCTTCAGCCCAAACCGCCATACGGGTGCGTTCCTCTTCTGCTAGATCACGAACCAGAAAATGAGACACAACAAGAGAGGCGACAGCAATAAACACTGCCGCTATCACCAAAAAAATCTTTACCTGTCGTATTCTATCGGTCCAAATCATGCTGCAAAGATAATAAAAATCCGTGTAATCAACGTCATCTGCTGATAAAAAACATCATGAGCAGATAAAAAGACCAAAAAAGCCTCAGAAATCTTTCGAAATCTGAGGCTCTTGATAAAAGGAGGCGGC
>ERZ809198.38-NODE-38-length-93754-cov-8.286492_pt1 | contig 93754 bp, 84 predicted proteins | sample MGYA00520793_ERZ809198 | MGnify/ENA primary metagenome ERZ809198 (study PRJEB31570, sample SAMEA3213005) | Homo sapiens | biome: human-gut; feature: human gut; material: fecal | place: Sweden | collected 2011 ... | reverse complement strand
GTCATAAAAGAAGTAGCATCATCGAAGTTATTTTGCTCATCATTAAAGTAAGCATCTACAGCTGCGCGAATATTACCATTTTCCTCATCTTTATATTTATCAGCTAAATCATTAATATAACTATAACTAGTGTCAATAACTTTCTTACGAGCTTCATTCATAGTGTTTTGTTTATAACTAAGTTCAGCAGCAAGGTCTGTTTCATTATTGACAACTTGAGCTTGGTCATATCTACGAGAAAGTTCAAGTTCAGCTTGCTTGAGAATAAGGTCAGAAAGTTTAATACCAGTACTATTCTTTTCTTTATCGGCTTCTTTAACAAGATTATTAATTCTAGTTATATTATTATTAGCAGTTTGAATTTGATTAAGTACGTTACTAGAACTATCAAACTCAGCAAGTCTTTTAGAAAGACCATTTTCTTTAGCAAATCTTTCAAAGTTACGAACAATAGTTTCATCTGTAAGTTGAACCCCTTTCTCATCAACACCACTAAATAAATCATCATAAGCTTTAGCTAAAGGGTCTTGACTATTACGTCCAAGATTACCTTGCTCGTCTCTTTCACTAGCAAGCATAACAGCAGTTGTAAGACGAAGTTCATCATTAGAAAGCATATCGCCATATTCATTGATAGTACGATTAATATTATCAATAGCTACTTTATCACTAATAGTCTTACGATTTTTAGATATAAGTTCTTTCTTTCTAGCATACAAATCGCTAATCATATTAGTTATAAGAGCATGACGAACAGCACCTTTTACTTGTTCACCAGTATAATTTTGACCAATAACTTTTCTAATGTTTTCTTCATTAAGAACTGTGTTTATAAGATTATCTGCAACTTGTTCTTTATTTTTAGTATTTGCTATCTTTTGATTATAAACAACATTAGCACTAGCTATTTCTTGAAGATATTCAATAGGAACACGGTCTGGTTCTTTTTTATTATGATTTCTATTTTGAACGATACCTATAAGACCTGAAAGTTCTTTAGTATATGCGTCCATAACAGCATCAACTTTAGCAACATTATTAGCTTGAATTTGTTTAGATTCAGCTTCATTTACTACGCCTTTTTCAACCATAGCTTTACGAACTTCTTCACTTTGTAAGAATGATTTTAAGTAATCAAGATTACCATGATGACCAGCACGTAATGCTAATGTAGTAATAAAATCATTTTCAGCAGCTTCTTTAGCAGCTTGACTTTCTTCAGGACTAGTAAAACTTTTATCGTTATCAAAAGGATTCTTTCCATTATTGATTTTATTCATCCTTTCAATGTAAAGATTAGTATCGTTTCCCCAGTGAGCAATATCAGCTTTACGAGATTTAGTTTCACCAAGTTCACTAATACTAAAAGGTGAAGACTTACCTTGTTCACCAGTAGTTTTATCTTCTTTTTTATTAGCTCTATCTTCAAAGGTTTGTCTAATACGTCCAAAACCACTACCTAAATTATGAAATACAACACCACCTAATACACCCCAAAAAGCAGAGTCAGCAAGTCCTCCACTTTTAAGATACTTTTGAAGACGATTATCAAAAGGAGAATGGTCAGCATCTTGTTCACTAAGAAGAAGTTTACCAACATTCATACCTTCCATTTGAGATATATAGTTAACACTTTCTTCAATACCTTCGCTAAGTTCTCCAGCTATTACAAGTTTCTCAGCTTTAGCATGGTCTTTAATCCACCAACCAGCTTTCTTCATCTTACCTATATTAGCATAGTATTTTTCAAATTCTTCAGCAGTTTTACCAACTTTAAGTTTTTCTAATCTTGCAGCTCTACTTACAGCGGCACTACCAGCATCAGAATTTCTAATACCTTTCCACATGTTACGAAGACCGTACATTTGAATAACATCAAATACTATATTACTATAGTTCATAAGGAAATCTGTATCAGCAGACTTTTTAGCAATACGTCTTGCAACAGCTTCTTTATCATTAGTATCAGTATCTTGAAGTAGTTCAGGATTCTTATTAACAAAATCTTGATATTGTTGAGCATTCATTTTACTAAGATTATCATAAGCTTCATTATACATATCTTTATATACACTTTGAGCTTCTTGATAATTCTCCATAGTACGTTGTAAAAGAGCATTTCCTCCAATACTAGCAAATCTACTAGCAGCACTTTCTACATCAGAACCAACAACAATACCGTTACTACCAATAATTTTATTAATACCTTTTTGTAAAGCATTAAGTTCTTTATTAGAAGCTATAGCTCTATCTATACCAGCAATACCTTTAATACCATTTCTAGTCATACTAGCTAACTTAGAAGTCTTTGCAAGTTTACCAAGATAACCAATACCTTTAACAATACCAGTACTAGGAAGAAGTAATGTTAAATTAGCCATTACACTAGGTGCATTACTAGTCCACCATCCCCAATTTGTAAGACCTCCGTTATAAATGTCATTACGCTCTGGGTCACTATATATTGGAGCAACTTCATTTCTAAAGTAATCTTGCCACTCTTGAAGTTTATTACTAATAGGATTTTGATAATCACCATCAGATTGAAATATACCATTAGTAATAGCGTCAAACAAATCAGGTACAGCTTTAATTGTACCAAGAATTGCTTCACTAACAAGAGCTTGACCTAAAGAATTAAATGTTTTAGCAAAATTTGATTGAGCTTCAGCAAGTTCTTTATCAAGATTAGGAGCAACTTTGTTTGGAGTAATACCATAATTAATATATTTATTAGCATTATCAAAAACAAAATTATTAGGATTTGCATTATAAAAAGAATCAACTAATCCTCCTTTTTGAGGATTAGTTGTAAGTATAGTTTTAGGTTGATTATTTTTCTTAGACTTAGTCCAAAGAGGATTAAGTTCTTCATAACCACCTTTAGATGTAATTTGAGTAGTATCCATATTATTATTTATTATTTATTAGTATCAAAATAGCCAATAGAATCAAGAATATAATTTCTAATAAGAATACTTTTATTTCTTAAATATTCAAGTTCAAGACTATTATCTAAACCTTGATTAGCAAGAAGTTTTGCTCTTTCAGCTGTAGCATTATAAAGTTCTAATGTAGCAGCATTAGCCCAATTAATAACTTCATTGACAATATTTTTATTTCTTACAAAATTACCATCTTCATCAAAAAACGTTTGATTTGCAGAATCAATAAAATCACTAAGTATTTCAGCACGATTAATCATGTCTTGAGCTTTAGCTTTACTGATAAAACTTTTAGTACCATTTTTATGAAGAAGATAAGCTTCATTAGCTCCAACATCAATGCCAAGTTCTCCACCTTCACTATCTCCTAAAGCAGGAATAGTATATCTATATCCATAATATTCCATTCCATTAAGTTCTTTAAGAGCACGCATTTTAGTATCACGATTAAGACTTTCTTCAACAGAACCTTTAAACAAATCTTCTACAAATATGCTAGCTTTTTTAGTAATAGGATTACCATCTTTATCTTCTTTAGGTAAAATAGTAATCATAGTACCACTTTTATTGCCCATAATAGCAGCACTAAATCTTAATCTATTACTACCTATAGCATTAGCTATAATATCATTAAGTTTATTTCTATCTTCAGTATTATATTGAGTCATAACTGTAGTATCATCGCCATTTGCAGCATAAACATTATACTGAGTTAAATCTGCACCACTAAGAAGATTCTCATAATGCTCTTCAATTTCTTTCTTATAAATATTATAAGATTGAGCATCAACTAAACCTCTACTAAAATCAGATTCAAGTTTAGCCATACCAGCACCTAAACTTCCACTTACAGTAGTAGACATTACAAAATCTTTTGTACGTTCTTTTTCTTTAACTGTAAGTTCATTATTTATATTTTTAGTTGATTGTATTACATCATCTAAAGTTCCAAATTGGTCACGAATACTATTTTTATTTCGTTGCAAATTCTCTTGATTAGCAATATCTTCATTTTCAAATATAGTACTATTATAAGCAAAATCAGGATTTACAAAATTATCATCAGAAATACCTCGTTCATTTATAGTTAAATCTTGGTCCATAACACCAAAAGTTTGACTAATAGCTTTAGAGATTTTATTATTTTCTCCCCAAGCAGCAGAACCTGATTCTGTGTAAGTTTGATTACTATTTTGAAGTTTAAGAAGTTTACCATTTCTATCAACACCAGCAAGCTTAAATCTTTTTTCTCCTCTAATACCTTCTTGAATAGCTTTATTTCCACTACCAGGAACATGATTAGTATCTACATTATGTAGAGCCATCATAGCTTTATAGAAATTAGGATTATCTTTACTTATAGTAAGTCTAGTCTTACCATTAATAGTTTCTTGTTTAAATCCTAATTTGTTAAAAGCAGCTTTACCTTTAGCATCATCTGAATAACCCATATTAGAAAGGAATTGTTGAAAACCATCAAAACCATAATCTTCGTCTTTAGCTAACCAATCAATATTACCACCAATTCCAACCAAATCCATAACATTAGATACGACAGGAATACGAGCATAACGTTTGGTTTTAGCACCATCAAACTCTATAGCAATACTAGTAGCATCAGTTCCGAACAAATTATTAACAGCATTAACATAACGTTTATAATATTTATTCTTTAAATCTAATGGAGTACCAGCATCCATAGCAGTTTTAAAAGCGAGAGCTTGTTTTTGGTTTTCATTAGCATTATTCATCATACCATTATAAATTCTTCCTTTATTACGAAGAATTTTAATATTATCAAGCATTCTAGCTTGTTGTTTCTTATCTTTAAAATATGATTTAGAAGCATAATCAGCAGCTCCATTATAATCATTATTATTAAGAAATTTATTATAAGTTTCAAATTCAAAAAGAGCCATAATTTTATATGTTTAATTATTTTGACCAGGTTTACCTTTCACATTATCATCATCATTACAACCAGTAAGATAAGGATTACCACCACCATTACCATTGCCTCTACCTGTAGGAGGAGCATAGTAATCTTTAGAAGTTGTATCAACTTTAGTATTACCAATTCTACTAAACGTAAAGTTCTTAATAAGACTAGGATATTTTTTAAATAAAACATCTACATAATCTCCAGTTATAATACCTCTATCATTAGTAATATTAGACATATATTCTGCTTTCTTACTTTCAAGTCTAGCTAATTCATTAGGATCAGTGGTTTCAGCTATTTGTTTGTTTACGTCTTTAAGAAGAATATCATTAACCATATATTCTTGTTCAAGACTAGCTTTCCACTTAGGGTCATTCTTAATAACATCAGTAAGTTGAGTTTTAACTTGATTATAAGTAAGAGCTATTTTACTAGAACCTCTAACTCTTTGAAATCCACTACCTTTACCTTCAGAAGTTTTAGTAGAATTTCCTGTAGTTTTAGAACTTTCTGTACTACTTATACCAATCATAGCTACAGCATTTTTCATCATAGCAAGATTATCTACTTCTTCTACTGGTGTCCAACTAGCTTTCCATTCAGTACCTCCAACTATATTTCCTTTATCATCATAAGTATCTTCATAATGATATTTATTAGATAACGTCCAAGCTTGTTTAGTAAGGGAACTAATATTACCATTATTATCAACAGCTTGTTTTGCTTTTTCGTATTGTTCATTAGCTCGAATACGACCCATAACTTCAGGAGAAGAAATAGCACTTCCAGCAAGTTCGGTAGCAATATCTAATGCTCTACTATAATCACCATATTGAGCAGCATCATTAATCTTTTGTTCAATACGTTTAGCATAATCGTATTTCCACTTATCCTCAGCAGCATTAAGTTTTAATTGACCAATAGCGTTTGTAATAGCAGACTTTTGTTGAATTGCTTTATCAGAACGCTCATCAATTTTATTTAATGCTTGACTAAGAGCTTCAAGATTTGAACGAACTGGTACACGTTGAGGAACATAACCTCCAATAGTAATACCACTTTGATTGTTTTTATAAGCCATAATATTATTATTTAATTACTGATTACAAAAATAGTAAAACTTCTGATAGTAATAGTACTATCAGAAGTATTTATATAATATTAATTTATACCATATTTTTGTCTTTGTTTAGGAGACAATCTAGACAAATAGAAACGTTTAGTTCTATCTTCGTTAGTAGTTTTATAAAGAGCAGCTATAACATCAGGAGATAAATCAAAACCCATTTCCATAAGTCTAGTAGGAGTAGCATCTTTACTAGAAGCAATCATTGCACGTATAGATTGGTCATCTTCATAAGCAGTTCTACCAGCAGTCCAGAAATTAGTCCAAGCTTGAGACAATCCACTAAGACCAACATTAAGAGCATCGCCTTTAGCTTGATTAGCTTCATTCTTAATTCTAGCAATCTCACTTTGACGAGCAAGTTCATTCTGTACATTTTGTGCTGCAACAGTTTGTTGATTCTTAGCATCTTCTGTAAGCATCTTGTTTTCTTCATTCTCTTTAGTAGCCCAAAGTTTACTAAGATTAGAAAGAGCATCAAGATTAATAGCACCACTTCTATTAAGAGCAGCTACAGAACTTGAAGTATTATTGAAAGTTTGTCCAGTAAGTCTATCTCTATAACGTTTAACTTCTTCTATTTCAGGATTGACATTATAAGTTGTAGGTAATTTACTAGCTTGAATAATAGGTGCTCTATCAGGAAGAACATACTTACCAGCAGTATTATAATTTACAAGACCTGTACTTAATGCAGCAAGAGTATCAATACCTAATCCTAAATAATCACCACCACTAAATATAGTACGACTACGATTATGTCTTTGTGGCATATAAGGAGTTTCATTAGAAGGAACAAATGTACCAGTAGCAGCTTTAGGTCTCATGCCTTTTACGGGGCGGCTTTCACCACCTGCAAAATCTTTAGATGATACAGAAGGATAAGGATGTTTAGAAGAACCTCTATCTTTAGAAGTTAAACCACCATTTCTAAGTTTGCAACGACCACCAAAACGATATTTATAATCTAACAAAGGATTTTTCAATTTATATCTATATGCTTCTGTAGGCAACTTATCAATCATTTTAAATCCTTTAACCATTTCGTTAGTAGGAAATACTTCATTTGTCCAAGGAATATCATAAGCTATCTTAAAAGGTTTTGCTCCAGGAAGTAAACTACTAGCTTCAAAGTTTTTAATTTTATCACTAAGTTTATTTGTAAGTTTACTTAATTTACTATTTTTATTTATAACGTAATAACCTTTGTTGTTTAGTATATCATCTAATCCTGAAAGTTTATGTGCTAACTTACTTTTTATAGATTTAATATTTGCAAAGTCTGATAAATTATCTAATGCTTCTTCACCATTTTCATTTAAATGTTTTTGAATAGCTTCATTATCATAACCATATTTGTTTATAAATTTATGTAAACTACTTGATAACTTTCTATTAACTTTACCTATAGTGGTATTGTATAAAGGTCTAATTACTTTATCTTCTATTATATTTCCTCTTAAACCAATCCAAGGCTGTAAGTCCCAAGTATCCCTAATATGACTTACTCCATATTTTTGTCCATTATATCCTCTAGTAGTAAATTCTTCAATATCATTTGCTACATGTCCACCAGCACTATTTATAAAATCAACACTTTGGTCGTTAGGTAAAACTATCAATTTGGATATACCTTTTGTATCAGTATAAGCACCTTTAACAATAGGAGATTCAGTCCAAGTATTAAACTTTTGGGGAAGACCTAAATACTTTCTCCAAGCATCAAACCTAGCTTCTAAAGCATGTGGACCAAACATACCTCTTGTGATACCTGCATTATAAGTAACTAAATTTTGAGCAGATTCATCGTTAAACCAAAAAGGATTATCAATATCTGCTTCTGCACCACTTAAAGCCGAATCAAACGCTTCTTTTATTCTAGAAATAGGTTTACTATATCCTATTGGAGATATATTTGCAAATATATGTTTACGTAAATTACTAGGTCTAAGTCTATATAAACCAACACCTGTTTTACCTAAACCGTTTTCTAAGCCTATATCACCAATACTATTAATACCTAAACTTAAATAAGGATGCTCTTTAGCCCATTTTGTATTAACAAAACCTCCAGTATCTTGCATCATATAATGCTTAAGAAACTCACCAGCATTTTTACTATCACGAATAGAACCAACAATATTACTAAGATTAGCATTAAGAATAGGAGCACCAGCAGCTATAACAAAATTTACAGCACCCATTGGGTCAAAGTAAGAACTAGTATCTTTTTTACCAGCTTCTTTCCAATGATTTGCTTTACCAGTAATAACTACATCTTCACCGTTTGTAGCAGAAGCATTATAATTTTTACCAGTTAAAGTATCTGTAATAGTACCATCTTCATTAATATGAACACGTTTGCGAGGAATTTCTGTACCATATTTAGCTTTACCTCCATCATCACTAAGATGATTTCTTTTCTTAAAAGCTTGTTGTTGACTAAATACTTTATCTTTATTATAACCTCTAAGAATAGCTTGAGCAGGACTCATACCATTACCAAGAATAGGTTGAGCACTAAAGATTCTTAGAGCACCATTCTTCTTCTGAGCAACTTCACCACCTTCGGCTTCAACTTCATTACCACCAACATTAATACCAATACCAGTTTGACCAGTCTCATTCACATCTTCGTGAGAGCCGCCCCGTAGAAGATATGTGTTGTTTCCTATCTTAGTAGCATCTCCACCATCAGTAATATAAATACCTTTAGCTCCAAGAGTTTTACCAAGTCTAGCAGCAGTTCTAAATTGTCTAAGATAATCTTCTTGATAATCTTGACTATTATTAAGAGCAGTAGTCATATTAGCAGCTTCTTGAGTTGTATTCTGCCAATCTTGAATACTCTTTTGACGACGCATTTCTCTTTTTTTAGCAGCAGCACCAAATAAAGAACCTGCTATACTAGTAGCACCCGCAATAGCTGCACCAATCCAACATTTCTTTCTACCACCTAATTTCATAGCAGGAGTTTTAGTTGGGTCAGGAGGAAGTACAGTAGTACCATTATTACCTGTAGCATCAACTTTTGGCTCCGGATTTGATTTTGGTTCAGGAATTTGAGTATTTGCAGCTAGAGTAGTTGCTAATTTATTAACTTGATGTTTTTCTATAGCAGAATCTGTTACAGAACCTGCGACACCTAAAGCAGGAGCAATAAATGTATTAAAAATACTACCGAAGTCAGCTTTAGGTCTACCACCACAACGAAGACTTCTTCTTTTAATTTTACAAGTCATAATTTAATACTTTGAATAATTAATATTTAAATCCTCAAATCTAAAAGGAACATTATCTATATTTCTAAAGATAAATCTAACAACGAAATAACGACCATAAACTAGATTACGTTCATCACTTGGATTATTAAGCATTGTTTGAATCTTAGTTTCTTGTGCAGGAGTAAGATTATTAATATCCAAGTTATAACGTTTACATATCTCTTCTTTAGTAAGTTTATTACTAATATAATTCCTTATATAATTAAAGTTCCAAATACCTTTATCATAATAAGGAACTTTGTAATCTGGAGTTCTATCTCTAGTTACAGTATCATCATTAATCATTTTATGTCCTGAAATATCTAAGTCACCTGTATCATTACTATCAGTATAAATACGAAGTTTATCACCACTATAATGTTCTATATCTCCATAACTTCCATTGCCCATAAGTGGTTCAGCCATTCTAGTAACTTGATTACTAAAGTAAGCATACTCTTTATTAAGTATATAACTAATAGAATTAATACATTTAGGAATATTATAATTTTCATTTACGATAACATCAAATATAGCAGGATTAACAGTTCTAGTTTCTTCAGTACCATCTTCCTTTTGTATAGTAAGATTTGTACTCATAGCTGGGAAACCATAAGCATGGTCATCAAGTCCAGCATAATCTCCAGTTTTACCATAAAATCCTAAAGGAGTATTTTTATGAAAACAATAAAGAAAAGAACTAGTTGTTACAGCATAATAAAAATAACAATGATTTTTAGTATTTACACCTATGTTAAATTTATAGTCGTGAAGACTAACAAACTTCTTACTAATTATATTAAAAGATAAAGTAATATAACCAGGTTGATTATGTTCTCTATCTCCAACATCTTCACTATAATAAGCAAGACACATAATTACACGAGCATTAGCAAAATCTGTAACCATGTGAGCATCGGCTATTTGAACATTGTTTATCCAATTAAGAATATCACTAGTTAAATCAGTAAGATGATTATTATCAAAGTTATATATTCTTCTATTGTCTGCATCTACAAACCAATAACCATTACTATTAACAGTCCAAGCTTGAGGATGTTGAAGTCCACCATAACCATGATTACTAGTAAATAGTTCAATAGGTTCTACTTCAAATAAATCTGGCATTTTTAATTGCACTGTGTCGCCCGATGTCTTTAGGAGGTTATCTCTATTAAGGTAAAATAAAGAATGCTCCGTGTGGACGAAAAATGCAGTGCCTACGCCAATGATATTTGTAATATTGCCTTTGTTCTTGGAAAGCACTTTATAGTTGTTCGCTCTAAAGTGTCTCCATGAGTTAGCAAGACTTTCATCACCAATTACATCACTACGACGAATAGTAGCACGTTTATAAGAATCATAATTAAGATTATCTTTATAATTAGTATAAAGTTTATAATTACTTTCTATATACGTATCTTTTAATTCTATAAGGTCTGTAGCATTCAAAGGCTGAACTATAAAGTTAACACTACGTTGATGACTACCAGGACCACTTTCATCATTACCTAAAACACCAACTAAATAACTAGGTTCTTTCTTTATAGAAATAGCATTAGTATTAACTCTACTAAACTTACTATAATTTACAATCTTAGCATATTCTGTAGTAGAACTTGTCCAATTTTTATTTATAGAATTATTATCTTGTACATCATATACTTTACCAGTATCTGATATATATACTCTACGTTGATAAATTAAAGTCTTATCGTTTACATAGAATGCAGGATAATTAAAATCATAATTGTGAACATAATTGTTAGGAAAATTATCAGCATCATTACTATCAGCATAACTATAAGTTTTGACATTAGCGTGTTTATAACATACAGGACCAAAACTAATAAGTTCTTTATCTTTCTTACAATATATATTACGATTAAATATTATAACATTTCCAACTTCACCAATATCAGGAGTTATCTTATCTTTACTATCTTTTAAACTAAGAACTATACCTCCATCCATTCCAGCAGTATTCATAGTATTACTAAGACTATCGCTATCTACAGTATTACTAGCTACTATACTAGAATTATTAATATAAGCTGGATTAGTACTAGGAAGTATATAACCATTACTTGTTATTTTATATTCAGGTACATATATAGAACCGTTATAATTAACTTTACCAGTTTCTACTTCGCTAGCTTTAAAAAGACTTGCATTTACTCCATTCTTAGCACAATATGCTTGATAATTATTAGTTACTTCTGGTTTTTCATAACTAAAGAAGAAACCAATATAATCATTAGGTATTTCAATATTAGTAAAACCTACTTTAATTCTATATAAAGTATTATCATTAGCACTATCAAAACTATGACTTGAACCAGTTTTAAATAAAAGGTCATTATTATAGTTTTTATAATATCCAAAACTAGCAGTTTTACGAATATTTGCATTAGAAGGAGAAGGAGCAGTACTTACAACTTCATAAGCATATTTATCTTTAAGAGTTTCAATACTAAGTAAATTAGTAAAATCTCTATCGTTACCAGAAGTACTACTACTAGTTCGTTCTTTCAACGATGTTAATTTACTAAGTTGAACATCTATTGTAGAACTTCCAGTCATAGTAACAGTATTCAAAATTGTAGTTGGAAGAATGTCATTACTAAGTTGATAACCATTAGTATAAGTACCATCTTTACGAACATAATGAATAAAGAAATTATATACACTATTAGGCATTAAAGTTCTAACAGCATCATCTACTAATACAGTAGTAGTATATACTCTAGTATTACTAGATTTACTCATTCTAAATCTATTTGGTCTATAAGAAGCAGCATGCATCCATATATCTGACAGATGTGCTAATCTACTAGTAGAAGTATTAATTTTTAAACCTGCATGTTTATGGTTTGTACCACCACCTTTTCCAAGACCACCATATAACCTACTAGATTTACCATTTACAGGAATACTTATAATATCAAAAGTACCATCATTGTTAATACCAAAAGCTATATTAGAACAAGGATATAAATGCTTACCCTCATAACCACCAAGAGCAAGATTATCAAAATCACTAACATTTTCATTATTGCTAGCTACAAAGCAAAGATAACGTTTAAGTTCATTATAATCTCTAGCATTTAAAACATCATGATATGTAATATTAGTTCCATCTACATTTATAATAGTATTAGCAGAAGGTTTTAATACTTCTACAATAGCAGCAAATATAGCATTATCTGACCAACTAAAAGTATATATTTCATATTCTTTAGTTGTAGTATTAGTTGTATTTGATTTAGAACAAGGTTCATAAATCATCTTTGCTCTAATCTTTGCAGCATAATTTTTAAGATTTACATTATAATCACTTTCATCATAATTTGCAATATAAAGACGATTCTCATAGTTACAAAGAGAAGCAACATTAAATAAATTAAAACTATTATCAGTCAATTCATCTATTGTTGTTTCTTCAAAGTTACTAGCATCAAATATAAATTCACGAACATCAAAACTAAACTTTCTCCAAATACGAGGTAAAGCAGTATTTTCATGTTTGAGTATATATCCTATTTGATAAGCTTTATAATTATAATTATCATCAAAGTTAATATTAAACTTTAGATTATAATTACAATCTTTCTTATCATTGTTATATGAACCTACACAACGAGTTGTAGCAAGATTAGTATCACTCTTTATATCATAAACGTGATTTATAATTACTTTATCTTCTAGATTTATAGCATGATAACTACTACCAATAGGAAACCAATTAGTATAATAATTACTATCTATTTCATAACGAATGAAGAATTGATAAATACCATTTGGCATATTAATTCCAGGAACTTTATCTTTAAGACTAATATTAGCTACTGGAATATTAGCACAAATAGAATATAGTTCAGGATTATCTTCTTTTGTACAACGAGAAAGATTAATAGTTTTAAGAGGAATATTATTTTTTACAACTTCTTCATAAATACCATCATCATCTTTACTATTGTGAGTAATAATTTTAGTAGCATCATATTCTCCAATAGCAACGATAAGTTCATTATTTACATTATAACTATATGTACCTACAATCTTTCCACCACTATAATTCCAAGCACTATATATTTCTGTTAAATCTAAAAGACCAGTAACTTCATTTTCTACACAACGATAAATATGAGAACTATGTTCACCGGTATCAGCTTCAAGGTAACTAAGTATTACAATCTCTTTCATACAAGGAATTATACCTACTATCTTACCTTCAACTGGAGTACTAAAAGCATAAGTTAATCCTTCTTCATTCGTAATATAAGAATTATCAGGACTAACTTTAATGTTCTTAGCAAACACCAAACTTCCATTAGGAACAACGTTTGGAGTTTTATTTAAATTGAGTTCTTTTACTATATTCATAATTATTATCTTCTTGGGTTAAATGTTGAGTTGTAGAAGAAGTTTCTCCAACCATCAGCATTATATAAATCATTACGAACAGAAGCAATAGCTTTACTCTTTAATTCTTTCCATTGAATATAAGGATTAGTAACAGGACTACTACTTTTTAAATCATATACTGGATGATGACTACCACGACTAAGATATTTATATAGAATATAAAAACTTATAGCTTCTAATAGAATACCATTATCATAAACCATTGGAACTTCACAATCATAATAATCATCGTGATAAGTCATAGGTTCAAAACTTTGAACGTTTATCCAATCAGTATCAAAGTTAAGTTCGATATGACCATTATTAGTTATTACAAAGTTACGACTATCATCAGCTTTTCTAATAGTTGCAACCTTCATAAAATTACGACCAGTTTTATTGGTATTATCTATAACAGCAATTTCAGGACTAGGTTCTACATTAGTTTTAGAACCAAATCCTGAATTACAACAACTATTATTAGCTTCAAGTTGTTTTATTTCACAACCATAATCATCAAATACTTTAATATCAGTAGCATTTAACTGACAAGGAAATATACCTATACGATTAACTATTTGAAGTCTTCTAGTTTTCTTAGCCATAGGAAGACATTTCATTTGACTAAGTGCATCAATTATCCAAGCAGCAGCACGAGGAATCCAATCACTTTCACTAAGATTAAAGTCGTTATCAACTTTACCAATGATGCGCTTCATATCCACATTTTGTTTGATTTTCATTTCTAACAAATTTAGTATACATTAATTTATCTACTTGTAAACACAGAGTTAGTTTAATCTTTAGAGATACAGGTAAATGACATATCTTTTCTTTGTCACCACCAGTAAGTTTAATTAAACCTTCATTAGTATATTGTCTGATTTTTACAGAACGATAATCAATCATGCTTAGTTTATAACCATAAGCTCTATGAAGATTACAATTACAAAGAGCAAGTTCATACCAACTTTCATCAGCTTTATAAATCCTAGGGTCAACTGCATCATATTCTAAACCATTAGCTTTAGCAAATTCAGCTTCTTCTCTATTCCAAATTCTAATGCCTTTAGCTTCAAGTTCTTTCTTATATTTATTAGTTGCAACAAAATCACAAATCTTACAACCAGTATTAAGAACTCTATTAATGCAAACATAACCTAGTTTACCTTCAAGACGATAACCATGAGCTTTAAGAATAAGAACATCATGTACTTTATTATAAAATATACCAATTATATTTCTATACTCAGCATAATTTAGAGCAATACATTTCTCATAAAGTTTAATCTTTTGTTCTAGTTCACTCATCTTTCGTAAATCAACAGCATAAGCAACAAGTCTAAAACATAGATGTTTATGTTCAAGGTCATTACGTTTATCTTCATACATACCTTTTGCAGCATTTTCAAGACGACCATTTATATACTTGTTCTGTTGAAACTCTGGATAATCAATTACAGGAAGAGCAAAACTATCAACATAAGGAACAATCTTAGAACGTTTTTCAACTATGTTACCAGCTAGTTCATCATAAGAAAGTCTAGCTCTTTCAAGTTCTAGAGTAAAAGCATCTTTCATATCTTGATGATACTTACTCATATTTATTGGATTAAGTCTTACAGCAGTCATATACTAATTATATTTTATAGTATTAGGAACTTCATCTGTTTCTTGATGTTGATTTAATAGTTCCCTTTTATATATTATTTCTTTTATTTGACCAATCATATCTTCACTAAGTAACCACTCGTTGTCATCATAAAGATGATTCTCAACAGTAAGGTCTCCATTAATATCTAGAATTTGATTAGGATGTTCAAAAGCAGATTCTATAACAATAGTATCTACTGGAACAATTCTATCTTTACTAGCTGGAAATAAATAAAGATATTCATTAATATAGTCATAACTAATAGCACCGCAAAGTCCAGGAACACTTCCTTTAAATCTAGCAGTAGTTTCTTTAATATAAGGAAACTCTCTATTAGTTTTATATCCTACAGAACTAACTCTATCAAAAGGAAGATTATTAGTAAGTCTAATAGGTCTTGGAACTTTATCTAGAGTTCTTTTAATTTTATCAAGTGGAACTCCTTCATAATCTTCAGGTAGTTCTACATCACCATCATTAACTGTAATAAGTGAAACTTTAAAACGTTGAGTATGAATTTTATCAACGTAAGCATGATTTTCATAACTTCTACGTATAAGTTCATTACGAGTATGAATTATAGCATTACGAACTCTTTCACGTAAAGTATGATTATTAGGCTGACCTACACCATGTAAAATTTCACTAGTAAGCTGAGCAAGAGAAGCCATATCAGTAGTAGTTAAATTATTAATATGAAAGCCGCCCCGTAAAAGGTATGATTAGTAGAAGTTCTACCAATTACATCTTCTACGGGGCGGGTTTAATGTTTTACTTATCTTCTTTATTATCTGCTTTAGTAGCATCTTCAAATAAGAAATCAATAAGCTCAATAACACCAATATTAAAATCAGTACCAATAAGAGCTTTGATCAAATCATCCTCATTAATAGTAGTATGTTCTACTTCTACTTCTTTATTATCAAGGTCTTTAATAAAACCATTAAGTTTATTTTGAGCATTAAAATAATACTCAGTTACTTTAATACGATTTTCATTATCAGTACGAGTAAAAGTATATTTACCAGCAGCTTCATCAGTTTCTTTCTTTTGAAGTTCAGCAAGAAGCTTAGACATCTCTTCATCATTATCACCTTTAAGAGATTCTTTAGAATCTTTAATAGCTTCTTCATAAGAAGTTGCAATAGGCTTTAATACTTTTACATTCTTCCAAATAGCAATAGCTACTTCAGCAGGAAGTTCTTTAGTCTTAATTTGCTTGAGTACATTATATGCACTAACAGCATTACTTTGTTTTACTTTAATCATAATAACTTTATTATTTTGATGTTTAATTTGTAGTGCAAATATATTAATAATATATTATTATATAACTACGTTATATATATAATAATATATTTTAATATATTTGCAAAGTAATCACTTAGTTTTCACTAGTATTTGCAATACTTACAAGAGCAGGATTTTTCTCTAGTTCTTTAATGAAATCATTAACAGCAGTACTAACAGAAGTAACATTACCATTCTCAATACTATTATAATTAATATTAAGATTATTACTTCCATAATAACTGAAACTAGCTAGTTGATTACTATTACTATCTTTTACATTACCACTATCTACACCTTCAATAGTGTCATTGTTACGAACTCGAACATTAGCATTAATACTAAGTTCATTTACAGTAGCTTCTACATTAGAAGTCATACTTACAATTTTAGTTACTTTAATTTCCATAATTGTATTATTAAATAGTTATAATTATTTGATAAATAGATTTAATATCATTTCTAGCACATTTATTATATTAAGAACATCTACATTTTAACGCATAATATAAGTACCTCCTGGAGGAACTTGTTTCCATTCACCATCTATATTAATTTCAAAAGATAATTGACATCTTTCTTCATAATAACCTCCTTCATAAACATTATCAAATCTTATATATACTTCAACATAATCTGTTATATCACCGTTAGGAATAGTTACAGAACCTATACCTTGACCAGAACTATTAGATACATAACCTCTTCCATATGTTTTCTTATTAATACCATAAGTAGCAATACTTCTAAACATACCATCATTAATTGTAATTTTAGCATCAGGAAGTTTACATATTTTTGCTTTACAAATACAACTACCACCAACTAATTCTTTTAATGATGAAAAATCAACAAAATTACTAGAACCACTTTTAATACTTTCCATATAAATTTGTCTAGGATAATATTTAAAACTAATAGCACCCGGTAAAGATATAAAAATTATTTTTGTATTATCATATAAATTTGCACTACGAGTATATGCTAAAAAAGGTACAATAGTAATCATTTTATCGTTACCTATATCAAAAGTTATTTCTTTATTTGCATATATATAATCTGTTGGTTTTTTACAATTACCGACATAATAATTTTTATAAATCTTATCAACATTGTTATATGGTGAATCATAACGAATTTGAACCCAAAAAGACCAAGCTGAATATAAATCAGTTATTATATCATCCATAGTAAGATTTGTATTATTATCAACATTTGTATTCATAGATAGAACACAATTAAATTTAGGAGTTGAATAATGATAAATTTCAACAGTAGCCATTTCAGGAATAGAAGTTCGGAAACCATTATACTTTGCTTTAGCATTATAATTTCTAAAATCACTTAATCTATAAGGAGAATTAGCACCACCTTTTGGAAAATGTTTTCCTGATACAACTGTACTTGTATCACTACGAATACCTCCATTTCTTCCATATACATTATCAGCGTAAAGATGTTCACATGCGTTAATAGCAAAACCTTCTCCTCCATAATTATTATACAAGTTTCTATAAGTATCAATAGGAATATTCATACCACAACGAACAGCACAATTATATAGACTATATGAAGATGTTACTCTTTCCTCAGAGTCTTCTCTAATAGGATATTCTTTAAAGTCACCTTTACAATTAATAGGTTTATACTTACTCCATATATTTATATTTTCACTCTTACAAAGAGTAGCAAGGTCATTGCTACTCTCTCCAAGAGCTTGTTTAACATCATCAATGCTAACAGGAGCACTAATAATTCCACTATAACTATTGTAAGACATAATCTTTATTTTTTAAATATTCAACTTCACTTTCTAATTCTCTAACTCTAGCTTTAAGTTTATCAACTTCATCATCTATTTCAGTTAAAGCACCAAAAGCAAGACTAATAAGTTTAGGATTCCAATAGTTAATCTTTAGATAACCATTATCATCTTTAGCAATTATATCGTTAAGTAATGGATTATTTACATTTTGAGCAATAAAACCAATACTATGTTTATGGTCATGAATATAATCAAATTCATAAGTACCACCAATACTTTTAATAACATTTAAACAATTAAGTTTAGTAATGTTAGTTTTAAGACGAATATCAGAAGATTGATAAGCTACAACTCCACCTTTAGCAAAAATAGTATTAGGGAAGTAAGTATTCATATTATAATCGAAATTATATATATGACCTGTATGACCCATAAATCTATCAGTAGGAAATGAATACTTAGTAAAAGAAAATATTCGTATTTTATTTATTACAGTATTACGTAAAGCAGTAGTCTTTTGGTCATGTTTGAACTTAAATCTAATATATCTTCTATCGTTACTTCCTACACTATAACCACCATTACTATCATGTAATAGATTTATATAATTAATTTGATTCCATCCAGTTATGTGTTTAGTATAAGTATCAAGTACAACACCATTACTATTTATATATTCTACAGTACAAATAGTATCAACACCATTCGATATATCAACACTAGCAAAATAAACTTGAGAATAGCAATTATTAGGAACATTAAATGTAAACATTAGTTGATTCTTTTTTATTTGTGCTAATTTCTCAGCTTCATTCTTTTTTATTTGTGCTAATTTCTCAGCTTCATCTTTTATTTGATTTAATACATTAGGGTCAATATCAGGAGGAATAACATTGTAACCTAAATAAACTTGATTTATACCTGCATTACTAGCATATAGATTAAATTTAGCATTATCATCTATAGGATACCTAGTCCAATTAGTACCATTATCGTTAGAGTAATGTATATCTACATCAGTAATAGGTATACTATCAGTAATAGCAGTAATTCCAGAACATAAAGCATCAGCTGAAACATAACAACCAGTTCCTTTATTATTAATCTCATAATTTGCAGGTAGTATACCTTTATTATATATTAATCCGTTAACTGATAAATTACCACCAATAGTAGTTGTTCCACCAATAGTAGTTGTTCCACTAATAGTAGTTGTTCCACTAATAGTAGTTGTTCCACTAATAGTAGTATCACCATTAATAATAAGATTTTTAAATTTAGCACTACCACTTTGATATATAGCCCAATTATCACTATTAATTTGACTACACATATCTTGAACTTTCACCCAAGCACTATTACTAGCATTACCTAAATATAAATCACCACCGCTACCTCCAATTCTTGCTCTACTATCAGGAGTTACAGTTGTAATACCAGTAAGTCTAAGCGTACCATCACTTTGTGCATTACTAGCATTAAACACAGAACCATCAGCTATACCAAGATAAATAGTTTTATTAGAATGAGTATATTTAAGTCCAGCCCATTGATTCCAATCCCAAGAAGTTTCACCAAAACGAATAGCATTTCCTGTGTTAAATATTACTTTGTCGTCTATAGCTGATATACGAGCATTAAAATTTACATTATTATTTAATCGTATAGCTCCATTACTAGAATTACTATTATTTATATATATAGTTCCATTAACATCAGCAGTACCATCAAAACTTTGACCCCATATAGTTCTAGGAGTTTGAAGTTTAGTTGCAGAAGCTACGTTATCGGTAAGTGTTGCTATTAATGCATCTTTTCTTGTGGAATCATTTTTCCATACAAGATTAACATTTGTATTAGTACCTCCCCAAATATTAGTTCCAACAGAATATATTTCGTCACCATACGTATAATTAGATGATTTAAATAGTGGCTCTTTGTTAGAATATAATCTATATGTTCTTCCTCCTCTAACCCAAATACATATACCTCCACGTCTTGTTCCTATACCTACAGACCCAATAGTTATTTCATTATTATCGTAATTATTTTGGCTTAACAAATGGAATGAAAACCCAGTATCATTCCATCCTCTTGATGTAATTTGAAAATGTAATCTATTTTGATTATAATGATCTGCATCTACTGTACATTCTGAATGTATCTCACAATCTAATTCCATATCAGAATCTAAAAAGAATAATGGATAAAAATTAGATAATGAATATGAACTTAGATTAACTGTATAAAATCTTCTTGAGAAGAAATCATTCCAGTCTAATCCATCTAATAAATTAGCATTACCTGCCTTATTAGAATAAGCACAAGTTCCACTAGAAGTAATATAACCAGTATCATTAGTAAGTTGACTTACTTTTGTAGGAATTTCAGTCTTCTTAGCATAATCTGCAAGACTTTGATGACTAGTCAAGAAAGTACTACCTTTAGTAAAAGTAATACTAGTTCTATTCTTACTAACACTAGTAATAGCATTACCTGTTCCAGTTACAGTTATACTAGTAGCACCATTATTTTCAATATTAGATATTCTACTATGAAGCTTATAAATAGAACTAGCACTAGCTATTTTACTTCCTTCATTTTGAGGGTCAGAAGTAATAGCAGTAGCATAAGGAATTATAGTTCCGTTTAGTCCACCTCCACCCCCCATAGAAGGCGTGTATGTTCCATAAGCACTAATGCCACCTTGTACTCCAAGATGAGCTGTTTTATTACTACTAGCACTAACTATTTCAAGTATATTAGGGTCTCCACTCTTTGTTCTAAGAATTATATTACCAATTTGAAAAGCACCACCAGTATTACTATCTCCAATAAATAAACCAGTAGGAAGATTATGACTATCTTCAATACCACCTAAAGATAAAATATTAAGTCTACTAAAAGTTTTCTTAGGAGTAATATAATCTATATCATTAAAATCTGTAGTATTTTGATTAGCATAATGTAAATAGAATAATCTAGCATAATAAAATATTGTTGCAATACTAGTACCTTGAAGAATGAAACTATTTGGGTTACCATGTAATACGCCATCAGTTCCCCAATAAATAGCTCCACTAGCTAAATAACCACTACCATCATGTCTAAACAAACTTCTAGCATAATCTGTACCAGCTACTTTATTTTTAAGTTGTTCATCTGTAAATATATCTTTATCTACCATTGGACCGCCAAACCAAGCAGCAATAGCTGTAATATCATAACTATCTTTATCTACAACACCATCAGCATTAGCTTTTCCTTGAAGTCCGCTAATACCAGCAGTAACAGGAGAAGAATTATCAGAAGTTTGACGAAGTTGAAGTACATTAGTAACTACAAGACCACCATTTACTTCAGTTTTACCTTTAAATGCTTCTTTAAGATATTTGTATGAAGTAATATCAGTGCCCATGCCATTAAGTACATCAGCTTGACAAATAGCAAGATATTGTTTAACTGCTTTAATCTTCTCTTGAAGATTCTTATATTTAGTATTTGCTTCTCCTATATTAACTTTAGTTATTTCAGTATTAGCATCTATAAGTGTATTAATAAGATTCTTATATTCAGTCCAAGCTGTATTCATAACAGTATTGGCTTCTTCCAACTTACCTTTATTAGCATTATCATTAGTAAGATATTTAGATGTAGTAATATTATTAACTTGGTCTATAACAGCAGCAACTTCATTGTTAGCTTGATTTAACAAGTCAGTAAGTCTAGCTTTCTCAGAAGAATCAAGTACTCCATCTTTAATAAATTCATTAAACTTATTATTAATACCAGGAATTGTTGTATTATTAATAGTATTAATTTTCTCATTTACTATATCAATAGCACTAGTTAATTCAGCTTGCCCAACGTAACGAACTTTCTTTTTCCAATTAGTTTCATCAAAGTTTGTATTATTAGAAACAGCAGTAAGCATATCTCCTTTATAATACTTAACGCCATTAACAGTAGCATCTTCAGGAAGAATCCAAAGGTCACGTTCTTTATAACCTTTACATATAACACCAGTTCCAGCTTTAGCATCGGCATAAGAATCTACAAATATAGAAGATTTACCATCTATAGTATCAAATACATCTTTAGGAATATCCATTTGTTCCCAAGCACTACCATTCCAATAATTAGTAGTACCATTAGTAGTATTATACCAAATGTCACCTTCGTGAGAAGCTTTATCTGTCCAATTAGTACTAGGGTCATCTACTTGATACCAAGTTTCAGCTTTACCATCAAGCTGACCTTTAATACCAGCAAGTTCTTTATTTATAGCAGCACTAAAATCAGCTAAATCTTTATCTTCAGATTTAACCCAATTTGTTCCATTATAAACCCAAGTTTCAGTTTTATCACCAACTTGTTTAATCCATAAATCTCCTTTATCAAAAGGTTTATTTGGAGTAGTATCAGAATAGAATATACGACGTTTACTATCAGCTAAGTCTCCAGCAGCTCCAGCTTTATCGTCTGCAACTTTAGCAGCTTTCATAGCTTCATTAAAATCAGCATCTTTTATTTGTATCCAAGCACTACCAGTCCAACGATAAGAATGATTATTTTTAATATCATAAACTATATCACCAATATGTTCTGAACGAAGAGTTTCAGTATTCCAAGTATTAGCAGGAGCATTATTTACAGTAGGTTCATATTCTAGATACCAAACAATAATACTTTGGTCTTTTTGTTGCTTAACTTCATCGACAAGATTACTAAACTTAGTTTCATATTCATTAGTCCACTTTTGAATAGTAGCAATAGCTTCAGAATAACGAGAAGCTAAAACCCAATCATCAGCATTAAATGATTCACTCTTTGCAACGGCTCTAGCTATATCATTATTAAACTTACCTTCAAGAGTAGCATTAACCCACATATCACCAACTTGATAATTAGTAGGTTTAGTCTTACCATAGAATACTTTCATTTTGCTATCAGCTGTAGCTTGAGCATGATTAGCAGCTTCAAGTGCAGCAACAATATCGTTATCCTTAATACGATTCCAACGATAAGGATTAACATCATCATTGTATTTAGTAAAACGATAAGCATAACCAGTAGTTTGGTCATAATACAAATCACCTATATGTATCTTCTTTAAATCTTCAGTAGTCCAATCTACAGCAGGAAGATTATCAAGAGTAGGTACACCTTCATAAAACCAAGTTTCAATAGCACCATCAGCTTGCTTCTGAAGGTCTTTGATTACTTGAGCATTATTAATAAGATTCTTTACAGTTTCTTCATCAACTCCACCATTTTCTTTAATATATTGGTCAAGGTCTTTATCTCCAATACTAGAACCTATTTCAAGATTAGCTTTAATATTAATCTTACCATTCTTATATTTAATATAAGTTTTAGGATTATCACCTTTATCTCCAATATACATATCACCATATACATTGAAGAAAGCTTTACCATTATAAACACCAAATTCTACATACTCTTTATTAAGTAAAGTATAATAATTTACTCCAGCGTAAAGAGTAATACTAGGAGCATAATTATCAACAGCATTAAGAACTAAAGCTGTTTGACGTTGAGCATCATTTAATCTATGTCCTAATTGATTAAGAATATCTCCTGGAGCAGGAGCATCAGAAGCAGAGTCAAAATCAATTTGACTTAAATCAACATAATGATATTTCTTACCATCAATATTTACAGTATTAGAACTAACATTAACTACAAGTCTCCAAAGATAACTATTTTCTACTTTATGATAAGTACCTTTCTTAACATTAAAAGTTTTAGCTTGAGCTTGGTCACCAACTTTCCATTTATTATCTATTTTTTCACCATCTTGTTCACCAAGAAAATAACAACGATAAACTTCTTGATTAAGAGTTTCATTTACAAGATTACCTTCTTCATCTTCTACTTGAGAAATGCTCCAAACATCAGTTTTTTCATCATGTTTAAATACTGGAGCATCTATTTTAATTCTATCTACATAAGCAACTCTAATACTACCAGCAGGAGAAATAACTAATTTACCACCGATAGTATCAACATTAAGTATTTGAAGAGTTTCAAATATAGCTTTAAGACGAACATAAAGATAATCTGTAGTAAGATGAGTTCTACCAGTTTGGTCTACAGACCAAGTACCTCCTGTATAAGCAGTAGGTTTACCAATAGTTAGTCCATTAAGAAAATCATATATTCCATTAATAACTTCATCGTTTAATTTCTTAGGATAAAGAGAATCACTCTTTAATGCAGAATAAACATTAGTGTTACTAGGAACTTTATTACTAGTAGTAGTTATAATATCAACACCTTTACTATAACCACCACCAATAACACCATTATCAAGACGAGAAATAATATCTTGATTAAGTTGAGCTTGAGAAAGTTTATATGCGTAATCCCACCAATTAGTTGTAGATTCAAATAGTCCATCGTTAACAATCTTATAAATCTCACTAATTGTAGGTTTACGAGTACCATCAATCTCTTGAATAGTTGCAGAAGTACTAATAGTTTCCTGAATTTCATTAATATCAGGAGTTACTGTAGTAGCTTTAACTACAACTTCTGTAGACTCTTGAGAAGGACTATTTGCGTCTATCTCATTAATAGCAGGAATTTTATTCATATTATTATTAATTATATTAGTAAAAGGAGGAGGACTTTCATGTCAAAAATACTTAGTAACTTAAACCTCAATCAGGTTAATAATTTAGTTATATGCCTCCTCCTTTATTTGTATTTAGCTTATCAAACTTTGATATAAACATTGTCATATACCCAATTTATTTAGATTCTGAGTATGCTTGATATACGTCTGTTATTAGTTAATCATAAACTAACTGAAAGTCGCTTAGAACGTAAATTTCAAAGAAATAAAAATCTTAAATAAAATTTTAACGTCTGCATTATACGTAAAACCCCCAAGACTAATCTCTAGCCTTGAGGGTCACGGACACACATCTAGCATCGCAAGAAGCAAGGGTATTTATAATCGAATAATACCAGCAGCTCTAAATTGATTAAGTAGAGTGTTGACAACGCCAGCAAGACTTGCAACAGTTGCAGTTTCAGTATCAACATTTACTATGTTTGTAATAGCTTTAACTCCACCAATAGTTGTCTTAGTAGCAGCAGGTAAAGTATACTCTTTAGATTTAGCTAATATAAACTCGCTAACTTTAGTAACACCACCATCAGTACTAATTTTGTATGTTACAGCGTGACCTTCATCTGTTATAATAAAAGCATTACCTCCATCAGTAGGAAGCCAACTTGCTGTACCATAAGAATGATTAATACTGGTAAAAAATGTATGTTGAGTGTTGCCAAGTTTAACAATATTAGCAGCTTTAGTTTCCTCGTCGATACCTATACCAAGTTTAATAATTTCATTAGCATTAATGAAGTCATTAACTTTAACTCCTAAATTACTAATATCAGCTTTTGCAGTATTAAGCTCTTTATTAATAGTATCAACTTTAGATTCTATTTCAGTTATATCAGCTTCATCTTTTTGATTAAGAGATTCTTTAAGAGTATTCTTATTATCGACAGAAAGACCTAAAGCATCAATAGCTTTATTTATTTTTACTTTATCCATATCAATTTATTTTATTATCAATATTCTTATAATCATAACCAAACTTAGATAAGATTGGTTTAATAATCCAAGTCCAACTTACAGGAGCAAGTATAGAACTATTTACAATAAGTTTTACATCAACACCGATAGCATAATATATAACACTAACAATTACTATACTAAAAAGCAATGTAAGTTTCTTAATTGTTCTAGTTACATTACCACGACAAATATAAATAAGTAGAGTAACTAGTAAATATGTTAAAACATTAACTACTATACAATAAGTAAAATCAAAACTATTTATTACTTGTTGTATTATTTGATTTATCGTTTCCATTATCATTATCTTTAATTGCTGCAAATATAGTTTTTTATTAACAATATCAGCAGTAACTATATATTAATTAACACAATTAAAGCAGCCAATATTTATATTAATACTAGCTGCTTCAAATTATTAATGTTATCGACAATTATACCAATCAATTTGAATACCTTTACGACACATGTCTGCATACCAACGATTAAAAGCTATTCCATCATAACCATCAACATCATCTATTACATCTTTTACATATAGACACAAATGCAATCCATCAGGAACACTACTACCTAAGTAATCAGCTTTACACATATTAGCTACAAATACTGCATCATAAGGATTATCATTATTAGTTAAATGAACATTTGATTGTTTCATCATGTTATCTAACTGTTCTCTTGTTATAGGTTCAAGAGCTATTTCTGTTCCGTTACTATCTCTAGTAGTCATTTTACTAGTTGCAAACTCAACTAGTTTACGATTAAAATGTCTACCATTATAACGAAGATAAACAACCATATCTTCAGGAAGTTCATCATAAACATCAAAACCTTCTTTATACATAAGCTTAGTTATTATAAACGCCCCGTAGAAGGCATGGTTAGAGAAGACTTACCACTACACTCTTCTACGGGGCGGATTTCATATTAATAACGTCCATAACGACCACGCTCACGATGCCCATATTCTTCTCTTTCGTGATAACGTTCTTCATCGTCATAAGGATTACGATTTCTATACTGAGGGTCATCGCCATAACGATTATCCTTTCTTCATACTTATCAAGACATTCTTCAAGTTCTTGAAGTTCCATCTTCATACGTCTAATCTTTTCTTGTAATAGACTTTGCTCCATCAATTCTAGTAACAGCACAACAACTAATAACATTGTCTATTACTCTCCAAATTAATTCTTCTTTCTTGTTCATAAGCAAATCTTTATTATCTAACTGCTTATTCTCCATCTTCTTTAGTTTTAAAAGTTACTTCTCAAAATTTATTAGCTATTTGTTTATTTACATAGTCAATATAAAGATTAGCTCGTTTAGTATTACCTAAAGCATGAGCAGCACAAGCAGCTTGGAATATATTCCAACAGTTAAACATTATACTACCATCACCTTTACAACCATAAGAACAATCATTAAGAATTGCTTCACCAGATTGACTAATGACAGTAAGTAATTTTACATATGTATCTTCCCACTCTTTAGGAATAGAAAGAATAATCATTTCTCCATCGTTCATAACAATCTAACTTTATTATTAAACTTAGCAATATCAAAACCTTTAATTTTATCAGAGTTATTAAGTACTGCTTTATACATACTAATAATAGTAAGTTTAAGTACTTTATCTCTATTAACTATAAAACCTTGAGCAGTTAGATACTCAAGAGTTTTAACAACTCCTTCTTCTAACTTCTCAAGGTTAGTTATAGTGTCATTTTTATCTATCATAAGAACATCTTATTAATAATTAAACACTTTATTATTTATATATATAGAATATTCATTAGTAAGAATAAGTAGTTTATTACTTATTTGACTAATTCTATTTATAGAATCTTGACCATCATAAATAATAGCAAGACATTCATTAGTTACAGCATCAATCCACTCTTCTTTTAGTTTAGTAGCTACACAAATTCCATCCAATTCATAAGCAGAGAAAACATTATAAAGTTTATAATACTCTGTACTAATCACTTTGAATAAGTTTTGTTTTATCAATACCTTATTCTGTTCAATATTGTTATGAATAATAATTCCATGACAAGTATTAGCAACAGCCCATTTAAAACTATCAAAAGCAGTACAAATAGCATTCTTTACTTTATTTCGTTCTTTAGTCTCAGCATCTTGAAAAGCTTTGTCTAGGACACCATTAAGTTTAACTACGTTTTCACTTACTTGCTTTACAGCAGCAGCCATTTCAACGATAGGTCTATTCCGGTCTTTAGCTTTAAACAAATCAACAAGCTTAATAATAAGAGTATAAGCAAGATAAACTCCACTACTAATAAGCACTGTAATATAAGAAGTATCTTTTATAGATTCAGCTATTATATCATTGATTTGATTAAATTCTTCCATAACGGAAATAAAAAGGAGAACCTCCCCTTATAAGATGGATAGGTTCTCCTTGAACAACTAATATCTATTAAAATGCAAGAATAGTATCAAGCAGACCAGTAAGTTTACTATTGTCTGTAGGAACAACAATAGCTAACTCTTGAATAGGAGCTTCGTCACGAGTACGACCATACTTTCTTGGATACTTGAATTGGATTGAGTACATCTTGTAGTCCTTATCTTCTACTTCCATAGGATAACCTGGATAAATAGAAGCACCATCACGATATACATTAGAGAAACCACGATTCTGAGAACAGAAAGAAGCAAGGTTCTTTACATAAGCTGCATCAAGTGTTGGAGCTACAGCAGCAGTAATAGTAACTTTAGTACCAACCAAATCGTCAGCAGCAATAAGATTCCAACCTTGATAATTCTTCTTAGCTTCAATAGTAACTTTAGCATCATCTACAGTTACTTTAAGACCATCAAGTTGCTCATTACCAGCTTCAATTATATTAGTGAGCTGATTACCAAGTGACTTAGCCATAGCATCAGCAGTAGTCTTATGTGAACCATTATCTGTAACAGCCCAAGAATAACGCTCATGCTTTTCAGTACCAAGCTTAATAAGCTGAAGTGTATAATCTTTACCTGCAACAGGCTCTGGAATAGTAATCTCTGCCTTAAACATTTTACCTGCTTGAGGAGTAGAAATTGTAACACGCGCAGAAGCAAAATCAATAGGAATTACTATTGCTTGACTATTAGGACGACCATAAGCAATACTAAAATCAGCAGCAGGAGCAGCAGAAAGCCACTTAGAATCATCATCATTCTGCCACATACCAATAGTACCAGCAGCTACATTGGTCAAGTCTCGTGGATTACCAGCAGCAGCAAGAACTGCATAACTAGTACAAATAAATAATTGTCTCATTATTACTTAAATTATAAATTACGTTTAACTAACGAGAACTAGGTTCATAACCTTCGTCTCTAGTATTATTACGGACATTCTCACGTTGTTGTTGTTGTTGAGCACCTTGAGCGCCTACAATACTGCCATTAAGAGCAGCACGATACAAATCTACAGCATGTTTAACAATATCAACGTGCATACTCGTAGGAAGTTCACAATCTACGTCTGTACCACCAATGTCTTCATTAAACTTAACAATACCAGGCTTACCAATATAAGATAAACGAATTTCGTTTACTTCAAGACCACCTCCAAACTTATAAGCATCTGGTGTATTCTTAGTATTGGCATCAGGTTTATCAATGTAAAGTTCAATATTGTTGTCATGGATAGTAGCAATAGGACTTCGAAGACTTGGAGCCATTACAAAATCATTAACAACATCAGCAAGATATTGGTCATCTACAAGACGAATTGGGAATATATTAGTAGTAAATGACCTATCACCATCAGCTTTAACATAATCAATGCTCAAATCTACAAGGAAGAAATACTCAATCTTATCAGGTTTACCGTTATCTGCACTACCAGGAGTAGCATATACGTTATCACCTTTTTTAATTGTGCCATCTTTAGTTTCGCTAGCTATACCAAAATTACGAAGAGGAAGAACATAACTTGCGATGTAGTTAGTCTTTGCAGCAGGAAGTTTAACTTTAGCTTTCCATACTTTATAAAGACTTTTAAGAGCATTAACTTGATTAAGCTTTGAGTTATCAGTGATTATTCTATCACTGGTAGAACCAATGTTTTGAGCAATCACTTGATTTACTGTGTCCGAAATGGAGTTGTTCAGCAACAAATCTATCTGTGAAGGCAGTATTGCTCTCACATTCTGCATACCCATTTGTTGGGCATAGTTTCTGAACATTTGGTGCATTTCAGCAGTATTCATATCTTTATCAATTAAAAGAGTTTCAATTTGTTTTCCAATTTATTCTTTAGTCCGTTATTGTCAGGGTTCTTAAAGAATGCAATAGCATCATTAATATTAGCACCAACAAACAGACCATCAGGAGTATTTATTTGTTGATTATACTCTGAACGAACAAGTTCACCTCTAGTAATAAGAATTTCGATAAATGCTTTATCAAGAAGATTCTTGTCAGTAACTATAGAATTAAACTTCTTAGGGTCTTCAGTAGCGAACTTCATAAGGTCATCAACTTGTTCAAGAGCAGTCTTATTAAGACCATCAGAAATATTAAGACCATTAGTTCTACAATACTGAATATAAGCAGCACTAACTTTACTAGGTGAAGATTGAAGTTCAACAAGACGTTCAATAGCCTTTTTACGTTCAACAATAAGCTTAACCTTACGATTCTCTTCTTTAGCAACATCTTTAATAAAGAAACGAAGAGTAGCATTACTATTAATAAACGCTTCATCTTTAGCTACATCAGGATAGTTAAGACAATGACGCCAAATAATATATTCCTCTACGTTATCAGGCATACCATACTGGTACTTAGTTTGCTCAAGACGAGTAATAGCTTCATCACGTTTAACAGCAGCTTTATAAAGCTCTGCTTCATTAGAGCGGTCTACCTTTTCATAAGCTGAAAGAATTTTATCTTCCTCAGCTTTAACAGCGAGATAATCTCTTTTATGATTATAATGGAAAGAAATATTAAGTTCCTTATCTCCACCATTAACATCAAAGAAAATATTATTAAGATAACCTTTAACTCTAGTAACGAAGTCTGGATGATTAGCAGCAACACCAATAATTTCTGGATAATAAGCAGCTAGCTCACCTTTATCACTCATAAGAATACGTACAGACTTAACAGAAGAACCTATAGTAGCTTTAGGCTTACCAAGAGCTTGCATATTAATTCTACGATAAGCAGAATAATTACGAACAGAAGAAATAACTACAGTCTTCTTTTCAAAATATGGAGCATCAAGTTCTGCCTCAAGAGCAGCTTTTTCTTTAGCTTCTAATTCAGCTTGTGTCTGGTCTGCTGAAGGATTTGCGTCTTCAGCAGGAGTATTATCATTTCCACTATTTGCAGGACTTCCTTTTGGAATTTCAATTTTAATATCAGTCATAGCAATCAAATTTTTAAAATATTAGAGTACACACTTGAGTTGGAAGAACTTAGTGTTACGGTCAACTTGGAGACCATAAGAATCCTTAACCTCATAACGAGATACGTCAATGTCTGTAGACAGAGTATTAGCAGGGAAACCACCCCATGATGCAGGAATTGGAGTAAGACCCTTAACAACTCCAGCAATATGCTCTTGACCCTTCATACGTACCTTACGAATATTATTGTGACCATCATAAGAAGATGTATCAAGCATAAATGCTTGGTGAGAAGTCATTGGAAGACCAGTACGAGGATGGATATAACCATTGTCACGAGCATTGTCTGCAAAAGTACCACGGTCAAGGAAACCAAGATGCTTGAGAGTAATCATGTGACCATCAACAGTCTTATACTGACGGAAGTAATTACCATAAGAAAGACCACTCTTAGATTCAGTAATCATCTTGTCACCAAGAGGAGTAACAAAACCATTATCACGAGCATCATTCTTAATAGCACGGTCAAAGTCCTCAACAAAACCTTTACCACAAGCAAGAACTACATCCATATTACCGGTATCAGTATTGCGGTCAAGAATATCACCGAAAGTACGATTCAACTTATTAAGAGTAAGTTCTTCTCCATAAGTATCATAGTTACTTTCACGACAAATCTGTTGCATACCAGCAGTATGTGGAATAGGCTGACCATTGTCTTCATCAATAAGAGTAATCTCACCGTTTACAGTCTTATTATATTCTGCAAACCAAAGACGCTCTTCATTCATAACACGTTGCTGAAGCTCAAACTGACGCATCTCCTCATTCATCCAAAGATTAGTAGTACCACCACCACTAGTCTTAAACTCATAAGTAACAACAGTATTACTAATATTACCAGCAATCTCTTTACTATAACGATGGAACTCAAGTTGAGAAGTCATCTTACCAGGTCCCATAGTATTAGTACGATTACCCTTTGAGAAAGACTCTGGAATAGTAGGAGCAGTCAAAGACCAAAACATACCTACACCAAGATTCTGAGCTACATTAACGTAAGTATTTGGATTAGGATTTGTAATACGAAGACGATACAAATAACCACCATGAGAACCATGACCAAGGTCTTTCATAATACGAACTTGAGTTACACCATCAGGAGCAATCAAACCATACTGCTCAATGAACCAGTGTGTCTTAAACTCAACTTCAAAAGTAGCACCACCTTTACCAGGAGTAGTATTAGCAGTGTTAAACCAAAGTACAGAATCATTGAACTTCATACGACCCATAGTCTTCCAAGTCCAATCAGTAGTAGCAATATCTACTACACCAGCAGTACCTTGTCCTTCTGTAAGGAAATTAAGTGGGAATCTATCATCATCCATACCAAAAGTATAGGTGAGCATAGAATTAATCTCACTAGGTTTGGTAAGCATAAGATGAGCAATAGTTTCCTCATTAGAATAACCACGGTCATCATAGTTACCACGTTGCACTTCACGAATTGCGTACATAGTTATTAATTAATTAATTAAACATTTAGCTAAATTGAATATTATCAATAGCTTTATTATTATTAGTTTGTGGCTTAGTAATTCGTACAGCACCATGACCTTTATTTCCTTTGCTAACGAGCTTTAAGGTTTTAACCTGCTCATTATTAATAGCCATCTTAACAAGGTCTTTATAAGTTCCACCTGTGAACATTAACCAAGCACTAAGTAATTCTTGATTAGTAGCTTCCTCTGGAGATTGATTAGCAAGCGCACGCTCATAAGCAGTAGCAATATTGCCATTTTCATCTTTAATACCACGAGAAAGATAATCATAGAAATCATTTGGAGTAACAGTAAATTTCTGTCCATTAACTTCTTTAACAAGAGATTCAGGAAGTTTATATCCTCCAATTTCACGTTTATCAATAGTATCTTTAATACCTTTCCAATAAGCAATAGTATCAGCTTCATCTTGTTGACGTTTAGCTTCTGCTTGTTTAGCATAAGCTTCATCAAGTTCTTTATCAGCATTCTGAAGGTTAGCAAGTTGAACTTTAGCTTCATCATAAAGACCACCAGAGTCTTTAAGATATTTAATGTAATTATCATTAAGAGAAGCGTTACCAAATTCTCTAGCAGCAGCTTTAATAATAGCAATCTGTTGCTCTTCAGACTTCTCATCAACAGTAATACCTGAACGGTCAGGACGTTCACCAAAACCACGAGGATCACCACCATTTACAGTAAGATAATCAACAAACTGCTTGAGAATAGGATTATCGACAAATACTTTATTAACAGCAACAGCAGCTACTTCATTGGATTTAAGTTCAATAGCAGAATTGATATAATTCTTAACACCTTCAATGTCGTCAGTAAATTCAACTGGATTACCATTCTCATCAGTAATATCAATATTCATAGCTTTACGAATATTTTCAATATTTACCTCAGCTCCAGGTTCATCAACTTCAAGTGATTTAATCCAATCATCAACATCTTTAGCTTCTTTAAAAACTTTACCATCTGCATCTACAAGGTCTCCATTTTCAGCAACAGTATACTTTTTACCTTCAAACTCGACATTTGTACCTATCTCAAGACCCCCCGTAGAAGAATTGGATGGATTGTCTTTGTTGTTATCCTTATTATCAGGATTGTCATTGGCATTATCGGGGTCAGGATTATCTTTATCATTTCCATCACCATCTTTACCGTCACCATCTTTATTATCACCAGAGCCATTACCACCGTTATTATTATTATCAGTGTTGCCTCCGTTACCTTGGTTGTTATTGGCGTTAGTACCACTACCATTACCACCGCCATTTCCAAAATCAATATTATTAAGTTCAATCATCAAACGATGATGCTGACCGAACCCAATACTATTACGAAATACAAACATAGCTTTATAATTTAAATGATTAATAATACACTAACACTTGTTAGTTGCTGCAAAAGTAATACCTTTATTTATAGTATGAAGAAAAGCATAAGTTATTTAACTATCATTATTAGAAGTTTCAGCAAACTGATTATTAGTAGAATAAAGATTATTAATGTCATCAGTTTGAGCATAAGTTTCTTATGCAACTCCAGCACTCTAACCTATTGTTTGCATGTGTTCTCAAGTGGCTTTATTTGTTGCAAACATTCAAGTACATGCAATTTCCTTAACGTACAATCAATCCAATCTAAGTGGCTTATAACTTAATCAGTTATTTATAGATAGCGTCTCAGAATTGAATTTAAAATATTAAATAAAATTTTATCACGTAAAATAAAAGGAGCAATACTCTCACGAGCACTACTCCTAAACATAATATAATCAACAAAACAAGTAATTTATTTCTTATCGTACTTATTCTTATTTGTCTTTGCTATCTTTAATTGATTAGCCATTTCTTCTCTTTTTACTTGACGGTCAGCAGCTTTATTGTAAGTATCCATAGCAAGCTTTTGTCTTTCAAGTTGAAGTTTAGCAGCTTCACTAGCTCTCTTACTTTCCTCCTGAATACGAGCTAATTGATTCTTAGCATATTCATCATTTTGAGGATTTGTATCACCAAGTAAAGCTATATCGCCTTTAGCATATTCAAGCTGTAAATCATATTGTGCTTTAAGAGCAAGTGTTTCTCTATCTTGTTCACCTTTAGCAGCAATTTTTTGTAATTCAAGTTGATTAGCTTGTTCTTGAATAGCTTGGTCCATTTGTTTCATTTGTTCTTCATGTTGTTGCTTTATCTGACTAAACTTCTTAACGGCATCACTAATAGCAGCAACATTATCTCCTGTAATAGCAGCAAGAGCAGAATCCAAATCTCCATTCTGTGCAGCACTAAATGCCCACTGTTTTAATTGTTGAATTTTATCCATTTCCTTAGCATTGTTTCTAACAGTAGTACTAAGGTCAGAACCAACAAATGAATTTACATCAAGACTAAGATAATGTTTCTTACCAGTTGTCTTATCAATATAAGATGTTTCTAGACCTTCAATATAAGCACATTTAGCAAAGTCTAAATCTCTATTATAATCAGCGCACCTCATTTGGTCAAACATTTGGAATATTATAACAGAACCAGTACTTGATTGAGCAACAGCAGTTTGAGTAGTAGAAGCTCCAGCAGATTGAGCAATTTGCCCATAACGTTGAGCATTCATATCAACAAGTTCACGAGCTTCAAGTTTAATAGTTTCTTTTAGATTACTAAGTTCTGTAATATATTGACCCATATTTACATTAAGTAATCTAATGTTTTGCATCTTAACTCCTGCTGCATCTTCTTCATCGTCAATAGGAAGTACACCATCAGCAGCCATTCTATAGATAGCATCTTCTGTATTATTAGCTACAAGAGACTTAGGTAAAAGCATAATAAGCATTTTATTCTTTGCTATTACCATTTCTTGATGATAAGAAACTATATTACGAAATACTTGGAAAGGAGTAATAGTTTCAATTATACTAAACTTACCAAAATAAGGAAGTACTTCCATAATACCATTATAAGGAAGTTTACCTTTACGTTCATAAAGTATAGGTCTAGCTTTAACAGGATAAATACCACTATATCTAGTTCCTATTCTATAACCTTCATAAACTTGAGGTTTATATTCCCATTCAATACTAATATCACCAGCTTCTTTATTCAACTCATAATCTTCTTCTACAACTCTTTGTTCCTGAAAACCAAGTTGATTTACAAAAGTAAGAATACCTTGACGAGCAAAACCTTTCCAAACTACATGCCAAACTTCATAAAGATTACCATTACGAGCACTAGGATGTTCGTCTTTAGTTCTAAATAGTCTACGTTCTTCATCAGTAAACTTATCACAAACATTAGCATAATGTTCAAAGTATTGGTCATATCTTAAAGGAACAGTCTTTGTAGCATAAGCTGCATCATTATAATACTTATCAAGAAATGATCTATCGTTATCATCTAGATAATCATCAAAAGCATCAAGAATTTGATTATAACTCATCTTCATCTTTCTAGCAAACATATCATGGTCTTCAATCATATATTCACTATTAGGAATAGGATAAGCTTCCATTAAAGGAACACATTCTTTAATAATCTTATCTCCTCTAAGTTCAGTATATGTATAACATTCGCCAAAAGCACAATAATTAAAAAATGCAGTAAGATAAATATTAAGGTCATTAGTAATATCTCTAATATAATTAAGAATATCTTGACCTTGCTTACTTTCTTTATCTATATACTCCTGATTGAAGTTGTACATAAATTCTTCTGGGTCTGGCATTACTTCTTGAGGGTTTATACTTTCAGGAGATTGACCTTGACCTTGAGCTTGTTCTACAGCTTCTTTATACTTACGTTCAAACTCTTTTTGAAATGCTTGTTGAGCAGCTTCCATAACTTTTTGTTTAAGAGCAGCATTTCTATTAAATACTATATCAGGATTGTTAGCTCCTACAACAAAATCATGAGGATTCTTAAAATACTCTCCTATATATCTACGTATAATATCAGACATAATATCATAGTTACGTAGAGTAGCAGGAAAGTTCTTAAAACGTTCTTTACTAGCATTATAAGGATTAAGAGTTTTTCTATAAAACTCTTGAGGTAATTCACCATGTAGAATACGAATTTTAGTTTCAGTATCACTACGGTCATTCATACTAATTCCTGAACCAATAATATAATCAATACTATTAGTATACCAATAAGGCTTTGCTTTCTCCTCAGCACTAACCTTTTGTTTAGGAAATTGATAAGTTAAATTGTTATTAAACATACGTATATTTATTTAGTTAATTATTAAACGAACCAATCTCTATCCCAAATATTATCATTATAATTTTCAATAGTAGCTTTCTTACGATGAGCAAGTTCTTTAGCAGCTTCTACATCATCAAGTTTCCATTGAAGTGCATGTATCAACATTTCAGATACTCTATCAAAGTTACCTTTATCGTTCCATTTAAGAAGTTCAAGTATAGTTTGATAATCATAAATAGTTTGAAAGAAATAAAGAGGTGTACCATCAAGTTTTTTACCAACTTCACTATACAACATTTCTTTAAGTAATCGAAGTCCTTCAAGAACTTTAGTAGTACCTTGACCACTACCACCACCCATATTTACACCATAGGACGCAGTAACTTTAGCTTTAATAGAACTATCCCAAAGTTCTACTGGGTCTTTCATTAAATACTTTAAAGCTTTCCATTTAGTGAAATTACTAACAGTTTCACCACGGTTAACCTCAACACCAGTAGTACCAATACAATTATAATAAACAGCCATAAAGTAACATATTCTATCAGCTTCTTCAAGTTTCTCAGGACGACCATAATATGCACATACTACTTTACCTTTAAAGCCATTATATTGTGTAGGGTTTTCCCAAACTTTAATACTATTATGAGAATGTTTATTAGTGATACCACTAGTTTCTTTATTTACACCTACAGGGTCATAACTTATAGAATATTGACCTTTTGGAATACCAACTTCATATTTACCATTTTCATTAACATGATTAACTCTAATAGGTTCAAACCATTTACGAACACAACCATGTGGATGTTCATGTTGTTTACGAGGTACACCTTGAATCCAATCAAAGAAATCTTTATTAAACTTACCTCCTTCTGCTTTAATACGAGCATTAGTTTTAAATATTACTTTACCATCAGCATCTTCAAAGAACATACCATCATCAGATATATTAGTATAAGCTGGGTCATTTTTAAGTACTTCTTCCCAATTCATTAAAGCTTCAGAACTAAATAAATTTTCACTAGTAGAACTAAATGATTCACTAGGCATATTAGCATATTGACCTAGATAATTAATATAGTCACTAAAAGTCTTACTATGAATTTTCTTATCAGTACGTTCTTTATAAGCAATTCTAAGACCCATTTCAATGTCAGAATTACCATCAGCATCCATAGCATATCTATCACCAATCTGACCTTGAAGACCCCAACAATAAGGTTTAAAATAACCACAAACTTCATTACGAGAATCTTTATCCCAAACATTCTCAAAAGCTATAAAATGAAAAGCAGATGGATTATAGAAGTTACGTTCAAATGTTTGCATATTACCACTAGTAGCAGTACCCCAAGCAAATAAGTTACCTGTAACATAACTACCAGTACGCATAGCAGGTTCAGTAACATTCATATACTCATCGAAGTTTTCCATTGTAGAAACCTCCTCAGTCTTAACACTAACAGCATCCTTACCAATAGCACAATCAGGATTGTTATTGGCAGAAGCACTAAACAGAGCACTATTCCAACTGTTTGGACTAATATCACCATTAGGAAGTTTAAAGCCTAGAGTAAAGTTTTCAGCAGCACGAGAAAGAATACCACGTTTAAAGAAAGTCTTATTTTCATAAAAATAAAGATTACGAATAGTAAAATCAGTAAGACCACCACGCTTAGTAAGATATTTACTATCAGCAGCAACATGAATACAAACTTTATTAGGTTGAAGATTTATCTTATTGGCACTATGATTAGCCATAATATAAGAGAAACCACCACGACGAGTTTTATCAATAAGAAGATGAAAACCATTAAGTTCACAAAACTCTATAATAGCAAATGTCCAAAACTGAGCATCTATAAACTTAGGAAAGTCTTGTTTCTTCTTAGCAACAGAACCTTTATCAGTATGAATAATAGTCTTTTCATCAAGCTGTTCAATAATAGTATAATTCAGATAATTATACATATCTCCACTAATATGAAGATTACGAACTTCACCATTACGCATAAAACATGGAGCATCAAATCCATGTTTACGTCTATACTCTTCTCTTTTACGTAATTGACGATGAGGAATACTATCTTCTTTATATAAAGTATATTTCTCACCATTTATATGATATAGAGAAGCCATTTCAGTAAGAAGATTAGTATTAACAAACTTATCTCCTTTACGTATATCAAGAAGAAAGCCACCACTTTCTCCAATCATAAACAAATCATTAGGGTCTTTATAACCTGCTTCTCTAGCATGTTTATATTGTCCACGATTATCGTTTATATATTGAAGAAAAGGGTAGCTTTCAATATACTTTTCTACAGTATGGTTATCACTCATTTTATCAAACTTAAAATTAGTAATATAATAGCACCAGCAGCACTACAACAAGCAACATTACGTTGTTTTGTTACTTTCTTACATGACCTATCCAATAGTATATATCTTTGTCTAGCTTGTTCTGCAAGAATACTATCATTTCTAATAATTTGTCGAAGGTTCTTATTAATATCTTTTTCATAACTTAATTCTATTAATTTTGTATTAGCTTTACGAAGGTCATCAATAGCAACTTTAATACTATCATGTTCTAGCCCCCCCGTAAAAGGCATGTAAACTTTACTTGATGAGTTGATAGAACAACTTAATAGTACTATCATTATCAAGAGCTTTAACTTCAATAACTTTTGCATTTTTAATACTATCTAAATTATCAACTTTAATTCTTAGACTATCATTATGTTTCTGTATTTCAACATTTTGTTCAACAACAGTATAAGTCTTTTTATTATCTATAAGACTAATAATTGCAATAGAACTAATGCCAAAAACAAAAAACATTGCTGCACCTTTAATAATTTCTTTAATAAAATTACTCATTACTTAAACGTTTACTAAAAGGTTTATAATTACGAAAATTATCAATAATATCTTTTATTATATATTCTTGACATTGAGTAGGTTCTATAAGTTTTGAAAAATTTCTTTCAGCATACTCTTTACGAGATATATATCCTATTCCTTCTTCAGGAGAAATTATTGTTTGTTGCTCTTCTGTAGAAAGAATATCACTTATAGCTTTTTCTAAATCTTTTATAGAAAGAGTACTTTGAACTTCATCATTAATAAGAATACAAGCCATTATAAATCCTCCTCATTAATTAAAGTATAAGTAAATAGTTTACCATATCCTTGACTAATTTGTCTATGAGCAAGTTTCATAAGAGTATCAAAATCTTCTTTATTAGCAAGAACTTGACAACCAGCAGACCAATTATCAACTTGAGTAGAATGTTTTCCGGCTTTATGAATATTGATACCAAACGTACCTTCTTCTATAGTCTTTGGATTAAAATCATAAACAGCATCTTTATTGTTATCTCTATAAACTTTTACAGGTTTATATTGAACAATTGCTTCATACTTACCTTTATGATAACCAAGTTTCCAAGCAGAACGATATTGACCAGGAACAAGTATAGCACAACCTTTATAACTTACAGGTTTAGTTATACTAGTAATACCAGGCTCAGTAGTAGCAGCAAATATATTTCTAGATTTGATACCATAAATATCAATGTATTCTACTACAATAACATCATCAAATTTATTAGTAACATTATTACCAGCATTTCTAATACCAATAATGTTAAGATTATACTTACCTTTATTAAAATAGGCATAACCTTTATTGATGAGTATTTTGCTGAAATCAGCTTTACTTGCTTTATTAAATAATTTTTCATTCATATTATTTATTATTTATTATTTGTAAACCAATCAGGATTAGGAACCATATCAAATAATCTATCTAGAGCATCAACTACTTCTTTAGATTTTTCACTCATTGGATTTTTATATTTCTTACGTTTATTATTTCCCATAACATTATTATTTTAATACACCAAATACATAAAATGTTCCATCTTCTGGAATACCTTTACAAACATACTTAATATTACTAACTTCTTCAACATGAAGAACTCTAGTATTAATTCGTCTTTGTCTTGTCATATTACCATTGTATTTCAGTTTGTGGAGTTAGTAAACCTTGTTTATTAAGTTTAATTCTTCTATCTTGAAACATAGCATCTATTTCATTACGAATATAATTAATCTTAAACCAAGTAACAATTTCCTTACCTTCTTTATCAATCTTATACATACCATGAATATCACGATAAGGCATACCATATTTATTCTTTTCAAAAGGAGTTTGAATATGACAAAGACCTAGACCAACACAAGGAATACCTAATATCATTTCAGTCATTCTAGCATAAGTAGATAATTGCATAGTATAATGATTACCATTACAATTTTCTAGATGAGCAAAAGGAGGTAACATAAACTCATGAGTATTACACCATTCACTAGTAAGTTGAACAGGTTTAGTAGTTTTATCTTTACGATAAAAACCACTAGTAAAATGAAGACCATCTTTATTAGTTTTCCAATCAAGAATAACAAATCTATCAGGTCTCACACAAAGAACATCTATAGTACCACTAAGAAGTAACTCTGGAATAAATACTCCAATTTCAGAATAAATAGTATAACCTTTATCTACATAATATTGAAATACTTGATATATTTCAGGATACTTATTATTAGTAGCTTCTTTAAATTGTTCTATATCTAAAGGATGAGCTGTAAGATTAGGAATATCAGCTACAGTTATGCATCTACCACTTTTAACTTGATTAAGATATTGAATAGCATCTTTAAACATACTACTTCCTTTGATACCATCTTCAAGTCCATTATGTGTAGCTGTACCACGTTCACAAGCTTCTTTAGTTATTCTTTCCCATTCAGCTTCAAGTTTACGTTCACTAATACCACGTTCTTTAGCTTTCTTTCTAAGCCAATATTTCTTATCAAACTTAGGACAGTAATTTTCTATATTAGTAGTTACACTAAGATATTGATTACCTAAAGAATCAGTATATTTATGGTCAGCTTCTTCAAAATAAAGAAAGTTATTTTCATAAATACTATTCATAACTTAAACAATATAATGTTAAACATAATCAGCAGCATTCATACTACTAGTAATAGCACCACCACCTCTAGCTTTTTCAGACTCTTTTTCGTACATAAGATTTTCCTTAGCTTCATTTAAAGATTTTAAAGTCTTAGGAATCTCAGATGCTTTAGCAGTAACTTTATCTACTAAATCTAAAAGAGTACTTACATTCTCTATAGTTAAATTAGCTCTATCTCTAAGCTTTTCATTAAGCAAAGCGTTAATAGAATCAACTGCAATATTTACATTATGTAGAGTTTTAAGAAGATTCTCAACAACTCTACCAGCTTCTCCTATATTTTGAGCATAATATCTTTTAATTATCTTCAAAACAAGAGCACTAGGTATATAGTTAGCTGGAAGACCAGCTTGTTCTATAGCCATTTTAAGAGCTTCAGCATCACTTAAACCACTTTGTTTTGCAGGAGACTTAGGGTCTCCAAGATAATAAATAACTATACAGTCTTTTACATAACCAGACTTATCTTTAGACTTATCTCTAGTATAAAGCTCTCTAACGTCTTTATCTATTAATTGACGAATAGTTGGAGCTTCAGGCATACCATTTTCATCAATAAGTAAAAGATTATCTATTATTAGTCTATCTCGTTGCATGGTTCAGAATAATTTAAATAACCTAAACAATAAAACCTAATATTAGCATAATATTTGCCACGAAGTTCAACACATTTCCAATAAGTTTTACCATTCTTATTAGCCATACGTGCAACTTGATAATTATATACTTTTGCTTTATTGTCTCTAATAACAGCTTCTCTCATCATTGCAGCCTTAAAATTTTCAAAGTTTTCAGGACTCATAGTTTCTTTAGCTGCATCTAGAGTTTCTTTATTTTCAGCATAAGCTTTTGAACCAGCTTTTCTTTTAATCTTACCAAGATAAGGAATAGCAGTAACTTCATCAGCTTCTAAATGACGTTGAGCATCTTTTTCAAGTTGAACTAGAATCATCATGGCAACATCCTTATCTATAATATTATCATCTATAGTTTTAAGTATAGATGCTTTATTTTCAATAAGAACTTGTTTACCAGTAGAACTAGGAAATTTACCTTCTTCTAAACCTTCATCGTTTATTTTATATTTCATATTAGTAATATTATTAACACTATAATATGAAGCTTTGGGAGCATACACTCCCTTAGCTTTTTAAGCCTCCCCGTAGAAGATGTTCAATGTAGAATTACTTATCCATAACAGTTTCTCCAGCATCAGGAGCAATATAATATTGACTAACAGGAACATACTTTCCTACAGAACCATGAATATTACAAACTGGAACAATCTTAAAATCTACAAAATAAGTAGGAACTCCAATACCCATAAGTTTCTTATTTAAATCAGCATTAGTTTGAAGAAGATTAAGTAAGAAACCAGGAGTAAGAGGATTAGCAGGAGAATTAACATGATGTCCCATAGCAATATCACTAGGAGAAATAACTATAGTTTCACCAAGTTTAATATCTTTGATAAACTCATCATTAGTATTACTCTTAATCATAACAGCAACACCGCTTACACTTGCATTCTTATTCTGCTTACTAACACTTACAATAGTAATAGGACGCTCTTTAAATACAACTGCAATAAGAGCATAATCCTTACTAACATTAACATGCTTAACATAATCAGCAATTACATTCATGTTAATTTCACTCATACTAGTAGGCATACGAAAGGTCTGATTAAGACCAAGATAATTAACTTTTAAATCAACCATAACTTTATATTTTAAATTAATACTTTGAATAGTGTCCGTACTATTAAGTTATTTCAGCCTACAGAACTTAACTTAGTAAATAGTAATACTGTAGGTGCTAGAAATACTGCTGCAAATATAGATAATAATAGTGAAAGTAATAATAATATTAGTAATAAATTATAATTAGTTAAACGGAATTAACTAAATTTGATAATTATCAGCACGATTAGTAAGTAAAGTAGTAGTAAAATCAATGCGATGATTAATTAAAAGTAATGATGATGATAATTATAAAAGTAAAATAAGTAATAGTAATAAAGAAAACTATGAAACAAGTAATGATAGTAATAATAAAGTAAAGTATAAAGTATAAACTAAAAGCTAAAGTAATAATAATAATAATAATAATAATAATAATAATAATAATAATAATAATAATAGAGTAAAGTAAAAATAAAAGTAAAAGTAAATTATAATATAATCTATGATAATAAAAAATAATGATAAAGATTATGTTAGTAAAAGTAATAATGAATAGTATAGAGTAAAAGTAGAAGATTATACTAGTGAAAGTAGGGGTAGAAAATTATATGAATAACTATGAGCAAGGAGGTATGTAGTTAGACCCCCACCCTCATAAAAACAATATCAATACCCCCGCCTATCAAACAGGAAATTCAAACTTTTTGACTACAAGAAAGAATCAATTTTCAACAACAAGAAAAGAAACAAGTCTTGGCATGGAACGGGTTCATGCTCTAGCTTAGGCTAGTTTTATTAATTTAAAATAATAGAGTTATGAAAACTATTAAAGTAAATCTCAGAGTTCAGAACGTTAGAGTGTTTAGCAATGCTGAAGGCAGAAAGTTTATCAACTTAATTACAGTTGAGAACTTCCCGAAACGCAAGGAGGACAAGGAGACTGGAGAGATTGTGGAAAGCTTTGCCAATGAATTGGTAATGCCACTGAAGCAATTCATGCATACGGTCTATCTTACGCCAAATTTCTTGCAAGTCTTCTTCGCTAAATGCGATAGCCAGTATTATTCTACAATGTCTAACGGAGAATGGTATTCTTTGCTCCTTGGAGCCACAATTAGCGTTACCATTGAGCGATATGAAGATGGTGATGTCTTCGTGAATGAAATCAGTGGTGAAGAAGAGGTTAGTGATGGTGTATCATATCATACCAGACTAACAAAAGTTACTCTTGCTGCTTGTGGTCGCAAATACGCTCTTCGTTTTGCTGATGATGAGGATGCTGTTGAAGCTACTATTCTTGAGCTTCAAAGTGCTAAAGTTGAGACATTCAAGTTTCCAGTTGACAAGACTGAAAAGCCAGCTGAGAAACCAGCTGAGAAAGCTGCTGAGTAGATGAATGCAAGAGTGGGAGAGAAATCTCCTGCTCTTGTTACTCATTGAACTTTGACTACAAGAACAACTCAAGTTGACTACAATAAAGTAACAAGAGTTGACAACAAAAAAGAAACAAATTCTGAGTATCGAAATTAGAATACTTATAAGACTTTTTATAAGTGTTATAAGACTTATTATATTGATATTGCAAATGATAATGAATGTATAACTTAAATTATAGGAGAACTATATTATGAACAGTAAAATTGAGCTTCTTAAAGCTATGGTTAATAAACCAATTAAAGTTGAGATTAAAGCTGAGGTTAAAGATGACCTTTCTCTTGTTAGTAAGCGTTATATTTATTCTGTTGATACAGATTCTTGTGTAGTTACTAGAGAATATGTTAGTGAATATATAAAACCTGCTGATAGAGATGATAATTTTGAAACTATTAATTATACTGATATTAATGGAATTAGAATTACAGCTTAACGATATTGATTATGAGGATATTCTAGCTAATCTAGATGATTATGAATATCCTTATAATTATATTAATCATAGTGATTTGTAGGTATAACATTAACGCGCACGCACGTACACGCACGCACATGTTTATATAAAAAATAAATAAATATAGTATAACGTAGTTATACTATATTTATTTATTATATAAATATAGTCGAAGCTAGAACGTAGTGAAAGCTGAGGTGTTATTGTACTTACTAGTAATAACTATAAAACAAGTAATGATTATGATTAACTAAATAGTGATAAAGGTAGAGAAATTATAAGTGATTATATTAGTGCTTTAAATGGTGATTCAGAAGCTATTAAATATGCTTATGATAAACGTAAAGCTGAGTATGATACTTATGATGATGAACTAAAAGCTAGTGTTGATAAATGTTTTGATTGTATTTAATGTGTAACTGAAGGTGAGAAAGTTAAAGATAGTGTTGCTGAAACAGTCCCACTTTCTCATCTTCTAATTACTTCTACAATTACTCTTTATCTTCCTACTCGTTTTAGTTATAATAATAATATAAATAATAATATTGATGTTACTATTATAACTTATACTACTAATACTGTATCTCTTATACTATCTTATCTTTTAGATAGTTACGTAAATAATAGTATTTATTTTACTATTCTTACTACTGCTATTGGTATTATAACTGATACTTATACTAATTCGAATGTTTAACTCTTAAACTTATTAATGTTATGAATATAGACTTATTTAAATATATACTTAGACTATCAGTCATACCTATGTTGTTTGTAAGTTTATTACTTATTACTCATGGTACTGATGATTGTATTAATATAGTTAATGTTGTTGGTATTGTACTGCTTATTATAAGTGGTACTATTATTATTAATAATGCTAGTAAAGATAAAGATGAAGAAAATAAGTAAATCTACAGCTTTTGTGCTGTTAATATTAGTAGCTACTACTGTTAGTAGTACTATTACTTTAGTTAATGCTGTTACAGCTAATACTAAACTACGTAAAGAAGTTAAAGCTTATAAAGCTTATTATAATGCTTCTGAAGCTTTATTTAATGAGATAGAGGATTATAATGAAAACCTCTTTGATACTGATAAAGCTATTGATTATTACGAAACTAAGAAAAATCTTCCCGTTTCCAAATAAATATAAAGTTCTGTTACTAGTACGGTCTGTGAAGATAGTACTAGTTTAATTAGTAATCGTGTTAATTAACAATATTATAAACATTTTAAATTAAAGAATTATGAAAAGTTTTGAAACAGTGAGTGCTGAACTCAAGAAAGTTAAAGCTAACAATGTAGTAACAACTACAGTTCGTAACATTAATGTAACTGATATGACTACTTGGCAAAGAGTATCTATTACTCTTAATACTCCAGTTAAAGGTTATGTTGCTGATGAAGAAGGTAATTATTCTGAAGGAGAAGTAAATGTTATATTTGTTTCTTCCTTTAGTGTTATTGCTGCATTCCGTAATAATCCTAAGACTGCATTTGCAGGTAATTATATTGCTGAGCATCCTAATTGCTTGCAGGTTCTTCTTAGTGGTGCTAATATTGAAATTGTTCAGGAAGCAGTTACTGAAGGACAAGAGTATACTAATCCTTGGTCTAGTAATCCTACACCTACTCCAGTAGAACATGATAGTTATTATAATCACATTACTAATATTATAGCACTTAGTGATGTATCTGTAGAGCTATTGAAGGAGTTGGCTCGTATGATTATGTTCGGGTAGTAATTATAAGTAGTAGTGCTAGAAATAGTGCTACTACTATTTATTAATTTAAATAAGGAGAACTTATGTGTACAAGATATTATTTCGTGAGTAGCAGACTTAAAGAACGTGATGATGGAAGTCTTATGATTTCTACTAGTAAAGGTCTTAATCATGCTAAGCAAATTGCTAAGTCTAGATTTAAGACTTATGGCTATAAAGGTAGAATAGTTAATATTCATCCTTTTAATGTTAATAGTGCTAGTATTGCTTGAAATAATAGTTAATCTAGCCGCCCCGTAGAAGATATGATAGATTAAATTCATTATCTTTGCATTGTAATTAATAATAACAGTTATGATACAAGATAATGAATTTGATTATAATGCTCAAGATATTGACGCATTCTGTACTAGTCACGATATTGATGACTATGACTTATTTGGTGAAATCATGGTTGGTGATGATGCTAGCTATGATGAGTTTAGTGATAATATATTATACGAATAATTAAAACATAAGAGTATTATGAAAGAAAAAGAATTAAGTTCTGCTGATAAATGTCGTAGAACTAAACTTCGTAAAAAGAGTGTTGATGAATTAGTTAACATCATTCTTCGTAAAGATGACGTTGAACGTAAATCATCTAAAACTATTGATACTTATAAAAAACTCCAGCTTACTAGCGAAAAGAGAATTGAAACTCTTAAAGATTCTATTAGTAAGAGTGAGGAAATTCAAAGTACTCAGGAACAGACTATTGCGGTTCTTAATGCAACAATAGATAATAAAAATAAGGGTATTGATATTCTTGAAGAGCATAATAAAGCTCTTTATGGTAGAATTGATTCTCTTGAAAAGATTATTAGAGTACGCAATAAAGAAGCACGTATATTTGCTATTATTGTTGCTCTTATAATTAGTGTTATTATTTTATTTTTTGTATAAAATCCGGTGTTTTACAAGTGTGTAAAAAAACCGTATTCATAAATTTATTCTAATGATATGCCACTATTGCTTGTGAAAGTAGTAGTGGTTTTTTAATGTTTAATATATACAATTATGGAAGAAAATGTTATAACTGGTATTGTAATTGCTGGTAATATATATAATGTTATGGCTAATGGGGTTAAATGTCCTCAGTGTGCTGTAAAAGACCTTTGTCTTAGAGGTAAATTAGGTAGTAAAGTACAATTTGATTGTGCTAGTGTTCATCTTGAAAAAAGTAAGTTAGTTATGAATAAATATAATAAACTTCCTGATGCTCCAAGTACTGTTGTTCTTAGTGATGATATACTTGATGATATTTACTCTGATATGCAGGCTGACCAAGCAATTATGCTTGAGCAGTCCGGTCTTTATGATGAGTAAATTTGATTTTGATATAATTTCCTAGGTTTCACAGCTCTCAAATTAGTTTGACTGATAAGTTTATCGGCAAATTAATTTGAGGGCTTCATATCGCAAAATAAAATATTAAATAAAATGATAATTGTAACTCAAACTCAACTTAGGAATAAAGACCCTGAAGCTATAATACTTCTACGTAATGAAATTAAAGCTAGTTTTAATACTAATGCTATTGATTATTTTACTATAAGTGCTGTAGCTGAAATTCTATATAATAAATTTAAGCATAAGAAGCATGATATAATATATCATACAACTGTTTCTTATGACGGTATTAATAAACCATTTAAAATAAGAATTAATTATGTCATTAAAGGAAAAGAGAAAAGATGATAATCATAAAGAATTTGCTATTGGTACTAAAATTGAATACAATGGTAAATTATATGAAGTAGTAGAAGAGTTATTTTGTGATAATTGTTCTATTGCTAATATTTGTAATAATGCCGAAGTTACTAATATCAAAAAATCTGATAACCTTTTATCTAGAGAACAAAGATGTAGTATATTTGGTGAATGTTCAAATTACAATAGAGCTGATGATGCATCTGTGGTATTTAAAGAAGTTCCTAAAGATGATTCTAAATATGAATATTATAAGATTTCACCTTTATGGGCATATAATAATCCTGTTCAATTAAGACCTATAGAACTTGTTTTACCTAATGGTCATGAAATTGACGTAGAATCTAGTGATTTATCTAAAGGTATTATTCGTTTTAAACGTAAATGGTTAAGTCTTGAACAGATGTATAATATGGCTAAAGCAACTAATTATCATACTTATCTTAGTGAAATTAAAGACTCTACAGATGATAAATCATGTACTGTTAGAAATAAATTAATTGCTTTAACTAATCTTATGGATATTGCTAGCTATTTTAATGGTGGTTGGGAATATGATATTACTAAAGGAGTTGTAGGTTATTCTATTGCTTATTATAAATTTGTAGAAAAACCGCATTATTCAGTTTGCAAACTTGATAAGTCTGTTTATACATATTATGGTAGTCCAGTATTTAAAAATGAAGCTGATGCACAGTATGTAATAGATAATCCTAATTTTAGAGACATTCTCGATAATATATTTAAAGTATGAGTTTGTATAAATATAATATAACTGTTAAAGTTGATGATGAAGATGATAAGTATAATGAAATGACTATAAGACTTGGTATTAAAACTGCTATTCAACGTCATTTACGTTTTGCTAGTCTTCATCATAATAGTAATGTTAACATAGAAAGAGATTTTAAAGTATAAAATTATGGGCGACGAAAATTTATATGTAGGTGATGTTAGAAACTATTATAATACACAACGTATAATAGTTAGAGCTGATGAACATCCAGGTTTAATTTGTAGTAGTAATGTTCCTGATGGTAAAACTCAACGTAGAGCTAAAGCTATTAGAAGAAGAAAGGGCAGACTATGATACGACGTAAAGGTTATGTTATTCCTTATAACTTTCCTCTTAATACTCGTAGAGGTTTTAAAGTTATTTATTATCTTATGAGACTAACTCAATCTGATATGATTAAAGTAATAACTGCTATAATCAGTGTTAGACGTAGTGCTATAAATGAAACTATAGATAAATGTAATAATTTAAGTAATGAGAATAATTACATAATGTCATACCTTTTACGGGGTGGATATATTGGCTAATAATTTAAGTTCTGCTAAGTGTAGTAATACGGCTTATGGTGCGAAACCAAGCAGAACTTCCATTGAATGTAGTGTTCAAGTAGATGATTTATTTATTAATTAAACTTTTTGTAAAATGGCAAAGAAACATGATGAAAGAAAGGATTTAAAGTGTGTATCCCGTATTGCTGAAATTAATGGTAATCATATCATTGTTCCAACAAATGCTGTAATTGGTATTCACATGTGGGGTAGAATTGATTTTCTAGTTCATTATTGTGGTTATATTCTTAATCACAGTAGAACTGTTAAAGCTTCTAATCTTAAATTTGAAGATGCTACTGTAAATGCTAGAGAAGCTAAGAAGATTAAGAAAGAACATAAACTAACAAACAAGAATAAATGAATGTAGATTATTCTAAGCTTAAATTTGTATTTAAGCCTAAAGCTTCTACTAAACGTAGAGCACCAACTGTACTTCCTAATAAGAAGTTGACTAAACTAGTTCCTGGTCAAGTTATTCAAGATGAACAAGGTAATTTTACTGTTCGTATTGAGTACTTTGATTATATTAATAGACTTACCAAAGATACTAATATAAGTGATGTAGGTAAAGATGGAGTAACTCTTCCTTTTACTGAAGATTCTTATGACTTAACTAAATGTGAACGTATATTTACTAGAGTTGGTCAAAGAAATAGACAATATATTAATTTACTTCTTAATGAAAGTGATAGAATATTCAAGAAAGCAGACCCTAATCGTTATGTACCTTTTTGTCATAACTGGATTTGTTCTTGTTGGATTGTTAGAATTGATGGTAAACTTTATGCTAAATTCAATAGAATTTTAACTCTAGTTGGTCATGATTATAATGTTAAACATTTAATAGATGATGAGGAGGATATATAATGAATAATACTGATGAATTTACTATAAATACTCCTAATAAAAATAGAGCTAAAAAGTTTACTTTTACTGATGACCAAACAAAAGCTTATAATGGACTTATTAAGTTTATTAATGAACCTTATAATCCTAAAGATTTTAAGCGTGCTTTAATTGGTCCTGGTGGTACTGGTAAAACTTTTCTTCTTAAAGCTTTACTTCAAGATTGTAACATACCATTTTCTGAAATAGGATTAAGTGCTCCAAGTCATAAAGCTTGTAGAGTTCTTAAAAATAGTATTAGAGGTACTCATTGTAATGTTAATACTATTCAATCTGATTTTGGTTTTAAACCTAATTATGATATTGAAAAGTTTGATATTAATAATGTTACTTTTGCTTCTTATGGTCGTATAAAGATTGAAGATTATCGTCTATATATAGTAGATGAAAGTTCTATGCTTAATCGTAGTCTTGTTACTTATATCGATAAGATGATGAAGAAGTATAGTATTAAACTTATACTGTGTGGTGACGATGCGCAAATCCCCCCTGTAAATGAGAAAGATAGTTATGCTTTTAAAGGTGTTACATCTTTTAGACTTACACAGATTGTACGACAAGATGAAGATAATCCTATAAGAACTCTTACTGAACTTCTTCGTGGTGATGTTTATAATGGAACTTTTAACTTCCTAAATTACATATCTCGTAATCGTAGTAAATTTGATAATACTATGACTAAAGGATTTGTAGTTTGTAATTCTGCTCAATTTCAGCAAGAAGTTGTGAAACAATTTAGTGACGAATCAATTACTCGTAATACTGATTATGTCAAAGTTATATCTTATACTAATAAAGCTGTTTCTAATTGGAATAAATTTATTAGAGAAAGTATAATTAAAGACAGTGAAAAATCTGTTATTACTAAGAATGATTTGATTACTTCTTATGTCACTATTGTAGACCAATTTAATGATGCAATTATTCAGAATAGTGAAGATTATATTGTGAAAGAGATAGCTAACTATACTCATCCACAATATGAGCTTAAAGGTTTCATGGTTAAATTTCAAGCTGTATTTGGTGGTCAAGTTACTTCTCCATTATTTATTATAGACCATAGAGATAAATATACTATGGCTATGTATTGTAAGATTGCTGATGATTTAATTCAGCAAGCTAAAAATGCTCGTAAAGATATTCGTGCTACTAAGTGGAAAGCTTATTATAAGTTTAAAGAATCTTGTCTTCTTCTTGTTAATATTGGTAGACCTGATGGTTCTATTCTTTATTATAGAGATTTAGATTATGGTTTTGCTATTAGTAGTCATAAGTCTCAAGGCTCAACTTACAATGTAAGCATGGTAGATGTTATGGATATTGTTTATGATAAGTATGGTAGACCTTACACTAACGCTAGTGATATTAATAAGCGACTTTATGTTGCTGTTAGTAGAGCTAAAGAAAAAGTATATTTGAGATATGGATATTGATAATAATAGCTTTGTTAGACTAGTTCGAGTTCTTAAACAAAAAGAACAAGATGTAGCTAGAATTAAAGATACTATATCTAATGGTATTCTTGATGAAAATGATTTGAACCTTGGCGATACTGTAAAGTTAACCAAAAAAGATAATAGTCGTACTGTTATCGGTACTCTCTTAGATGCTACTATTGTTGTTATTGATGATAATTATCATAAAGGTGTTGTTGTTCGTCCTGATTATGTTTACGAAAGCGTTGAGTTTTCGCTGGCAGAATGGAACATCGAAGTAATACCAAATTCATCAGATGACAATTTTGTTGAGTTTTAAGCGATTTGAATAGTTTAGTCGATTAATTAATCACGAAAATTATTTGATGCGCTCAAATTGAAAATTAAAATATTAAATAAAATGTGTTGTAATGATTGGAATAAACTTTCTTTTAAAGAACGTGTTCAATGTTATATTAGTAAAAGAGACGAAATAGAAGCTGAATATAAGAGTAAAATGAAAGCTCTTAATGAAGAAGCAAATGCTGATATTCTTGCTAATTGTCCTATTAAAGTCGGTGACGTATATGTAATTGAAACTGATACTGCTTGGGGTCCTAAACGTAAGTATTATAAAGTTGCTAAACTTAATGCTAATGTTAATGGTACAGTTGATGTTTATGGTTACAAACGTAAACTAGATAAAACTTGGGGTAAACGTGATAATAATTTCATGTTTATTGTTTCTGTATATAATGATTATAACGTTGATCATTATGAGAAAGTAGAAAATTATGTAGAACCTAGTAAAGATTAATTAATTATGAAAAGAAGTAATAAAATTAAAGCTCGTAAACGTATTGAAAATGGTTGTAACTTTCCTAGTCTTATGACTATTAGTAAATACCCTGGAAGTGCTCTTAGTTATTATCGTCGATAATATGTAATTATGATTCCTAAAGTATGTGATAATTGTGCTTTAGGTATGTTTAATACTAAGTGCAAATGTCTTGATGGTGTTGGTAATCCAATGTCAGGTATGATTATTGTTGTACCTAATGTTGATTATAATGCTTATAAGAATAGAGGAATGACATTTAGTAAGTATGTGGAAATAGTAAAGGAAACTATCAAATCTTCTACGGGGGGTCTAGAACAACTAGACCCTTATATTGTTCCTCTTATTCGTTGTAAACTTGATGAACGTTGTCCTGTAAATCAATATATAGCTAATAGATGTATGCTTCATACATTTGCTGATATTAGAATTAATAGTATCAAGAAGATAATGCTTCTTGGTAATGCTGCTACTAATTTTGGTTTTGATATTACTAAAGGTAAAGATAAACTATATTATATAGCTCCTTATGTTTACAGTACAAATTACTCTCCTTTTATTAAGTTTATAGATGATAATAAATACGATGAATTTCGTAATCGTCTAGTTAAATGGCTTACTGCTAATAAAGATAATAATTATAATGGAATGAAAATAATTAAATTGATAAATGATTCATAGTTTAGCTGTAGACTTAGAAGTATTTGAGAATATGATTTCATTTACTTTTGTAGATGTTAGAGATTATCTTGATAAATTTGCAGATTGTAAAGGTGCTTTAACTGATACTTTAACAGTTGAAGAAATTAAATCTAGACTTGATAATGTAAAGAGTTGGATATTTTATGTTACTGATACAGATGATTCACAGATGTTAGAGTTGATAGACTTCTTTGAGAAGATGCGTCCTATAACTAAAGATGATGGCACTGTAGACAGATATGATTTATTTGGCTATAACAATAAAGCTTATGATGATATGATGACTAGAGCTTTCCTTATGTATTGGAATCGTTTTGATACTAGTAAACAACTTTGTTCATTTCTTAAAGAAGTGAATGATAAACTAATATCTCTACAAGATGATAAAGATGCTTTATGGAATGACCCTCTGCTTAATGTTATTCGTAAGTATAGATTACCTTATGTAACTGTTGATTTGTTTAAAGTTTATGCTCTTAATTCTGCTGGAGTAAATGTAGATAAAGATACTGGTGAACGTAAGAAGTATGGTAAAAGTTTGAAGCAAGTTAGTATTAATCTTAAATGGTATAATCTTCTTGATTTTAAGCTACCTCCAATAGATGATGAAGAAGGTGATGTATATAGAAAAAAAGATGAATATAAAGGCATGACAAATGAACAATTAAATCATTTGTTTACTGCTGATTTTAATAGGTATCTTATGCCTAAATATATAAAGCCTATGCTTCATTATAATAAGAATGATGTATTTCTTGTTTGTGAGATAGCTAGGCAAAAGCCTGATGAGATTAAACTTAGATATAGTCTAGGTCATGCTTTTAAACTTAATCTTCTATGTAGTGCTAGAAGTAATATTGCTGATAAACTTCTTAACAAGTTCTATTCTGAACGTAGTGGACTTAAAGAAGATGCTTTTAAAAATCTTCGTACTCAAAGAACTGCTTTATCGTTTAAACGTATTATATTTCCTCATATTAAGTTTAAGACTAAACAACTTCAAGATTTACTTGAAGAAATGAAGAAAGTTGTGATATATAGAACTAATAAAGATAGTTTTGTACGTGAAATAGATTTTTATGGTACAACATATACTCTAGCAACTGGTGGTATTCATACTCAAGATAAACCTGTAGTGCTTAAAAGTACTGATAAATATGTTTATGTTCATCACGATTGATGTAAGTCGTGATTAAATAAGGTGAATTGACGGGGAACTCCTTAGAGATTATCTCACTAATCATCGCAGTAATGTAGATGTTGGTCTCAGAGAAAGACTGAGAGTATAGTAAAAGAAGATAATATTGGACAATCCGCAGCCGAGCTTCCTAATAAGGAAGAAGGTTCAACGACTAGTCGTAAGACGTAGGTTTAAATTTATTTGAATCGAAGCACCTTGCATTGTGTTATTACCCAAAAGATATTACCTTTGTTTCAAAATGTTTAATTAATGATTTTAAAGTTATGATTACAGATTGGACAAAGATTAAAGTAAATTTGAATTTTACTCCTAGAACAGTAAAAGGTAAAACCAAACAAACAAATGGATATGGTGATATTAGAGGAAAACAATTTGTTCCTTATGGTTATTTTGCTTGGCTTACAGGTAAAAGCGGTATTTATTGTATTACTTGTAAAAAGAATAATCTAAAATATATAGGTTCTTCTAAAGAAATGAGAAATCGTATTGCTAAACATTTTAGTAATCTTAGGAGAAATAAACATCCTAATAGTCATTTACAAGCAGATTATAATAAATACGGACTTGATGGTTTTACTATAACTATTCTAGAAGAAACAAATGAAGATTTACTTAAAAAAGAAAAGCAATATCAATTAAGTTATGGACTTGATTCTCTATATAATTTGATGATTAGTGGTATTCATAATTCTGATGCTCAAAAAATTGCTTGGGCTTCTTATGACCATGCTGCTCATAAAACTAAAGAATATAGAGAAAAGATGAGTAAACTTAAATCTAATCGTATTGGTCAATTTGATAGATATGATGGTCATAAAATAGCAGAATATACTAATAGTGATGAAGCTTGTAAAGCTGTTGATATTGCTAAATCTACGCTTTTAGGTTGTTGTAATGGTTCTAAAAAGACTGGTAAAGGATATATTTGGCATTATCTTGATGATGCTGGAAATGTTATTACTAGTGGTAAGGGTAGAGAAAGAACTATTATGGTACGCAATGAAGATATAGTCTGAACTACATAGAAATATGTAGATTAACAAATTTGTATACATCCTACTATCCAAGTATAATGATAAGTTATGAAGTAGTACCTGAACATCTTAATACTAAGGTGTTTGCAAAAATGGTAGATTACTTTAAACAAACTCGTGTTAAATGTAAACATACAGACGATAAAGATGGTTTTGTAGTACCAGGAGTTCATAATAAACTTGCAGCAGAAGCATTGAAGATTGTAATCAATGCTATTTACGGAAAGTATGGCTATGAAAATTTCTGGCTTTATGATAGACTTGCACAAATGAGAGTTACAATTAATGGTCAGTTAATGACAATGACTCTTTGTGAATCTCTTGAATTAGCAGGAATACATGTAGTTAGTGCAAATACTGATGGTATCGTTATAAAACTTCCTTATGACAAAGTTGATGTTTATAATCAAATTTGTAAAGAATGGAATGAAACTAATAAGATGTCTGCTGATGATGAACATTACAAGATACTTGTTAGCTTAAATGTGAATAACTATTTTGATATTCAAAGTAACGATAAAATTGAGTATAAAGGAGCACTAGACCCAAAACAGTATATCAAAGACCTTAAAAAAGGATATGATATGCCAGTTGTAGCTACTGCTGTATTTGAGTATTTTGCTCATGGTAAATCTGTAATGGAAACGCTTCGTAATCATAAAGATATTCTTGATTTCTGTAAAACTCAAAATGTAGGTAGACAATTTGAAGTTGTTTATCAAAAAGTAGTTGACGGAAAAGTAGTAGATATACATAGTCAACGTCATGTTAGATTTTATGTTTCTACTAAAGGAGTTGTGATTACGAAAGAACATAAACTTACTGGTAAACGTAGTGTACTAGCTAGTGGAAAGCCAGTTCAAATTCTTAATTTACTTGATGATAAAGATATTAGTGAGCGTAATATAGATTATGCTTATTATTATGAAGAAGCTTATAAGATTATTAATCCTATTAAGCTTGGAATAAGTCCTAATCAGAAAGGTAATACAAAGAATAAAACTCTTACTGGAAAAGCTCTATTAAAGAAGAACTTTGGTATGTATAATAGTTTATTTGATAATGAAGAAGAATAATGACAGAAGAACAAGTTTATTTAAATGCTGTTGATTGTTGGAGATTAAATAAAGGAATAGGTACTTTTGTAATACCTGCTCCTTTTGATGCTCTAAGACCTCTGCTTTATATTCTTCCACAACTTTACAATAAGTCTCCTACGACTAGTGTTGTTATTATTGTGAAAGATTTTGCAGATAGAAGTATTATTGAAAGTTATCTAACTACTTTGAATAATGAAGTATGGAATAATTCTTTTCGTACTATAATACATAATGGAAGTCTTAGGATTTTAACTACTGAATATGCTTCTGAACATATTAATGATTATAATCCTTTACTGACTATAATTTATAATCCTAGTATATTTCATTTTGTACATATAGCTATGATAGAAAAGTCTAAGTTTAATCTAGTAATTCTTAGTAAACTACTAGATAATAAAACTATGGATGATTTCTATACTGTTGCTCCTAGTATTGGTAACTTTAGTCAAAATGTTATTGATGAAGTTAGAACTAACCGCCCCGTAAAAGAGTGTTTGGTAGGGTTAACTATAACACCTGATACTGAACTAGATAAAGAAATGAACTATTATAATAGGGAAATTTCTACTGCTCTAGCTATATTTGGTAATTTTGATAATATCAAGTATGCTAGATTGGGAAATAGTGATACTAATTGCTCTAGTATGATGATATGTGATGCTATTGCTCGTACTAATGGTTGGGATAATCATTTAGATATGTCTTCAGAATTTAATAGAGACATAGATAAATTGTATAGTCCTTCTGCTATTAAAGAACGTGCTGATAGTATTTACAATATTATTAGAGAACGTAGTACTAAACTTGCTAGTTCTAAAGATAAACTTAGTTATATCTTAGATATAGTCAATGATAATTTAGACAAGAATATACTCATTATAAACAAGTATGGTGAATTTGCTAATCTTGTTACTGATTATCTTAATGATAAATCTGGTAAAAGAATTTGTGCTAATTGCCATGATAAAGTAGATAATGTTCCTGCTATAGATGATTATGGAAATCCTATTCTTATAAAAAGTGGTCCAAAGAAAGGTCAACCTAAACTTCTAGGTGTTATTGCTCAAAAGAAACTTGCACAGAAACTTATGAATAGTCATAAGATAAATGTAATTTCTTGTGGCGCATCGCCTGATAAGTCTTTAGATGTTGATATTGATTTGGTTATAATCACTTCTCCGCTATGTGATACTATTGAGAACTATTTCTATAGGCTTTCTAATGTTCATTTTAGTAATGAGGTACTATTATATACCTTATTCTATAAAAGCACGTTAGAGGAGAAAAAACTAGAAGATAGGACTGTTCCAGCCAATCATACAATAATTAACGATTTTGATAGAAATGTTAAAGTTGATAATAATAATGATTATTGTATTGTTGATTAAGAAAAAGTTCTTATCTTTGCAGCAGAAATTAGAAAACGAACTAATAAGCTCTTTGAAATAATGAATGATACTAAAGATGAAAATGGTAGCAATCGTAGTTTGATTGTTAGACAAGATGATGTTAATACTGGTATTCATGTTCTAAATCTTCTTGATGAGAAACAACTTGCTAATGCAGAAGTATTTCTAAAGAAGATTATTGCTACAGAAAAAGGCGGTGTTAAGAGTGTAAATGAAGGTCTTGCTATTCTTATGAGAGCACAAGATTTAAGATTACCTTTTAGTACTTGTATAGAACATATCCATGTAATTAATGGTAAAACCGGTGTTGATGTTCATATCGTCAAAGCGTTGTTGTCAAGGGCAGGTATAGTCTGGGAAACTACTAAAGATTATGTACCTCAGTATAAGTATACTGATGGCAATAATGTTTATGATGAGACACTACTTCCACAGTATTGTGTTAAATGTCGTACCAAAGCAGAAGCTGAAAATAAAACAGACGATGAAATAGTTGGTGTTTATCCTCTTAAATATTATAAAGATTTAAAAGGTAGAGTATACAACGAATTTCAAATTAATGAACAATGTATTAAGTGCATTAATCTACCACAAGCTATGAAAGTAGCTCAAGAAGGTAAGTTTCCTGTTATTAGAACTCAGGCTACTCCTACAGATTATGTTACTGAATATAAGTTTACTAGGTTTAAGAGAATATATGGTAAAGTAGTTGAAACTCATGCTGTAGGTCATTTCTCTTATACAGAAGCTAATACGGCTGACTTATTTACTAAAGATACTTTTAAGAAATATACTCGTATTATGATTGGGCATCGTGCTTTCATGTATGGTGCGAGAGACATAGCTAGTGATATTCTTATGGGTGTTATGTCAGACGATGAATTATCCGAAGTCTTTGCCAATTCAGTTCCTAATGATGAAGACTTTGTAAATATTGAAGAAATTTCTAATGGTGAAGTTTCTCCAGAGTAAGGAACAATTTAGTGTGTAAATAGTATTATACTATATAATTATTTTATTAACAATTTAAATATTTAAAATTATGAAGATTAACGGTTTATCATTCGGTATTTCAGCAGTTGCAAGTGGTATTAAGAGTAGTGTAGTTAATGCTGAACCTCAGCTTATTGTTGCTACTACTAAGGGTGGTTTTGCTATCACGGGTTCTGTATCTAAGGCTCTTGGTTTGCAGGCTGGTGATAACATTATGTTTGCTAATAACATCGCTGATGTTGAAGCACTTGTAATGTCTAAGGAAAATGCCGATTTGTTGGAGTATGCTAAGAATAATGGTTTCGACCTTGAGACTTCTGAGGGTGTAGAAGCTTGTATTAAGTCTCTTACTGTTTGGTATATTGCTAAAGGTGTTCCTATGTTTAAGAAGGATGGTTCAGAAGCTACTGTAGCTGTTCGTCTTACTAAGGAAGAGAAGAAGAAGCTCTATGATGAGAATGTTGATGCTATCATTGCTGCTAATCGTGCTCAGCTCATTGCTGCTTATAATCTTAATGAGGATGCTACAGATGATGAGATTAAGGAGCATTATACAGTTGATGAAATGCAGAGTCCACAGACTCAGGCATTTAGTGGTTGTAAGCTTGCTGCTAGTGGTAATGCAGTTGGTACTGGTTTGAAGCTTAACTTCTCTGATACAAACAACTGGGAGCAGCTTAAAGCTGATATGGAAGATAAGACTGCTTTGAAGCGTGTATTCTCTGTTGATATTAAGAATGGTGAGACAGGTAAGTTCAACGATGGTCATAAGATTGTTGATGTTATCTATTATCCTCTTGGTGAGTACACTGATGAGAAGCCTGCTCGCGTAGCTGCTAATAAGGCTCTTACACCTGCTGAGTAATTAGTTCATTCATTAGATATTCATTCGCTTTTATTATAGGGGACTGAGCAAATCAGTTCCCTTTTTTTAATCAATTAATATAAACATTTAAAACTTAATTAAGTTATGACAGATGTAACAAAAGAAGCAGCAGCAGTTGCAAATGGTGCTGCAAAAAAGAATCGTAGAGGTATTAGTAATAACACAGTAGCTGCTGCTCGTCTTAAATTTCACGAGAAAGATGCTAGTCCAGCTAATGGTTTATTTATGGCTCATCTTGATTCTGTAAGTGTAGAGTGGTCTCAAAGTGGAGAAGGTAATTCTTTTGCTGGTCTCAAGATGCCTCGTCTTGTAGTTACTTTTGCTAGTAATCACGAGAATATTAAGGAACGTCGTTATGTTACTAAGACTTTCTTCCCAGTTGAGAGTAATGTTGATACTATTCCTGGTGGTAAGAATGCTTGGCAAGTAGATGCTCTTCTTAATTGGACAAAGCATCTTCTTGATGTATTCTATCTTAAAGGTCGTGAACTTACTGTTGAAGAGGAAGACGCTCTTACTCTTACATTTGAAGATTATACTGAAGATGAGAATGGTAATTTGGAGTATAATGCAGTAGATCCACAGGATGTTCTTAATGGTTATCGTCATATCTTTGAGAATGTTGCTGCTATGCTTAATGGTCAGTTTAATCTTGCTGATGGTGCTACTCCTAAGCCTTGCTTTAAGGATGGTAATGGTAAACCTATTTCTTGTTGGATTAAGTTGCTTCGTGCTACTCGTAATCGTAAAGGTGATTGGGTAGATGTTGATAAGAGCAAAGATTTGCAGTTTACTTCATTTGTTGGTTCTGGTGCTATTGAACTAGTTAAGATGAAGGAAGGAAAGATTCTTCCTCCTGTTATTCTTGCTATTGATAAGGTTAAGGAAAGTATTACTCCTAAGCAGACTAATAAGACTCCTACTGTTGGTGTTCCTGGTATTCCTGGTATGCCTGGTATGACTGGTGGTGCTGTAGTTCCTCCTGTTGGTGGTGAGTTTGCTGGTGGTGCTCCTGCTGGTACCGGATTTGACCCAACTGCTACAGATGACCTTCCATTCTAAGTAGATAAGTGAAGAGTTATCTCTTTGTCTACTAATTCTCAACTAAAGTTTAATGTTCTAAGGGGTAACGATGGTAGTAATACTGTTGTTGCCCCTAATTTTTTATCAATATGAAACGTAACGCTAACACAAGTAAACTTACAAAAGCTTTTATAGAATCTAGAGTAAGTCAAGAAGAAATTGTAAGTAAATACTTAGATATACCATTAGAAGTAGTTAGAGATTGTGTTGAACATAATCATCTTATTACTTCTGTATTTCGTGATGATGATACCGATGGTAGTATGGGTATTGCATACAATGCTAAGGGTAGACTTAAAGTTCGTGATTTTGGCGGTGCTGGTTTCTTTGATGATGTGTATGGTGTAGTAGCTTACGTATTAAGTATTGTATATGAAAGACCAATTAGTACAAATAATAAACAAGATTTTTATTTTGTGCTAAGTCATATTTATAGAACGTTTTCATATCAAATAGATAATCGTATTAATGATTATGATGTAGACGAATCTATAAAGAATGCTCTCGTTAAAGCTCGTAAGAAAAAAGCTATTATTGAAATTGTTCCTCGTAGTTGGAATCGTCAAGATAAAGCTATATGGGCTAAATTAAATGTAGATTTGAATTATCTTAATACTCATTTTGTTATTCCAGTTGAACAATATTATATTGATAGAGTAACTAATCCTACTCCTAAATATAAAGATGCTAAAAATGACCCTTGTTATGCTTATATGCTTGGTCGTAATAAATCTGGAGTATATCTTATTAAACTATATTTTCCATTACGTGATAGAACTAAGGAATTAAAGTTTGTAACTAATTGTAATGTACTTGAAGGTCTTCCTAATCTAGAAAGAGAAGATTATGATTATATTATTATAACTAAGTCTAGTAAAGATAGATTAAGTTTAGGTAGTCATCTAAGCAAACATATCTTCTACGGGGCGGATGGAAAAACTCTTAATATTGGAGTTGTTAATCTTCCTAGTGAAAATTATAGACTTAAAGCTAATGAATATACTTGGCTTAGAAAAAGACTTAATAATGAAGGTATGATTGTTAGTCTTCTAGATTTTGATAGGACTGGACGTGATGGTGCTGATTATCTTTTGGAAACTTATGGTATTCCTTATCTTTTTATTACTCGTGGAGAATTTGGACTTGAGAATTATGAGTGTAAAGATTTTGCTGATTTACATGATAAATTCAATAATGATGAAATAGATACTTTTATTAAAGAAACTATTAGATATGTCGAAATCAGATACAGAAAAGATAAAAGTAATACCGATGCCTATTTCAAAAGATTATCAGACTGTGATTTGCCATACTGAGAAAACTGGTAATAAAATTAAATCACAAACTCGTATTCTTATGACTTGGATAAGTGATAAAGAAGAAGCTCTACTTGATAAAGGTAGAGCTATTTCTATAACTAGAGGTGGTATTACTTTTGATCTTGATAAAGACAATATATTTTCGTATGGTGAAGTAGATTTTCATGATGGTACTGAAGATTATGATGCTTTAAATGAATTAATTCCTTTTAAAGATATTGTTCATATTCCTCTTAATTACGATTATGATACTCATACTTGTAAAACTCCTACGAAAATGTACCAAACTAGAGAAACTGATGATATTGGTGCTATGGCTCAATATGCTCATGGTCGTCTAGGTAAACCAGATAAAGTTGTAATATTCAGATTAATAGCTAAACAATGGTAAGATTTCCAAAAGCTTATACTATGCTAATAGATGAACAAGTTAAAGCCATGGCTATCAAAGATATTAGTACTTGTGGCGCTGATGAATTTGTTGCTAAAGCTTGTGTTCGTCTTGATTGTTCTCGTATTAAAGATGATATGAGAATGATGCAAACTATTGGTACTCCTTATCAATATGAAATTAGTCGTACTCTGTATGGAATTAATTATGCTCTTGAACAAGGGTTGATTGATGAAAATAAAAGAGACGAATATGTTTCTAAACTTGTAGCTTTACATAAACGTAATCTTAAATATGAAGAAGATAATCCTCCTATCGTATATGATAAGAAGAAAGGTTTAAAGAAGACTACTCGTACTACTAGAAATAAAGCTAAAGAAGGAACTCTTGAAGGTTTTGAAAAACCTAAGAAAGAAAAAGCTCCATCTGCTGCTCAATTAAATGCTCAAGCTAGAGTTAAACTTATTAGTAAATTAAAGATTAAGTTATGATACTATTTAAAAGAAATGCTAAAGGTGACCCTATTTCATGGGGTATTCATGAATATGGTCAAAATAATGAATATATAATTCATTATGGTGCTGTAGGAGGACATAAACATAGTGAAATAATTAAAGCTAAACTTAGTAGAGGTAACGAAATAGAATCTCGTATTAAAGCTAAACGTAAAGAAGGATATAAAGAAGCTTCTGAACTTAAAGATAATGCTCCTTTAAAAATAGAAGGTGATGTTAATCTTCTTAACTTTCTTAATACTTATCTCCCAAAGAATAATACTACTGATGAAGGTTTTGTTCTTCCAATGCTTGCAAAAGTACTTAAAGATAATAAACCTTTTGATAAACGTAGTTATTTAGGTCAGTATAAAATTAATGGTGTTAGATGTATTGTTGGTGCTGAACAAACTAATGATATGTTTAATCCTGTTAGACTTACTTATCGTTCTAGAGAAGGTACTGATTGGACTCCTAAACTTACTTGGATGGATGAAGTAATTCTTCCAGCTATTAAAGATGATTTACTTGATGCTATGATTGAAGAAGGAGCTTGCCTTGATGGTGAACTTTATATTCCTGGTTATAAAGTAAATGATATTAATAGTTTTGTTAAGAATGAAAAGCTTCCTCAACATCTACTTCTTCAATATTGGTGTTATGATATTGCTATTGATAATATGAGTTATGAAGCTAGACGTAAGTTTAAGATTGATAACATAAGTAGACTATGTTATACTTTTGATACTTACGAACAGCATCTTAATAATAAAAGTAAACTCATATTATTACCTGATATAGTTATTAGTAATATTGATGATGCCACAAGATTTAGAGATAAGTTTATAAGTCTTGGTTTTGAAGGTCTTATTGTTCGTGATGTTGATTCTTCTTATCAATTTGGTGCTCGTAATTTAGCTATGCTTAAATATAAACGAATTGATGATGCTAAGTTCAAAATTGTTGATGTTGTTCCTGAAGGAGTTAGAACTAATCTTTGTAAGTTTGTTCTACAAAATGACATTAATGATGAACTATTTGAAGCTACTGGTAATTTTGACCATTCAAGACAAGAATATATTCTTAAACATAAAGCAGATTTTATTGGTAAACTTGCAACTTGTGAGTTTCGTGAAAGGTCGGGTGTTAAGAACGTGCCTTTCCATTGTAAATTAGTGGACATTCAAAAGTAGATATAACAATGAATTTAAATGCTTATGATAACGTAAAAGAAGAATTAGATAAACATAAAACTTGGTATTCTCCAAAGTTTAAAAGATTATATAGTCGAGAAATAAAGTTTAGAATGTTCCATAAGTTTATGAAACGATGGAATGAAACTATTAAACGAAATGATTATTTTCTAGCTATTAGCATGAATAATGTTGATGGTAGATTTAGTATAACTAATAAAGATAATTATAGTAGATTAAAGTTTTCTATTCCTAAAGAAGTTATTGAAGATTCTATTCTTAATTCTATGACTGTAGATGCTAATGTTGATGTTAAACTTGTTGATGCTCAACCTGATGGTGAAGTGTATCAGTTGAACATATAACATTAAATTGTTAGAGCCGCCCCGTAGAAGATGTGGCAGATTTCCACTTTACTTCGTGCGTGAGCGGCTTTATTATGCTCGCTTATTAGTTATTCACATAACTAAATTCAATTCGTTAGAAGTAAAATTAAAATATTAAATAACTTAATAATATGACTAATGAAGATTACAATAGTGGTTGGTTTGGTTGTTTTGTTATTATTATACCTTATGTAATAATAGGAATTTTAATGCTTATTTATTATGCTATTCGCAATCATGCAATTTAGAATAATATACTTATTGTAGAACATTTAAAAATTAAAATTATGACTAAAAGTAAAGTAGGTGCTGAACCTAAGAAACAAAGAGTTAGACATGCTATTACTAAAAGTGAAGGTATCCATGAAGGTATTCATCGTGATGAGTATGGATATTATGATAGTAGTTATCACTGCTATTGTTTTGCTTATGGTTATTTCTTTCATAGAGGAAAAGGTCTAGCTGAAAAACTTACTCTTGATTATATTAAAAATAATTGGGATAAAGAAGGCTGGTGTGGAGGTCTTAAAGGAGCTTGTATGGCTCGCATTGACCGTAAACGCAAAATAGCTGTAATTAAAGAAGGAACTGAATATGCTTGGAATATTGAGCGTGGTCTTCCTCAAGATTATACTATTTATAAAACTGATGAAGATATTCCTATTTATGATATAACTGAACCGAAGAATAAGAAGATACTTATTAAAATGTATATAAAATATCTTATTAAAAAGTATCTTGAAACGTTTTATAATGAATATAAAGTTCTTAGTTCTATAAGTAAACAAATTCCTGAACATAGTTTTATTGCAGCTAAAAGGAATGAATATTTTGTAGCTATTAAAGCTTTTGTAAATAAATATAAGTTTATTCCTAGATGTAAGCCTTTATCTGATAAAGGACTTTGGATTAATAGCTATAAAGTTGAGTTTCCTTCAATTAATGATATTCTTAATGATACTTTGTTTACTGATGAACAAAAAGAACATATTAAGAAATGTAAGTTTTATACTAAGTTTTGTCTTCATAAAGGAACTAATTGGGCAGAACTTAATAAGAAATGGTCTGATGAATATGTTGCAGAAGTAGAAGCTAAAGATAAAGCTGAGGAAGAAGCTTTTCGTAAAAGAGAAGCTGAATATAAAATTAAAACTGAACAGAATTATAAAGCAGCTTTAGCTAAAGCTAATCAAACTATTGATGAATGGAGAAAAGGAGGTACAAAACAAGAAATACATTATACTATGTATTATTCAAATCCTGATACTAGAGAAATTAAAGCTATGGATAGTGTATTGTATCATACTATGTTTCCTAATACTCAACTTAGAATTAAACCTAATAAACCTAATTGGGTTGAAACTAGTAGAGGTGCTTTAGTTCCTTTAGAAACTGCTATTAATATATTTAATCAGCTTTATACTAATTATATTATTAGTGGTAAAACTAAATTTCAATTTAAATATAATGAATTCAAAATTGGTTCATTCTGTGTTTCAAGAATTGATTATTCAGATAAATATGTCGATATTACTCATTATGAAGATAAATCTGATTTTCTAGGATATAAAGAATGGAGATTTAAAATAGGTTGTCATACCTTATGGTTTGATGATATTAAAGATTTTGCTAGATATTATAATCTGCAAGATAAACTTAGTTTTCCTCTAGATAAAACTACTGCTGAATGTATGGAGAATCATTTGATTCATTTACCTAGTGGAAGAACTATCGAAGCTGTAGGAACAATAGATATTTAACTTAATAAAATAACAGTTATGACAGAAAGTGATTTAAAGTATTGGAAAGCGGTGCTTAATGGAGTAGTTCCAGAGCATCTTGTAACTCCTGAAGTTGTTGCATTACGTGACCAACAAAACAAAATGCTTAGTCTTATGGCTAAGAAGAATGCTGATTATGGTAATGCTTTTAATAAAGGTTGTGATAAACTAGGCTATAGATATGGTCTAGCTAGAATGTATGATAAAGCTAATCGTTTGGTTCATCTTATTGAAGATGATTTTCAAGGTTATAGTAATCCTAATGTTGAAGATGAAAGTATGTTTGATACTATTCAAGATTTAGGTAATTATTGTAATATGTTATTAGCTTGGCAAGCTAGCGATAATGGACATGAACCTACCATACCTTCTACGGGGCGGGTAGAGTCAACGTTTATTGATATTTCTACTCTTGTTAAAACAGATAAACTTATTCTTGTTGAAGAAACTAGTAAACAAATTGTAACCAATGAGATTATAGCTGCTTACGGTTTTGAAAATCTTTGTAAAGATAAAGATGGATATGTATATAATTTATCTGCTGATAATAAAGAAATTCCTGTTACTAGCGAACATAAAGAAAATGTAATTGCTATGACTTCTGAAGATTATGAAAATGGAAAAGATTTTGTTAAACGTAAAAAGTAAATAATATGATTAAAGTTGTAAATCCTAGTGTTGAACTTTGGAAACAAGATGGTTATACACTTGATGCTATTTGGAAACATATAGCTAGATGTGCTCGTGTTTGTTATCAATCAACTCCAAAAAATAATGGAGAAACTGATTATGGTTTTATAGTTAGAACTCTTTTAAAAGGTAAAGATGTTATAAATCGACCTTATAATATTAAAGATATTAAAGGTTGTCATTTAAGTGTATTTGAACATGGTATCGTACATTTAAAACTTCCTCTAATTATTGCTCAAGGTATTATACTAAGCAAAAAATTTACCAATAACCATTATAGTAGAAATAAACTATACGGTGATTATTGTTATGTAACTACTAATATGAGAGTTATTATAGAAAATGCTTGGGTAAATGCTCTCGAATTTATAGATAATAATAATGGTTGTCCATATTATATACCAAGAGTTACTTTTTCTTTTATAACAGATATTGGTGCTAGTCGTGAACTAAATCGTCATAGAGCTAATAGTGTAAGTGAAGAAAGTACTAGATATTGTGCTTACGATAAAGGTAAATTTGGTAATGGAATAACTGTTGCTAAACTTCCTTGGATTAAAACTATAGATACTAATGACGAATTTAATGTAACTACGTATAATAATGGCTTTTATAGTGATGAAGAAATTTATGATAAATCTACTCATCTTATTGAAGCTAAAAATACTGATGATTGGACTGCTGTAGATTGGTTCTTTTATGGTCTTCAAATTTGTGATTTAGTTTATCGTAAAACTCGTGAACTTGGTTGGACTGCACAACAAGCTAGAGAAATTCTTCCTCTTAATACTAAGACGCAAGTAGTTCATACTGCTTTTGTTGATGATTGGGAGCATTGGATTGCTTTACGCAGTAATGAAATTAGTGGGAAGGTGCACCCAATGATGTCCGAACTAGCTAAACAATTAGTTAAACAAGTATATCCTGAATAATTATGTGGATAAGTATTTTAAATTATAATATAGGACAAATTGAAGTTGCTGACGTAACTGAAGATTTCGCAGAAAACAAAACTGCTGCTGATGATAATGAAAGAGCTGTAGATTGGCTTGAATTAAACGGTTATTGTTCTGCTGAAACTGTATTCATGTTAACTGATGAATGTCCTGTGTGTGTAGTAAATAATGTAGAAACTCATTTAAACTTATAAAATTATGGAAAAGACAATTAATGAAGTTAAGAAGAACGCAAAGACTTTAGAGAATGATATTCTCAAGTTGATTAGTGATTTTGAAGTAGCTAATCCTGAAGTTGAAGTTCGTGTTACTGTAGGTCGTAATTATTCTGCTGATGATACACAATCTCATAGAGCAGATATAGCTTTAACTATTAAATAATTAAGCAATATGGAAAAAAGTATTTTTGATATTGATAAAGAATTGTATGCTCTTTATGATGAAATTGAAGAAGCAGGTGGAGAAATAACTCCAGAAATGGAAGAAAAGCTTGAAATTAATGGTCAAGAAATGACTAATAAAGTTAAGAATATAACTAACTTTATTAATAATTTGAATGCTGATATTCTTGCTATTAAGTCTGAAACTGATAGACTTGCTAAACTCAAGAAGTCTAAAGAGAATACAATTAAAGGTCTTACTAAACTTGTTATCTTTGCTATTAAAAATTATGGTAAAGAAGATAAGAGAGGTAAGAAGTGGTTTGATTGGGGTACTGGTAAAGTAACTATTCGTAAAAGTGAAACTATTGAAGTTAATAGTAAGAAACTCGAAGCTATTAATGATATACTTAAAGTAACTTTTGCTAATGGTATATATACCGGTACTCTTAATCAGAATTCTTCTGTAGATGAACAAGCATTACTTGATGCTATTGTTAATACTGCTAAAGATTCTGGTAATTACGAGTGTAGTGAAATTGAAATAGAAGACCTTGATGATGTTAATATTGAGGTTACTGTTCCAGTTAAACTTACAGATCTTCTCAAGGGTGATGGTTATCAGCTTATGACTAATATAGGAGCTGTTAATCGTGATGGTTGGAAATTTAAACCTAGTGTTGATAAGAAACTTATGAAAGTTAAAATCAAAGATGATGGTTGCGTTTCCAATATTGCTGAAATTGTTGAAAATGATAACTTAACTATCAAATAATATGAGAGTTTCAAAACTAATACAAAAACTTAATAGTCTCCAAGAAACTAATGGAGACTGTCAAGTTATGGTTGATGATTTATATGCTAATAGTGTGAATTATGATTCTACTTTAGGTTGTATAAATATAAAGTCTTATTAATATAAATACTAATATTATGTATAATGTATATTTCGTTAAAACAAACATTAAAGTAAAAGCTAATACTTTTCTTAATGTTAATATTCTAGCAGAAGATTTATCTGATGCTACAAGTAGTGCTTCATATCTTAAATATAATGGTGAAGAACTAAAGAGACATATAGTTAGTGTAGAACTTATTGTTTCAAATGTAATACGTGATACATGGAGCGTTAAAGATTTAAATCCTAATTATACAGGAGAAAATAAAGATAATCAAGAGACTCTTCCTCCTACTGATAATATTTAATTTAATGTTTAACAATTTAATAACGCTGAGTTATGAGTAAATTTAATCGTGGTGGTCTTCCTTGGGCTATGGGTAAAGACGTTTCAGGTTGTGCAACTGCACAAGAAGTAATGAAAGTAGCAGGTCTTGATTGGTCTGTTCAAAAGTGTGAACTTGTAGGTAAAATGCCTTTTAGAATAGGCAGTAATAATGATTTAGGTGAAGATGCTTTTGTACATGATGGTAATATTTATCGTGAATGTGCTAATGCTTATGCTACCTATCGTACAGATTGTAATTATCCTTTAGGTATAGTTAAAGATAAATATGAAGTTGTTCAAAATATGGATGCTTTCAATTTCTTTAATAATGCTATTGGCGAAGGTAAAGCAATTTGGGATAAAGCTGCTTGTCTTAATATGGGAGAGAAAGTATATGTTAGTGCTAAACTTCCAGTACAAACTTCTGTAAGTAAAGATGATGTTATAGATAACTATCTTGTGTTTAGTAATGGACATGATGGTGGTTCATCTGTAGATATTATGATTACTCCTGTTCGTGTTATTTGTACTAATATGCTTAATGGAGCATTAGATAAAGCTTCTTGTCATATCAGACTTAGACATACTAAGTCTATAAAAGAGAAACTTGAACTTGGTGCTCAAGTACTTAAAGTTGCTTGTTCTCACGCTTTAGATGCTCAAGAACTTTATCGTCATCTTACTACTATTAAGATGAGTGACGAACAAGTTTATAAGTATCTTTGTGAATTACAACTTACTCCTGCTGAGATTGAACGAATTAATCAGTACGACCCTAATAAAGGTTATGCTAGACTTGTTGCTCGTGATTATAGACTTCTTGAAGCAGTTGAAATATCTTCTCGTAAAGCTAATCAACTTTATAATATGATGGATTACTATAATGATGGTATCGGTCAGAAAGATATTTGTGGTACTGCCTGGGGTGCATATAATGCTGTAACTGGTTTCTATTGTAACGTTGCTAATCTTGAAGGTGAGAAACGTATGAATAGTCTTGTTTGGGGTAGTGCTAATAATAATATGAATAAAGCACTTAATTCTGTTGTAGCTTATGCAAGTTAATTTTAGTAGAAAAGAAAATCAATTTAAAGTACCTCATTACAAAGTTGGTGATGAGGTACTAGCATTCAGTTATATTAGTGGTACATTCTTTATTGGTACAATTAGTGCAGTTACTAGTTATGCTGATAATAATCAAAGTGTTGTAAATTACACTATTATGATTGATGAAAATAAAGGTGTTCCTAATATTCCAGAATCTTTAGTATTTGATAATAAAGAAGATGCTAAAGAATGGATAAATGCACTAGATAAAGATTTGATTAATATTTGATACACTTCTTTACGGGGAGGATAGAGCAACTACTAGTGCTAGAATACTAGAAGCAGCTAAAGCCGCCCCGTAGAAGATGTTAGTGGTTAAAGTATCGTTAAACTACTTATTATTAGTAGTAATACTGATGATAATGCTTATCTTTGTAATGATAATCATAGCAACTAACATTAATATGCTGTATTATATATTATATAGGTACGTTATAACATATTGAGTGTTAGTTTATTAAACATTATTTAACGCTAAAAAATGTAGGTTGTTGTGATAGCAACCTACTTTTTTTATATATTTGCACAAGCGTTGATGATGTATATAATACTTATGGTACTATGATTACTTTTATAAATTATAAAACAATTATGGCTGAAGCAAAAGGTAAAGCTAGAACTAAAATAGATGGTAAACTACAAGATGTAGAAACTATTTATGATGTGTTTAAAGGAGCAGGAACATATTTTGCTCCTGAAATAGCTGTACATTGTTCTAAAACTGCAACTCAAGTAGCTTATTATATCTATAAGAAACTTAGTCAAAATCAAACTAGTTTTAGAATAGTTACAAAAGAAGTAATTAAATCCGGTTTAGTTAATGCTAAAACTCCAGATAGAGTTAGAGATGCAATTAAAGAATTAATTAAAGCTGGTGTTATGATTGCTTGGAAAGATATAGAAGGTATTGATGAATATAATTTTGATATTGATTCTAAATATTATCTATTAAATCCTCTTGTTATTAGACGATGTAGTACTAATGCTTTTAAACGTAATTGTGAAACTACTAAAGATAGATTCAATAATAGTAAACAATTATGGATAAATGAATATGATGCTATAGTTTATAATTTTGATACTAATGTATTACAAATAATATATAATTAAATTATGAGTCAATTAAGTAATCGTATAGCAGATGCAATGATTAATTATGCAAATGCTTTTAAAGACACTCCTGATAACAGGGAGTTAGCTGAAAAAGAACTTAAAGAAGCTCTTCGTACAGCTATTGATTTTGTTCCAGTTAAGATTTGGCTTGACCCTAAAGTTAAAGCACAAATTCCAGAGTATGCTCATTATATGAGTGAAGGTGATAAAGACGGTCACGCTTATGGGCATGCTACAGATGCTTGTTGTGATGTAATTGCAACTAGTGTTGAGATTACAGAAGATGGTCGTGTTAAATGTGGAACTGGTATTCATGTTGCTACTGAATATCGTGATTCACTTACTTTACGTCCTAATTCACGTATTACTAAGATGGGTTACGTAATACCTAATTCTCCTTGTACTGGTGATGAAAGTTATCGTGGAGAATTTTTTGTTGTATTCCGTTCCATTATAACTAACGCAAAACCTATTAAAGTTGGTGATGTTATTGGTCAACTTGAGATTCCTCATCATAGACAAATTTGTTGGGAACCAGTCAAGAATCTTGAAGACCTTGGTATAACTGATAGAGGTGATGGTGGATTTGGTTCTACAGCAAAGAAATAATTATTAATTTTAAAATTTAAACAACTATGGTAGAAATGACAAAGAATTGGGTAGCTCGTACGATTAATCGTCATGCAGAAACAGTAGTAGAAATTGATAAGGTTAAGAAGCATCTTACTAATGCAGCTAACAACCCAAAGATTAGTAAAGTAACGTATGGTAATCTTTCTCTTCTTCTTAGAGATTTGAAGAATCTTGAAAGAACTTATCGTATAATGCTTGAAAATGAAAATGTAATATTTACTATGAATGGTAAATATTACAGTAAAATTGGTCAGATTAATGAAAAGAAAAATCCTGATAATAACGACTAAGAATTGTCTTGGTTGTACAATTCTTATTAATAATGTACAGACAGTACTAGCCAAATCGAAGAAAAATATAACTCTTGAAATCAAAGATTTTAATGATGTTCCAAAAAGAATACTTCATCAATATAGTGCTTTTGATTATCCATTTGTTGTATTTAGTAGAGACGATGAAGTAACATTTAAATTTACTGGTAGTACTCATGTTAATGTTATTCAAAGATATGTAGATTTATATTTATAAACTGGTTATTGTATTCATATTTCTAAAATTTAAAATTAAACGGTTATTCCTAGTGCTTGTGAAAGTACTAGGAGTTTTTATTTAAATAAAATGAATGAGAATTATAATAAACATAGAAGAAATATTATCGTTGTATTAACGATTATAGTATCTATTCTTGTAGCATGTTCATATAACAATAGAAAAGATACTAATAATGCAGAACCTGTAGATACAACAGATTCATGTGGAATTAATGATGATTATTATGAAATCAATAATATTGATACCACTAATGATGGTTATTCTACAGACAGTGTTATTTATCTTGATTCAAATGGTAATATAATTAAAGCTCCTTTTAATTAAGTTGAGCTATATGTCAAATCCAATATTTTGAAATCCTCTATGCGAGGGTGATTCTAATCTCCTGAATAAGTTATTCAGTCGTAATCTTAAAGTAGCTTAGAAGTCATTTAAAGTGTAATTTATTTAATAACCATTCTTACTTGTCAGTCTTATTTCAGCTCCAGGCATACGAGTTTAATCTGTGCCAACCTTAGTGGGAAACTCCCACAATTACATAATAAATGATTTCTAAGCAACTTATATATTAATGCCGATTAATCATACTACTTTAATTATTTGACCGCTTACGAAAGAAATTGAAATATTACTTATGTTTTTGATATTTGCATTCCATGTTATAAGAATTCATAATTCGACATCAGCAGCAGCGGCTGCATCATTTTTAATCATTGTTTTATATTATGAGTAGCTTGTCCGTGAGGATGAGTTACTCTTTTTTTTTATTTATTAGTAGCGACACATTACGACACATTTAAACGAAAAAGAGCTAGACAGTCATCACGACTATCTAGCTCAAGAACTTTATAATTATCACCTTAAACCACATTTAAACCCTATAAACAATCAATTTTAGCAAGTAGTTTAGAACTTATATCATTTGTTACTCTAGCAGGATTCGAACCTGCTCTGACAGAACCAAAATCTGTAGTGCTACCATTACACCATAGAGCAATAAAGTTTCGCATACATCTGTAGTAATTTCATGGCAAAAACAGGAAAACCTTTATCTGTTGCAAAGATACTATTAATATTAATATCTCCAACAGATAAAGGTATTATTTAATTATTATTAGTGGAAGTATCACTATTAATCTTCTACGGGGCGGATTTAATCATTTAAATTAGTAGGTATTATACCAAGTATATTATCTCCTAATTTATAGTAACTGTTACTCTTATTAAGACCAGAAATATTACTATAAGCTCTATAGATAGGTATCTGTCTAGTAGTAAGAACATAAAGTTTATTTTCTCCAGCATATCTACCACTACTATAATCCCAATTATAATCATCACCAGCTATAAGACCTTCTGCTATAATATTCATAGCTTTAAGAATATCACTAGGCATAGTCTGAGCTGCAATAGGAGAACTATATAACTTCTTACCTTCAGTTATAACAAATGGAGGAGTATACATCATAATTTGAGTTGCAAGGCTATCTGCTTCATAAATAAGAAGATTTCCTAAAGTACTATTTTCAAGTTCTTTATCATCCCAAATAGCATGAGCAGCAAGAGACATAGCAATAGCAGCTACTGAACCAGCAACATTACCCATAGCTCTAAGTATTGCAGCACGTTGATAACGAGGTAACATATTCCAGTTTGTATTAAAGTTTGTAACCATATCTACATAACCCATAAACAACTTCTGAAGAGCTTGTAATGCACCAAGTTGAGTACCATTAATTTCTCTATCTGCTTTAATCTTATCTAAAGGCATTGAAAGGAAATCCATAAGAGCAGGACCACAACCTAATGTAAAAGCTCCACGTTCTTCATTGAAATAACCTTGTCTTCTATAATGTTTAAGAATACCAGGATATATATGTTTATGATATTGCATAGCAAGACTACCCCACCAATGTTTTTCAAGTTGAGCAGCACCAAGTTTATCATATACACCATGTATCTCTTTATTGACACTAATAACTTTACCTTTAAATTCACCTAAGAACTTATAAGCATCAGAAACTTCTTTATCTGCACTAAGTGCATCAAGTTCTGCAAGTTTACTACCTTCTTTAAAAGCTAATCTACCATCTTTTAAATCAAGATTTTCAATAACTCGACTATACTTTTCAAATTCAGTAGTTGCAGTCTTTTCAAGTTCTTTCTTTGCTTTAACAAATTCTTTTTGCATCTTATTAGGAAGAGTTCTAGCAAATTCAGTAGTAAAATCTTTACGACCAAAAACAAACTCTTTAAGTTTATTAGCATCTTCTTTTATACTACCAACATAGTTATTAAACTTAGCTTCAAATTCAGTACCTTCAATAATACGCTTTAGAGCTTTTTCGTGACAATCAGCAATATATTCATATCTACTCATAGCACGATACTTTATTTTACCTCTATTTTCAGCATCAACTACAGGTACAAGTCTATTACTATACATAAGACTAAACATAGCTGCATTCTGCATAAAATGTTCACCTATAGCATTAGGAGAATAAAGAGCATTTCTAAGTTTCTCAAAAGTAGTACCTGCATCAAGATGATTACCATCACTAATACCAGCAAGTTGGTCAAAGTCAATAACATTCATTTCTTTGACTATAGCACTAGCTAATGTAGAAGCTTTATTTTTACCAAGGTCGTTAATGAAACTCCATGAATTGTGCATCCATAAAGCTTTACCAAGAGCATAATCTTTAGCTCCAATAAATTCTTTAGCTATCCACTCACCAGCTAAACCTGATTCACCAACAGTAACGTTACCAATACCACCAGTGATATTAAGCATCATAAATTTAGCACTAGTAAAAGATTGAAGAAGACTACTAACTTTAGTAAAGTTAGCATTACTTTCTTTAAATTGATTATAGATAATTCTACGAATCCAATTTTCATATTGACCTTGAAGTCTTTCATCTTTTTGAGTAAGATAACGAGTTTCACCTCTAGCACCTCTTTGATGGTCTTTCTTTAAGTTACTCCAACCTACATTCTTTTGGTATACTTCCATTCTATCAAGCATTTCTTTACCATAATAAAGCATATACTTATTATCTTGTATAGCATTAAAATGAGCAGCTTGAGTAATGAAGTTTGAAAGTACAGTACGATAATCTCTATTAAGTAAAGCACGATGAATTTCTTTATTCTTCTTCAATGCTTCTTCCATACGTTTATTATAAGCTGTAAGTGCAGCATTATATTCTTCATCATCAGCATAAGATACACGCTGTGGCTTACTCTTTTTAATATTCTCTATATTAACAGAATCTTTATTTCTAAGTTGTTCCATTAACATAGGCATATCAATAGCTTTATCATCAGCGTAATCTATATGATAGAAAGGGTCTCTACCATTCTGAAGTTTATCACTATAACCAAGGAACTCTAGGAATTGTTTTCCCCACCATTTTGCATCATGTTCTGCACCTTTACTCATAGAAGGAAGATAACCTCTACCTATAAAACGTTTTGCAGATTCAGTTTGAGCAAGAACATTAAGAGTCTTCTGAATATGAGACATAAGTTTTTGTTGATATTCATTAAGAACAACATTTGTATCATAAGTACTATCAGAAGTTTTCTTATAGTTATCAACATAACCTACACCTTCTTTATAGTTTGGATTCTTATATGCAGCTTTAGGAGCAAGTTCAGTTTGAGAATAACCAGCATTCCATTCACCGTTTGCAACAGAAGGTATAACTTGAGTTTTTCTCCATATTGCAGTAGGTTCCATTCTATGAGTATAAGGATTAAATACATGATTTCTATCATACCATTTCTTAAACTCAGCATCACCTTTTGCTCTTTGCTTTTTAAGTTCAGCTTCATAATAAGGCGTATTAACAGTCTCAAGATTATTATGTATAGTACGATAAGCTTCAGTTCTTTCATCCATTTGTTTACGAAGTTGTTCAGCTTTCTTTTTACCTTTTGTCTTGAGATATTTATCCATATTTACTTTAAGTGTACCATATAGATAACGATTAGGTATTCTATCCTTAGTTTCATCATAAACTATATTACCTGAAGCGTCAGTAACAACTTGATATTTATCATCGAGTTTTGGAATACCCATTTTATTAACTCGTTCCCAAGCTTTATAATACTTAGCTCCTTTAGCTTTAGCTCGTTCTTCTTCTAGATTAAATGCTTCTTTATTGTAATTATCTAAATCTACAAAACGAGTAACAAAATAAGCAATAGACTTACCATTAGTGCTATCTTCTGTTTTCTTCATACCAGCAAACAAAGGTTGATAAGCTTGATAAAGTTTATCAAGTTCTTCCTCAGTAAGTTCTGAAGTAGCAACATGTTTAGTAGCAATGTCGTAATGCGGAGCAAGTATTTCATTAACTTGTTTCACTATTTGCTGATACTCTTTATTTGGAACACCATTAGCTGCAAGTCTTTTATAAACTTCAGAAGGATAAACAACATCATCTTCAGGACCATTACTAATAAGAATACGGTCATTTTCCATACCATATTTTGTATTATTAAAACGTTTCTGAGCTTCTTCTTGAATAGCAGCTTGTTGTTCTTCAGTAAACAAAGTTCCATCTAAACGACCAAATTCATCATAAGGATTTACATTAGTTGCTTTAAGTTTTCTAAGATATACTTTAAGCTTACTATTATTTTCACTCTTATAACCCATAGTTTTATATGCTTCATGTATAGCTTCTTGAATACTTGGGTCGATTGTCCATTTAGCATTAGTAGCAAGCCAAGCTTTTGCAGCTTTATATTCTTTATTCATTTCAAGCTGAGAAGCAGGAACACTAATTCTACCAGATGGGTCTCTAGCTTCAGCAGTTTCAACAATATCAAGCATACGCTTTAGTTGATCTTCAAAACCTTTGCGAACTTTACTATCATTATACTTATTACGAATATCATTAATAGTTCTGAGATATTTATCAAGAGCTTTACAATCATCAGCATTATTTATTCTAGCTTTATGGTATCTTTCTTTATCAACAATTTCACCAGTTGAAGGATTCATACCAGGATAACCCATGATAAAACTTTCTTTAGGTTCACCATTATCTAAATCATATTCAGAACGAATATCATTAAGATGATACCAAAGATTCTTTAATTCAGTTTCTTTTTCAGGACTAAGTGTACTATCAGTTCTACTAGCATTAATTTCATCAATCATAGCTTTTGTCTTAACATACTCTTCGAGTATAGGTCTATGATTTCTATAAAGTTCATCTTGAGCATCATAAAGTTCTTTATAATAACTATCAACAAACTTACGATTTACATGGTCTAATAAAAACTTATCAAGTTTATGCTTAGCTTCAACGTAAGCTTCAGGATTATTAATTATATCTGATTTAGCATTACGTTCATCTTGTCTAAGTTTATTTAAATCATTTTCAAAGTTATCATTATAAGGACGAATAAATCTACCATCAGCATCAATAATATCATCAAATGACAAATTAACACCAGCAGCTTTTGCATCAGCAAATATTTTATCTATCTCCTTATTGAAAATATCTACAGTTTTTCTAGCTTGAAGTTCTTTAGCTCTAATATCAGACATTACATTCTTAGTAAGTACCTGTATAAAAGCATTACCAGAATCTTGTAAATCGCCAACCCAAGCATCAAACCAACTAGTAGAATGGAAACCATCAAATACACTAATAAGATTATTTTGAATTTGAGGATTATCACTAAGCTTTGCAAGATAATCATTAGCAAACAACTTTTCAGCTTGTTCAATAATAGAAGTATCTGTAAGTTGTTTAATTGCATTTTGAAGTCTTTCTATATAAGCTATAGTATTATCACTATCTACAGACTTATCAACTTTAACTGAAATAATATTACTATATTTACTAATCAAAGCTCTAGCATCAAGAAGAGTCTTTAAATATCTTCTTCTTTCAGCAGGATTATTTCTAATAATATCTATAGTACGAGCATCATTTACAGATAAGAAATGACCATTTTCATCTTCAACAAACTGATTAAGTTGTTGAGTAATGTCATTAACTTTATCTTCAACATAAGTTGTTATATTATAGTAAACATCTTCAGCTTGAGATTGGAACTCATTACGTGTAGCATTAAAACCTTTGGCTGAAAGATTATTTACTTTTTTACGAGCAGAATAATCACCTTCATGACTTCTACGATTCATATCATTATAAGCATCAATAGAGAAATCAAGAACACTAGCACCAAGCTTAGAATTAGTATTCAAAGTAGCATTAGGTTTACCTTTTGATTTAACTCTTACAAAGTAAGTGTTATAAGGTACGTTAATACCTAAATCTTTAGCTCTATCTATTTCAGATTTTCTAGGAGCTCTAAATTCAAATACTTCATCAACTTCATTAGTAACTTCTTTACCATCTTCTATAGTAACATAAGTTCCTTTAATGTGTTGAGGATTACCAAATACAGTACCAATCGATTTACTTCTTAAATAAAAACTCTGAATAGCAAATTCTTTACCATTACTTTCAGGATATTTATTAAGAATTTCATTAATAGTAAACTTAGCAGAAGCTTCTTGATACTTACTAGGATTATTAATATCAAAAGCATTAGCGTTTTTAAGTTTAATATGTTTGATATTAAACTTATAAGCTTGAGCCATTTCATTAAGGTCTTCAATACTAGGAGTATCTCCCTTCTCTAATCTATTAATATAATCAACATAAAAACCTTCACTTCTATAACCTTTAGTATTTTCTCTATTGAGACTTACTTCACCAGTTTCATTTTCATCAAGTTTGGTAATAGGATAAGCATATATTTTATCGTTATTTTCAACGATTTTATAAAGTCTAGCTTTATATTCTTTACCTACTTTTTCATTAAGATGAACATAATGGTTTGCATAAAAGTCATCATTAGTATTTGATTCATTAATAAAACCATACTTAGCAGCAAGTGCTCTTTGAGACTTTAAATTATTGTATTCAGCAAGAGCTGTTTTAAGTTCTACATTAAGTGACTTAATTTCATTCTCATCATCAGTAATTTCTATGTCACGTCTAAGATTAACAATCTTTTCTCCAACAATACTAATATCAGATAAATCAAATACAAAAAGATTATTTGGCTTCTTAAACTTACTTAATTCAGAAACATAAGTACCATTTCTACGAACATTTTTAACTGTCTTATGATAGATAAAATTGCTATCGCTATGAGAACGAACATAACGTTCAGCAACATCATAAGTTCCAGCAAAATTATTAAACTCATCAACTATATAACTAATAGCAGATTTACCACCAAACAAATCAGCATTTCTAAGAGCATCATTTGTGATAACTTTACTAATACCATTACGTCTCATCTTGAAATTCTCAACAGCAAAAGCATATTTAATCATATCAATAGCTGCAAGTTTAACAAGAGGATTATCACTATTAGCTGCTTGGTCAAATAACATATAAGCAGTTTCTACATCAGTAGTATCATCTTTAAATTGAATACTTTGCTTAGATTGACCAGTAGTATTATATTCATATTGATTGAACAAGTTTACTTTAAGCAAACCAAATATACCAGCATCTTCAGATTTACTTTGAAGATAAGCAACCTTTTGAGCAGGAGTAAGTTTAATAAAAGCTTCTACTTCAGAAGGAGTTGGTCTATTAATATATTCACAATCAAAGTTAAACTGAGGTTTAGCATTATATCCAAATATTCTTTGACGTTCAGCAATAGTATCACTTTCATTATCAAAACCGTAAGCTAATGTACCATCTTGTTCAGCAAATACTTTACTACTATACATTACTGGAGCAACATGATTATATATACTACTAAGAATATATTGTTGAAAATCATTATATTCTTTCTCATTAATATTACGACTTCTATCACTAAAAGTATTTTCAAGACTATAAACAAGATTCTTAAAACTATCAGTCTGAGTATCAAACAACATACTATTAATACTACTAGATGTAGCAGTAGCATACTTTAAGAAGCAATGAAGAGAAGGATATTTAGATTGACTATCATTATGTTTATCCATCATATAACTTCTAATATCTACAACTTTATTACCAGCAGCATTTTTAGTAAGAAGACCAGGATAAATAGCTTCAAGGAAAGACATTTCGTTATCTTTATCTTTAACAGAAAGAACATTTTCTATATTAGCATTTTCTCCATTAACAATTTCTTGAATATCAGTAAATACTTTATTAGTAGCAAAAAGAGTTTGCTTAGCACCAAATCTATCAGGATTACAAACACGAGCTAAAGAACTAATACCTTGAGCTAAACGATTAATATCATTATAAGCAAAAAGTATAGACATATCATATATCATATCTTCTACGTGGCGGCTCTCCTTTTGATTAAGTCTATTAACTAATTCTTTATAATCAAGAATAACTCCATTATTAGAAGTAAGACTATATTCTGTACCAAGAGCAGTATTTACTTTGTCTATTATAGTTTTAATATTGTCGTCTTCTGTTACACCAATATTCATTTCAATAGCTAATTTTTTAATAGCATTATGAATAGGTTTAGAAGTATCTTCAGCATAAATAGACTTATTAGCATTATACTCTTCTACAATACGACTAATAGCAGGCTGCATAATAAATGCAACAGTTGTGTCATAATTACTACCAATATCAGGAAGAGTTTTATATACTGCAAAAGTAAAGTCATTTACATTTGGAATAGCACCTTCCTTAACAGCATCAAGAATATGAGCAGTAGTTTGAGAAGTATATGCAGTAAGAATACGTCCATCTACATTTTTATTATCATTTGTCCAACCAATCTTATCGTGAGTAATTACTAAAGTTTTAGTATCTTCATTAATTTCACTAATATTTTCTTTACCAAATCTATCTTGTAAACGTTTAAGTCCTTCTTTAGTACCATCGTAAGTGTATCTAATTTTAACTTTATAATCATCATTGATAGTAGGTTGAACTGTATTACAAACAGAAACGAAAGTATCACGAGTAACACTAAATGCTTTAAGTTTAGCACCACTCATAACATCTTCTTGATAATCAGCTTGGTCAAGGAAGTCATAAGAACTTCTAGCATTACGTATTTTCTTAACTACAGGATTAATAACTTTATCACGTGCATTGATAATACCATCAAAATTAGAACGTGACAAGTTCTCCTCAAGAGATATATCATCTTTGAGAATATCAATCATGTCATCAAGAATACGATTATTACGAGCATTACGAGTATTAGCATCTTCTACATTTTGAGCTAGATATTCATTATAACTCATAATACCAAGCTTTTTAGCAGCTTTATTAAACTTGTCAATTCTAGCTTGAAGAATCTCTCTAGCTTTATCAGATTTAAAAGCCTTTTTATCAATATATTCATTACTAATAGAATCAACCATATCTTCATGTACTGAAATGAAATTATCATCAGCAGCATCAAGATTAGTTTTATTAGTACGAATGTAATCAGCTACAAACTGAAGTTGTTTAAGATAACTATCCTTTGTAAGTTTACCAGTTTCTGGATTCTTTACAGCTTGAGATTCAAAATCTTTATGAGCAGCTTTTACAAGTTCTTTAGTTTCATCAGATAAAGCGTCATAAGCTTGAGTTTCTTCTTCAGCTAATTCTTTACGAGACTTTTCAAATTGTTCATCTATTTCTTTATTAAGTTTTTCAAAAGCTTCTCTGACTGACTCATCTTTAATTTTATCAGCTTTCTCAAGATGTCTATTTACATAATTAGCATAATCGTAAATATCAAGTTCATCAGAATAACTTTGTTTACGAATATTACCATGCTTATCTACATAACTACTATATTGAATACCATATACAGAGTCAATATCAAAGTCAGAACCAGTTTGAGAAACCCAATCATCAGGAACAACAATAGTTGAACCTTGAGCATCATCAAGCAAACCAACTACTTTCATTACACAAACAGATTGTTTACCCTCAGTTGGAATACGATAACCAATAAGAGTATCAAGACCTGCATTTTGAAGTTCTTTAAGAAGGTCTTCTTTACTCTTTTTATAAGTACCATCAGCATTCTTAGCAAAACCAAAGTTACTAGCAGGAAGCATTATTTCAATATAGCGTTCACCATTTGGATGATACTTTAATTCTTTAGAATAACTAACTTGGTCTTTAGTTGCTTTAAAACCAACATTAGTAATCTGAGCAGCATGGAAACCAGGAAGAGTTTGACGAGTAATAGCTCTATTAAATACAGATTGACTAACACTTTCAAGCTTAGTAATAGCATTACTAAGAATCATAGGCATATTAGCATTAGGTCTTCCAGTAATAGGATTAACAGTTTGTTCAGCAAGAGTTACGTAATCCATCATATTACTATCAAGACCCAAACGCATACACTCTTCTTTCAGCTTATTAAAGAATGTATGATAATCTATACCTTTAATAGTTCCATCTGATTCGAAAAGAATATTACCGTTAGCGTCTCTAGGAATATTAAGTTCATCAGCAAGTTTATTAAATGAATCTCTAATATTAGCACTATAAAGTTTAAAGAACTCTTCTTTCTTTTCATAAAGACGACTATTAACTGGAATATTATCAACAATCTTCTTCATAATTTGAATACCAGCTTTATTTTCAGCATTCATGTGTTGAGGAGTTTCTTGCTGAGTATAAAGATGATTATAATCATACTCTTCAACATAATCTTTAGCATGAGCATTAAAATCATCAATATGTTTTTGTGTTACTTCTCCAGTCTTACTATCAAAAATTTCAAGTACTCTAGCTTTACCAGCTTTACTTGTTTCTTCTGTATTAAGTTGGTCGATACCATTATCTTTCATAAGATTATAAACTTGTTCAAGTTGAGTACCTTTTATAAATCTAGGTACAAGAACAAATTCAGCATTCTTAATTTGACGAGGTACAAATCTTTTAGAATACTTATCAAAGTAATGGTCATAATAGAAGTTCTTTTGTACTTGTACAAAAGTATCAATATCACCAACGCTAAGAGGTTCATCATTCTGAATCTTCTTAATAAGAGGAAGATATTTATTAAGTTGACCTCTACCAGCAATACGACGAATCCATTCTTCAAAAGTAATATAAGATTGAGCATCGTTAATAGTAGTATTACTAAAACCACCACTACGTCTATAACTTCCGTCAGCATTAAGTTTTGGCTTACCATTATTATCATACATAATAGGACCGCCCATCAAATCTCTAGCTTGGTCAAGAGTAAGTTTGGCATTCTTTACTAAGTCTTTTACAAGAATACCATCTTCAGAAAGTTGTTTACCATCTTTATCAAATGTTGCAACTTTACATTCTTCAGAAGTTCTAATAGTATTCTTAATAGTTACACCTCTAAACTTATTACGCTGTGTAACATTAAGAGGATTTTTATAACTAGCAAATTCAGCTTGAACTCTAATAGTATTAAGTTCACTAAATGCAACATCTGTTATTCCATTAGCATAATCAGTAGTATAATCAGCAAAACCATAAGGTACTCCACTAGCTTGGTCTTCCTTAGTACGTTTAAGAAGAGTTTGATTATCTTTATAGAACTTAGTATCACCTTCAAATAAGTCATTAAAGTTACCACACATAAGTCTATAATTAAGTACAAAATCAGCAACATTATCATCATTGATAATGTTAGCAACATCTATACTTTTGAAATTATCAAACTTTTCAACTTGTTGATTTACATAAGTAGTAATAAAATCACTAATCATATTAGCAATCTCATCTTCTTGTTCTTTAGAAAGATTTACAGTAACTTCATCACCATTAGCAGTAAAGTGAATATAACCATCTATATCCGCCCCGTAAAGAGAAGGAAACATCTTTTCTAATAACTTCTCTGCTTTATTATCTACATTACCATCTTTATCAGTAAGTTCAAATCTATCATCGTGAAATAGTCTACCAGTAAAAGTAAGAGCTTTAGTAGTAGGATTCATTTCTACAAAATGTTTATGATCTTTACCTACTTCATAAATAGCATAAGCTCTTCTAGCACTTTCTTCATCAAATCCCCAATCACCTTTAAATTTAGGTTGGTCAGCAAGTTCAGGATTTTCTTCTTTTTGCCAACGAAGAATCTTACCAGTATTATCAGTTTCAAACCATTGATTAATAGAATGAGCCATATCTGTAAGTTCTTGTACAAACATGTTTCTATATTGTATATAAAGTGGATGATTAGTATTTATAACTCTATTTACTTTAGTATTACCAATCATACCTGTAACATTAGCTCTACGATTAATCTTAGATACTAAAGATTGATAAAGAGTAGGAGAAAATCTATCACTAACTTTAGTCTCATTCATACTAGAAATAAGAACAGGTTTAGCATCAGTAATATAATAAGCTCCATTACTATCTATATCGAGAGTTCCATGAAGTTCATATTTATCTACTTTACCACTATCATCTGTATATTTATAACCAACAGCAATTTCAGAACCTGACTTATGATTTTTACCTTCAAGAATATTAAAAGGCATAATCTTTCTACGACCAATAGTTTTAGTAGTCAAATCGTGAACCATTTGATTATATTCTTTATTGGTAGTAAGATTAACAAACTTAGAAGTTTTTACTTCATTATCTGCACGAGTTTCACTAGGAATTTCTGTATCAAGATAAGTTTCAATAGCTTGATTAACTTCTTTACTATTTTCTATATTGAAAAGATTGCCATATTTTCCTCCTTTAGTTCTATATCTAGCAGCTCTAATAATAAAATTCTTAGGAGCATCAGAAGGAACACGCATAAAGTAATTAGCAAAATCAATATCATATTCGTTCTTAGAAAGATAATCAGCTTCAGTATTTACAAAATTAGCAATAGCACTATAAATATAATCCATCTTACTCATACCAGAATAAAGTACATTCTGACCAGTATTAGGATTACCAGCACCATTAAACAAACTAACATTAATCAAGTCTTTAGCATATTCTGTAGGAACATACTTATCTCCAAGTTTACGGAAAAGACCAAATACTTTAATCTTTCCATCAATACCACGTTGCTCAAGAAGAATATTACTAAGATTATACTGATTACCTTTTTCTTTAGAATTAACACGGAACTTTTCATTACCGTATTGAATAAGAGCTTCAGGAGAAAGTTTACCTTCAGCATCAACAGACATTTCAGTACCATTAATAGCATTCATAAGATAAGTAATCATAGAACTATTAATAATATCAGAACTTTGATTACCAAGAACATTCTTAGAATTAAATTGAAGAGCAACAGTAGAATAAGGTTCTATATCAGTAGCAAAACTATTAGCAGCAGCTATAGCAGTAGCAGGAATAATTTCAGTATGTAATGGAACATAAGTTTCATTATCATCATGTTCTTCTCTATTCCATTCTTTTTTATGTTCTTGCTCTTCACGAAGATTATCATTTGCTTTAGTAGAAGCATCACTAATATTTTTCAAATGAGCAAGAAGATTACTAGTGTTAATATCAATATCAACACTACCATTAGTTTTATTACCGATAAGATAATTTCTTATAGCATTAACATCCATGTCAGGATAATAAGCTTTAAGAGCTTTAGTTAAATTAGCAACAATATCAGCAAACGCAGCATTACGTCTAATCTCATTTTTAGCAGAAAGCTTATATCTTTTTTTAGCACTTTCTACAGAAGAACGAAATACTTCAATAGCATTTGGGTCAACATTAAGTGTAGTATGCTTTACGTTATTTTGAAAACTAAATATAAGAGATTGTCTTCTATTAGATTCTTTATTAGAAAGTACAGCTCTAACTGTACCATCAGATTCAGTTCTAGTTTCAGTCTTAGGCATAATAGTCTTTACAAACTGACTTCTAAATCTAATAGCAAAATCACTATTAGTTTTTAAATCTTCATAAAGTTTAATAAGACCAGACATCTCTTTATTCTGTTCAGCAATAGTCTTAATACTATTAATAAAACTAGTAATATTATCTCTACTAATTTTAGATATAATAGCAGCTGTTACTTTCTTACCATCAATAAAATCAATAGTACCAAGTTCGTTACTTCTATCATAATTATATTTACCATCAATTTTATTAATATCATTAAGCTTAGGAATAGTGAAAAGTATCATACGAATATCTTCATCAATACCTTTCATAAAATTACTTCCCATACCACTGTTATCATCCCATCTAGCAGTAGTACCATCTACATCAAATTCTTTATTAAAGTCAGCAAGTTCATCATTTTCGTTACCATTAAGAATAGATTCCATTTCACTATCTAAATCTACCTTTTCATCAATAGCTTCATCAGATTTAAAACGAAGCATACCTAGACGACTATCACCAGCATAAATAGAATTAAAGAAAGAAACTTTATTAAGAATCATTTCTTTAACCATAGCATAAAAGTTTTTATCTTCTCTACTAGCATTAGCAAAAACATCATCTGTTTTTTCAAAATCACCATCACTAGTAAAGCCAAGAATTTGATTAACTAATACAAGTATTTCTTTATTAGTAAACTTCTGACCTTTATTTTCAAAGTATTTTTTAGCTACTTGAACTGCACCAAAAGATACAACTCTATTAGCATAAAAATTAGCATTGTTGCGGTCTTTATCAAATTTACCTTTAACTACATCATTAGCAAAGAAAGTAAGTATATTATTACCTACAACTCTATTTGCCATAACTTTAGCTGTAGTACTAACATAACCAAATCTAGTAACAATATCATTAAACTTAGATTTAGTAGTTTGAGCACCAACACTAAAATGTCTTGAATTATAAAATTCAAGAGCTTCTTGAGCAGCATCATTACCTAAACGGTAATCATCAAAATCTTTAGTAAATCCAGTCTTGGATTCAGGATTATAAACTAATGTAGTTATAGCATTAAACTTAACTACATCGTTACCACAAAGTTCTTTGAGACGGGTTCCAGTCTCAGTACCTAAAAAATCTTTAGGTGTAATAGGACAATTAGCCATAATTATATTATTTAATTAAACAATAAAGTTCTAGAGGATTTTAAATTCTCCTCTAGAACCATGAAATTTATTTTGTGAATAATCTATCGACAAGATATAGAAAACTCGCCACGCTCAACCATATCGAACATACGAGATTGTTCGTCCATTGGAAGTGCCCGGACTGCTGAGTATAACGAAGAAAAACTGCTTAAAGTTTTATCATCAACACTACTACCCATATTAAGTAAATCATCAAGTTCATCTTCATTAACTGTATCATTACCTTCTGTAATATCTGAAATGTTATCATCAGCAGGAACTTCTTCAGGAACTTTTTCTTCAGGCTTAGTTTCATCTTCTTTAAATTCAAGAGTACCTTCAACAGGAGCTTTAGTTTCTTCTTTGATTTCAGTCTTAGGAGTAACTTTATTTTCTTTGAATTTATCAGCAAGAATATTAAACTCTTTAGCTCTAAGAGATTCATCTCTAATTTCAATACCAAATAGTCTACTTATGAACTCCATAATCTTTTGCCAAAGACTACTAGTTTTACCTTTATGTTCACCTTCAACTTTAACAGAATTAAGATAATCCATAAGACCTTTAGAAGTAAGAGATTCTACAATGAACTCTTCAAGTTGAGTATCTGGTCTTGTACTAAACTTTTCAAACTGATATTCTTTAATATGAGTAAGATAACCACGAAGAGCATCTATATTAGCAGCTTTATTATCAAAGCGAGAATTAATCTCATCGAAAGTACTATCGTTAAGATTAGCTAAATCGGCATCAATAGCTTTAACAAAATCATCATATATAGTTCTAAGCTTTTCTCTAAACTGCTTAGGATTTCTACTATTATTGATTTGACTATGTAGTTTTTCATGGATAAGAACACGAACTGCATCATCGCCAGCAGTATTAGCATCAACAGTTCTACTTAACCAATCATTACCTACAACTATTTCTTCATTTTCTGAATCATAGTAAGCTAAAGCATTTTTGTTTGCTTCATCACTTTCTCTAAACTCTTGTATCTTATCGTCATCAAAGATAAAGTTTTCAGGGAATATAGCATCAGTTACTCTATTATATTTTTTAAGTTTAACTATTTTACTAAGAGAATCTTTAGATTTCTCACTAAGAAGATACTCAGCAATAGCTTCACCTTTATTAGCGATACTATCATTATTAATAATACTATTTATAGCATTACGTACAATAGTTTGTGGAGTATCAGTAGGAGTTTCTTCTACTACATCTTCTACGGGGCGGCTTTCAGAAGTATTAAATATATCAATCTGAAGAGTTTGATTACTACCTATTTTATCAATACCAACAGCTCGATAATTAGAACTATTTTCTTGTTCCAAATCAACACGAACTAAATCATTGTCAATAAGGAATTGACTATAAGTACTATTATTAATATCAAAAGCATTCTTTCCATTATATGCTGGAATATTAATATGAAAGCCTGTCTTATCTCTACTAATAAACTTATTTTTAGTAGGAAGATTAGTATTATTATCTCCATTAAGAAGACTAGAACTTATATTAATTTTAGCACTAACTTTAATATCTTTTATCAAATCAGATACATCATCAAACTTATAAAGCTTTCCATCTTTACGTTTAATTACATTTGGTGCAGCGTTAGGGTCTTTAGCACTACGAGCGAAGAATGTATATTCGTTACCGTTAGCTTTAAGAACTAAATTACCATTATTCTGAACAACAATAGAATTACCTAAAGACAATATAGCATTACGTCTAAAATTAAATATGTCATTAATAAACTCTTTAACTTCATTCCAATCATCAAGAGACTTAACATTAGCAAGTCTATCTTCTAATTGAGCAGTAACAGAATCTACTAAAGAATTAAGTATTCTATTTTCAGGGGCATTAACTTTCTCTCCATTACGATAATAAGTATCTCCTATATAAACTCTAGGAAATGCTGCAACATAATCTATAGTACCATTAGTATTAGGAAGAGCTAAGAATGTTTGTCCATTAGCACTATTATAACCTGTATACTTTTGAGTACCTAATCCTGAAACAGCTACATAACCATTAGAAGTAGCACCTATATAAGCTTCACTACTATTACTAAGAACTTCTTTTATTGGACGAGCTACATCTTTAGAAGGTCTAGTTTTTCCATCAGGAGTAAGTTCTTTATTATGAGCACGAATTACTTCACCTTTAGAGAGAACATTAACTCTAGGGGTATAAACTCCATTTACTACATTTCTAGCAATATTAATTTCTTCTCTAAGTTTGTCATAATATGTATCAATACTATCAATAAGAATGTCATTATATTCTCCAACAGCTACATTATTTGTAGGTTTTACTTGATAACAATATCTCCAAAGTTTAGCAAGACCATTAAGAAGTTTTTCATAATTAGGATTTTCAACATCTCTAACATAATGATTAGCAACTGCACGTTGTATTCCTTTATGAGAAGCAAAAGCAGCAACTAATTGTCTATATTCATCTTTAGATAACTTATCAAAAGCTGCTCTATAAATAATATCATCAAGAGTAGAATAATCTATTCCATCAATAGTATCTCTACTGAGAATATCTTTAATAAATTCTTTAACTGGACCATCAGGAGTATTATTATCTCCAGCAATAGTGTGCATCCAATCATCAGCAGGTCTAACATAAAGACCTGTACTTTTATCAATATCAGCTAAAGCTTGCCAACCTATAGTAACACCATTATGTTTGTAAAGAAGAATAGTAGTATTAGTTTTATTCTTTTTACTAATTTCAGTTTCAAGAGTATCATTAGAATTAACTAATTTAAGTTCTTTCTGAGCAGCTTTAATACCATCTTCGTCAGTCACTTCAGATAAATCAAGTTTAACTGTAGTAATAAGACTTTGAGCACCAAGTTCTACACTACGAACATAACTACTCTTATGTACATTACGTAAGAAATCGGCTTTATCTATTTCTTCAACATCAGTTAAAACGAATTTATTTTTAGCAGCTTCACTAGTAAGATAATCTTTAAGAGAATTATAAAATATCTCAGGAGCACCAGTATATTTAGATTCTTGCTCTATATATCTAAGTATATCTTCAAGTCTACCATAGTATTTTCCATTACGTTGAATCATTTTTGTATTCTTAGCGTAAGTATTAAGAGAATCATCAGCAGCTTTAATAAATTCTCCAGTAAGATTATCAAGCTTCTGGGTTTCTACAGAAACAGTTTGAAGATACAAATCTGCAACAGAAGAACCAAACATAGCTTTAGCTTCATTAGCATAATCATCTACATATTTATTGACTTCGTTACTATCAAATCCTTGAGAAATAAGAGCATTTTTTTGTTGTTTAATTACTTCATCTACATCAGCATTATCATCCATTAAAGCACCCATGATATTACGACTAAGTTCCATATTTAAAGCTGTGCTCTCATCCATATCAAGATTAGCAATAGTTTTCTTAGTCTCAGTAGTAGTACTTGGTTCTTCTTTTTCATTACTTTCCTCAGCAGTAGCAGTAGGAGGAGGAGTTGTTTCCTCAAGCCTCCCCGTAGAAGATGTGGTAGCTGAGTTATCTTCCTCTTCTTCTTTACTTTCTTCTTCTTGTTCTGCTTCTGCTTGTTTAGTTTGTTCAGCTAAATTTTTATTACCTAACAAACCTTTTTCAAAAGAAAGAACATTACCTTCATCATCTACAGTAATATAAGGAAGATGAACAGCTTCAACATCATCTTCATTAGCAAGCTCTGAGTTCTCAAAAAGTTTATCATCATGCCAGGAATTTTTACCATCAGTAAAATCAACTTGATATTGATTATTTCCTTTAGGCATAAGAACAAACTTACCATTATCTACACTAGTTATTCCAGTAACGTCACCATTATCATTAAACGACAAATTTTGTGACTTGCTTGCATCGAACTTTGGCTTAGTATTTTTCTTTTTAGAATTGCCATGTTGCGTATTTCCTTGCGGCTGAGAGCCTTCGGGTTGCGGTGCTGATTGATTATCCGTCGGGGCAGGTTGAGGCGATTGTGGCGCATTATTTTGCGTGCCAGACTGTGCCGACCCACCTTGAGGAGCAGGAGTTGGACTAGCAGCTAGAGCAGGACTAGGAGTAGGAGCTGGAGCATTACCATTTGTAGTAGTACTACTTGTAGTATTTTCAGGTTCTTCTTCTCCATCATTAGCTTTATTTCTAGCAGCTTTAATCTTAGTTCTAAGAATTAAGCTATCTTGAATTGTATTAGCTAATCTATAGTTAAGACCACTACTAAGATGAAGAGCATCAAGACTTTCTTTGAAAGCTTCTCTTTCTTTATTAGTCATAAAAGAAGTAGCATCATCGAAGTTATTTTGCTCATCATTAAAGTAAGCAT